>Ga0116184_10000139_pt1 | contig 87779 bp, 75 predicted proteins | sample AD_JPNNA5_MetaG_FD_89886 | JGI IMG/M metagenome (GOLD analysis project Ga0116184, IMG submission 89886) | Active sludge microbial communities of municipal wastewater-treating anaerobic digesters from Japan - AD_JPNNA5_MetaG | ecosystem: Engineered > Bioreactor > Anaerobic > Digestate | place... | reverse complement strand
TACGGCAGTTTAGTCCCGATGCTTCGGGACTGGTTTAAGCCACTCACCCATCTCTCCCTCTATCCTCCCTGGCTTCAGTAAAGGAGAACTTATATAAATGAACTACGGCAGTTTAGTCCCGATCCATCGGGAATGGTTTAAGCCACCCTCGCCCTCCGTAGCTTCAGCGCAGGAGGGTCACCCATCTCTCCATCACTTTCCTGAGCGCGACAAAAATAGGAAAACGGATACTAAGTGCAAAAAAAATGTGAACTTATTTCACCCCCTTTAAAACATCAATCAATAGCCTGAAGTTCTCCTGTGATTCCTCGTCGAAGTTTGATAATTTCAGATTCCCCGATGTGACCTCCGTAAGAAATCTTGAGAAGAGGAAACCCCTCGCGATCTTCTTGTCCCTAACATATTCTGAATTAGCTACTGTGATCCCCTCACGGGTCTTAAGTATATGGTTCTTGAAATCGAGAGTCGATAAGAGATCCTCAGCATTGTAAAACGTCTCAGGCATCCTTATTATAAGGTCCCTCCCGCTGTTGTCAGTCCTGAAGATCGTATCCTTCAGCAAACCAGCCACCTGGTTCTCCTTGTCATTTTCAAAAAGAAGAACGGCGAACTCGAGTCCCCATCCCATAAGAACATTGCAGAGTAGCGGAATGGATGAGACATTTGTTGATGGTATCACACTGATCTTTGTGGTCGAACCCATCAGATGAATTATGGCGTTAAGCAGGTAATAGGATCCGGTATCGTTAACTATCAGGTTGAATTTCTTCGATGAGAAACCCTCACCGGCTACCGGGTTCCCCAGTATGCTCTGAAGAGGTGTCAGAGTATCGGGCGATGCAGCAGAAAGACGCAGAGGATCAAGGATCCTTGTCGTACTTCTCAGGCTGTCGAGATCATCCCGCTGAACTGCAAGGATGCGGTGCAACTTATTTATTTCAACCAGATGGGGTGAATGCGTTGTATAGATTACCTGTATCTTGTCCTTGATATCTTCAAAAACTTTAAGCACGTCTTCCTGAGCCCTTGCATGCAGACTAACTCCTGGTTCATCAATAAGAAGCACCATATTCCTGTTGTTGAGATTTGCTGCTGCCTTAAGCTCCATATAAAATGACAGGAACCATCTTACTCCCCTGCTCCTCTGCTTAGGATAAAGCCGTTCTCCCTCATCTTTTATCCAAAATTCCAGGTAAGGTTTTCCGGCCTTATCACCACAGGAAGCATTGTAATGATCAAGCTCAAACTGAATATGTATCTTGTTGTTCCTCCCTATCGACTGCTGCCAGAAATCCTGGAAATTTGTAGTCAGGGTGTAATTAAGGTTCTCTATTTTTTGTTTCAATATACGGCTCGACGGCTGCTGGAAAAATGAATAATCGAGCGCTGCTATAGTAAGAAAATTACGGGCTGCTTTGTACCCTTCAACCTTATCATTCCCGGAAATGATATCATCCATATCGATGCGATTGGGCAGCAGGCTGCCAAAGTCTTCAAATACTTCAAACACAGGGCAGTATTCAAAATACTTCTTCCCAAGTATCTCGCTGTTATACTGTGATTTATATGACTGAATTATTTCATTGACCTTGGCATTGGCATCTCTTTCATTATAACCATCCATTATGTAGCCTGAAAGTGCTATATGCCTGTCAAGATCAGCTTTTGTAAGATCTCTGTCCCTTCTGGTGATCCTGTAATCATTCAGGACATTCTTCCAGGCCAGGTCATCTTCATCATCCTGTCTCATTAGGAAGGTCATCTGCTGATGCCTTTCCTCAAGTTTTAAGGATAGTTCCCCAAGGTGGTTTTCAAGTGCTGTGCATTTATCAAGAAGAGTTTTCCAGGTTTCACCCGTTTTCTTCATCAGTTGCTTAGCCGAGAGCTCTTTGCTGAGCTTCTCCTTTTGCTTCAGGATCTCATTAAGCTCGACAATAAGAGCAGGATCTTCAGCAATCAAAGGAACTTCCTCAGCCGGGTTTTTCTTGAACAGCGATTTGATCCCTTTTTTCTTCGGATCCAGGTTCGGTAATTTTGTCCTGATCTGAGCCTCTTTGAGATTTACATTCTCCAAAGCTTTTTCGAGACTCGAGATATTTTCCAGCTCCTCTTCCATTTTCACAGTTACATCCCCCAGATAGATCCGCCAGGCATCTTCAAGTGAATCAAGATACTGGCTGATAGCTCCACTCACCTTAAGAACAGATGAAAGATCCGGGAGCCAGCTCCTCGTAAGCTCTATATGAGAGGTTCCCGAAAGCAGCTCTTTTAATTCGGTTCCGGGATTATCAGTTATCTTAAGCAGCCATCCTTCCGGGACACTGAAGCGGCAGCTTACATCCGGAAGTGAGAGATCGCTCCGCAGCACATCTTCAGATATTGTCTCGGTATAAAATACCCTTAAGGCTTCCAGGATGGAAGTCTTGCCTGACTCATTCTGCCCTATAAGACAGGTTATGTTATCAGGAGACAGGGACTGCCATCCCGTATCGATTATCGACCGGAAATTTCTTATCCTGAAAGCAGTGAGTTTCATCATACCCGCATGCAGTTATATCTGAAAACCAAATATCAGGACATCGTCGATCTGCTGGCAGTTACCCTTCCACTGGTAAAATGTCTCTTTGAGGAATGATTTCTGCCTTGACATTGATAATCCTGACATCGATTCTATTAGCTTTTTTAATTGTTTCTGTTTGAATTTCTTGTCGGATATTTCGCCAAACTGGTCTGAAAACCCATCGGAATACAGATAAAATGTATCGCCAGGCATTATATCCAGGACCTGGTTTGTAAAAGGCTGTTCCCTGAGAGGAGCCACGCCGATTGTCATTTTATCAGGTTTGAACTCCGAAAGCACCCCCTGTCTCATCCTTATTAATGGCCTGTTAGCCCCCGAGAACTGCAGCTTCCCGTTTGCCGGATCGACTATACACAGACCAATGTCAATACTGTCTTTTGTTTCAGCTTTTTCACCTGTCTGGTGAAGCGCCTTCATGACTTTCTCCCTCATGAGGTTAAGTATCCTGTTGGCTTTCGGATCGCTTTTAAGCTGCAGTATGTCATTAAGGAAGCTTATACCGAGAATGCTTAGAAGAGCTCCCGGAACACCATGCCCTGTGCAATCTCCGGCAGCAACGCATATGTACTGATTACGGCTGAAAACATAGTAAAAATCACCGCTTACAATATCCCTCGGCAGGAACAGAACAAAATAATCCTTGAACAAACCCTTCATAATTTCAGGTTCCGGAAGGAGGGCTTTCTGGATCATCCTGGCATACTGAAGACTTGCCAGATGATCCTCAATCTTCTGATTCTGAACCAGATTGACAAGGTCAAGGTTATTATGATTCCTATACACCATCAACTAAACAATGTGTGTAAAAGCTAAAGATACATTAATTTTGAAATAAAAAAATACCCCGATATTAACCATCATAGCTGGGACCTGTTCATAAGTACTACATTTTCAACATGATGAGTATGTGGAAACATATCCACAGGCTGCACTCTGCCAACATAATACCTGCCTGAAAGCAGCTGCAGATCACGCGCCTGTGTAGCAGGATTACAGCTGATATAAACTATCCTCGAAGGAAGTAATGACAGTATCTTTTCAACAACATCCTGATGCATGCCTGCCCTGGGAGGATCAGTAATTATTACATCCGGCCGGCCGTTCATTTCAACAAATCTCTCCGATAACACATCCTTTATATCACCTGAAAAGAAACTTGTATTTGTGATATTATTGATCCGTGAATTTTCAACAGCATCCCTGACTGCTTCTTCGATGTACTCTATCCCGATCACCTTTCGTGACATGGATGCAACAAAATTCGCTATAGTTCCTGTACCTGTGTAGAGGTCATATACAATCTCATTCCCGGTCAGTTCTGCGAAATTCCTGGCTGTTCTGTACAGCTGAACAGCCTGTGCGGTATTCGTCTGGCTGAAAGATTTCGGTCCTATTCTGAACTTAAGTCCATCCATTGTTTCAGTCAGATAATCTTCTCCTTTATATAAGACAGGGGTCTGGTCAGCGAGGGAATCGTTTCTTTTATTGTTAATAATATAGAACAATGAAGTGATCTGCGGGAATTCTGAAGCAAGGAAATCAAGCAGATCTTCTCTCCTCTCCTTTTCATCGAGGAAGAAGACCACGATCACCATAAGCTGCCCGTCAAGTGTATTCCGTATTATAAGATTACGGAGAAAACCGCTTTGCTGCCTGAGATTGAAGAACTGAAGTCCTTTCCTGTGTGCGTATCGCCTTACGGCGTTCCTTATCGAATCGGATGGTTCAGGCTGCAAATGACATTCAAGAATATCCATCACCTTATCAAATTTTCCGGGTATGTGGAAACCGAGCGCATCATTGTTCCCGGTCTCATTTCCGGAATTCATCTCTTCATTTGTAAGCCACCGTTTTTCCGAAAAAGTGAATTCAAGCTTATTCCTGTAACCGAATATCCGGGAAGATCCTATGATCGGATCTATCGAAGGAAGTTCCAGTCTGCCTATTCTTTCAAGGCTGTCTTTTACCTGTTTCTCTTTGAACTGAAGCTGGAGATGATATGGAAGATGCTGCCATTTGCAGCCTCCGCACTCCCCGAAATGCCTGCACAAAGGTTTTACCCTGTCTTTCGAATATTCGTGAAACCTGACGACACTGCCTTCAAGATAATTCTTCCTTTTCTTCCTGACCCTCACATCTACGACATCACCAGGGATAAGCATCGGTATAAAAAGAACCTTATTATCCACCCTGGCCAGGGCATTGCCTTCTGCGCCAATATCTGTTATAGTTATCTTTTCAAGCAACTGCAAATCCTTCTTCCTGCTCACGTTCTGAATCATTAATTTTTAAGTGATCTGCCACCGACCTAATTATCTCTTAGATCAAGCAGGAACAGAAGGCCATCCCTGATACACGGTACTATTGCACCACCATGGTCCAATCCGGGGTAAATGGTTTTTGTACATATATTAGGCGATGTTCCTGCATCGATCATCCTTTCGTACATAAGCTCAGTTGCGGTTACGCTCACATCAGTATCCGCATCGCCATGACCAAGGAAAAGTGGCACTGAGGTATTCCATGCAGTTATGCTGTTATTCGTCATAGCTTCGCGGACAGTTGAATAAGCGGGTGAAGAAGCATATCCTGAAAGAAACTCCGGAGTAAACAGGTCTGATAGTGTTGTTGTTAACTGACCGTTTATTTCACCAAGGCTGAAAGTGCCATTATAGTAGTTGTGCAGATTTGAAGCATATGGTTCTTTCAGTAATTCCGGCAATGAATTTGTGAACTGATCGTAAAAGGAGTAAGCATTTATTATATACCCTATATAGGATGGCATCGGGTATTCTGACAGGCTCAGCATCTGAACAAAAAGATCATAGATATTGTAAGGTCCTGCACCACAGAAACTTCCTGCAAGATTGAATTCACCAGGATAATCAAGCTCAAGTGCCTTATGAGTCGCAAGAGTGGCCCATCCCCCCTGGGAATATCCGAACAAATAAAATTCATCTTTTATTTTTTTCCCTTCGAATTCAGAATGTGACGATGTCTCTTTAACAGCTCTGAGCATATCGACAACCGATTGAACCGTCGGTTCCTTGATGAGGTAAGGATGAGGTATCTGCGCAGACTCGCCAAAACCAGGATAATCAGGTATCACAATAATAAAACCCATCGATGCAATAAGTTCAACAAGCTGATTGTTCAACTCAACAGGGTTTTCGCTTGGAGCAGTTGAATTATCTGTGATCGTCCCATGCTGGAAACTCAGAACGGGATAATCACCATCAGCATCAGGTGTGCACACAAGACCTGAAACTTTTATTTTCTCACCATCGACAGTTGTATTATAAATAACCTTATAGACATCAATTCCTGAATTAATGTAGGATTTTAACCCGTTCAGATCCGGGTAATAATTTTCAAGTCCACTGATGATGCCGTCAATAGCGCTTTTTGAAAAGGAGAAAGTATGATCTTTGGAAACGAAATATTCATATTCACCTTCATGATCTTTCTTACATGAATTAATTGTCAGACTTACAAGTATCGGAATGAATAACGCTGCGGTTAAATATCTTTTCTTTTTCATCTTATTTGAAACCTCAACAATAAACGATTCTTTATCAGATACCGGCAACAAAGATAAATCATAATGAGGAATCATCCCAAATCCCGCCTGAGATACTTTTTCTATCTTTGCACCAGTTTTAATAAAAATGGTTTCGGTAAAGAACATATGCGTTTCATTTGGCAGCTTCGATCTGCTGAATGATATTTCTTTCCTGATAAATGATCAGGACCGGATAGGCCTTGCCGGGAAGAACGGATCAGGCAAGTCGACTCTATTAAGGATCATTGCCGGTATCCAGGCTCCCTCTTCAGGTCAGGTTGATATGTCGAAAGAAATAACAATTGGCTATCTGCCTCAGCAGATGAAAATCGATGATTCGACGACAATCATTAATGAAGTACTGACCTCATTCGCAGAAATAACAGGGCTCTCTGAGGAAATTGAAAGATGCAGCACTGAAATCTCAGGCAGGAAGGATTATTCATCGGATGAATATCTTAAATTATGCGATCATCTTACTATTATTGAAGAAAGATACAGGATCCTCGGAGGCAACAACTATATTGCTGAAGCGGAGAAGGCCCTCGTGGGTCTTGGCTTTGAAAGGAGTGATTTCAACAAGCTGACGAAAGAACTTAGCGGCGGCTGGAGGATGAGGATTGAACTGGCAAAGATACTCCTGAAAAAACCTTCCCTGTTTCTTCTTGACGAACCGACAAATCACCTTGATATTGAATCGATCCAGTGGCTTGAGAGTTTTCTCACAACATATAACGGGGCTGTAGTTCTGGTTTCTCATGACAGGGCATTCCTAGATAATGTGACTACACGGACAATTGAGATATCAATGGGCAGAATTTATGACTATAAAGTATCCTGGTCAAAATTCACAGAACTAAGGAAAGAGAGGAGGGAACAACAGATAGCTGCTTTCAGGAATCAGCAGAAGCTGATAGATGATACGGAGAAGTTCATTGAAAGATTCAGGTATAAACCCACAAAAGCCATACAGGTCCAGTCGAAGATCAAAATGCTTAATAAAATTGAAAGGATAGAGGTTGATGATCTGGATAGCAGTTCAATTAATCTCAGATTTCCACCGGCTCCGCGATCCGGCACCACAGTCATTGAAGCTGAGGGCCTTTCAAAAAGTTACGGGGCTCATGAGGTATTAAGATCAATCGATTTCAAGCTCCACCGCGGTGAGAAAGTCGCATTTGTCGGTCGTAATGGAGAAGGGAAAACAACTCTGGCAAAAATAATTATAGGGGAACTTGGTTACGAAGGCTCCCTGAAGAAAGGGCATAATGTATGTACCGGATATTTCGCACAGAACCAGGACGAACTGCTTAATGAAGACCGTACTGTATTTGAAACTATTGATTACATAGCCAAAGGAGAGATCAGAACAAAAATGAGAGATATCCTTGGAGCCTTCCTTTTCCAGGGAGAGGATATCGATAAAAAAGTAAAGGTCCTTTCCGGAGGTGAACGCTCAAGACTGTCACTTGTCAGGCTCCTTCTCGAACCACATAACCTGCTTGTTCTTGATGAGCCGACCAACCATCTCGACATGAGGTCCAAGGATATCCTGAAACAGGCACTTAATAAATATGATGGCACATTAATTGTGGTTTCTCACGACAGGGATTTCATTGATGGTCTTGTAGAAAAGGTGTATGAGTTCAGGAACAAGACTATAAAGGAAAATATAGGAGGGATCTATGATTTCCTGAGAAAGAAGAAAATAGACAGTCTGAGGGAGATTGAGAGGAAGGAAATATCACTCAAATCGCCTTCCCCGGGTAATGTCAATTCATCTAATAAACAAAGGTATCTTGAAAAGAAAGAATATGACCGTAACCTGAGGAGGCTCAGGAAGCGGCTTGAAGATTCGGAAAAGGAAATAGAAAAGATCGAGAAGGAGCTGTCGCTCCTCGATGCATTGCTGAGTTCTTCGGTCCATTCAGCGGATGATACACACGAGATCTATGAAAGATATGAGGAGCTCAAGGCAAAGCATAATGAAGAAATGATACGCTGGGAACAATATACGAACGATGTGGAAGTTTTCATTCAGAATAGTGATTAAAAATGGCTGTCCAGGAACTTATTAATACTTATACGGTTCATGTTTATGAGACCGGTCCTGACGGGAGGATCAGTCTGCATGCTCTTTTCGATTTCATGCAGGATGCTGCTTCGGAGCATGCTGTAAAGCTGGGATACGGCCGTGATGACCTGTTGAAGAAAAATCATTTCTGGGTCTTATCCCGCATGTACGCCGAAATAACTGAACAGCCGGTATGGAATGATAATGTGATGGTTAAAACATGGCCGAGCGGTACTGATAAGATGTTTGCAATGAGAAATTACGATATCCGTTTCAGTGATGGCGGGCATATAGCATCTGCGTCATCATCGTGGCTTATCATAGACCGCATAACAAAAAAGATCCAGCGGCCTGATGAATTCCTTATCAGATACAATAACGAGAACGATAATGTTACTCCTCTCCTGAGAGGTGCCGTGAAATTGCCCGGAACATCTGACGGATCTCCTTCTCCTGCGTTCAGAGTCTCAGTGAACGACCTCGATGTCAATCTGCACACAAATAACGTGAACTACCTGAGATGGATATGCAATACATATGACCTGAATTTCATTATGAACCATTATCCTTCTTCAGTGGAAATAAACTATCTTGCAGAATCTGTTTTTGGAGATGAGATTATTATCAGAACTTCATGGGATGAAGAAAATGAAAGTTGTTTCAATCATTCTGTCTTCAGACTGAATGACGATAAAGAATTATGCAGGGTCAGACTATGTTGGAAAAATAAAAAAGCTCTTAAAAAGTAAATGAAAAAACCATGAACAGGGGGTATTTTTTAAGAAGGGTTCCGGGCTCAGTTACAGTAATTCTGATACTGGCATTACTGAGCTCCTGCACCTCATCGCGCATAGTTATCGATCCCAAGGATCTTTCGTATTTATATAATCCCACGAAGAATGTTTTCAGTCCGCGTTACAACGTTATCAATGCGTCGGATGACAGGTCAGAACTGTCGGTGAAATTCTTTGCCAACCAGCTTTTCTTCTCGGAAGCTAATCCGCAGGGTATACCTCAGTCGGAAATGCTTATTACCGTTAAACTGTACAATATAACGGCCGGGAGGATGCTTGCCGATACTGCATTTTATAATATAACAATAACCAGGGAGGAGAGCCGGCAGGAATATGTTTACAGCGTCCCCCTGAAAGTGGCCCCGGGAAAGGAATATATGGCTGAAGTTAAGATTGTCGACCGGCTGCGCAGGGAAGTAGTTCAGGCATTTGTCCCCTTCAATACCCTCTCATATAATAACAGATACAATTTCAGGGCTCTTGGACATTTTGCACGGAATCCTCTTTTCAATCCTGTGGTGAAGTCGAATGAATTTATTAACCTGGTCTATATTAAAAATCCGCCAGATTCAATATATATTTCTTATTATAAGCCCTTTATACCTATCCCTGATCCGCCTTCGATGATCCTTCCGGAAAAGACGATAGATTACGGCCCCGATACAATAATTCCCCTGCCGTATTCTGATACTCTTCCAATGAATTTCAGGGAGAAAGGAATATACCAGGTTACACTTAAAAAAGATATTGCAGACGGGTATACAATTCTTAATCTGGGTGATACGTATCCGGAGCTTACATCTCCCCAAACAATGATAGAGCCTCTTGCTTATCTTGCAGGCCCAAGTGAACTTGATTCCTTGCTTAAAGCAGCAAGGCCGAAGGCAGCTCTCGATGAATTCTGGATCAAATGCGGTGGTAATATAGAAAAGGCCAGGGAACTGATCAGGATATATTATACAAGGGTATTATACGCTAATTACTATTTCACTTCATACAAAGAGGGTTGGAGAACAGAGCGGGGTATGATATATATTATCTACGGACCTCCCGACAAAGTCTATAAAACCAATGACGGGGAAAGCTGGGGTTACCGGAAACCTGTCATCAGATCACGCTGGGGAACCAGGTTTACCGTGCAGGATGATTACCTGTTCTTTACATTCAAAAAGAAGGAAAGCATATTTTCTGATAATGATTTTTACCTCAGCCGGAATGAATCCCTTATTACATTCTGGGCTCAGGCTGTTGCCAGCTGGAGAAGGGGAATAGTTTTCCGTCTCGATAATCCCGAAGGAATTTAATCATGCAAAAGGAATCTGATTGCATTTTTGGCCTGAGGCCGGTCATTGAAGCTGTTAAAGCGGGCAAACAAATCGACCGCCTTCTTATAAAGCAAGGCCTTCAGGGGGCTTTATATCATGAACTTATGACGCTTGTAAGAACTCATGGGATTGTTTATCAGATAGTCCCCGTCGAAAGGATTGAACTTGTTACAAGAAAAAATCACCAGGGTGTCCTCGCCTGGCTGTCATTAATTGAATATCAACATATTTCCAATCTCCTTCCCGGTCTATTCGAAAGCGGAGAGGATCCTCTCATCATGGCACTTGATGGTGTTTCCGATGTAAGGAACTTTGGTGCAATTGCCCGTACTGCCGTCTGTTTCGGAGTGCACGCAGTGGTGATACCTGAAAAAGGATCGGCAAGAATAACTGCTGATGCTGTCAAGACGTCTGCAGGAGCTCTCCATACTTTACCGGTTTGCAGGGAAAAATCTATCACAAAGTCTGTTGAATATCTAAAAGCATCTGGCCTGAGAGTGATCTGTGCTGCGGAAAGATCAGGAAAAACAATATCTGAAACTGATATGACCGGGCCTCTGACACTTATTCTGGGTTCTGAAGATAAGGGCATAAGCAGGGAACTTATAAATATGGCTGATGATGTAATAAGGATCCCGACGAAAGGAAGTATCAGCTCACTGAACGTATCAGTTGCTGCGGGTGTACTTATCTATGAGGTTTTCCGGCAGAGATCTGACCCTAAATAGAGATAATGCTAAGGATCCTTTCGTCAAGCTGTTTCTGATCGGATGTAAATGAAGCCAGTCCTGCAAGTGTAAGCAACGTATCAGGAGCAATTTTACCTTCTTTTATCTTTTGTGCCCAGCGTGAGAACACCGGGATTTTCCCATCAGAGACAATGAATGATTTCTCCTCTCTGGAAAGAGAAGGAAAAAGATCACCGCATTTTTCCTCGTGTGCTATCTCTATGAGCTCGGACGCTGATGCTGGAACCCTTGAAGAAAGCCTCTCAGCAAGATTCAGGATACCGTCATCGATCCGCCAGAATTTTTCGATATGTGCTTCTTTTGCGGATTGATAGGTATTTATTTCATAGTTCTCATGCATCCTGGAAGAGAACTCAGTCTTGAGGTTTTGCTTTGCAGCTTTTGCCACGGAGGGGGGTATTGTAAAAACGTCGGCCCCGGCAAGAAGATTAAGCTGGTTATAATGTCTGAGACTTGCTGCTATGAGTTTTGTCTGCCAGGGATTCTTTGATGAGAAGGCAGTCACCCAGTTCTGAGAGGCGATTACTGCCATTTCGCCAATACCGCTTCCGTCACCGAGTTTATTATTCATCACAAAGTCCCCTATCCTCCCAAGGAACACATTCAGATAGTCGGGCCGGGAGACGAGTGTCACAAGAATATTCTGCCTGGCGCTGAATTCAAGGGTGAAATTGATCTTAACACCTGAATCCTTCAGCCTTCTTGCTCCAATCAGGCCCTCCGGTGTGAATGGCACTTTTATTACGAAATGCTCCGGGCATATTTCATGGAGCCTTCTGCCGTAATACTCTATGCCTTTAATATCATGTGCAGTATCCGTGTGCAGCTCAACACTCACGAGACCGCCGAATTTTGAAGCGAGCCTTAGACCATGCCGGGCATTAACAATAAAAGACATCTCCCGTACCCTGTCTTCAAAAGGTAATTCCCTTACAAGATGTTTTGCTTCAGAGATGAAAACATCGTAGATACCTTTCTGTATTTCATCATTAATTGATGTATTATTTGTTGTAAGAGCGCTCATCTCTGCCGACCAGTTCGCCTCAGCTTCATTCATATCACCTGTATCAAGCCATATTTCCGTACCTGTCTTTCGCAAAGACTCCCAGAAAGGGTCTTTCTTCCCCTGAAAATGCCTCTCATCAAGATTTTTCCAAACAAAATCGCTGATTCTGGTATTAAGGTCTGCCATAATATTTTTATTTCCGGCAAAATTAAGTAAATTATTAATCTGAGTCGATGTTATTTTTTAGCTTTACGATTAATAATTTATCTGAAGCCATATGCGAAAATCATTTATAATACTGCTTTACTGCCTTCCTTTCAGTCTTGCCGCACAGGTTAATTTTGACAGATATTTCACTGATAAAGTTCTGCGGTTTGATTTTATGTTTGCCGGCAACAACAGCAAAATCACTGTTTATCCGGTTGGAATGAAGGAAGAACCATATTTTTCAGGGTCCAGGACTCAGCTGGTCGATCCCTTCAATTATGGTAATTTCAAATTTGAAATATATGATGCAGCTGAAAATAAGCTGTTATATTCAAGAGGTTTCTCAACTCTTTTTCAGGAATGGCAGACGACAGCTGAGGCTAAGGTCATGGAAAGAAGCTTTTACGAAGTTGCAACAATGCCCTTCCCCAGGAACAAGATAAGGTTTGTCCTGAGCGCAAGGGAACGCAATGGAACATTTTACAAGCTGTATGAAACACAAATTGACCCGTCAGACTACTTCATAAGGAAAGAGAAACCCGTCAGGGCAAATGTCACAAATATCCTCTCTTCAGGAGATCCGGCTACCTGTGTCGATCTGGTGTTCATTGCAGAAGGGTATACTGAAAATGAAATGGAAAAATTCAGGAATGATGTTAAGCGTCTTAGCGATATACTGTTGAATGAACCGCCTTATAACGATTACAGGAATAAGTTCAATATCAGTGCAGTTGAAGCTGTTTCTTCAGAATCCGGAACTGATGTCCCTGGTGAGAGTATCTACGTCAATACTGCCCTCAATTCAAGCTTTTATACTTTCGGTACTGCCAGATACCTTACAACTCAGGACATGCGGTCAGTGAATGATTATGCGGCTCTGGCCCCTCACGATAATATTATAGTCCTGATGAACAGTCCAAGGTATGGCGGAGGCGGTGTTTATAATTATTACAGCGGCATAACGTCAGACAACAACCGGGCAAAGTATCTGCTGATCCATGAATTCGGCCACGGATTTGCGGGACTTGCTGATGAATATTATTCGAAAGATGTTGCATACGAGGAATTCTATCCTCTTGATGTAGAGCCCTGGGAACCTAATATTACAACCCTTGTTAGTTTTGATTCAAAATGGAAGAAAATGATACCGGCAGGAACGCCCGTTCCGACTCCGGTTGAAGATAAATATATGAATGTGACAGGATTGTTTGAGGGTGGCGGTTATGTTGAAAAAGGTATTTATCGCCCCAGGATTGAATGCCTTATGAATATGAGCACTGCCCCCGGATTATGTCCTGTCTGCAGGCAGGCCATCAGGGATATGATCGGTTACTATACTAAGTGATAACTCTGGATGTCAGTCCTCTCTCATTCAGAGATCTGCTCATGGAAGTAAGAACCTCAGCAGAACCCCGTTTTATTTCATAGCTCCCGTGGTAATGTACTATCATGGCGCATTGTTCAGCCTGAACAAAATCATGACCGCACACCTCGACAAGTGATTTTATTACATGATCAAAAGTGTTGTAATCATCATTATAAAGGATAAGTGAACTTGTCTCCTCACCCTTCTTAAGATCCCTCTTTTTATGTAAAGTCCTCTCTTTCATTCCAGTTTTTCAAATAATTGTCTTGCTGTTTCCAAAGGTATCTCTTTCTTTCCCAGCCATGCTCCTACCTTTGCATCACGGTAACCGTTCCTGGCTACCAGGCTGGCATAGTCCTCGGCACTTTCAAAAGTAATGAATTTTCCTATCAGATATACAATAGTTCCGTCGCTGAGTTGCCATATGTCGAGTCCCCTTCCTGTAGCAAGCTTCCTTATATTTTCTTCTGCCTCAGCACCTAAGGGTTTCTCTGACCTGGCGATCTCGACCCTGAAGGAGAGAGTCGGAGGGATTGTATCCACTGCAGTGCTTCCTGTTCCCTGAGTGTCATCTATAAAGAATTTTTTACCCCACTCCTTTTCGAGTACTGCTGCCCGGTCGGCAGAGATTATCTTATTCCCTGAAAATGCAACAATGAAAGCATCCTTGAATCCTTTCTGCCTCACCTGCAACAGGGCTTTGGATGCATCGGCTTTCGTTCGGAACATGCCTGCATAATAGTTAGTCCTGTCACTTCCATCTGTCCTGAAGCCGTATACCGGAGTAATTCCCTTGAAATATGAAGGAGCCACTTCGTTACGGAATACAGCTACCTGTATCCTGTAGATCAGTCCCTGAGGTACCGGTGGGTTGATCTGAACCTTTTCGTTAAGGTCATAAACAGGCTTTTCAGCTACCCTGAAACTTGACAGCACCCCTGCTGAAACCATAGAAACCGGATTATTTTCTTTTGTTACTTTCTGCCGGTTTTCACCTATTGTATCTTTCTGTGGAACAGGAGTTGCCTGAACTGACATTCCATCAGCGACAGCATGAGCTTCATTATATTTCTCATCGGCTTTTTTCTGGAAGGATGCTGCAATGGTCTCTGCATCAATGATCTTCTTTTTGGCATCAACGGTTCCTGCTTCCCCTGAAGCGGCTGGTGTTTTTTTCATATTATCAGCAATTCTGCTGGCTGAATCGGCTTTATTTTGGAGGACAAGCGCCTCGGACAATATCCTGTCATATTTTTCCGGCAGGGGCTTTTCGGGCTCTTTTCTCTCATCGTTTTTCTTTATTTCTGTGGCAGCAAGAGCCCCGCGCCCCTCATTGCATTCTTTTATGTATTGAGGAACGTTCAGTTCCCTGGCTTTTCTTTTTCCTGCAGCTTCGGAGTAGCTGTTGAATGACGATATTGCCTTATTGTAATCTCCGGCCTGCTGGTATGCCCGGGCCAGCCAGAATAATCCGTCGGGAGGTACTGTACGGACAATATTTGCCCCCCTGATGGCATCTTCAAGGAGAGTCACTGCAGTGAGTGGATCACGTTTTAATTGCACCAGGCAAACGCCTGAATAATATTTATAGAGAGGATCTTTTGAATAAGTATTCAACAGATCGCTGAAGCCGTTGTATGCTTTTTCAAAGTCGCCGCGTGAGAATGCTTCAAGTGCCTGCTGTCTAACAGGTCTGGACTGAAGATCCTGGGAAAATAAAGAAGTATCCTGAAGGGATGAGATGATAGCCATCAGGGAAAATGCCAGGAGGTATTTCCCCGGCCGGAATATATTTTTTTCACATCTCCTGATCTTCAACAATCCAATCACTCTTATGATGTTTTATGATATCTCAAACAACATATTCAGGGCAAATATAAACACAAAATATTTATTAGTGATTTTGTGTCATCAGAGATTGTAAACATGGATGAGAATAGTTTCTTCCCGGCCTGATCAGGCTCTGGAAGAGATTGATGTGAATAACCACGGGCCAAACCAGGGATTAGCAGCCTCTTTTATTGATCAGGCTCTGAAGGAGCCTAATATGAATAACCCAGGGCCAACAGCCCTGGGTATGCGATGCCTTACCCCGGTTCATCCCTGAAAAGGGTGAAAAAAATCACTCAATTCAAAAACTTTTGTATCTTAGTACTTTCTCGCTGTACAGTATTTAATATTCTTATCTATGTCAGGTTATCATAAACTTATATATCATTTTGTCGTAAGGATGAAAGATAATCGCCAAACAATTGATCCTAAACAGTGCAAACAGATTAGGCACCTGCCGGTGCTATATTAGAAGTAAAATCATTAATGAACAGAACTAAAGTATGAATGTAAATTTTTGTAAATTTACCCATAATAAAATCCTGAAAATACAATGGCACAACTAAAAGAAGGTATGAAAGCACCTGATTTTGAAGGTGTGGATCAGAATGGAAAAACGATAAAACTAAGTGATTTCAAAGGTAAAAAACTGGTACTCTATTTCTATCCGAAAGATAATACCCCGGGATGCACTGCCGAAGCATGTAACCTCCGCGATAATTATGATGAGATACTGAAAAAAGGGTTTGCCGTCGTCGGCGTAAGCATGGACAGCGAGAAATCCCATAAAGGTTTTGCAGATAAATACTCTCTGCCATTTCCTCTTATCGCCGATACTTCAAAAAAGATCCTTAATGATTACGGAGTATGGAAAGAAAAAAGCCTCTACGGAAGGACATTTCTCGGTACCGTGCGAACCACTTTCATCATCGACGGAAAAGGAATTATAGAAAAGATCATCTCAAAGGTCGAGACCAAGTCACACTCTGAACAAATATTCAAGATTTATAAATAATACCACTAATATGAGCAAAGAAAAACCGGAGATCAATAAAGAGAAACTGAAAGCTCTTGAAGTTACCCTGGGAAAGATTGAGAAAGATTTCGGTAAGGGGACAATAATGAAACTTGGCGATCATGCCATTGAAAATATCCAGGTGATATCGACCGGATCAATAGGACTTGACGCAGCACTCGGAATAGGAGGCTTGCCGCGGGGCAGGGTGATCGAGATCTATGGCCCTGAAGCATCCGGAAAAACGACCCTGGCAATACATGCCATTGCAGAAGCCCAGAAAAACGGAGGTATAGCCGCAATAATAGACGCTGAACACACTTTTGACCGTAATTACGCTGAGAAACTCGGAGTGGACGTTGAGAACCTTCTTATATCACAACCTGACAATGGCGAACAGGCGCTCGAGATAACAGATAACCTTATAAGATCCGGTGCACTTGACATCATAGTTATTGACTCAGTTGCTGCACTGACCCCGAAAGCCGAGATAGAAGGCGAAATGGGTGATTCCAAAATGGGACTCCAGGCAAGACTCATGTCTCAAGCCCTGAGAAAACTCACCGCTAACATCAGCAAGACAAATACTTCCTGCGTATTCATCAATCAGCTCAGGGAAAAAATAGGCGTTATGTTCGGTAATCCTGAAACTACAACCGGGGGAAATGCACTTAAATTTTACTCGTCAGTAAGACTCGATATCAGAAAAACAAACCAGATAAAGGAAGGTGAAGAGATCGTCGGCAACAGAACCCGTGTTAAGATCGTGAAAAATAAACTTGCACCACCATTCAAAAAAGCTGATTTCGATATCCTCTATGGAGAAGGTATTTCTCAACTCGGGGAAATAGTTGATCTCGGTACCGATTTCAATATCATCAAGAAAAGCGGCTCATGGTTCAGCTATGGAGATACCAAGATCGGACAAGGACGCGATGCCGTTAAACAAATACTTAAAGATAATCCGGAATTGCTCGAAGAGCTAAAGGCTAAAGTGCAGGAAGCTCTCAAAAAACAATGACAATACAAACATAATCATTATGAAAAGATATCTTTTACCGGTAGCTCTTCTGGCTCTCTTTTTCTCTGTTTCCTGTAAAAAAGAAACGAAAAGCGTCACCACCCCGGCAGTAGCAATCAACAATCAACTAGAAGAAAAGGCAGGAGGTGTAATGACACCTGAGATACTCTGGAAATTCAACCGGCTAGGCTCTGTAGCTCTCTCTCCCAACGGTTCCGAATTGCTTTATACTGTTACCGGGATCGATGCCCAGACTGAAGCAAGACTTACCAATATCTTCAGGATACCATCATCAGGAGGTGATCCGGTCAGAATGACTCCTGAAGAAGGAAGCTCTCCCCAATGGTTCAATAATGGCCAGTCAGTTGCTTTCATTAAGGGTGGCACCCTTATGACAATGAATGCTGACGGATCAGGAATTACAGAAGTAAAAGGACTCGATAACTTTGAAGCCTGGAGAATATCTCCGGCAGGCAACAGTATCTTTTTTACAAGGAGAGTGAAACTGGATCAGACAGCAAACGAAAAATACAACCTGCCCAAAGCAAAAGTCAGGATCATAGACGATCTGATGTACCGCCACTGGAACTACTGGAGCGATTATTCCTACAGTCATATTTTTGTAGCATCATTTGACGGGAAAACCGTTTCCGGCGAAAAAGATATAATGCAAGGACAGAAATTCGAGTCACCTACAGCACCTTATTTCGATGAAAATGAGATATCCTGGAGCCCTGATGGGAAATATATCGCATATACAACTAAAAGACTGAGAGGAAGAGATGATGCGAGAAGCACTAATACTGATATCTTCCTATATGAGATCTCATCGGGTAAAGAAATAAACATCAGTGAAGGCAACAGGGGATACGACAAGTATCCTGTTTTCTCTCCCGATGGTTCCAAAATTGCATACCAGAGCATGGAAAGAAATGGTTATGAATCCGATCTCGACAGGCTCATGGTGTATGATCTTGGAACACGTAAAAATACATGGGTTACAAAAGGCTGGGACTTCGATGTTGAGAACATAGTATGGGCTGATAATTCAAGGATCTATTTTACATGCGCCTACCTGGGAACTGCTCAGGTCTTCCGTACTGACATTACGGGAAAAGGTGTTGACAAGGTAACTGAAGGTATTCACGACCTGGGCCCGCTGAATCTGAGGTCAGGTGTGTTGATTTCCACTATTCAGTCTATGTCGATGGCGCCCGAGATTGCCCTTATCGATATGTCGACGGGCGAAATAAAGCAGATAAGTAATATCAATAAGGGAATATACGAATCGGTCAAAATGGGAAGGACTGAGGAGAGATATATAAAGACCAGGGACGGGAAGAATATGCAGATGTGGATAATCTACCCTCCTGATTTTGATGCATCAAAGAAATACCCGGCACTGCTCTTCTGCAAGGGCGGGCCACAGGGGCCTTTGAGTCAGAGCTGGTCGTACAGATGGAACTACCAGCTGATGGCAGCCAACGGATACATAGTCATTGCACCCAACCGGCGCGGCAGTTCAGGATTCGGTCAGGCCTGGAAAGAACAAATATCAGGTGATTATGGCGGGGCAAATATCCAGGATTACCTGGATGCCACTGATGCAATGGCCAGGGAGCCTTTTGTTGATAAGGAAAGACTTGCAGCCGTCGGCGCCAGCTATGGAGGTTCGTCGGTCTTCTACCTGGCTGGTATGCATGGCGGCCGTTTCAAGGCATTTATAGCTCACTGCGGAGTATATAACCTTATCAGCTGGTACGGATCAACGGAAGAACTGTGGTATCCTGACTGGGATATTGAGGGCCCTTACTGGAACCTGCCGAAAAGCTATAAGTTTTCACCGCATCTGATGGCCGACAACTGGGATACTCCCATACTTATTATCACCGGGGCCAATGATTTCAGGATACCGTACACACAGAGCATGGAGGCATTCCAGAATGCACAGCTGCATGATATACCAAGCAAGCTCTTATTCTTTGAGGATGAAGGTCATTGGGTACTGAAACCTCAGAATTCATTGATCTGGCAGAAGGAGTTTTTCAGCTGGCTGGAAACCTATCTGCAATAACTTAAGGACTTCTGCTACTTTCTCATCTTTTGGAAGACGTTCATCTATCCAATGGATAACTGTACCTTTCCGCTCCATTCCCCTAAACCAGGTCATCTGTCGTTTTGCAAACTGATGAATGGCTGTTTCCAGCTCACTGACCATTGTTTCGTAACTTATTACTCCGGTAAGATATAATGTAATGTATTTGTATTCAAGCCCATAGTATATCAAAGTTTCTTTATTCACACCACTGTCCAGCAAGCCTCTGACTTCATCAACCATTCCGGTTCTCAAACGCTCCAGAAGTCTTTCACTTATACGTTTTCGTCTGACCTCCCTGTCAACCATAATGCCTATGACAAGAGGCTTCAGTGGAGGGAATTTTTTTTGCTTCCGTACTGACACATGGTTGAAATGCTCAATTTCAATAGCCCTGATAACCCGTTTTTTGGTATCAATATCTGTTACATTATGAAGTTTCTTATATGTCGACAGAATGTTAATAAGCTCTTCCATCGACTTTTTTTCAAGCCTTGCCCTGAGACCGCTGTCAGGAGGCACCTCAAACATCTCGTAACCCTTTACAATACTGTCGATGTACATTCCGGACCCTCCGCACACAACCGGGAAGATGTCCTTTTCCTTAAGCTTCCTGTATATCTCAATAAAATCGCGCTGATACTCAAACAGGTTATACTTATATCCAGGGTCAGCTATATCGATAAGATGACAAGGGATCCTCCGGCCGGAAATAAAATATTCGTCATAATCCTTGCCCGTCCCCAGATCCATCCCGCGATACACCTGCCTTGAATCAGCACTAATGATCTCGCCATCCAGAAGGTCGGCAAGAGCTACTGCCAGTGATGTCTTTCCGGAAGCTGTTGGTCCGGTCACAACCAGAAGATCATATGAGGATATTGATTTTTCTGACATAACCGCTTTAAAAGACGGCTGAACGGCAATTTACCATAAAATTATTAATTTTACCGGTCTTTGAATCTGCTTTTTTTAAAACCTATGAAAGGTGGTTCCAGTGATATTGTGATAAGAAACAAAAAAGCTTCTCATGATTATGAGTTCCTCGACAAGTTTATTGCTGGGATACAACTAAGAGGAACTGAAATAAAATCCATCAGGGAAGGCAAAGCTGCACTAACAGATTCATACTGTTTTTTCAGTGAAGGGGAACTGTTTGTCAAAGGCATGCACATTGCAGAATACTGGTGGGGCAATCTGAATAACCACGACCCTCTGAGGGAAAGAAAACTTCTTCTTACAAAACGTGAACTTCGTAAACTTGACAGGAAAGTAAAGGAAACCGGACTGACTATCATAGTATTGAAGGTTTTTGTGAATGAACGCGGCCTTGCAAAAGCAGAAATTGCATTAGCAAAAGGCAAGAAGGAATATGATAAACGGCAAACCCTCCGGAAGAAAGACACCGAAAGGGAAATGGCCCGCCACAGAAAGAAATAAACTGCGATCAGAAATTCGGGCTCAGGAGGTAACGCGAATAGAACTCAACAATACGTTCTACAGCTTCATCAGATGTATCAACTATTGTAAACAGATCTAGATCACCCGGAGAAATTGTATGCTCTTCGGCCAGCATTTCCTCCTTTATCCAGTCAAGAAGTCCACTCCAGTATTTCTTGCCGACAAGAATTATCGGGAATTTTCCTATTTTCCTTGTCTGGATCAGTGTTATAGCTTCAAACAGCTCGTCGAAAGTTCCGAAACCACCTGGTAAAACAATAAAACCCTGGGCATATTTCATGAACATAACCTTTCTGACAAAGAAATGGTCAAAAGTAATGAGCTTATCAGCATCGATATACGGATTCGGTCTCTGTTCAAAAGGCAGGTCAATATTTATTCCGACAGATTTACCGTTGCCCTTCCTTGCTCCCTTGTTCGCTGCTTCCATTATTCCGGGCCCTCCGCCTGTTATCACTCCGTATCCCTTCTGGGTGAGCTTGAAAGCAATATCCTCAGCCAGGCGATAATACTTATCATTATGATGAGTACGTGCAGAACCAAATATCGAAACACACGGACCTATACGGGCAAGTTTTTCAAAACCTTCAACAAGTTCGGAAATTATTTTAAATACTCTCCATGAATCGGTTGTATGGATCTCATGCCATGTCTTCTCTTTAAAAGCATCAACTATCAGATCAGCAGGTTTATCGTGTTTGCCCATAACGAATTGGTTTTAAGTCTCAAATATAATTATTTTCTTATGCCTGCAATTCAGCTTTAAGGAATAATCCGGTATAAGTGTCTTTACGTTCTGCCAGTTCCTCGGGCAATCCGGCAAAAACAATATTACCTCCTTCCCTGCCCCCTTCCTTACCAAGGTCGACGATATAATCAGCCATTTTAATGACATCCATATTATGCTCGATGACGATGACAGTATTTCCTCTGTCGACAAGCTTGTTCAAAACATCAAGCAGTACGCGTACATCTTCAAAATGAAGTCCGGTCGTCGGCTCATCAAGAATATAGAGTGTCTTGCCTGTATCACGTCGTGCAAGCTCTGTCGCAAGCTTAACTCTCTGTGCTTCTCCGCCCGAGAGAGTCGTTGATTGCTGTCCAAGCCTGATATAGCCAAGTCCCACATCCTTAAGGGTTTTTATCTTATGATGAATTGAAGGAATGTTCTCGAAGAAATCGACCGCAATATTGACTGTCATATCGAGTACATCGCTGATCGACTTGCCTTTGAATTTCACTTCAAGTGTTTCCCGGTTGTATCTTTTCCCGTTGCATTCCGGACAATTCACATATACATCAGGCAGAAAATTCATCTCAATTGTTTTTACTCCTGCCCCTTCGCATCCTTCGCATCTCCCACCCTTTACGTTGAATGAGAATCTGCCGGCCGAGAATCCTCTTATTTTGGCTTCGGTAGTCTGCTCAAAAAGTTTCCTTATGTCAGTGAATACGCCGGTATAAGTTGCCGGATTTGACCTGGGTGTCTTTCCTATTGGTGACTGGTCGACTTCGACGACCTTATCGATATTTTCAATTCCGACTATCTCCCTGTAAGGAAGGGGTGTCTTGCCTGAATGATAAAACCGCCTGGCCAGTGCCGGATGCAATGTCTGATTGATCAGTGATGATTTGCCACTGCCTGAAACTCCGGTAATGCATATGAGTGTTCCAAGCGGCAGCAACAGATCAACATTGTTCAGGTTATGCCCTGTCGCCCCTTTCAGGGAAAGGAATTTACCGTTTCCTTTTCTGCGCTGAGAAGGGATATTGAATACTTTTTTTCTGTTAAGGTATGCAGATGTGAGAGTATCGAGTTTCATGAATTCCTGAGGAGAGCCCTGTGCCACAACGAGTCCTCCATGGACACCTGCTCCGGGTCCCATATCGACAATATGATCAGCCGACATGATCATCTCCTTATCATGTTCAACAACTATTATTGAATTACCTGAATCGCGCAGTTTCTTCAATGCACCGATAAGACGGCGGTTGTCTCTCTGATGAAGTCCGATGCTTGGTTCATCAAGGATATAAAGCACATTTACGAGTTTTGATCCTATTTGTGTCGCCAACCTTATACGCTGACTCTCACCTCCCGACAGGGTTCTTGCGCCCCTGTTCAGTGAGAGGTAATCAAGCCCTACTTCCAGAAGGAACCCCAGTCTTGACCTTATCTCCTTCAGGATCTCTGAAGCTATCTGATTCTGCCTCGGAGTCATATCTTTCTCAATATTTCCGAGAAATGTGGTTAGTTCCCTTATATCCATCGAAGACAGCTCCCCGATATTCCTGCCTGCAATCCTGAACCACAAAGATTCTTTTTTTAATCGTGTCCCGTTGCATTCCGGACAGACATCATATTGAACATACTGATCCCGCAGCTTGCCCCCGTTTTTCTTTCCATTCATTGCTTCGATGTTCCCGACAAAATTTACAACTCCTTCAAATGTCAGGAAGTAATTTGATGTCATCCCGAGGGGTGTATTTGATAATTTAAGTACCTCATCAGAGCCATATAGCACTTTATTAAGAGCATCAGGAGGTATATCTTTTATTGGTGTATCAAGTGTAAATCCATTCTTTTCAGCAATAGCTTCGATCTGCCAGAATATCCAGGCATTCCTGTATTTCCCGAGAGGTTCAATCCCTCCTTTTCTGATGCTGAGATCAGGATCCGGGATCAGTTTCTTCTCGTTTATATTTGAAATTTCACCGAGACCGTTGCAGTGAGGGCAGGCTCCCTGTGGTGAATTGAACGAAAAAGTATGAGGAGCAGGTTCATTATATGACAATCCGGTAACAGGGCACATTAGATGACGGCTGAAGTATCTTGTTTCGTTTGTTTCTGCATCAAGGATCATCATCACGCCGTCGCCCTGATCGAGTGACATCCTTACAGCGTCACCAAGCCTTTTATCAGTCACCTCGCCTGTCCGGAACTTATCAATTATCAGTTCAATGAAATGGCTCTTGTATCTGTCGAGCTTCAAACCCGAAACAAGTTGTTTTATTTCATTATCCACCCGTACTGAGAGGAAACCTTTTCTCCTTAACTGCTCGAAAAGCTCCTTATAATGACCTTTACGTCCTTTTACAACAGGTGCGAGGAAGTAGACTTTCTTTCCGGCGAAACGTTCTTTAATCAGATCAATTATCTGATCGTCGGTGTATTTAACCATTTTCTCGCCCGACTCATATGAATATGCATCGGCAGCCCTTGCATAGAGCAACCTGAGAAAGTCGTAGATCTCAGTTATCGTACCGACTGTTGAACGGGGATTCTTGTTTGTGCTCTTCTGTTCGATTGAAATGACAGGACTTAATCCAGTTATCTTATCAACGTCAGGCCGTTCCATTCCGCCAAGGAACTGGCGGGCATACGCTGAGAGAGTTTCCATATATCTTCTCTGTCCTTCCGCATAGATCGTATCAAAAGCAAGGGAAGACTTTCCGCTCCCGCTCAATCCTGTAATTACGACAAGCTTATTCCGGGGGATAGTAACATCAATATCCTTTAAATTATGTACCCTGGTTCCAAGTACCTGAATCTGTTCACTCATTTTGCCAAACCCTGCAGGTAATCAGTATGCTTCAGATTGCTCTATTTTCCTCATCCCGTCAGCCGGGATCTTTATTATATATTTCTTATTCTGGCGGTTACTCAGATAAGGTTTTCTGAGCCAGGGATTCAGGAATTTGAGCAGCTTATAATTTGTTCCAAATTTCTGTGCAAACTGAGAGAAATCGGTTACAGCCGTATCAACTTCTACCTCAAAGTATTTTAGCTCGGGATAGAGTTCATCGGTCTTCAGTGTGAATCCGTATTCTCCCGGGTCAGTTATAATAAGCTTATAGGCAAGAGCCCTGAAAATATACCTGGCAGTCTCTTCAGCCAGTAAAAGATCATAGTAATTGTTCTGCTTCTGGATCATGATCTGCTCGTTTAGAGCGGCTCTGCCTCCGTTATATGAAGCAGCGGCGAGAGTCCAGTTACCATATTTCTCATATGATTTTCTGAAATAGTCACAGGCAAACTTTGTCGATCTTTCAAGACTGTACCTTTCATCAACTTCCTCATTGATCTCCATACCTTCCTCCCTGCCGGTAGCCTTCATTATCTGCCAGAAACCGGTAGCGCCTGCCGGCGATATCATATTGCTGTATTCACTTTCTGCAGCTGCGAGGTATTTAAAATCATCAGGGATATTATTCTCAGCAAGGATCTTTTCAATTACAGGGAGGTACCTGTTAGCCCTTTTAATAATGAGTATCGTTGAAGAATGCCTGTAAGCGCTAGTAAGCAGCTCACGATCAAGACTTTCCCTTGTATCAAAATTATCCAGCGGCACCTCTTCACCTGCAAAAGTCAATTTCTCAGGAAGCTTATAGGGCATGTTTGAACGGATAGTATCTTTTTCAGCAATTTCTTCCGTTCCTGGTGCACTGAATCCCTTTGATCCTCCTGCAATTGACAGAATTATTATTATAATGCTTACCAGGATAACCGATGCCAGCAATGTTCTCCTGAATGGTTGTGTCATTGTGAATACGGGTAAATAGAAACAAAGTGCAAAGGTAATACATTTACATCTTATAAATTACTTAAGGTATGTCAAAAACCAATGTAAGGAAAAAATAGTATCTGAAAGGATCAGAACCTGTATGTCAGGCCTGAGAACAGGCCGAATGAATAAGGATGTATTTTGATCCCCGAAACGGGGCTGAAAGGATTGATATAGTATCTCAAAGTCGGTTCAAGGTTAAGTGAAAAGTTGCCTGACAGGTTGTACTCCATACCCATTCCCACCGAGCTGCTGAATGATATCATATTAAGGCCGTCGGTTTTGCCTACTTCATATTTCTGGCCGTCGATCGATGCATATACAGAATTCGCCACAAGGACATTAGAGGATATCCCTCCTATTATGTTTACATCGATGCTTTTATCTATAACCTTGTATCTCAATATGACCGGCAGTTCAAGATAGCCGAAATTCTGACGGAGCGAATTATCAAGGTACTTAAGGTTAGCTTTTGCAGGATCAAAAATATCATTTGTATACATTGTGATGATCCTGTTGCCTGTGGCATTATCTCTAAGAAAGACGTCAGGATTGTTTGTATAGACCATTCCGTTAGCTGTCCTGATTGCAAAATTGCGTCCGCCTTTTGAATAATCGTACTGGCTGAATCCGCCGAATGCTGAGATACCTGGCAGTTCCTGCCCAATTGATGAGTAATAAAGACCTGATTGTACGCTGAATCTCTTATTCACCTTATAAGATACAGCCAAACCGCCTGTGTATGCAAAGGCAGGCTGCTGCCCCGATGTCATTGAAGATGCTATATCGGCATTTCCGGAGACGATCCGTGAATAATATGCCGGTGAGGCAAGTGCAGCTACAGACCATCTTGGTACAGCCGGTCTCACAGGATTTTCGTTTACTGCCAGTTCAGTATTATCAGTTAAATCGAAAGACCGGATACGGGTTTCATTGAAAACAGGTATTCTCTCCCGCGGCCTGTAATATCCCTCGCCCGTATTCACGTCTGATAGTGTCGGATAGAGGATATTTTCGATCGATGTTATTCCGGCATCTGAAACAACAGTGTTTCTCATCTCAGTGGGTCGTGCATCAGCAATTGCAATCAGCGGGATACCGGCTGCAGTCTGATCTGCCCTGTTCACCTCCGTGGCGGGAGTTATTACCCCGGGTAATGTTGTCAGTTGGCCGGTTGCAACAGCATTGTTTTCAGAAAGTGATGAGATCTGCAAGCCATATCTGTATGCAATGACACTGACGGACAGCAATACTGCTATTGTTGCAGCCACTCTCAGTATTATTACGAACGGCCTTCGTCTGCTGATGATAGGACGCAGGTTGGTCCATGTTTCTTTCGGCAGGAGAACCTCGTAGTCTTTTAGCCCGTTCCTGAAAAGCAGATCAATATTTGCCCCCTGCTTATCCATTTGATATTTTCTTTTTCAACCCCGTATATGATCCAACTCTCCTCTGGAGTATTATCCTTGCACGTGCCAGGTTCGATTTTGATGTTCCTTCAGATATATTGACCATCTGGCTGATCTCCTTATGGGAGTATCCTTCGATGGCAAACAGGTTAAATACCATCCTGTATTTAGGCGGCAGTTCCCTTATAATCTCAAGAAGATCGCCCGCCTCAAGCCCTGCATAATCTTCATTATCGGGTTCCGCATCAGGTTCCGGTATCGTCTCTATATCGTCAACCCTGTAAAGATTATGCTTGCTCCTGTATTTCTCAAGGGCGGTATTAACCATTATCTTTCGTATCCATCCTTCAAAAGAACCTTCATGCTTGTAATGACAAAGGTTTTCAAATATCTTAATGAATCCTTCCTGAAGGATATCACGTGCTTCCTCATCATTACCCGAATATTGAAGGCATACAGCATATAATTTTGCTGCATGGCGACGATAAAGGATCTCCTGATCCTTCCTGTTACCTTTAAGACAACCGCTTATTATATTTTTAATATCGGCCAAGGATCAAACCTCTATAAAAATATAAATATACAAACAATTTGTCTTAAATCCTACAACATTGCTATAAGATTGATGTAAAAATGCCGGAAAAGGTTGCTTTATGAAAGGCGTTACGGCATTATGGCGTTACGGCATTACGGCATTACGGCGGTATGGTATTAGGGCGTTACTGCCTTAAAGCCTTAAAGCCCTAAAGCCTTAACGCCTTAAATATGTATTACCTCCCCGTAGGCAGCTGCTGCTGCTTCCATTATAGCTTCCGACATTGTCGGATGGGGATGAACCGACCTGATTATCTCATGAGCGGTAGTTTCCAGTTTCCTGGCCACAACGATCTCAGATATCATCTCCGTAACATTGGCCCCTATCATATGCGCACCCAGAAGTTCTCCATATGAGGCATCAAATATTAACTTGATGAATCCATCCCTTGACCCTGATGCAGTCGCTTTACCTGAAGCGGTGAATGGGAATTTTCCCACCTTAATTTCGCGGCCAGCTTCTTTAGCAGCTGCTTCCGTAAGGCCGACAGAAGCGATCTCAGGGTTAGTATAAGTACATGCCGCGATGTTACCGTAATCAAGAGGTCTGACGTCCATCCCTGCTATCTTCTCAACACATAGGATCCCCTCAGCTGATGCTACATGAGCCAGAGCCGGTCCCGGAACTATATCTCCGATCGCATAAATCCCCGGAACTGAGGTCTCATAGAACTCGTTCACCAAAACTTTCCCTTTGCCGGTCTTTACCCCGGCTTTCTCAAGACCAATATCTTCAATATTTGGAGTTATTCCTACAGCTGAAAGGACCACGTCAACATTTACAGTCTGATTTCCAGAAGGAGTCTTAACTGACACACTGCACTTTTCTCCCGACAGATCAACTGATTCAACAGCTGAACCGGTCATAATCTTCATTTTCTTCTTTTTAAAAGATCTCTCAAGCTGTTTCGAGACCTCTTCATCCTCATTGGGCACTATCCTTGGAAGGAATTCAACAAGTGTCACTTCGGTCCCTATGGTCTGGTAGAAATCAGCAAACTCGCTGCCTATCGCCCCTGCTCCCACAACGAGCATCGACCGGGGTTGTTCAGGCAAGGTCATTGCTTCCCTGTAGCCGATTATTTTCTTCCCATCCTGCTTCAGACCCGGAAGATCCCTTGAGCGTGCTCCTGTGGCAAGTATAATATTCTTCGCGGTGAACAGCTTCCTGCTGCCATCCTGATCCTCAACCTCAACATTGTTTCCCCCTGCAAGCCTACCATATCCTTTAATATGAGTTATTCCATTCTTTCTGAAAAGGAATTGTATACCCTTGCTCATTCCTTCCGCCACATTGCGGCTTCTGGCAATGACAGCCCCAAAATCAGCTTTCACTTCACCCCCGACTGAAATCCCGTAATCAGATGCGTGGTTCAGATATTCGAAGACCTGTGCGCTTTTTAGTAACGATTTTGTGGGTATACAACCCCAGTTGAGACAGATACCTCCTACCTCAGCTTTCTCAATTACAGCCACTTTCATTTTAAGCTGTGAGGCTCTGATTGCTGCCACGTAGCCTCCCGGGCCGCTGCCGATTATTATAAGATCGTAATCCATTGTATATTATTTAGTAGTGATTGGTTACTGGTGACTGGTTATTGGTGACTGGTGATTGGTATCTGGTCTCTTAAAATATCTCATTAAATAATTAAGAAGTTTTACCATTACCCATAATATTACCAGAGTGAAAATTATAGTAGCTCCGACGGGTACACCCAAAAAATAGGAAATTACATACCCGGCTGCTGTTCCTATGAATCCTGCAAGGATTGACAGGATTATGATCTTTGAATATACCCTTGTCAGAATCATTGCGATGTTAGGAGGGATTGTCAGCAGAGAAAGCACAAGCACCACTCCTGCCATCCTGATGTTTAACACAATAGTGAGTGCCACAAGGGAAGTTGTGATATATTTAAAAGTATCTACATATGATGAATAGGTCCGTGCAAATGTCTCATCATAAGATATATATAGTATTGTCCTGTAGAAGGCTGCAAAATAGAAGGTCAAAAGAACTGACATTATCCCAAGGGCAATTATATCGGCATATGTCACTGTCAGAATGCTTCCGAAGAGATATCCCATAAGATTTGGTGCATAACCGGGTGTCAGGTAAATGAAGATAATACCTGTTGCCATCCCAAATGCCCAGAGTATGCCAATCGCAGAATCTTCCCTTATCTTCTGCCTTACTGACAGATATTCAACGCCAAGTGCAGAAAGAATACCGAAAATTGCTGCTCCCAGCACCGGATTGATACCAAGGAAATATCCGATCCCTATTCCACCGAATGAAGCATGTGTTATCCCGCCGCTGAGAAAAACCATCCGTCTGCTGACAATGTATGTTCCCACAAGGCCGGCCGTAATACTTGCAAAAACCGCACCCAGCAGTCCTTTGACAATGAATTCATATTGTAAAATATTACCTTCCATCCAGGCTGTGGCTTCTTAATACTGTATGTGGCACCTCCCCGTGCGTAATAAGCTGAATAGGACAGCCGTAAGCAAGAAGCTGCTCGTTTGAGATCTCCGACGAAGGATGATAACGGAGATTCCTGTTAACACAAGCATACGACTTGACATGAGACGATATCATGCCAATATCGTGCGAGACCATCAGGATCGCCATCCTTTTATTGAGGTCCTTCAGTTTTTCGTAAAAGTCATTCTCAAAAGTAGAGTCAACAAAATTCCCCGGTTCATCAAGAAGCAGCAGCATCGGGTTGCCGATTATAGCCCGCCCCAGGAATACGCGCTGAAGCTGGCCTCCGGAAAGCTCGTTCAGGGATGAGTGGGCCATTGCTGCAAGACCAAGTTCATCAATCACCTCTGCCGCTCTTTTTTTGTCGGAGGCTGACATGCGGGTGATTATCTTTTTACGGATCATCATCCCGGAAAGGATCACATCAGTAACAGTGACAGGATAGTTATTGTCTCCGGTCGATATCTGAGGCAAATAGCCTATTGTGTTTGCACTGATAAGATCGCTGTTGAAGACAATACTGCCGGCTGAAGGCCTGATGAGCCCGAGGATCACCTTCAGCAGGGTTGTTTTTCCGCCCCCATTCGGACCTATCACTCCTATGAAATCATTTTCATTTACCCTAAAATCAATATTCTGCAACACCACATTGTTTTCATATGATGCCGACAATGATTTCATTTCAATAAGATAAGCCATAGTCTGTAACTTATTTTTTGCTCAACAGAAAACTGTCGTGCAAAGAAGTTATTATATCCGTAGTAGCAGCCATCCAGTCTTCTGACAAAGGATCGATAATCTTAAGCTCTGCTCCTATCTCATGAGCGATAACCCTTGCATTCTTGTTATCATATTCCTTCTGTACAAATATAACCCTGATATTTTCCTTCCGGGCAATATCGATCAGTTCCTTCATCCTGGAAGGCGGCGGTTCCTTACCTTCGTATTCAACAGGAATCTCTTTCAGACCATAATCCCTGGCCAGATATGCAAGGTTCGGATGATAGATCATAAAAGCCTTATCTTTAAAATCCGAAAAAAATGATACGGCCTGTTTATCGGCCCCGTCAATTTTATCAAGCAAAACAGAGTATCTTAATTTATATTCCGCTTCAGATCCCGGATTAAGGCCCGATAAGAGTTCATATACCGATGATGCTATTACTTTAGCACACCTCGGAGATACCCAGTAGTGAGGATCTGCTCCTTCAGTATGCTCTCCGTGATGATCATGCCCGGCGGCAATAAGATCGATCTTTTCTCCTATAGATAATTTTATCATCTGCTTGTTGATCTCATAGAACCTGCCGAGCCAGGTAAGTTCGAATCCCAGGTATCCGTCACCGATATATGCTTCCGATAATCTAAGCTTATTTATCTGGTCAGGTACAGGCTCATAAATATGTGGATTTGAACCGGCAGGAACCATCACATTAACCCTGAAATCATCTCCTGCAATAGCCTCCACAAAATACTTGAACGGAGCTATACTTACAGTAATTATTCGTTCCCTTTTACCTGAAGGATTGAGATTGCAGGAGAACAGTGATGCAAGTGACAGCAGGATAATTATTCTTTTCATTATTTAAGAATTCCGCGATGTATGCAAATTTAACATATAACATTACAAAAGGTTTACCTCTTGCATATAAAATAATATCAGCTATTTTTGATATAGAAAAACCCTCTCCTTACTGATGAAAAACAAGGGTGAGATACTTGCATCTGTGCTCAGAAAATATGACGACTGCCTTTTCTTTCTTCATAATACAAGGGAATTCAGCATTGTAGAAAAAATAATGAATGAAGGATTCATTTTTGAAAACCAGCTGCTTCAATCCACCGACCAGGTAAATCCCAACCAGCCGATCGAAATCACTTATTTCCTTCTTCACAGGAAAGAGTACGGGCCATATACGGTGGTTATAGCAATACCGAAGGATATTTACAGGATCTATTCAGATATATCAGACAAAAACAACACCGGTATTGAGGAGGTGATCACGATCACTGAGCCGCGTTTAAGTGAAAATGATGAACTCATATATACATTGTCTCCTCGACATATCCTTGGATATTTCAACACTCTGACAACAGAATTCAGCAGGAACCTTAAATGGGACAATACATTTAACAACACTGATTTCAGATCGCCTTCCAGGAAGCGGGAGAAACAGGGCAGACGCAAATAATCCAAACAATAAAATATGAAAAAGTTCCTTTTATCAATTGTACTGACCTTCTCAGGTACAGTATTTCTTTTTTTGAATGAAGCATCGGGCCAATACACTGATTACCAGTCTATGGTACAGAAGACCGGGATGCTTGCAAAAAAATTCCCCTCCCTCTGCAATGTAAAAACTCTAGTAAAAACAGCAGGTGACAAGGACATAAGGGTTCTGACTATAGGTACAGGGAAGACCGAAGAGAAACCCGGAGTTGCAATAATCGGAGGTATTGAAGGAAATTATATTGCAGGAAGGGAAATCGCTCTTGGTTTTGCAGAATCACTCCTTAATAATGCGGGCTCGGAAGAGATAAGGGGCCTGCTTGACAAAGTGACATTCTATATCTTCCCGGATATAAGCCCTGATGCATCTGAACTCTTCTTCAGGGGATTAAAATATGAAAGGAACATAAACAGCAGGCCGACAGACGACGACAGGGATTTCCTCATTGATGAGGATCCATATGAGGACCTCAACAACGACGGGCTTATAACAATGCTGCGGGTATCGGATCCTGCAGGATCGTGGATTGAATCACCGGAAGATAACAGAGTAATGGTCACAGCCGATCTGTCGAAGGGACAGAAAGGATCATTCCGTATGTTTTCCGAAGGTATTGATAATGACAAGGACGATAATTTCAATGAGGACGGACCGGGAGGAGTCAATATCAACAGGAATCTCACGTTCAATTACGAGGAATTCGGCGCAAATTCAGGGATCCATCCCGTTTCGGAACCTGAGAGCAAGGCTCTTCTTGATTTTCTGTTCGACCATTATAACATCTATGCCACAATATGTTTCGGGCCCCAGGATAATCTCGGACAACCTATGAAATCTGCTTCCCGCCCCGGAAATGAAACATCATCAGGAACAACGGATCCCGGTCAGGAAAGATCCCAGGGAAGAGACAGAAGCAGGAAAATTACCTCAGTCCTGAAATCCGATGAGACAATTAATAAGCTTGTATCGGAAAAATACCATGAAATAACAGGGCTTAAAGGTGCTCCCATTTCGAAAAATACTCCGGGTAATTTCATGGAATGGTCATATTTCCATTATGGCCGGTACAGCTTCAGCACTCCGGGATGGTGGTTTCTTGTTGAAAAGGAACAGAATGCAGAGATCTCCTTCCTGAAATATGCCGCAGAAAATAATATTGATGATGTTTTTGTTCCCTGGACGGAAGTAAAACATCCTGATTTTCCCGGTAAAAAGACAGAAGTTGGCGGTATAAGGCCTTTTGTCATGATCAACCCTCCGTCAGGGGAGATCAGCAGCCTTATCGAAAACCATTACAGGTTCATCACTTCTGTAGCTGCTATGCATCCCGGGCTTGAATTCCTTGATACAACTGTCGAGGATGCGGGTGAGAATATATTCAGGGTAAGCCTGAAAATCCATAATAAAGGGATCTTTGCAACATGCACTGAAGCAGGTGAATCAAATATGTGGACAAGGATAATGCGCCTGAGCCTTGAAACAGGGAAGAACCAGAAATTCCTCAGCGGGCAGCCGGTGCAAAGGATATCCAGGCTTGAAGGAGGTGCCTCAGCAGAATTCAGCTGGCTGATAATGGGCAGGGGCACTGTCAGGATCACCGCCGGAGCAGTTAATACAGGTTTAATAAACACATCTGTGGAGCTTAAGTAATATAATCATACAACTAACACTGTCATGAAAAAATCGATAATCATAAATATAACAGCATTGGCTCTTTCGCTTATCATAAGCATCCCTGTCAGCTCCCAGAGCCAGGAGCTTTTCTTCAGGGCTGCCGGGACTCCGGCAAATCCCAAGGTCCAGGTATCATGGAACAAGTATTACACTCCTTCAGGTGTCGAGGATTTCTGCAAAAAACTTGCAGAAGCGTATCCCGGACTTGTGACTCTGACAACAATCGGCAAATCATTTCAGGGACGTAATATCCACACCCTTACAATATCTGATAAGTCAGCCGGAGATCCCGACAGGAAGCCTGCCTTCTGGATTGATGGCAACATCCATTCAATTGAACTGCAGGGAACAGAAATGGCCATGTATACAGCCTGGTATCTGTGTGAGATGTTCCCCGACAATGCATTTATAAAGCAGCTCCTCGCTGACAAGACATTTTACATTACCCCCACGATCAACCCGGATTCCAGGGAGTATTTTACTTCTGTGGGAGTACCGCCAAGATCAGGTATGATGCCATATGATACCGACCGTGACGGACTATTTGACGAGGACGGGAGCGATGATCTAAATGGTGATAAGAATATCAGCCAGATGAGGAGGAGGAATCCTGACGGACAGTATAAAACTGATCTCGATGATCCCAGACGGATGATCCGTGTAAAACCGGGAGAGAAAGGAGAATATGAGCTCCTTGGCTCTGAAGGCATTGATAATGACAACGACGGTTTGGTCAATGAGGATGGACCCGGCGGGTATGACGGGAACCGCGACTGGGGATTTAACTGGGAGCCTGCCAATATTCAGAGCGGGGCACATAAATACCCTTTCACACAGCCGGAGAATCAGGCGGTCAGAGATTTCATTCTGAAACACAGGAATATAACAGGGGCCCAATCATTCCACAATTCCGGTGGTCTCATACTGAAGGGCCCGTCGATAGAAGGCGGAGGTGCCGAAGCATACAGCCGGGCTGATGATGAAGTGATGAATACAATCGGGAAGAAGGGAGAAGAGATAATCCCGGGCTACAAACTCGTTACAATATGGAAGGATATGTATACTGTTTATGGGGGCGAACTCGATTGGTGGCACGGTGCCATGGGATGTTTCGTGTGGTCAAATGAGTTGTGGAACAGCTACCTTATGTTTTACGACACAACTAATACTGACGATTACGAATTTGACAGGCTGCTCCTGTTTGAGGACTCTTTCATTCCCTGGCAGAAGATCAACCACCCTGTTTATGGAGAAGTTGAAATAGGTGGTTTCAGCAAGAGCTTCGGACGGCTTCATCCAGGCTTCCTTCTTGAATCAGATGCTCACCGTAATGCGGCATTCTGTATCTATAATGCATATCAATCACCGAAACTGGAGATAAGAGATGTGAAAGTAACTAAGCTTGACGGAGGTCTCAGAGAGGTGACGGCGACTGTTGAGAACATAAGGATGCTGCCGACACATTCAGCGTCGAACCTGAAGTACAAGATCGATCCTCCCGATTATGTCTTTCTCGAGGGCGGGAATATCATAGCGGGCATGATAGTTGAAAATGCCGATCTTAATATTACCAGGGAACAGAAGAAAGATCCGGGCAGGATAAAAATAACAAACATACCTGGCTACCAGAAAGTAAATCTGAAGTGGATAGTGAAGGGCGGAAATAAGTATACTATAAGGGTTGAGAGTGTTAAAGGAGGCAGAGCATCTGCTCAGACAGAATAAAAAATGAGACCGGACCCCACTTCCCGGCCTCATTTACAAAGGAATGAAAACAAATCACCAGCCTTCCGGTCAGCTGGCCTGAAGAGATATCCTGAAATAACCCGTTGCTTTTGAAGCTTTAATTTCAAATTTCCATTCTCCAACCTTGTCCTTGTTCTCGGTATCCGATATGTTGAACGATTTCCTCCAGTTCAGGTTACCGAACTCATCAATCACAATGTCGGCATATGTTTTCCCGCCGGGCATCAGGATCCTGATACGGATATCTCCTGCGCTACAGTCTCCAAATACCGCCATGGTGACATTCTTCACCGATTCATCAACGTCAAATATATAATCTCTCGAGAAAGAATTCTCACGGACAGATTTAGTAAAATCCCATGAAGTCCTCTGAGAATTTGTATCATACTGACGCCAGAAATCGGATCCGGGCCCCATAACGAAAGGATCTCCCATATTCATCGGCCTGTTCCTTGACCAGTCACCATAGATTCTTGCCGCATCCTTATTAATTGCAGGATCATCAATCTTAACTTTGCGGTCCTTCATAAGCTCCTGCATAAGCTCCTCATTATCTTTCGCCTGTTCCTTTTTAAGCTGCTCAAGTTCCTTCTGAGCTTCTTTAATAGCTGCCTCTTTGTCGGCCATTGCTTTTTTCTTCTCAATAATGGCCTCCTGCATCTTTAATTCCTTTTCTTTTTCTTCCTTTGTCTTTTCCTGTGCATAGATAACAGGAACCGATGAGAAGAGCAAGGTAAAGATGACGACTGCTGAAATTATGTTCTTCCTTTTCATGGCTGACCTTTTTGCTTGTTTCGATTCAAAGTTAATGCCGTTTACCCGGTTCTATTGTTAACAAAGGGTTAACGTAAGGTTAATGTTTCTGTCAGGTTTCCTGTCCTTACGGAAAAAGTTAATACATTTGACAAACAAACAGCTGCTTATGAACAAGAAGAATACGGTCCTGGTGCTCGGTATCTTTGCAATTATAGTCCTTATCGCGGCGCAGGTAATAATAATAAAGGGTGTGTGGCAGCAGAAAGACGAAATGCTTTCCCTCAGATACAGATCTATTTCCCAGGAAGCTGTAAGAACCCTTTTTGGAAGGAGAAGTGCATATGACACTGTCCGCTTCCTCCTTGATGACTATTCCGGGCTGGCCATAAAGGAGCTTGAAAATATTACTGATGAGAAGGCTCTTGCGGAAAAGAAAAAAGAGATTTATGATTATTTTCTGTTTGCACTGAACACTGAACAGGACCTCTCAACTTACCTCTCCGATTATTTTAAACGGATGGGCTATGAAGCCAGTTTTAATCACAGGATTGGAATTAACAATCTTAATCTGATAGGTCGCGATACATTCAATATTTATCAGAATGAGTTTTTCGCGAACAGGGGGGTCAGAGGACGGCCGCGACAGGAGCCTGTTGAGACAGGTTCAAAATCAAGCATTATGGTGTACCGCGATATCCTGATTGATAATTATTATGAATTGTTCTTTGAATATTACATCGATTTCTCCGATAAAAGTAAACTTATACTTCGTGAGACAGCCGCTTCACTTGGTACTAGCATATTCAGCATACTTATTGTTATTATCATTTTCCTGATAACATATCGCAATCTTGTGGAAGAGAAGCGGTTGTCGAACCTGAAGACCGATTTCATTAACAATATGACACATGAGCTTAAAACACCTCTGGCGACAATCACTGTGGCGGGAAAGACACTTGAGATGGACAGGATAAGAAAGGATGATTCAAAGATCCTTGAAACGGCAAAACTCATAGGAAAACAGAGCGTCCATCTTAACCAGCTGATTAACATGATACTTGAAATCAGCATGTGGGAAAGGACGCAGTTCGAACTCGACAAGAAGAAGACTGATATTGAAGATGTTATGAAGGATATAGTCCTCAGTTTCCAGACAGGCGTCGGGAATTCGGCAAACATTACCCAGAAATACGATTTCAACGGGATAAAAGCCAATATTGACGTTGTTTATTTCACTACGCTGATCAATAATCTGCTTTCAAATGCAGTCAAGTATTGCGATAAAGAACCTGTGATCAATATCGAAGGATTTATCCAGGACGGTGTTGTTTCAATCAGAATAACTGATAACGGAATAGGTATAAATAAGAATGACCAGAAACATGTTTTCGATAAATTCTACCGTGCTTCCTCGGGAAATATACACAAGTACAAAGGACTGGGTCTCGGCCTTTACTATGTTAAAAAGATTGCCACAGCCCACGGAGGTGATGTCACTTTGTCGAGTAAACCGGGAAAAGGTAGTATCTTTACAGTAACATTACCATTATAATTAAACAGGTTATGAAAGTATTGCTAGCCGAAGACGACAGGGATTTCGGGACTATTCTCTCCCAATATGTCACTATCAACGGATTTGATGTATCCCTTGCCAGGGATGGGAAAGAGGCCTGGGAGTTGTTCTCCAGGGAAAAACCTGATATATGTGTGCTCGATGTTATGATGCCTGAAATGGATGGCTTCACCCTTGGTGAAAAAATAAAGGAAGCTCAGCCTGACATGCCTCTGTTATTCCTTACTGCCAAAAGCCTTAAGGAGGATATTGTCAGGGGACTCAAGATAGGTGCAGATGATTATATTACCAAACCATTTGATCCTGAAGTACTTATTCTTAAAATAAATAATATACTAAAAAGAGCTTATTCCTCGGCCAATGATGAATACAAAATTTCAAATACCACTCTTAACTTTAATACTCTTGAACTTACCTGCGGTAACACAAAAGAGAAGCTGACTCTCAAGGAAGCCCAGCTGCTGAAATATTTCATAGTAAATAAGAACAAAGTTCTCGCGAGGGAGGATATCCTCACAGAAATATGGGGTGAGGACGATTATTTCCTCGGCCGCAGCATGGATGTCTTCATAAGCCGGTTAAGGAAATACATCTCAGAGGACAGTAATATAGATATCCGTACCGTCCGGGGAACAGGTTTTATTCTTGAAGAATTAACTAAAACGGAAGCCTGAAACCTATTGGCCAAGCACCTCACTTACTTTATTCAAAAGTGCATCACCTCTCAGATTCCTTGCTATTATAGTGCCAGATGCATCAAGAAGGAAATTGGCAGGGATAGCTCTTACGGAGTACAATCTGGCAGCTGCATTATTCCAGTACTGAAGATCAGATACATGTGTCCAGGTCAGTTTATCATCAGCGATTGCCTTAATCCAGCTTTCTTTCTGCTGATCGAGTGAGACACCGAAGATATCAAAACCCTTTTTGTGGAACTGGTTATAGATCTTTACGAGGTTAGGATTTTCCTGCCTGCAGGGATTGCACCATCCGGCCCAGAAATCTACCAGGAGAAGTTTCGATCCAATCTTTGATGAAAGAGAAATAGGATTCCCGTTTACATCATTCATTGTAAAATCCGGCGCTCTCTGACCGATAGCTACAGCCTTCATGGCAGTTGCCATATCACTTAGCTCTCTTACAATCGGGGTCTTTGCTACGCTTGTGTCCATAGCACTTATTATGTTGGCTATTTCGTCACCTTCCATATAATAAGAAATGCTTCTCAGAACGGCAGGAGCAACATAGGAAGAGGGATTATTTTTAACGAAATCTTTTTGCACTGCGATCATTTTCTCTTCAAGACCGGATATTTCTTTTTCCAGCTGCGACATCTTTTCAGTATTATTAGTCTGTCTTGCTGTCTGATATTCCCTGTCGATATTCATTGCCTGCTCGTTAAATGCACTGCTTGCACCAATAAGGGATTGATATTCATCCTGTGTCTTTGATCCGGATATCTTTGCTGCATCCAGGGAGTCAATTTTCCCGCTTATGGTGATCTCTGCATTTTCCAGATAAAAATTGATCCTTGCACCTTTATCCGCTGCAAGCAGCTGTACAAGATCGGGGTAATTGATTGTACCGGTCATTTTGAAGGACCCTTTTTGTGAAACTGCCGAATCAATCGGAACTATCTGTCCGTCAACAATTCTTTGCAGATAGAATAGTTCATTGTCTGATCCCTCGATATCACCTTTGATAACATAACGGGGTTCTGATGTACAGGCACCTACAAGGGCTGCCATTAATAACAGGTAGAATACTCTTTTCATTTAATTGTCTTTAGTTTATATCAGGTAATTAATTGTTCAAGGCGTCAAAGATAGGAATATTTGTGTTCCCGCTTATCCGTTTCTGTATTTATCTATAAGTATGGTTGCTGCCTTGTACGGAGTTATCTTGCCATCATATAGCTGTTTCTCCATTGTCTTTATTAAAGTATTGATTATTCTATCATTATAAAATGAGTCGTGAAGGTAATCGGATACAGCATCATACATCCCGGCTACTACCTGCTCCCTGCGCCGTTCCCGGAAATACCCGCTCTGTATGCTCAGTGAAATATATTTCAGGATCTTGTCCCAGAGTTCCTTTATCCCTTTGTATTCCAATGCAGAACAGGTAAACACTTCAGGAACCTGCCCGGATGGGGGTACCGGGAAAAGTCTTAGGGCACTGCTGAAAAAATCCTTAGCTGTTTCAGCCTGCAATATATTCTGTCCGTCAGCTTTTGTAATGACAACAGCATCAGCCATTTCCATGATTCCCCTCTTTATACCCTGTAACTCATCTCCGGAGCCGGCAAGCATAAGAAGCAGGAAAAAATCAACCATTGAGTTTACTGTTGTTTCGGTTTGCCCGACGCCGGTCGTTTCAACAAGTATGGTATCAAAACCTGCTGCTTCGCAGAGTGTTATGGCTTCTCTTGTTCTCCTGGCAACGCCGCCTGCTATTCCTGCAGCAGGTGAAGGCCTGATAAATGCTGAAGGATGAACGCTTAGTTTCTCCATCCGTGTTTTGTCGCCCAGAATGCTTCCCCTTGTCCTTTTACTGCTGGGATCAACGGTAAGTACGGCAAGCTTTCTGCCAGTGCTGACAATGCATAATCCGAATGATTCAATGAAAGTGCTCTTCCCTGCTCCCGGCGAACCGGTCACTCCAATCCTGATTGAGTTTCCGCTATGTGCAAGACATCTCTCAACAACCTCGCTGATCTGATCCTGGTGGTCAGGTAATGAACTTTCAACCAACGTTATTGCCTTGCTCAGGATTGCCCTGTCTCCCGACAGTATCCCGGAGACATAATCATCAACTGATAACTCTTTTTTCTTTCCGGTTTTGTTCACATTCAGCATTACCGGATTGACAGAAGGGGGGCGGGAGGTCCCTTTAGCAACATGTACAGCGCTCCTGTATTTGTTTTTCCGAATCATCCCGGTGACAGATAAGATGTAAAAATAATAAAAAAGGGTGCCGGCAAATTGTCAGCACCCTTAAAATATATCTTGAATCAGCTTTATTTTGCAGAAGCAAGCTGATCAACTTCCGCATTAAGCATCAATACCACTTCTGAATTTTTTGGGTCGTTTGTATAGACGTAAATAGCTTTTGTCACTTTGCCCTTATATGTGCCTGAATTGAAAACGGCTTTTATAGAGCTCGACTGTCCCGGCTTAATGCCCATTCCCTGCTGATTCTGAAGGACTGCTGTGCAGCCGCATGTCGATCTTACATGCCGGATTACAAGATCATTTTTACCAGCGTTTGTGAACTTAAACTCAACTTCCTTTTCCGTGGATCCCGGGATCTTCCCCAGATCAACTGTTGTTGAAGCAAGTTTGAATACAGGCGCATTTTCGAGATCTTCTTTGGAAAGCTTTGAGAAATCCTCAACAAGATTTGCAGAGATATAATAGTATGAAGTATTCTGAGTTACTCCATTCAGAACCACTTTTACCATATCACTTACATTACCCCAGGAGTTGTTCTTTGTAGCATCATAGGTTCCTTCAATGAGCCCTTTCTGTCCTGGTTTAAGGGTCTCGGGATTGGCTTTCAGGGAAAGATGGGCCGGCACCATTTCAAAACCTATCTTAACCGGTTTATTTGAAGTGTTGATTATCGGCATGACCCTTATCTTCTTTTCGGTTTTCTTCACGTTTGTAAATGCCAGATGGTTACTCTCAAACCTAACAGCTTTTGCAGAATCAACCGGGTAAGTGAACAATTCTTCAACAGTTTTTTCACGTGGTATGACCTCCCCCTTAATTACTAGCACAGCCACCTCGGGTTTCGCATTTGTGTATACCGACAGAGTTTTATTGAATGCCCCTGGCCTGTCTTTAGGATCATAAATTGCTTTGATTTTACCTTCCTTCCCGGGAGCGATAGGTTCCCTCGTCCACTCCGGTGTTGTGCATCCGCAGGATGCCACAATGTTCTGGATCACCAGCGGGGTATTACCCGTATTTGTTACAATGAAATCATATGACTGCCGTCCTGCTTCTTCCTTGAACTTGCCAAAATCATGGCTCTGCTCCGAAACCTTCATCACCGGCTGCGCAACCAGTGAGACACTCATAAGAATAATCGTGAAAAATAAAATTATTTTTTTCATATTAAGAATATTGTTAGATGACATTTGATAAATCTTTTTCGTAACAGCCTATTATATTATTAACGTATCCTGCCTTGAAATGGTTGCATAAAACACAACAAAAATCAGACCGTAAAAAATTTTTTTGCCAAACAGAACAAAAATAATAAAGTTTAATCGTTTTAGATAATATAAAATATAATATCATTAGTTTTGCCTCATAAACAATACTTGTTGGAACAAAATTTGCTGATAAGATACCGTCATAATCCAATGAAGGATAATATAATGAATTATGTCCGGAATCTGATAATCATTGTATTTGCATGTTTTGCATTCGCTGATGCTGGTGGCCAGTTCTATAATGGCCATCAGATGACATTCGGAAAAAACAGGGTTCAGTACTATGATTATTATTGGATGTACTACAGGTTTGAGGATTTTGACTGTTATTTTAACGAATATGGCCGTGACCTGGCTGAATTCACTGCCGATTATGCCACAAAGAAACTTGAGGAGATAGAAGATTTCTTCGACTACACACTTGAAAAAAGACTCATCTTCATCATCTATAATAAGAATGCCGAGTATAAACAATCAAATATCAACCTTGTAACATTTGATGAGGAGAGTTATAATACAGGGGGTTACAGCAGACTTATAACCAATAAGGTATCGCTGTACTATGAAAATGACCATATAGAATTCCAGAAACAGATAGCCTCTGCAATTGCTGAAGTCATAATCAATGAAATGCTTTATAATGCTGAGGTAAAGGACAGAATACCAAGCTCATCCCTGATAAATATGCCCGACTGGTACTTTAAGGGGCTTATTAATTATGTTGCCTGGGGCTGGGATGATGAAGCTGAGAACAGGGTAAAGGATGGGATCATGTCGGGGGAATATAAGAATATAAACCACCTTGAATACGAGAATGCAATTTATGCCGGTCAGTCATTCTGGCGGTTTCTCGGAAGAGAATATGGTGATGCATTGATCCCGAATATTATCTACCTGACAAAAGTCTATAAAAAAATAGATGACGGAATCCTCTACGTAGTGGGTAAAAAGCTGAAAGAACTTCTTGTTGAATGGCAGGCATTTTACAGGAAAGAATATTCAGATTACAAAGATCTGACAGGGGAAGACGGGAATACTATTCGCAGGTCAAAGAAGGATCAGATCTATCAGCAGGTCAAAATATCACCTGACGGTGCTTATATTTCCTATGTCACAAATGACCTGGGAAGGAAGAAGATATGGCTTTACAATCAGGCTACCGGGAAACATAAAGTCATTTTCCGTGCCGAACCGAAATATGATTATGTGAGCGATAAAACTTATCCGGTAATGGCATGGCATCCCTCAGGAAGGATACTTACTTTCATAAATGAAGAAAAAGCAGGCCTTGTTATGTACTTCTACCGGGTAGCAGAAAGATCGACAGAGAAGAGAAACCTGCTGTATTTTGATAAGGTACTCGATTTTTCGTATTCACCCGAAGGATCATCCCTTGTAATGTCGGCAGTAAAGGATGGCCTTACTGATCTCTACATCCACACTATCGCTTCAGCCACAAATGAGCAGATCACAAGAGACATAGCCGATGATCTTAATCCGGCTTTCCTAAATAATTCACCCAACGAAATTATTTTCTCATCAAACAGATTATCGGATACTCTGACCAACACCGGAGATCCTTTTGAAAGACTAGGCCTGACTTTCGATCTTTTCACCTACGACATTGCAGCAGGGACCAAGCTTCTCACAAGGCTCACTGAAGGCAGATACACTGACCGGTTCTCACCTGCCGGATCAATCCGCAATAACATTACCTACATCGGGAATACCGACGGGGTAATTAACAGGTATATGGCGAAATTTGACAGTACAATAGCTTTTATCGATACAACAACTCATTACAGGTATTTTCTGACATCAACACCGGTTACGGCTTATGACAGGAACATTCTTAACCAGTCTGTTGCAAGTACTACTGACGATTATGGAGAAGTTCTGTTCAATAAGGGAAGGTTTATCCTCAGGAAAGGGAAAATGGGCAGTACGAAACCTGTTCAGCCGGAAGATATCAGTATCAGCAATTTCAGGAAGGAGAAGAACATTTTCTTTCATAAGGCAGACAGCGTTGAACAGATCAGGCAATGGCTCGTGGCAGAAGATAAAAGAAGAAGGGATACGCTTACAAAACCATATTACGAATATTTCATCAAGGAGGAACCGATCGATATCAGGCACTATATCTTCGAAAAAGAAAAACAAAATTATTACGAGCAATTATGGCGGAAGGACTATATGAATATCGACCTGGATACAGGTGTTTTAAAAATGCCGCAGTTAAAAATATATGAAACCTCATTTTATAATAATTATATCGCCAACCAGGTTGATTTCACCTTTCTGAATAATTCATACCAGATATACAGTGAAGGTTCAGAGTATTATAATCCCGGCATGAATGTTCTCTCCAGGTTTGGTATCATAGATCTCTTTGAGGATTACCGGATAACCGGGGGGTTCAGGTTTTCCGGAAATTTCGACAGTAATGAATACCTTGTAAGTGTTGAAAACCTTAAGGGTAAATTCGATAAACAGCTTATTTTCTACCGCCAGGCATACGAAAGTGTGTCAGGCGACTCGCTTGTAAAATCCCATACTCATAATGTCTACCTTACTTTCTCAAAGCCTTTTACGCCAGTTTTTGCTTTGAAAGGCACCCTGTCATACCGTTATGACAGCCATGTTTTCGTACCTATTGACATGGCGACTCTTATGAGTGAGAATCTTAACCGCCACTGGGTAAGCCTGAAAGGAGAGGTAATTTACGACAATACGCGTAAAAGGTTGGTCAATATTTATTACGGGACGAGGTTCAAGATCTTTGGAGAATACTATAAAAGGATATCCTCAGGCAAATCGGATATGATCGTACTGGGGATCGATTTCAGGAAATACACCAAGATACACCGTGAGCTGATATGGGCAAACCGTTTTGCGGCAAGCACTTCGTATGGTCCGACAAGGCTTCTTTACTATCTTGGAGGAGTTGACAACTGGATGGGCTACCTGTTTAATCCTTCAGGTATGTTCGATACTACAATACCTGTTAATCCTGATGTCAATTACGGGTTCCAGACTACTGCAACCAATATGAGGGGATTTATTCAGAATGCCAGGAACGGCACCAGTTTCGCATTGATCAACAGCGAGATCCGTTGGCCTTTTGTCAGGTATTTTGCAGGTCATCCGCTCCGTTCAAATTTTCTTAACAGCCTCCAGGTAGTAGGTTTCGGGGATATCGGATCGGCATGGACCGGAAAATACCCATGGTCAGGGCAGAATGCCTATGACAGTGAAATAATAAAGAACGGGCCCGTAACCGTTACACTTGAATCCCACAGACCGCCAATAATTACCGGTTTCGGAGCCGGACTGAGGGCTCAGCTGGCAGGGTATTTCATACGGGCCGACTGGGCCTGGGGTATCGAAGACCATTATATCCTTCCAAGGGTTTTCTACCTCTCGTTCAGCCTTGATTTTTAAAGTGGAATAATCCTGATTTAATTAAAATCATTTTTCCCGAATCCGGCATAATTATTGTACAGCATAGGAGAATTTTTTTAATTTGGAATTTTTGGTAACTTTGGGCGTTTAACGTAATTATTTTAATTAAAAACAATAGAAATGGCTTACAAAATTAGTGAAGACTGCACTGCTTGCGGAACATGCATTGATGAATGTCCTGTTGAAGCAATATCAGAAGGAGATATCTATAAAATCAACCCGGATATTTGCACTGATTGTGGTGCATGTGCTGATGTATGCCCGGTTGAGGCTATACATCCTGAGTAATATTGCATTCAGAAGAGCAGAAGGGCTGCCGGAATCCGGCAGCCCTTCTGTTTTTCATTCCCTGCCTTTTACTGCGGATTATATCTTGCCTTCCCAAGAATACCCTGTATATCCTTTTCATTCATAAGACCTTCAAGTGTCATATCCCTGTTATTCCGCATATAGCTCTCAACAATCCTGAAACCAATCCATACTGCTGCCCGGCCGGGAGATTCATTGGTGAAAAAACTGGTAAAAGGCGCTTCTCCCGTGAGTTTCCGCCTTGTCATCTGGTCGCTGCTGAACAGAAGATCGTGCTCCACAAGATATTGCCACATCTGTCCTTCATTGTTCCTGCAGAATTGCATCTGATCACCGGAAAATCCGAAAAGCAGCGTGTCTTTCAGTTCCGGGAGCATGCACTGTTCAAAGTATTTCAGCTTACCTTCATGTATCATTTCTGTAATAACATTACTATCGGGATATTTCATATCTTCAAAATCCCACTGAGTCTTTCCCCATGCATACATACAATCAGGAACTATATTGTATGAATTCATCCTTGCTGCCAGATACCTGTAAATATTCAGCATTTTGTAATATTCTGAATCCCATCCGAGATATTTATCAAGGCTTATGCCAATTATGGAATCCTTCAGGGTTATCATACTGGCGTTGAACCCTGTTATACAGGTGTATACCTCCGGGATATTCCTGCCTGAGAAATAATACCTGTAATACCGGAAAGCATCTTCCAGTTCTTCCTCTATCCAGGAAATATCAGAATATTGCTGATTCACAACTGAAAAGACTTCGTTATTAAGCCTGTCGGTACAGAAACTTACCATAATATCATTGTATGAAGAATCACTTATTTCGCCTGCATTTATTACAGACCCGAATAATTGCAGGAAAACCTTGTATTTCTCCTTAAGGACCTCAATATCCTGCGGAAGCTCCGAAGGATCAGAAAGAAAGAGATCCTGTTCAAGCCTTTGAATCTTCAGATCGACTTTGACAGAAGAAATATCAACCTTGTATGGATTATTTCTGCATGATACCAGCCACGACAAAAATGATATACATGTTATCAGTATAAATATACGAACCCGCATTTAATACAGTTTAAATACCGAAATATATAACTTTTAAATGGTTGACAACTATCTTAACGTGGCAATAACTTCCATTATTATATTTGTTAATTTCGCAGAACAGACAGAATTTATTCGGAAAATTGACGTTTTAGAACCATTTAAATCCAAAATATCATTCTTTACAGGAAAATGGCACAACAATTAAAATACTTTTCTGACTCAGCCAGGGTACTTACCTGCATGCTCCTCCTTTCTTTCAGCGCCGGAGCATACAGTCAGCCCGGCGGCCGCCCGGGCGGACACTTCGGGCTCCCGCCCATAATCAGTTTCGGGGTGCACCTCGATCCTGTGATAAGCTGGTTCTCAACAGATGTAAGTTCGGTAAAAAATGAAGGCGCAAGACCTGGTTTTAATTTCGGGATATCCTTTAATCAGTATTTCGGACCAAACTATTCAATCTCAACCGGATTAAACATCATTAATACCGGAGGCAGACTTGTCAGCAATACCCTGACTCACTTCGAACTCATTAAATATCCCGATAAAATGGTTGATGTTGAACCAGGTGAATCAATTGTTTATAAAATCCAGTATTTATCAATTCCTCTGGGGCTGAAACTTCAGACCAACCAGATAGGCTATTATACTTTCTTTGCAGATATGGGTCTTGATCCTAAAATACTTGTCGGAGGAAAAGCTGACATCCCTTCCCTGGATATAAAGGGAGAAAAAGCAACATCGGAACTGAAAAAGATCAATATGTCATATCATATAATGGCAGGACTGGAATATGGTCTTGGGGGAAATACAGCAGCAGTTCTTGGTCTGGGTTTTGAAAATAATTTCCTCGACATAACAAAGGATCTTGGAGACCAGCCTGTTGATAAAGTTTCTCATAAACTCCTTTCATTCAGATTTGGAGTTATTTTTTGATCGGATGTGAAATGAAAATAACAATTGCTCAGCTGAATTATCATATCGGGAATTTCTCAGGAAATAAAACTCTCATTTTTGATGCCATAAGGAAGGCTAAAGCAGATAAATCAGATCTTGTGATCTTCTCGGAACTATCTGTACCCGGCTATCCGCCTCTAGATCTTCTTGACAGACAGGAATTTATAGAAAAGTGCTACAAAACTGTAAATGAAATAGCAGAACAATGTTATGGCATTACCGCCATTGTCGGATCACCTACAATAAACACGAACCCTGAAGGCAAAAAACTATATAATTCGGCTCTTGTCCTTTCTGAAGGAAAAATAATCTTTTCTACAAGCAAAGCCCTGCTGCCTACATATGATATCTTTGATGAATACAGGTATTTCGAGCCTCAGAATAAGTTCTCTGTTTTCAGGTTCAGGAACCTTAAGCTTGCACTGACAATCTGTGAAGATCTCTGGGACGAACAATCATTCGATAATGAATTTGAAAAGAAGAGATTGTACACTATCTCCCCTATGAATGAGCTGGCAAAACAGGATCCCGACCTGATAATCAATATGTCGGCATCGCCATTCGCATACAGAAAAACAGGAGACAAGGCTGAGATCTTCAAAAACAAAGCCCGTAAGCATAAGCTCCCGCTGATTACAATAAACCAGACAGGAGCAAATTCCGAACTTATCTTCGACGGGGCATCGAAAATAATTAACCGTAATGGAGAAATCATCCGTCAGCTGCCTTTTTTCGAAGAGGTTGTTGAAACCTTCACCGTTGAAGAGATAATGGAAGGCATTGTAAAACAAGAAGCAGAGTACAAGGATCCCATCGAACTGATACATAAAGCTCTTATAACCGGCATCCGTGATTACTTCAGAAAATCAGGCCTCACCGACTGCATCATTGGACTGTCAGGAGGGATCGATTCCGCAGTGTGTCTCTGCCTGGCTGTTGATGCGCTGGGTAAAGAACATGTCAGAGCCCTTCTGATGCCATCAAGGTATTCATCGGAAAGTTCGGTAACTGATGCCGTTAAACTGGCTGAAGGCCTTGACGTAAAGTATGATATAATAAGCATCGAGAAACCATTCAGGGCGTTTGAAGAAGTACTCAGTCCATTGTTCACCGGCAGACAACGTAACGTCACTGAAGAAAATATACAGGCGAGGATAAGAGCGGTTCTCCTGATGGCGGTGTCGAATAAATTTGGCTGTATCCTTCTGAACACTTCAAACAAAAGTGAAGCAGCTGTAGGGTACGGGACGCTTTACGGAGACATGGCCGGAGGCTTGTCGGTGATCGGAGATGTGTATAAAACTGATATCTATAAGCTATCCGGATACATAAACCGGGAGAAGGAAGTGATCCCGGTCAGTATTATTAACAAACTGCCGTCGGCCGAGTTAAAACCCGGCCAGCTTGACACTGATACACTGCCGGATTATAACATACTTGATGCTATCCTCTACCAGTATATCGAATTACAGAAGCCGGCAGAAAAAATTACAGGTAAAGGCATTGACCGCGAGACAGTTGAAAAAGTGATCAGTATGATCAACTTCAATGAATTCAAAAGATATCAGGCAGCCCCGGTATTAAGGATATCATCCAAAGCATTTGGTGACGGCAGAAGAATGCCTATTGTTGCTAAATACTGATCATTGGCGGTAAAATACGCGTTTTACCCTCGCAGGAATGGAGGTAAGCATTTCGTAAGGAATAGTATGACATTTCAATGCAATCTCACTGATACTTATATTATCTCCGAAAATCTCAGCCTCGTCATCAACTGAAACATCAAGTCCTGTTACATCAGCCATACACATATCCATGCAGATATTTCCTATTATTGGTACTCTCCTGTTTCTTATAAACAGGCTGCCGTTCCTGTTGCCCAGCATTCTGTTAAGTCCGTCAGCATATCCTGCCGGAATTATTGCAATTGTTCTCTCCTTGTCTGAGATATCAGCACAGCCATAACCAACAGGCTCACCAGCCCCGATCTTCTTGACCTGCGAGATCCTTGTTTTGTAGCGGCCGGCCGGTTTCAGATCAAGTCCCGGCAGATCGCCGGTTCCGTATATACCAATCCCCGGTCTGACCATATCGAAATGATATTGAGGGAATCGTATAATAGCTGCAGAGTTACATATATGAAGGAGGAAAGGATATCCGGCCGCTGCCCTGATCCTGTCAGCAGCTTTAATTAACTCATCAGCCTGCCTGTGTGTAAAATCATCATATTGTTCATCTTCGCTTGAAGAAAAATGTGAGAATACCGAGGCAACTTTAACAGATTCCTGACTTGAAAGTTTTTCTGCGAGAGCATTGATTTCCTCAGGCATGAATCCTAAACGATGCATCCCGGTATCAATCTTAATGTGAACCGGATATTTCAGTAAACCGTGTTTAGATGCGACACCGGCGAATCTCTCAAAAGAAGGGAAACTGTAAATTACAGGTTCAAGGTTATATCTTATGATCTGTTCTGATGAATTGTAATCGGGATTCATTACCATAAGCGGCATCGTAACACCTGAGTTCCTAAGTTCTGCTCCTTCATCAGAGTTGGCGACACCCAGGTAGCTTACCCTGTTATATTCCAGCAGCTCAGCAATCATAGCAGGACCTGCACCATAAGCGAATGCTTTTACCATGACCATTATTCTTGTTTCAGGCTTAATAAATCTTCTGAATTCATTAAGGTTGTGGGCAATTGCATCCAGGTTGATTTCAAGGACTGTCTGATGCACCTGTTGTTCAAGCAGCTTGCCTATTTTCTCAAATTCAAATTTTCTCGCACCTTTAAGCAGGATGGTCTCATCGCGGAAACCGGATGGGGTGAAGTTCAGAATGAATTCATCAGTTGATTTATAGAATTTTGCATCGGTGCTGAAAAGAGTGCTGTTCTCTTTAAGATCAGGACCTATCCCGATGAACCTGTCAATACCTGATCTCCTTATCAGATCTGCCACCTCTCCGTACAATTCCCTGCCTTCCCTGCCGGTCTGAATAAAATCTGAAAGAATGACTGTTGCCTTATGGTTCTTCCGGGTTTTAAGGTATTCTATAGCCATCCCGAGCGATCCGGGGTCTGAGTTATAGTAGTCCTCTATCAGCCTGCAACCGTTTATCCCCGATTTCATTTCCATCCTCATAGCAACGGAGACGAGCCCTGCAAGGCCTTTTCTTATTGTTTCGACATCAGCCTGAAGTGCAAGGCAGACTGTTAAAACAGTTATTGCATTTTCAACAGAGGCCCTGTCGTCAAAAGGGATCAGGAATTCAAAGCTTTTATCCCGGAAACTCACTTCGACAGAGGTATTTCCCTCTGACTGGTTTTTTATCTCTGTATATACTATAGCATCTTTATTGTGTAATGACCAGTCGATAAGCATTTTTTGTTGCAGATACGGATCTTCGGTAATAAGCTTGTGGATTAGATCATGATCGCTGCAATAAACTATCAGGGAAGCATTGATGAATAATTTCAGTTTCTCTCGTGCTTTCGCAGCCTGATCCGGAAAATTCTCGCTGTGAGCATCTCCGATATTTGTAATTATGCCGATATCGGGATTGATAACATCCCGGAGCTTTTCCATCTCATTGGCTTTGGATATGCCGGCTTCGAAAATTCCCATTTTATACTTTTCCTCCAGCCTGAGAACTGACAGGGGAACCCCTATCTGGGAATTAAAGCTTTTAGGACTTCTTAAAACCGGGACTGACAGTCCAAGAATATCTGCAAGCCATTCCTTAACAACTGTTTTACCGGCGCTCCCTGTAACTGCAATAACGGGTGAGGTAAAAGATTTCCTTACTTCAGCAGCTATAAGCTGAAGAGCTTCCACAGTATTTCTGGTTAAAATGAAAGCTGATCCCTCATAGCTTTCAGGATCAACCGGCATTTTTTCGACAATGAAACTTCTTATTCCTCTTTTGAACAGAGAGTCAATGAAAGCATGACCATCATGATTCTGGCCTTTTATTGCGATAAACGCCAGTCCGTCATTAAGGCTGAAATGCCGGCTGTCGGTAATTATTTCCGAAATTATCAGGTTTGGATCGCCTGTCAGTTTCCCGAGTGTGATCCCGGCAATATCAGATGTTGTGAATTTCAATTTTTTCTTTAATGTTTTTTCCCCATAGCCTTATTATAGCAATGCCTGCAGAGAGGTTCGTATTTTTCCTTTTCACCAAGAACAACAACCTGTTCCTCATCCGTTTTCCTGAAAGAGTACTGGGCCAGGTTCCCGCATCTCATGCATATTGCATGTACTTTTGTCACGTATTCCGCCACTGAAAGCAAGCCAGGCATTGGTCCAAATGGCTTACCCATGAAATCCATATCAAGGCCGGCGACGATAACTCTTATACCCTTATCTGCCAGCTTATTACAAACTTCTACGATAGCGTTGTCGAAAAACTGGGCCTCATCTATCCCAATAACATCCACATCCCCGGAAAGAAGAAGTATCGATGATGAATTCTCGACCGGAGTTGATACTATCGATTTTTCATCATGAGAAACCACACGTATTTCAGAATACCTCTTATCTATTGATGGCTTGAATATTTCAACCTTCAGGCCGGCAAACTGCGCCCTGCGCAGTCTTCTTATAAGCTCTTCAGTTTTTCCCGAGAACATTGATCCCGTAATCACCTCAACAGATCCCCTCCTGCCTGCAGCTCTGACCGAATTCTCGAGAAACTCCATTCTTAATTAATTAGCTTCAAATGTACCAATTATGAAATAGTTCCGTTAGACTTGTGGAATAATAGTTAATTTTGCAAAATAATGAAATTGGTTTGTTTTATAAACATTAAAACGTATGGATTTCAACGCAACCGTTGATTTAATTATCAGGGAACTATATGAGGCACGTGAGATCATTGACGATTTAAAGAATTATCCGGGGGTTCCGTCAATCCAGGTAGAACTGGCGAAATCAAAATGTAAAAGTGCCGCAGACATAATTGCTCTTTTGAAGAATATGCAGAACGGGACTGCTGTCAGGTCAAGAATAATAACAGAATCAAAGCCTGGATCAGTGGTTGAACCAGAATTTAGACCTGAACCTTCACAGGTTGAGCAGGTAAAAAGCATTCCTGTTGAAAAACCGGCAGCCGTAAAAAAAGAAGTTAAACAGGAACATCCGGTTAATCCTGTCGTGGAGGTATCACACGGATCAAAAAAGAAGAGTGCGGCGAAGACTATTATTGCCGATACTTTTTCCGACCGTCCGGGAAGCCTGAATGAGCAGATGACAAGTCTCAGGGAGGATGAGGGCTTTTCAGAGATTATTAAAACCAAACCGATCACCAGTCTGTCTGATGCTATAGGAGTAAACGACAAATTCTTATTTATAAGGGAATTATTCAATGGCAATCCGGAATCGTATGAACGGGCTATTACCAGCCTTGATAATGCAAAAGATCTTTCTGATGCAAGGAAGATCATAATGGATTACACGGGAGAGATAAGCGGAAACGACGCTTCAAAACAGCTGTTCGAACTTATAAAACGCAAATTCCCTGTAAATGAGTAAATTGTTCCTTGTCCCCACTCCTCTGGGCAATCTTAAGGATATTACTTACCGTGCTGTTGAAGTACTTGGCAGCGTTGATCTTATTCTTGCCGAAGATACGCGTCAGGCAATAAAGCTTCTTAACCATTATCATATCAGGACCCCGCTTCAGTCGCATCATATGTTCAATGAACACAAAAGTCTGGAGTCGGTCTGTGCCAGGATCCGCTCAGGGGAAAAGGTCGCTCTGATATCAGATGCAGGTACTCCAGGCATTTCAGATCCCGGGTTCCTGCTGGTCAGAGAATGCATTCATCAGGGGATCCCGGTTGAAACGCTGCCCGGCCCCGCAGCATTGATCCCGGCACTTGTTAATTCAGGCCTTCCGTGTGACAGGTTCTGCTTCGAAGGTTTTCTTCCTGTTAAAAAAGGAAGGAATAAAAAGCTGACTTCTTTAGAGACAGAAACCCGCACTATGGTCTTTTATGAATCTCCTTACAGACTCTTAAGGACCCTGACGGAAATGAGTGAACACTTCGGAACTGATAGAAAAGCTTCCGTATCAAGGGAACTGACAAAGGTATTCGAAGAAAATATCAGGGGGACTCTCGCATCAGTCCTGGAACATTATACAAACAAACCTCCGAAAGGAGAAATTGTCCTTGTTGTTGAAGGTAAGAAAGAGTAATTCTATTCAGAATCATTGATGAACAGGTTGTTATTAAATAAATTACTTCAGCTTACCATTTTCGGGACCATTATCCTTATCTTCTCCATTTTAAATCTTTCACCTGCTGCGGCTCAGATGATCAAAGGGAGAATAACGAGCCAGTCGGGAGAACCCGTCCCTTATGCTACAGTTTATATTCAGCAACTAAGACAGGGAACAACAGCCAATGCAAAAGGCGACTATGAAATAATACTTCTTCCTGGCAGTTACCAGGTCACCTATCAAAGCCTCGGATACTCGCCGGTGTCATTTGAAATGGCCGTCACCGACCAGGTTATTGAAAAGAATGTTATCCTGCCCCTCCAGTATTATCAGATACCGGAAGTAAGGATAACAGCAACCGGTGAGGATCCGGCTTACGGCATAATGAGAAAAACAATAGGAATGGCTCCCTATTACCTGAATAACATTAGTCATTATAAAGCTGATGTTTATATAAAGGGAAATCTCATTTTTAACAGATTGCCAAGACTGCTTCAGAAGCAGATGACAATAAGCGTCTGTAATGAAAAAGGTACCCGGACTGAGGTAAGAAGAATAAGGGAAGGGGACGTTTTCATGATAGAATCATTCAATGAAGTTGAATTCACGGCCCCCGATAAGTATGTTCAGAAGGTCATTTCAGTAAACAGCACACTGCCGGAGCAGGATGTAAGCATTTCACCAATGGATCTGATACAGGCCAGTTTCTATGAACCCCTGCTGGCCAACATAGCTATTTCCCCTCTGTCACCACAGGCTTTCTCACATTACAGATTCAGGTATCTTGGAGCTACATCGCAGGGGAATAATATTATAAACAAAATACAGGTTACGCCGAAAGTAAAAAGTCAGCAGCTTTTTGAAGGCACAATAACAATAATTGAGGACCTCTGGTGTCTCCAGAGTGTTGATCTCACAAACGATAATATCGCAGGAAAAATTAATATTCAGCAATTATACGTACCTGTGCAGGATGACATCTGGATGCCCGTAAGTCATAAATTCGCAATGAATATAGGTATCGTTGGTGTCAGAGCTGATGCTGAATACGGCAGTTCAGTAAGGTACCTGGAAGTTAAGCCAAACAAGGCCCTGCAGAAACCTGCAGTTGTGACTTCCGACTTTTTCGCAGGGCCGGCAGCAGCAAATGAAGCAGTTACATCCAGGAACCAGCAGAAGATAGAGGAAATACTCACAAAAGAAGAACTCAGCAACCGGGATATGGCAAGACTTTCAAGGATCATGAAAAAAGAATCCAAAGAATCGATCCCTGATAGTATTCGTAACAGCCTGGAAGTAAAAGACAATACAACAAAAATCGTTGACGAAAATGCAGGGAAAAAAGACAGTGCGTACTGGGCTGCGATAAGACCAATACCTCTTTCTGAACTGGAGATGAAAAGCCTGAGGATCCGCGACAGTATCAGGAGAGAATCATCACTTAAGGAAATACAGACTGATTCTATATCTCCCGGCAGGACCAGAAAGAAAAACAGGTTTGTAACAGCCCTGTCCAGGGCAGGATTCGGACATACATGGTCTGACACCACCGGTTTAAATTTCAACTTTGGAGGACTGATCGAATCTGATAATTTCAGTTTCAATACTGTTGACGGATTCATCTATGGTATGGATTTCAGGCTTTCAAAAAGGTGGAAAAACAATTCGTCTCTTTCACTATCGCCGGAAATAAAATGGGCCTTCAGCAGGGAATCCCTATTATGGAGATTAAATGGCAGTTACAGCTTCGACAGGATAAAACATAAGCAGCTCTTTTTCCGGACGGGAATGATAAGCAGGAATATAGGCACCGGAGGGAGTATCAGTACATTACTGAACACTGTGACAACGCTTTTTATGGAAAGGAATTATCTTAAACTATATGATACGAGATATGTTTATTTCGGATACAGGGGAGAGATTGTTAATGGTCTTAGTATTGAACTGACTGCCGGATATGACAATAGAAAAACCCTTGAGAATACTACCGGCTTTACTCTGATAAATACTTCAAGAGAATATTCCGATAATATCCCTGATAATAAATATCTGGTTCCCGGAGCTGATCCGGATTATGCTCTTCGTGATCAGGAACATTATGAAATTGTAACAAATGTTACATTTACTCCGAAACAGAGATACAGGATCAGTAATGGCACAAAGGTGCCACTGGATTCTGAATGGCCCACATTCGAGTTTACATGGAAACACGGGATAAATGAGTTCAGTGAGCTTACAGAACCCTGGAAGCATTTTGACATGCTGAAATTATATGTTGGGAAAGAAACAAGTATCGGCGCTTTCAGTTCTTTTTACTGGAGGATCGGAACAGGAGGATTCCTCAATAAATCATGGCTTACCTATTACGATTTCTTTCACTTTAATGCACAGCCTCTTCCTCTCCTAATAAATGATTACCAGGACGCCTTCAGGCTGCCATCATATTATTCGCTCAGCACACCGGAATTCTATGGCGATGCCCATATCAAATTCACCACCCCATACCTGATGTTAAAATATCTTCCCGGACTCAGCAAGACACTGATGAGGGAGAATATAAGCCTGTCATATCTTGGCTCCAGGTTTCACAGGAACTATACCGAGATCGGTTACAGTGTCAGTGAGATCTCATTTATAGGCGAACTTGGAGTGTATGCAGGTTTTGAGGACCTGAAATACAAAGATATAGGCATAAGGCTGGTACTGAAACTACAATAGACCTTTCGTCATTTTAAGCGAAGGGGGGTTCATCGTTGAAATCGACTTCCTGGTCGAAATCGCTGCCCATCTTCTTAAGCTTATCATGGTTCATCTTGGAACCGAGTGTTATGCTTTGTGTAAACCCGGGTTCAGGGATGTTTTCAATATCAAATTCATCGATATCGACAAACTGGGCCCTCTCTTCACGGAACCGAAGTCTTACATCATCGACAGGGCCGTTCCTGTTCTTGGCAAGGATTATTTCGGCAATGCCTTTTGTTGATGATCCGTCTTCGAAAGTCAGGATACCGAATTTCTCCTGGCGGTGAATGAAGACAACCATATCGGCATCCTGTTCTATGGCACCTGATTCGCGGAGATCAGACAGAAGAGGTCTCTTGGTACCGCCTCTCATCTCGACTGATCTGTTAAGCTGGGAAAGGGCTATAATCGGCACATTAAGTTCCTTGGCTATGCTTTTAAGAGACCGCGATATATTACTTACCTCCTGTTCCCTGCTGCCCGCATTGTCGGGGCCTGACATAAGCTGAAGGTAGTCAACTATTACAATATCCAGTTTGCGCTGTGCCATCAGCCGGCGGCATTTTGCCCTCAGTTCAAAAATTGAAATGGCGGGAGTATCATCAATGAATATTGGGGCCTGCACCAGCTTCTTGATGCGTGTATCAAGCTGTTTCCATTCCTCTTCAGACAGCCTGCCGTTCCTGATCTTTTCACCCGATATGTCCGTTTCGGCAATAATAAGCCTGTTGACAAGCTGAACTGACGACATCTCGCAGGAGAAGATGGCTACTTTCTTTCCATGGTCGACTGCCATGTTCCTGGCCATTGAGAGAGCAAGAGCCGTTTTCCCCATTGATGGCCTTGCAGCGATTATAATGAGTTCGGATTTCTGCCAGCCGGAGGTGAGACGGTCAAGCTTTGTGAATCCTGAAGGGATCCCGACTAGAGCATCTTCCCTCTTGCCGGCTTCTTCTATCTCCTTTATTGCTTCCTTGATGACCATATTGATAGGAGATACTTCTCTCTTGATATTGCCTTCAGCTATCTGGAAAAGTTCATTCTCCGAGTAATCAAGCAGATCAGTGACATCCCATGTGTCATCAAATGAACGGGTCTGTATCTCAGTAGATACTCTGATAAGTTCGCGCTGAATATATTTTTGTGCTACGATCCTGGCGTGATAATCGACGTTCGCGGCTGAAACTACTTTCGAAGTGAGCTGGGTGAGATACAGAGGTCCACCAACACTGTCGAGCTCGTTATGAGCCTTAAGCTCCTCTGTCACGGTATAAAGATCCACCGGGAATTCCCTGGCTGACAGGTCAGATATTGCCTTGAATATCTTACGGTGAGCATCTTTATAGAAACTCTCCGGCTTAAGTATATCGAGGATAGCTATAACAGCTTCTTTCTCAAGCATTATAGCACCCAGCACAGCTTCTTCCATATCGATTGCCTGAGGGGGAACCCTTCCCAGATCAGGTAATGCCACTAAAGGCGGCCGGGCTGGTTTTGTTTGTTTCGCCATTAATATTATCTTTCTGATTTACAATTTTTTAAAAGGTACTTACGGAATAAATTCCGAACGTTTCAAAGGTATGAATAACCATATTTCACTAAAGAATGAAGCTGGTTTTTATTACAAACAGAATAGTGTTAAAAACTTGTTGAAAAGCTAATATTCTGATTATTTACTTCAAATTCAAAAGCTAATGGTATTTTTGCATCAAATCCCAGCCAATGATCGCATTTCCAAAAGCAAAAATCAACCTTGGACTAAAGGTGATCCGGAAGCGTCCTGATGGGTTTCATGACATCGAGACTGTTTTTTACCCGGTTGATTTCTGCGATGCGCTGGAATTTGTAGTACAGCCTGAAAAAATTCATGAGGACGCGCTTGTTGTGACGGGGCATGACATTCACATTAAACCTGAGAAGAATCTTGTCATCAGGGCAATCAAAAAGCTAAAGCAACACTATACCCTCCCCTATTTCAGGATCCATCTGCATAAAGCTATTCCGAGCGGTGCAGGACTTGGAGGAGGATCATCAGATGCAGCATACATATTAAAAACAATTAACAGGCACTTCAATCTGTCAATAGATAATGACATCCTTATCAGCATGGCTCTTGAGCTTGGAAGCGATTGCCCCTTTTTCATCAATGCGGTACCTTCAATTGCGACCGGCCGGGGTGAGATATTGCAGCCACTGGAACCTTTCCTCTCCGGATTCTGGCTGGTCCTTGTAAATCCGCGTATAAGGATCAGTACAAGGGAAGCCTATCTGAATACAAGACCATCTGATACCTCATCCAATCCGGGAACGATAGTTAGTCAGGACATTACAAGATGGAAAAAGAGCCTTGTTAACGATTTTGAAGACTTTGCATTCAGACTATATCCTCAGCTTGAAGAATATAAAAAATCACTTTACAAAGCCGGAGCTCTATACTCTTCAATGTCAGGCAGCGGTTCAACAATATACGGGATCTTTGAGGGAAAACCTGATATCCCCCATGATATAAGGGATTTTGTCATCTATGAAGGGATTCTGTGAATTTGCTCAATCTCAAGGAGAAGTATCCCCTTTATAACTTTATCACCACGCTTTACACAGACTTTCTTTACTAAACCATCCTGCTGTGACTTAAGTCGGTTCTGCATTTTCATGGCTTCCAGTATCATCAGATCATCGCCTTTTCTGACTTCCTGTCCCTCTTTAACGAGTATTTCCAGTACCGTCCCTGATATGAAACTCAATACCCTGGAAGGATCAGGCAAGCTGTACGGTTTCCTGTTTTTGAATTTCCCGCTAAGACGGGTTTTATAGATTGTAGAATCAATATTCAACGATTCAAGTTCTTTTTCTTCCTTCATGTTAATAGCAGCTTAGAAACAGATTTATCAGAACGGGGGAAGCCCGTGTTTCTTCTCTGGCACCTGGATCATTTTATTTTCCGACACGGCAAGAGAGTGGAGAAGTGATCTTCTTGTTTCTGATGGTTCGATCACAGCATCAACATAACCCCGTGATGCGGCAACATAAGGATTGGCAAACATTTTCTTGTACTCCTCTATTTTCAGCCTTCGTGTTCCGTCAGGATCATCAGATGACATTATCTCTTTTCTGAAAATAATATTTGCAGCACCTTCAGGTCCCATAACCGCTATTTCGGCTGTTGGCCATGCAAAAACGAAGTCAGATCTCAGATGCCGTGAAGCCATCGCAATATATCCTCCTCCATATGCTTTCCTTAGTATCACAGTTATTTTCGGAACAGTAGCTTCGCTGTACGCGTACAATACTTTTGCTCCATGTCTTATTACACCGGCATGTTCCTGATCAATACCCGGAAGGTACCCGGGAACGTCAACGAATGTAATTATCGGAATATTAAAGGCATCGCAGTATCTTATGAATCTTGCAGCTTTGTCGGAGGAATCGACATCGAGCACACCAGCCATCTCGAGAGGCTGGTTTGCAACAAAGCCTGCCGTTCTTCCTCCTATCCTGCCAAAACCGATCACGATATTCCTGGCATAATTCTCCATTATTTCGAAAAAATCGGAATTGTCGACTGTCGATTTTATAACATCTTTCACATCATATGGCAGTGTAGGGTCATCAGGCACGATCTTATCAATATTAAACCCAGGATCAGGTTCGGCAGTGTCAGCGGTTCTGGCTTTCTGCCCGTTATGCCAGGGAATGAAGGTGATCAGCTTCTTGATCTGAGCAAAGCATTCCTCCTCGCTTGATGAGAAGAAATGGGCATTCCCTGTTATCTCGCTGTGAACCCTGGCCCCTCCCAGATCCTCCATTGATATCTCTTCTCCAAGGACAGTCTTGATGACCTCAGGGCCGGTGATAAACATCTTGGAAATGTTATCCACAACAAATACAAAATCAGTGAGGGCAGGGGAATAAACGGCTCCTCCGGCACATGGACCAAGGATCACGGAAATCTGTGGTATAACTCCGCTTGAAAGAGTATTGCGAAAAAATATTTCTCCGTATCCGGCCAGGGAGTTAACACCTTCCTGTATTCTTGCACCTCCTGAATCGTTGATGCCTATGAGCGGCATCTTCATTTTAAGGGCATGATCCATAATCTTGGTGATCTTTCTCGAATGCATCAGTCCGAGTGAACCTCCCGCTACAGTGAAATCCTGAGCATAGATAGCCACAGGAGCTCCGAAAATTGTACCAGTACCTATAATGACCCCGTCGCTTGGCAGGGTTTTCTTATCCATATCAAAATCGCGTGCATCGTGTTCCACGAAAAGATCGTACTCATTGAATGAACCTTCATCAAGAAGTGCCATTATCCTTTCCCGGGCCGTCCTTTTACCGAGAGCCTTCTGTTTTTCAATAGCCTGTTCACCACCCCCCCGGAGAAGCTTTTCCCTCCTTTCCTGAAGTTCCTTTATCTTACTTTTTAGTGCCATATCTTGTTATTTGCGAAATATTTTTTTGTCAGGGAAATAAGCAATACAATTTTAAAGAAAATAGATGAAACAGAGTAACTATTTCGGAGCCAATTTATAAAGTACCAGAGCAATTACAAGGTACATGAGATTCGGGATCCACATAGCCAGCATCGGGCTCAGGTTTCCTTTAAGCGAGAATTGCGACGCAAACTGCTGAAACAGGATATAGGAAAAACTTAAAGCAAGGCCGATACCTATATTCATCCCGATACCTCCCCTGATTTTCCTTGAAGAGAGGGATACACCAATGAGGGTCAGTATGAAAACCGAGAACGGCCCGGCATATCTCCGGTGCTTTTCCACGAGGAACATCTTGAGCTCTTCTGATCCCTGAAGCTTAAGGAGATCAATATAATCGTTAAGTTCTCTGTAAGTCATGGTGCTTACAACACTGGGGTCCCTTGAAAAATCCCTGGGTTCAACAGTAAGAGTTGTATCTATCTTATCACCCCTGGTGATTATTTCACCACTGTCAGATATCTCCCTTTTTACATAGTTAATTGCTGTCCATTTATGTGAAGTCGTATCCCACATAACTGTTGGAGAGGAAAGCTTCGAAACAAGTTTCCCCTCATCATTGAATTTTTCGATCGTAAAATTACGTCCCCTCTGGTACAAAGGGCTGAAGGATTCTATATAGACATAGACATTCTTATATGCCTGCCTGTGGATATTATCAACGTTCGACCGCCTTGCCCTCGACCTGTAGTATTTGTCCTCGAAGTCCAGTCTTTTAAGGTTTGCCTCCGGTATGATGAAGTTTGTCAGATAAAATATTATAAGTCCTATTGCAAGGGCTGCCAGAAAATAAGGCCACATCATCCTCCGGAAGCTCATGCCGCTGTTCAGGATTGCTATGATCTCTGTATTGGCTGCCATTCTTGACGTAAAAAAGATAACTGATATAAAAACAAACAGGGGAGCGAACAGAGTAGCGAAATATGGAATGAAATTAGGATAATAATCAAATACTATTGCCTGCCATGGAGCAGCTTTCTCCATGAAGTTATCGATCTTCTCGGTAAAATCAAAAACAACAGCGATTGTTATGATGAGGACAAGGCAGAAAAGGAAGGTACCAAGGTATTTCCTGATAATATAATAATCGACTATTTTAGGTTTCAGTGATTTTACAGCCGCACTGAAAGTCTTTTTATCATCTCTTCTTTCCATGCTTTGAATTTTCCTTCTTCAATTTTCTTCCTGGCCTCGCTCACAAGTTTAAGATAAAACGCAAGATTATGAAGACTTGATATCTGTGAACCAAGGATCTCTCCCGATATTATAAGGTGCCTCAGGTAAGCTTTTGAATACTTTATGCTTACATCAGATGGTGCATCAGGATCCAGGGCGCTGAAATCATCTGTCCATTTCCGGTTTTTAATGTTAATTATGCCCCTGGAGGTAAACAGCATCCCATTGCGTCCGTTACGCGTTGGCATTACGCAGTCAAACATATCGATACCTCTCCCGATAGCCTCGAGTATATTGACGGGAGTCCCTACTCCCATCAGATACCTGGGTTTATTCTCAGGCAATATCCCGTTGACAATTTCAACAGCCCTGTACATCTCTTCAGCCGGCTCGCCTACCGATAATCCGCCTATTGCATAACCGGCCATATCAGTTTCTGCAACTTTTTCGGCAGACATTTTTCTAAGATCATCGAACGTTGCTCCCTGGACTATCGGGAACAGAAACTGTTCATTTTTCCAGACAGGATCAGTAGTTTTGAATCTTTCAACCGCTCTGTCGAGCCAGTGATGGGTAAGGGCAACCGATTTTTTTGCATACCTGTAGTCGCAGGGAAATGGAGCACACTCATCAAGGACCATCATGATATCTGCCCCTATGATCCTTTGTATATCAACAACGTTCTCAGGTGTAAATTTATGTAAGGATCCGTCGATATGGGATTTGAATACCACCCCTTCATCGCTGAGTTTCCTGTTATCGGAAAGTGAAAAAACCTGATATCCTCCGCTATCGGTAAGGATCGGACGATCCCACGACATAAAACTGTGAAGCCCTCCTGCGAGTCTTAAGATCTCAGTCCCGGGCCTGAGATACAGGTGATAAGTGTTACCGAGTATTATTTTTGCATCAATATCTTCGTAAAGATCACGCTGAAGTATCCCTTTAACAGTACCGGCTGTTCCGACAGGCATAAAAATTGGAGTGGGTATATCACCATGAGGCGTCCTGAACACTCCTGTCCTTGCCCTGGAATCTGTATCCCTGCAGTGAACTTCAAACATTAATCAGTCGTTTCTTTGGCAGCACAAATGTAAAACATTGGACCGGCCTTAAGAAATTATCTTATCCTTTTTTGTTGAAAACTATCTTTTACCAATCCGAATTTCTTGACTAATATTGCTGCTGATTTTGCTGGTGTTAATATGTTACAGGACAATTTGTTTCTGTCAGTCGTCTTCATGGTGTTTGCTTTCGCTGCTTTTCTACAGGTTCTTTATTATCTGTGCTTCTACCTTGCTGTTATACTCTACAGGCAAAATCCTCAGAACCATGAGATAAAACCGGTTTCAGTAATAATCTGCGCGAGAAATGAGGCTGAAAATCTGAAGAAGTTCCTGCCGATTGTTCTTGAACAGGATTACCCTGATTATGAGGTAATTGTTGTCAATGATTGTTCTGAAGATAACACATATGACATTTTAGGCAGTTACCTTCAAAAATACCCGCATCTTAAGATTTCAACAGTGAACAGGGATCCAAGATTCACCCATAACAAGAAATTTGCCCAGTTTATTGGCATAAAGGCTGCCAGCAATGATATTCTTCTGTTCACGGATGCCGATTGCTACCCTGAATCTAAAAACTGGATCAGCAATATGACCTGTCACTTCCATGGATCTACAGATATAGTTCTGGGTTATGGCGGCTATCTGCGGGGCAAGGGACTCCTTAATAAGTACATAAGGTACGACACCATGACAATTGCATTGAATTACCTTGGAATGGCGATCAGAGGCATCCCGTATATGGGAGTTGGCAGGAACCTTGCATATAACAAATCCCTCTTCTTCAAAAATAAAGGTTTTGGCAGATTCAATCACCTTATATCAGGCGATGACGATCTGTTCGTGAACTCCAATGCAACCCGGAAGAATACAGTCGTTGAGTTCCGGAAGGACAGCCATACAAGATCACTTCCTCCTTCAAGGCTGAAACTCTGGATCAAACAGAAAAAAAGACATTTTACCACAGCACCATATTACAGGCTGAGAGACAAGATACTTCTTCTGACAGAACCCGTGTCACGGTTCATCTTTTATACAACTTTTGCAGTTCTTATCTCTCTCCTTTTTTACTGGAAGTATGCTCTGTTGATATTCGGACTCAGGCTTATTTTGCAGATCCTGATACTTGTTCAGGGCATGAAGAAACTAAATGAATCAGGACTTCTGTTCTATTCAATAATTTTTGATATCTTTTCCCCGTTGATTAACGGGAGTGTCTACTTAAGTAACTTAATCACAAGAAGCAGAAAGAATACATGGAAATAAATCAGGGACTATCGGATAAAGCAAAAGCTGATCTGTTGCTGGTTGAGGACGCCAAAAAAGGTAATGAGAAAGCTTTCGCCAGTCTAATGAACCGATACAGGGATTCCATCTATTTCATGCTCCTTAAAATGGTCAACAATCCGGCTGATGCAGAAGATCTGACAATAGAGGCTTTCGGTAAAGCCTTCAGGAATATTGAAACTTATACGCCACGATTCGCTTTCAGCACCTGGCTTTTTATGATCGCAACAAATAATTGCATCGATTTTATCCGGAAAAAACAGGCGTCTCCCAATACAATAGATCACGGGGAAAACGGTCTTGATCTCCTTACAATAAATATCCAGTCTGATATGCCCGATCCTGAAGAGGCTTTGATAAATGATCAGAAGATTGCCATCCTAAGAAAGATCGTAAACCAGCTGAAATCTCCATACCGTGAGATAATTGAACTGAGATACTACAAGGAGTACTCCTACGAAGAGATAGCTTCGGAACTTAAAATCCCTATCGGAACCGTTAAGGCACAGCTCTACAGGGCTAAAACTTTACTTTATAATATATTCACCAAAACAGGCAACAGGTAATGCCGGAAAGGATCTTCAGATATTTCCCTTACCTGACATCTGTTCAGAAAGAGAAAATATCAGGATTAAGGCCCCTTTATGAAGAGTGGAACAGCAGGATAAATGTTATTTCCAGGAAAGACATGGCTAATTTCTATATCCACCATGTTCTTCATTCACTGGCAATAGCAAAAATAATATCATTCATCCCTTCTTCCAGGATACTTGATGCAGGTACAGGAGGTGGTTTCCCGGGAATACCGCTCGCAGTGCTGTTCCCTGATTCTGATTTCTTCCTGCTTGATTCCATTGAAAAAAAATCAAGGTTGTAAACGCGGTTGCTGAATCACTCGAAATTAAAAATGTAAGAACAATCAGGAAAAGGATTGAGGAAGAGAACGGAAAATACGATTTTGTTGTTAGCAGGGCTGTGACAGCTTATAATATTTTCGTCAGCATGACTCTTAAGAATATCTCGCGGAAAAACAGAAATCCGGTTCCTAATGGTATAATCTACCTTAAAGGAGGTGATCTTGACGAAGAAATAAAGATTTACCGTGAGAGAGTCAGAATATGGAACATTAAAGATTTCTTCTCCGAACCCTTCTTTGAAACAAAAAAAGTCGTTTACCTCCCGGTATATGCTGATTATGCTGGTTCTTCATAGAGGAAAAACAACATCTGACATAAATATTTATCAATGAATATTTAAATTTTTGAAAAAACCATTATCTTTGCGTTCTCAAAATTAAAAGTGCCTAAAATTAAAATATAAATCAGATGAAAAGGACATTTCAGCCATCAAGAAGGAAAAGAGCCAATAAACACGGATTCAGGGAAAGAATGTCCACTGCCAATGGCAGGAGAGTACTTGCTTCGCGTAGAGCAAAAGGCAGGAAGAAACTGACAGTCACTCCCGAACTTAAACTGAAATCGTAAGCTTTAAGTTTTTGATTAATTTACAGGTGCCAGTGATAAGGCACCTTTTTTTATTAATTTTATTAGATGTTTAAGTTGTCAGATCAAATCATTGACAAGGAAATCAGGAGTATAGCAGAGAAAATATTCGCTGCTTCAAGAATCAATCCTGAAGAAGGAGCAATTCTTTATTCTTCATGCGATCTTTCAGTGCTGGCCTATCTTGCTGATTTCGTCCGACGCAGAATCAACGGTAATTTTGTCTTTTTCAACAGGAATTTTCATATTGAACCGACTAACCGTTGTGTTTATAACTGCAGATTCTGTTCATATAAGAGACCTGAAGGTGATCCGGAGAGTTGGGATCATAATCATGACCAGATACTGGAAACAGTCAGAAGCTTTGACGGCATAGATGTTACAGAAGTTCACATAACAGGCGGGGCCCATCCCCTTCATGATATAAGTTACAATGGAGAACTGATTAAAAAGATCAAGAAACACAGGCCTTCCCTGCATGTCAAAGCTTATTCGGCAATTGAGCTTGACAATATGATAAGAATATCAGGGATCTCAATTAAAAATGGGCTTGAGTATCTTAAAAACTGCGGCCTTGACTCTATTCCAGGCGGGGGTGCAGAGATTTTCGATGAAATCCTCAGGAAGAAAATCTGCCCTGAAAAGACCTCCTCTGATATGTGGCTACAGATCCACGAGACTGCCCACAGTTGCGGTATCCCTTCTAATGCTACAATGCTCTATGGGCATCTTGAAACATATGAACACAGGATAGACCATATGACACGGTTGCGGGAGCTTCAGGACCGGACAGGCGGATTCAACGCCTTTATCCCCCTTAAGTACAGAAAGGCCAATAATCCGATGGAAGAAATTGGAGAGGTCAGTCTGATGGAGGATCTCCGGAACTATGCAGTAGCAAGAATCTATCTCGACAATATCCCTCATATTAAGGCCTACTGGCCAATGTCGGGGAGGGAGAATGCCGGGTTAAGTCTTCTCTTCGGAGCAGACGATATAGACGGAACAATAGAAGGGACAACAAGGATCTATTCAATGGCAGGTTCTCCGGAAATGAATCCTTCAATGAACACTGAAGAGATTTGCAGGATCATCCGTGAAGCAGGTTTTGAACCCGTTGAAAGAGACTCCCTTTACAGAAAAAGATAATACTTTTATCTATACATTTGCGTTATCATTATTAGAGTAAATGCCTGTATGAAATTTAAAGAATTCATTTTAAGTAAGCTATTCCTCAAACATCTTGGCCTGGCAGTATCGATCTTCATAGGATTTGTCCTTCTGATGCTGCTTTGGCTCAACATATATACGAGGCATGGACAAGCCCGCCCGGTACCTGATTTTTTTGGGCTCTCTCTTCAGCAGACAGACAGCCTTGCCAGGAAAACCAGGATGCGGTACAAGATCGTTGATTCGATTTTCACTTCGAGAGTGCCTCGCGGCTGCATAGCTGAACAGAATCCCAAACCCGGTTTCAAAGTAAAAAAATGGCGTAACATATCTCTTATAATAAACGCTTTCAGACCGGAGATGATAGCGATGCCAAACCTTGTTGATCTGCCGCTTAACCAGGCAATGGCGATGATTCAGAATGCCGGGCTTGAAATGGGCACACTCAGCTACAAGCCTGATCTTTCCATAAATATGGTACTGAGTCAGAAATTCGGAGGCAGAGAAATTGCAGAGGGCGACTCAATACAGAAAGGTTCTGTGATTGACCTGGTTCTGGGCAAAGGCCTCAGCAACCAAAGAACTATCGTGCCTGATCTGATAGGCCTTACACTCGAACCGGCCAGAGAGAAAATACTCAGTTCTTCTCTAAACCTGGGGACTTATATCTACGACAATACAATAGTAACCCGGGAGGACAGTATCAATGCATTCGTTTATAAACAGAACCCTGAATTCAACGAGGAAAGCACCCTTCAACTGGGTTCATCGATATATCTCTGGCTGACAGTCGATTCACTGAAACTACCCGTGGACTCGACCTTGATAATGCTCCCTGATTCACTTCCTGTCCCGGAAATTATACAGGGACCGGAAATATAATCCAGATGGATAAAAGAACGTTTCTATATCTGATCCTTCTCTTTCAATTCCTTCATTACTCATACGGGCAGGAGGTTGTAACAGGACTTCCGTCCAATCCACTCCTCAGGAATTCCGGGGAAAACACAGTAAAATCCGCATTTGCCGGTGAACTCGAGCTTCCTTTCTTCGAAGATTTCTCCGGAAGGGGCATCTTTCCTCAGACCGGAAAATGGACAGATAATTATGTCTTCATTAACAATACATATTCCAATGATCAACCAACTATAGGCATAGCAACTTTCGATGCGCTTGATAACACCGGCCGCTTATATGAAAATGCCACTTATTTGGGTTTCGCAGCTGATCAGCTTACCTCTGTTCCCATTAATCTGAACTATGCCGCGAGTCAGAATATCCGGATGAGTTTCTTTTATCAGCCCGGAGGACTGGGAGACATGCCGGAAGAAAAAGACAGTCTGGTTCTCCGTTTCTTTGCCCCTGAAGAAAATAAATGGTACTCGGTCTGGAAGGCTGTCCCTGGTACTCAGCGGGATTTCAGGGCTGTAAGTATTAAGATTGAAAAATCAAAATTCCTGAAAACCGGGTTCAGGTTCAGATTCGTAAACTATGCCAGCCTGAGTGATTATCAGAACTATCCATCAATGATAGGGAACTGTGATCAGTGGAACCTCGATTATATAGTTCTTGACAGGAACAGAGAAGCAACGGACACACTTCTGGCAGATGTAGCTATGAGAGCTCCGATGCGATCGCTGCTGCAAACACACGAATCGATGCCATGGAAACAGTTTGCCCGCATATCCCTCCAGGAAATGGGATCAGCAATACCTGTCCATTACCGGAACAATGATTCAATAATCCGAAATGTCACAAGAAATTTTGAGATCTGGGATGTTTATGAAAAGAAACAGGTGAAATTTTTCTCTGCAGGAGCTGTCAATATAGACCCTTTCACAAGCAAGGATTTCAACGCCGATCTTATCTACACTTTCAAATCGGAGAATACAGATTCTGCTCTTTTCAGGGTTACAAGCTGGCTGATAACTGACGTTTTCGATCCCAAAATAAACGATACTGCTATTTATTATCAGAAGTTCAGTAATTATTTTGCCTTTGATGATGGATCGGCTGAAGCAGGGTATGGTATCAACGGACTGGGTTCGAACAACGCTATGGTAGCCTACCGCTTCCGGTCTTTCACAGAGGATTCTCTGAGGGCAGTAAGTATTTGTTTTAACGACAGTTACCAGAACGCCAATCTGCGGTCATTTGATCTTATGGTCTGGAAAGATGGCGGAGGCATCCCCGGAGATCTTCTCTATTCTCTTGAAGAAGTTAAGGTAGAGCAGGGTAAATCAATAAATGGTTTTCATACCTACATACTTCCGAAACCGGTTATGGTCGATAACGTTTTTTATGTCGGGTGGAAACAGCGTTCCGAGACTTTTTTGAATGCCGGTTTTGATGTAAATACACCACATGGGGGCAAACAACTCTATTGGATTAACGGGATCTGGTATGAATCAGGTCAGTCAGGAAGCCTGATGATAAGGCCGGTTACCGGTCCTCCTCTCCCGACAGGTATCAATGATATAAGGTTCCGCGACAGATCAGTATTGCATTTCCGTCCTAATCCCGCAAAAGAGTATATCATCTTTGATCCTGAACAGTTACCTGTCGACGGTAAAACTTTTATTTTGGTGACCGACATGCAAGGCCGTGAATTATTGAATGTTCCTCTTACAGAAAGGATTGATATTTCATCCCTGCATGAAGGCCTGTATATTGTGATTGCCATAAGAAACGGCCTTCCTTTAGGCTACAGCCGTCTGATCAGAATAAAGTAAATATGAAAATGACCGGGGAGGAATTATCCGATCAACAGGAACTGTTCGAGCATCACCGTTTTAAGGTGGACCCGGGTCAGTCAGCCATCCGTATCGATAAATATATCTTTTCAAGGATGGAGAACACATCCAGGACAAGAATACAGAATGCTGCCGATGCGGGAAATATCCTTGTGAATAATAAACCTGTAAAGCCTAATTATAAGGTCAGGCCGGGTGATACGATCCAGATTGTCCTTCCTGATCCTCCAAGGGAAATTGAGCTGATCCCGGAAAATATCCCGATAAACATCATTTATGAAGATGATGATGTCGTTGTTGTCAACAAGGAAGCCGGGATGGTCGTGCATCCTGCTTATGGCAACTACAGGGGAACACTTGTCAATGCCCTTATGTGGCACTTTAAGGACCTGCCTCTTTTCTCCACCGGAGAACTCAGGCCCGGACTCGTTCACAGAATTGATAAAAACACATCAGGGATACTTGTTATAGCTAAAAATGAACTCGCCCTGAACCGCCTGTCGAAACAATTTTATGACCGGACGACCGACCGTAAGTATATTGCCATTGTATGGGGAGTTCCAGACCCGCGGGAAGGCACAATAACAGGTCATGTAGGGAGGAATGTAAAGGACCGGAAAATAATGCAGGTATTCCCTCACGGGAGCCAGGGGAAACACGCGATATCTCACTACCGTGTAATAGAGGATCTTGGATATATCTCAATAGTGGAATGCAAGCTTGAGACCGGGCGGACGCATCAGATAAGGGTGCATTTCAGTCACATCAGGCACCCGCTTTTCAATGATGATGAATATGGAGGTAATCAGATACTTAAAGGAACATCTTTTACAAAGTATCAGCAATTTGTAAGGAATTGTTTCAAGATACTTCCAAGACAGGCACTGCATGCAAAATCCCTTGCTTTTGATCATCCGGTATCTGGTAAAAGACTCTTCTTTGATTCTGAGCTTCCTGCCGACATGCAGAATATTATAGATAAATGGAGGGAGTATATAAGCAGCCGGCAGAGCTGAAGCTTGCCGTGTAACAGCTACCAGCTTCCGGAAGCTCCGCCACCTCCGAAACTGCCGCCGCCAAATCCTCCGAATCCTCCGCTATGGCCACCACCTGAAAAACCTCCCCAGCTTCCGGTATGCGACCCTCTTCCGGAATTCATCATTGAGAGCAACATCCACAATGGCAATCCCTTATCGCTTATATGCCTCTGATTTCTTCCTCCATTGCTCCTCATGAACATTAAAATAACAATGATTATGATAAAAATAATTACAGGAGTAATGTTGCTCATATCGTCCTCGCCCGATTTTCCATACTCATCTGCACTGAATTCTCCGCTTGCAAGCTGCATCAATATTGTTGTCGCCTTGTCGAGGCCTCCGAAATAATCACCTTCCCTGAAAGCCGGTAAAATCTCATTATCAATGATATCCGCACAGGTGATATCAGGTATCGCGCCTTCCAGCCCATAACCTTGTTCAATTGCAACATATCCCCTGGATGATTCTGTCTTCGGTTTAACAAGTATTAGCATCCCGTTATTCAGTCCCTTCTGTCCGATGCCCCAGCTCTGTGCAAGTCTCTGTGCATAATCAGCGACATCATAACCCTTCAGATCGTCAACAGTGACTATAGCGATCTGAGTTGATGTCGAGTCATTGAAAGCAACAAGCTTGTTCTCCAGAGAATTTACTTCATTTCCTTTAAGCATGCCGGCAAAATCATTTACCAGCCTTGGCGGATATGGCTTCTGCGGGAGATCCTGTCCTGCAATTTCTGTTGAAAAGAACGGGATCAGGAATATAGCCAGCCGGGAATAATATAATAATCTACGCAGAATCATCACATTCCGGCATTAAATGTGTCGTCAAACGAAATATCGTCAGGCAGTTCATTTATGTCTGTCTTCTCGTGCGGGAAATGCTCCTTCAGTTTTGACCCGGCCATAAGGATTCCCTCTTTAAGACCATCCGTGAATTGCCCCTTATTGAAATTCTTCTCTAATACTGCCTTTACATCATCCCAGAAACCATCAGGGACCTTTGTGTTTATTCCGCCATCGCCTATAACCGCGAACTTCCTGTTAATCAGAGCAAGATAAAAAAGGACGCCATTTCTCTCACGTGTCCGGTGCATCCCGATCTTTTTAAAGATCCAGGCAGCCCTGTCAAGAACATCACCTTCAATACCTGTTTCAATATGCACCCTGATCTCTCCCGATGTCGATTCTTCGGCCTCTTTTATAGCCTGGCGTATAAGATCCTGTTGTTCTTTTGTAAAGAAAGTCGAAGCTTTCATCAGTATTATTATAGAATATGTCAGAACTGTACCTGGGGAGCTCTCTCAGCACCTTCCAGCGATTCGAAATAGGGTCTTTCTGTAAATCCCCTTATCCCGGCAATAAATGATTGCGGGAATTGCTTAATATATGTATTGAATTCCTTTGCTTTCTCATTAAAATTCCTGCGTTCAACGGAGATCCTGTTCTCGGTTCCTTCAAGTGCAACCTGAAGATCCCTGAAATTCTGGGTCGCTTTAAGCTCGGGATATTTCTCCACAACAACCATTAACCTTGAAAGCGCCGAGCTGACCTCGCCCTGAACTTCCTGGAACTGCTTCATGTTCTCTGCAGTCATTTTGGTCGGATCAAGTGTCACCTGCGTGGCTTTTGCCCTTGCCTCAATAACCTGAGTCAGTGTCTCCTGTTCAAACTGAGCAGCTCCTTTTACTGTGTTAACGAAATTAGGAATCAGATCCGCCCTTCGCTGATACTGGGTCTCAACATTTCCCCACTGGCTTGTAACACCTTCCTGAAGAGCGACCATGCGATTGTTGACTTTTATCCCCCATGAAATGATCCCAAACACTATCAGTGCGATTACAGCTCCTATAATAATCCAGATTAAGCAACCTTTTTTCATTTCTATTTGATTTAATTTTTCATAAAGTTAATAATATCCATAAAATTATGATCTTTTTATGAAACAGACTGTCATTCTTTTATAACACTTTAAAATAATTTTAGATCCTGAGTCAATTGAATTTCCTAAATTTGAGATCTTAAAAAGATCCGATGAGAACTATTGCGATAGCAGCCGGCGGCGATTCTCCTGAATATGAAGTATCAGTTAAAAGTGCCATTGAAGTCAGCAGAGCCCTCACTCCGAAATACCGTGTTTATATCATAATAATCAGAGGATCAGATTGGTATTGGGAAGATGAGCGAGGCAGATATCACAAGATAAATAAGAATGATTTCACTCTCGTAGCAGATGATTCCCGCATAAGGTTCGATGCTGTATTCATTGCAATACACGGTACTCCCGGTGAAAATGGACTGCTTCAGGGATATTTCGACATGCTTCGTATTCCCTATACAAGCTGTGACGCTTTCTGTTCTGCCCTGACGTTTAACAAGCAGGCATGCAAGCTCTTCCTGAAAGAATACAATATCCCGATGGCTGAGGCAGTAATGATAAGAAAAGATGATCATTCAGATTTGCCCGCGATAATAAGGCATCTTGGACTGCCTTGTTTTGTCAAGCCCAACGACAGCGGCTCGAGCTTCGGAGTGACGAAGGTAAGTAAGAAAGAGGAACTCATAGCTGCAGTTGAAAAGGCTTTCAGGGAAAGTGACGAAGTAATGATAGAAGCCTTTATAAAGGGCAGAGAAGTAGCATGTGGAGTCGTCAGAACCCGTTCCAGATCTCTTATATTACCTGTTACCGAGATTATAAGCAAAAATGAATTCTTCGATTATGAGGCAAAATACACTCCCGGAAGGTCAGAAGAGATAACTCCCGCCATGATACCCGCGAAGATCTCAGATGAGATACAGAAGCTGAGCCTGCGGATCTACAACCTATTAGGATGCAAAGGCATAGTTCGGGTCGATTTCATTATTGTTGAAGATAAACCTGTTTTTCTTGAGATAAACACCGTTCCCGGAATGAGTGCTGAAAGCATAATCCCCAAGCAAGCCAGGGCGGCCGGAATAGAGCTTGCAGATCTGTATTCGATGGTGATTGAGGATCTGTTTCTATGACAGTGCAGAGGTTTCCGGAAACAGATACATGATACCTGTTCAAGCCGGGAGATCTTTTATCCTTATACGCAATTACTTGTTCCCCTTTGCTATCTTCAGTGCCGATGTAGTTGTAAAATACTTCGTTATCATCCCGGGTACCTCCCAGTCAGGAAGTTCCCCTTCACTCAAATATTTAAGGAACCCCGAAGTTACCTGTGCAAAATGCTCTTCATGAGAGATCCTGTACTTTTTTGGTATATTGATCTTGAGTACGTTTTTACCTGCCTCTGCAATTTCAAGGCTGTCATATGGCAATGAAGCAAGGGAATTTTTAAGTAAGGATTTGAAATTCTGAATGCTTTCACCCTTAATATTTTCTACATAAAGTGTCGGTATGAATTTCTCTTCTGATCCCTGCTTTATTACCAGATCGCACTTTGAGCCATGCATAACCGAGAAATGTGTATCTCCTCCTCCCTCCGGAGCCTCATAATTCCACGTAACTGATACCCTGGCCCATATTCCTTTTATCTGGTACAGTATTTCACCGTTGGAATATACTTCCAGGTTGCCTCCTTTTACATCTTTCTGAAGATAATCCGGAAATTCTTTAAAACCTGTAACCGCGCTGAACTGCAACTTAGACAATACTGTCGGCCATCTTCTTGCAGAGGCAATGTTTATATCCGAAGGACTGAGTATCTGTTCAGGGAAGCATTCCCATTGAATAAGGTCAACAAGATGAGTTGTGACGTCGACAATCCCCTCTCCCTGCTGCTCCACATCAAAGAACCATGCCGGTCGCTGAAGCGGAGTTCCTGAGACTATCTTTGAAAAATGGTGTACACTGATCTTCGTAACAGAAGGTTCTTCCTTTGAACCGGCTGTGAGTTTACCGAAAACTTCCGCTCTCTGCGACAAAAGCTTCTGAAGAATAGTCGTTATTTCATATCTCTCTGTCATGATATCATAAAGCAATAAACCCTTTTCACCGGCAAGGGTGAATGCCTCCAGGAGAGCCGGGTAATCATCAGGCGAGATGATCATCGGCTTGTCAGCAAGTACATTTAGTCCAGAATTCACAGATTTTATAATATACTCTGCCTTCTTTCTGTTATTGCCGGATAACACAACGACATTACCGGGAAGATCCTCAATCATCCTTTCAAAGAAATCCGGACCGGTATAAACAATCTCTTCCCATGATGTCGGATCTTCAGCCCGGTTATTGTAGGATGTGATCCTCTCCAGGTGCTGAAGGTAATCATCTCCCTCAGGAGCATAAACATGCACAACAGGAGAGACCTGGTCGTACATTGTTTTCTGTACAAGGGCGGCGTGGAAATGACCCGGATCAACAGTTATAAGCTGCACCGGATATTTGTTTTCCATATTTTCTACTGATTTTTGAACTGATTGCTTTTTTGATCCTCCTGGTCCACAGGAAGTGAGGAATAAAATAACAATGATTACAGGCAGGAGCTTATTCATAGTCAGAATATATAAAGTTTGGAGTGCCTAAAGTGCCTAAAGTACTTAGAGTTAGGGTTACTTTTATCATGACAAATTCGTGGTATTAAAGGCACTTATTCATTTTTTGCTAATGTTTACAACCGGAGGATAGGCAAAATCATTCCATAATCTCTCGGCGGTTGCTTTGTCAATCTTACCATCATAGACAAGCATACGGTATTTGAGCCTGTAAAGGTTCCCCGGATGAAGTTCCCAGTCTTTATGACGTGTCGGGCAGAATTCAAAATACACATCGCCCACACCATTCTGGTTTTCAGGCCAGACACGCATCGGTTCAGGATATTCTCTGTTCGAAGGATGGGAGAAAAACGTGATACCGGAATTTCCTTTGTCCCTGAATTCCCCGTTTATATCAACCCATCTTGCCCTTGATCCATCTGCATCTTTCCTCGCAAGACCTTCAGATGTAAGAACGGTACTGTTCTTGTTGTTCCATTCTCCTGTGGCACGAAACCCAATACCCCCTGCATATCTGTAAGCTACAAATACTATCGGCTCAGTACCGGCTACAGAAAGGAACGTTGTCAGATCGACGATATATGCTTTCAGACCGGTTACCGGCTCCATATTCCAGGTCCTCACATCCCATAACTCATTGATTGCAATTTCTTCGGGCTTATTACCCTGGAAATCGATATGATCCTGTTTAACAATAAATCCTCCATAAACCGGACCATCAATAACAGAATTTATACCCGAGAATCTTACGGTTCCCTGTTTCGAACCGATATTCCAGAAATCCGTTTCGTGATTCCCTATTCTGACTTTTGTCCATGGATTCCAGATCCCAAAATGATGATAGTGATCACGAGGGCTTATTCTTGTAAGTATGTTTCCGGAAGGGGAGTATAAGGGGTGGATGAATCCGCTTCTTTTATAGGCCGAGTCGACACCTGCCGGAGGATACAAAACCGATTTACGATAATTCAGTATCTCTGAATTCCCTATTTTTAGAACAATATTGTCTGCAGTTAATTCTGTTGTGATTGTATTTGACTTAGTAACCGGTGCAGCTGAATACAGGAAGAATTCCCTCTTCTGACCGGCGTTTGTAGTACCATCCAGTATCCACCACAGCAGCGGCACATAACCTGTTTCGACCTGGAAAGGCTTCTCTTTCAGCTGTCCTTTTATCTTTTCAAACAACTGGTATGACAGAGTATCACTTTTATTTAACCCTTCCAGGTTAATACATACGGGAGTATTAATTCTCTGGTAAGCACCAGCTTCGACATAAAAATGCAGCAGCTGGGTTTTCTGGGCAGTTACTGCCAGGGCTAATGACAGGCATGCAGCAACAAAAACCAAAGATCTTTTCATTATGATTTATTTTGAATATTCAGCTACAGCCTTTATAAAAGCATCTATGTTTTCATTCTTCACTTCCGGAGCCATTCCGCCTCCTACCGACCATATTATTCTTTCATGAGGTGTGATCTCACTGCATGCTTTTCTGACAGCCTCATCCACCTGCTCAGGTGAACCGGATGCCATTACATCTCTTGGAGGTACGTTACCCACAAGGATCACCTCCGGTCCTGCCAGAGAACGGATCTCACCCATTGAATGATTGAAAGAGAAATTGAACATATTAATACCCATTTCTTTCAGGTTTGCCGCAGTTATTAAACCATCAGCATCATTATGCAGGAACCTGGCTTTTGCACCCGTACAGTCAAATATCTTTTTAAAATAAGGTATGACAAACTCCCTGAATTCAATTTCGCCAACAAATCCAATAATATCATCAAGCACCAATACCCCGTCAATTGAAGGGAAACACTCTTTCTGCCAGCACAGCCAGTCGCAGATGAAATCACTGATCTTTGTAAGAAGCTTATGTGAATTGTCAGGATCCATTGCCAGAGCCATCATGAATTCTGTTGTTCCCATAAGAAAACTGGCAACATTCAGGGGACCTCTGGCAACTGCGAATCTTATCCGGTGATCTGATTCCCTGATAGCTTTTTCATTATTTCTCAGCCTGCTTATCATGAAAGGAAGCAATCCGTCTGTTTTAACATTAGGCTGGACAAGTGATCCGGCATCTTCTACGGAATGCAACACTTTTTCGGCATGAGGGAGGCTCGTTTCCAGGAATACCATCCTGGATCCAAATGCTGATGGTTCTGTACACATGCCGTATTCCGACCAGAATCCGGGTAAAAACCACACGTCAGGAAAAGTGTTTATCATCTTCAGATTTGCCTTTAACCAAAGATCATCAGATGAATAATAATCGACTGTTGAAATACCATACCACCCGGGTATCCAGGGGCTGTCGACAATAAAACCCGATGGCTGATATTTCAGCTTTTCACCATTGATCATTTTAACAAGATCGTCCCAGGCCGAATTACGCATACTAATAATGATTAATTGGAATTAAAATTCAAAGTGCTTATAAAATTGAGAAATAATTCCTTTATAAAAAAATCCATTTCATTCCATGAAGGAGAAAAGGTAATTCAATAATATGAAGAAATTAGATCAGCGAAAGTCCTGGAATTTAAACTTCTCCATCCTGTAACTGTCAATCGGATCGCATGTACAGACAAGATTCCTGTCACCATACCCGTCATCTATCCTGCCGACAGAAGGCCAGAACTTATTTTCATCCAGCCATTCAGCCGGAAATGCTGCCTTTTGTCTTCCATAGCGGTGAGTCCATTCATCAGAGGTAACGGCTTTAACAGTATGGGGAGCATTATGAAGGACATTATCTGTAACGTCGGCTTTACCATCTTTTATCTCTTCAATCTCTTTCTTAATTGATTTCATTGCTGTTATGAATTTATCAAGTTCTCTGAGAGATTCAGATTCAGTAGGTTCGACCATTAGTGTACCATGTACTGGAAATGAAAGCGTTGGCGCATGAAATCCGTAATCCATCAGTCGTTTGGCAATATCAGATTCTGTAATACCGGCTTCTGCCTTGAAGTTCCGGCAATCGAGGATCAGTTCGTGAGCAACAAATCCATTTGTCCCTGTATAAAGAGTCTTAAAATGATCTTTCAGTGAAGCGGAGATATAATTAGAATTCAGGATGGCATATTTTGTGGCTTTTGTCAGGCCTTCCGATCCCATCATCATGACATAAGCATGAGATATCGTAAGTATATGGGCGCTTCCGAAGGGAGCCGCAGCAACGGCTGATATCCCGTCGTCTCCTCCTGTTTTTATAATAGGATGTGTTGGCAGGAATGCTGCCAGCTTGCTGTTCACCAGTATAGGCCCCATCCCTGGTCCGCCACCCCCGTGAGGTATTGAAAAGGTCTTGTGCAGGTTGAGATGGCATACATCCGCTCCAATGAATCCGGGGCTTGTCAGTCCGACCTGGGCATTCATATTGGCGCCATCCATATAAACAAGGCCACCGCAGGAATGGATTATCCCGGTCATCTCAACCACAGATTCTTCAAATACACCGTGGGTTGAGGGATAAGTTATCATAAAGGCTGCAAGGGTATCCTTGTTCTCCTCAGCTTTTTTCCTGAGATCATCAATACTTATGTTGCCTTTTTCGTCACATTCCACTACAACTACCTTCATTCCTGCCATTACTGCACTGGCCGGGTTTGTTCCATGAGCTGAAGAAGGAATAAGAACAATATTCCGGTGTAATTCGTTCCGGCTTTTATGATACTCTCTTATTACAAGCAGCCCGGCATATTCTCCGGCTGCCCCTGAATTTGGCTGAAAAGAGACAGCCTGGAAACCTGTGATCTCCTTGAGAGCTGTTCCCAATTCTTCCATCAGCCTGAAGTATCCTTCAACCTGGTATCTTGGAGCGAAGGGATGGATATTGGCAAACTCAGGCCAGGTCATGGCAAACATTGAGGTGGCGGGATTAAGTTTCATAGTGCAGGATCCCAGGGGTATCATGCAATGAGTCAGTGAGAAATCCTTCCTCTCAAGCATTTTTATATAACGCATCATCTCAGTTTCGCTGTGGTACCGTTTGAAAGCAGGCTTTTCCAGGAAACCTGATTTTCTAAGGAACTTATCATCCAAAGGATCTGGTTCAGTGAATAGCTCAACCTGTCTGCTTTTCTTACCGCCAGCCTGTGCAAAGATGTTTACAATCTCATTAATGTCTTTCAGTGTGGTTATTTCATCAGTGGTGATACTTACTATCTTATGATCCGGATAGAAGAAATTATAACCTTTCGATTCAGCAAAATCCTTCAGTTTCATAAGAGGTAGTGCCGGAGGAAGTTCAATCCTAATTGTATCAAAGAAAGACGTATTCAGTTGTCTCAATCCCATGTCTTTCAATGCCTTGTTCAGAGTGCTTGCTGCTGTATGAATATGACGTGAGATCACTTTGAGTCCCTCAGGTCCGTGATACTGGGCGTACATACCGCTCATTATCGCAAGCAGAGCCTGAGCTGTGCATATGTTGGATGTTGCCCTTTCCCTCTTGATATGCTGTTCTCTTGTCTGGAGAGCCATCCTGAGAGCGGTGTTGCCATGGACATCGACAGAAACGCCTATAATACGTCCGGGCATGCTTCTTTTCAGCTCATCCTTTGTGGCAAAGAACCCGGCATGTGGCCCTCCGAAACTCATCGGCAATCCGAAGCGTTGGTTTGAGCCTACAACTACATCAGCCCCCCACTCCCCGGGAGGCACAAGTAACGAGAGACTCATCAGGTCTGCAGCTACTCCCACAAGGCAGCCTGAAGCATGGGCCTTTGAAGCAAATTCTCTGTAGTCTCTGATCTGCCCTGAAGCAGCGGGATACTGAACAAATACCCCGAAAAATCTTTCATCCAGAACTGCCTCTTTATATTTTCCTATAACAAGCTCTATACCAAGCGGTTCTGACCTTGTCTCAAGTACATCAAGGGTTTGGATGAAAACATCCTCATCAACAAAGAATTTACTGGCGCCCGCTTTTACTGCAGCCCTTGATCTTGCATTGAACATCATAATCATTGCCTCAGCTGCAGCTGTAGCTTCATCCAAAAGAGAAGCGTTAGCTATCTGCATCCCTGTAAGGTCAATTATCATTGTCTGGAAATTCAGTAAAGCTTCGAGCCTCCCCTGCGATATCTCAGCCTGGTAAGGTGTATATGAAGTATACCATGAAGGGTTCTCGAGTACATTCCTTATTATCACAGATAACGGCGCTACACCATAATAACCCTGACCAATAAATGAACGGCATACCTTATTCCTGGCTCCAAGCTGCCTGAGATGGTTCAGGTATTCATATTCGCTCATGGAATCAGGAATGTTAAGAGGGTAATTAAGCCTGATGCTTTGAGGAACGGTTTTATCGATAAGTTCATCGAGCGATCCTGCTCCGATAACTTTAAGCATCCCCGGAAGTTCTTCTTCTCTCGGGCCATTATGCCGGTTCACAAATTCGTTGTATGACATTGTTATGGCAATTAGTGTTTATAGTTTGATATTTCTTATTTCTCCCTTTAGAGGGGTCTGCGAGACGTCTTTCAAAGGCTGGTTTTCAATTCCCCCCTTGAGGGGGGTCAGGGGGATGTTTTTCAATATTTTGATTATTATAATCATTCCCCTCTATTTATTAAAAAACGGATTTGTTTCTATCTCTTTCCCTAATGTTGTCGCTCTTCCATGTCCTGGATAAACAACGGTTTCCGGAGGAAGTACAAACAGCTTACCCCTGATGCTCTCCAGAATGGCCTGAGGGTCACTGCCCGGAAGATCTGTTCTTCCTATGCTCCCTGCAAAAAGTGTATCACCTGTAAAGATCAGGTTTTCCTGCTCATTATAAAAAGCAAGGCATCCGGGAGCATGACCAGGCACATGCAAAACCTTAAATTCAACAGATCCAAAAGAGACAATATCGCCATCGTCGATTAATCCTGAAGGTTCCGGAGGTTCATTCATCTGAAGGCCAAAAAGCTGTGCGATCATCACGGCATTCCTCCTGTTCTTTTCCTCTTTTGAATGGCAAAGTGTACCTATTCCATATTTTTCAAGGAACATACCATTGCCGAAAATATGATCAAGGTGGCAATGAGTATTCAGCAGAAGTTCCGGTTGCAGTTTATTGTCTTCAATAAGATTTGTAAGCTTTTTAAATTCCTGTTTTGTATAGCAACCGCAATCAATCACGGCGCATTTACCGGAATCATCAGCCAGAACATAAGTGTTGACTTCAATTGGGGAAAAAACCAGGTTGTATATTTTCATTTTCTTTCATTTCCCGTTTACTGTACCTTTCAGCATAGGTACGAATACAAAAAGTCCATGAGTAGAGTAGTCGAATGTATCCTCCCCATTTCTGACAACCAGGGTCATCACCTGATTGTCGCCTTTCCCTACGGGAGCCACAAGTCTTCCTCCGGTCTTTAGTTGCTTAAGAAGGTTATCGGGTATATGATCAATTGCAGCAGTGATTATTATCCCGTCGAAAGGACCATATTGCGGTTTGCCGTTGTACCCGTCACCGTAAAAGAAATCTGCTGTATAGCCCAGTTCGGTCAAAGTTGTCTGAGCCTTGAGATAAAGGTCCCTGAAACGCTCAATAGTATAAACTTTAGCTCCCATTTCAGCAAGGATTGCTGCCTGATATCCTGAGCCTGTGCCTATTTCGAGTATTTTGCTTCTCCTTTCGACCTTAAGAAGAGATGTCTGGACGGCAACAGTATATGGTTGAGAGATTGTTTGACCCGAGGATATTGGGAAGGCCTTATCGACATAGGCATGAATAAGAAATGCCGGATCCATGAAAACATGTCTTGGCACTTTGCCAACAGCCCTCAGGACTTCCTCATCATTTATTCCTTTATGCCGGAGTTCCTCAACAAGCTTTTTTCTTTTTCCTTTTGCTTCGAAATCGTCAATCATTGGAGAGGAGTGGAGTCAGATTCATAGCCACAAAAATAAAAAAATTGTCATAGCCCAATCAGGAATGATGTCAGACGTTGATAAGTTTTTAAAGAAATCTGGCGGGGGGCGGGGGGCGGTGAGTTATGAGTAGTGAGTTTGACGGACTGAGGAGAATCTGCGCTGATCTGGGATCCCGATAGCTATAGCTATCGGGACTGCGGGAAACTCCATTAAATATAAAATTTTTATATCTTCATACTGAAAAGATCGTAGTATCACAAGTAATACATGATGACAGAAAAAGAATTAAACGATAATAGCATAAATAAAGGTTTCTGTTCTTATGAAAGACCTCTGCCGGTTCTTATAAAGAAGGTCTCTGATATTTTTTTTGCTATCATATTTCTTATTGTTCTCAGCCCTCTGATACTGATCCTTACACTCCTGATAATGATAACAGATAAAGGGCAGGTTATATATAAGCAGGACAGGGTGGGCAAAGACGGAAGGCCGTTTTCGATATACAAATTCCGTTCTATGAAAGATGACCCGGATCATGGTGCTCATATGCTTACAGGTTTGAACAGGGAAAGGATGACGTGGCTCGGTAAAATTATGAGACCATACAGGATAGATGAGATACCCAATTTCCTGAATGTAATAAAAGGAGATATGTCAATTGTAGGACCCAGGCCGGAGCGCAAGTATTATATCGACCAGATAATGAAGAGAGCACCGGAATACATTAATCTTCAGAAAGTAAAGCCAGGTGTCACTTCATGGGGACAGGTAAGGTTCGGATATGCTTCGAACGTTGATGAGATGATTGAAAGACTTAAATATGATCTCTATTATATGCGGCATCGCTCGTTATTGTTCGACCTGAAGATCATATTCTATACGATGGGTACTGTTCTCAAGGGTAAAGGATTATAGTCTCAGAGTCTTATGGTCTGCTAGTCTTAGAGTCTCAGAATCTTTTAGTCATAAAATCTGGTATATTTAAGATTTTTATTTCCCGCAGTCCCGATAGTTATCGGGAGCGCAGATCAGCGCAGATTGGCCTCTCCCCCTCACCCCTTCACCCCCTCTTCAACCTCTTCAACCTCTTCAACTCTTTTCAACCTCATCAACTTGATCGTCCTACTTCAGCCTGAATACCCCTACCGACCTATACATAGGTCCCTCAGGCCTGAGAATGCTCTGATAAAGGATGACTTCTTCAACATGAACATTCTGGATAAAAGTATCCTTGTACATCTCGAGACATGACTTAAGCGACGTCAGATTCTTCAGGTATTTTATTCGTCCCATCGTTATATGAGGTTTGAACGGACGGTTTTCGATCCGGAAACCGGTATCCTTCAATCCGGTATTAATTACATCATTAAGCATCATCAGCTTTTCAAATCCTTCAATTCCTGCCCAGATTACCCTGGGATCTCTTAAGTCTTTGAAGACTCCGGTCCCATTCAGTCTGAAGTTGAATTCTCCGAAACCGGTACAGGTCCGTTTCAGCATTATACCGAGGACCTTTATCCTCTCTTCATCGGTATCTCCGAGAAAAGCAAGAGTGAGATGGATATTCTGGGGATTTACCCAGTTTATCTTTTCATTGGCAAGAACAGCTTTTAATGAATTGAGAGTTTTCAGGAGCGTTGGTCCGGGTTCGATTTTTATGGCGATAAAGATCCTTTTCAAGATAAAGGGAATTGAATAAAATTATAAAAGACCAGCTTCTATGTCAAGAAGAAGTACTTCGGTAAGTGCATCTTCACCATAAGGGTCATATTCGGCTTTCAGGTTTGTACCGAAGATTCTGGCTATGCCCTGCCAGAATGCAGCAGAGAAGCCTCCTCTGTAATCTTTGATAAGCTGATATGATGTATTCTGAGTTTCCCTGTCAACAAGCTTTATCAGCAGCTTGCCTTGCGTAAGAGTAAGCTGCCTCATATCATCCTCGTATTCGTTAAAAACCTCTTTCTCAAGGTTCTTCAGATATTTCTTCCTTTCCTTTTCATCAGGGATATTTGTCAGTTCAAGATTTGCCTTGTAAAGTCTGTCTCTTACAATGAGGGCATAAGGATATACTTTTTTCAGGTTATAGACAAGCCTGTCGTACCTCTTCAAAAGATTTCGTTGCTGCCGGGCTTCTTTCCCTTTCTGATTTGCCAGTATCGTAACCTCCTTGATCTCAATTTCAGGCAGATCCTCCCCGTTACGGTTTATTTTATTCAGAACATATAAACGCCCCGGCACTGTGTCATTCTTCTGCAAAGCACTGTCAATCTGACCATAAGCAGGCATGAAAAACAATAAAAAGGATAATATGGAAATCAAATTTCTCAATCCCTGGGTAATTAGTGCAAAGTTATCAAATAACGGGCCAATATATGTTCCCCGGTTAGTGTAGGTATATATATTATTATACGTAAAAAACCGGACTTAGTTTTCATGCATAGTCTTGCAGGTCGTGCAGGTCTTGCAGGTCGTGCAGGTCTTGCAGGTCTTCCCTATACTCCTTTCCGCTTTCGTGGAACTTCGTCAGTGCATTGCTCGTCGCCTTATCACCCATTCTTCCCTCTTCAACTTTTCAACTCTTCAACTTTTTCAGCTTTTTTTTTAGGATCTATTCCATTTCTCCAAAAAAAAGTGTAACTTATAAATCTTTAATTAATTCTATCCGGAATGACTGAACTTCAATCCCAGGATCAGAAATTCATTCAGAAGCTTACCGATATTGTATTGGCCAATCTCGCGAATGAGAATTTTGCAGTTATGGATCTTGTGAGGGAGTCAGGTTTCAGCCGTGTTACTATCCATAGGAAGTTAAGATCAGTAAAAAACCAGGATGTAAGCCAGTTTATTAAAGAGATCCGTCTGGACAAAGCAAGGGAGATGCTTCAGAATAATGAAGGCACAGCAGCGGAGATAGCTTACAGGGTTGGTTTCGGCAGTGCGACTTATTTCAATAAGTGCTTTCGTGAATACTTCGGATACCCGCCGGGAGAAATCAAAAAACGGGAATCTGCAAGTTCTGACGGTGTTAATTCAAAAAAATTAATTGCAGATGACAGAAATCAGAATGAAAAGGAAGTGAGAAATGAGACGGCACATGTTAAAAAATCATTTAGTCTTAAAAGACACTTCCTGGTTGCTTTGTCAGTCGCCTCGGTTCTGCTTGTTACATTTATTTTATCCATCCTTCTTCCGGGGAAGACCTCTTCAGGTTCAGGGATCAAGAAATCCGGGAAATCAATTGTTGTACTACCCTTCAGGTTTTTAAGTGAAGGATCTGAAAATCAGTATTTAGCTGATGGGATAATGGAAGATATCCTGAATTACCTGGCAAGGGAAAGCAGTTTGTCAGTCAGGTCACGAACCACATCCGAGCATTTCCGTGATATCAACATGACGTCGCCGCAGATCGCAAAGGAGCTGGATGTAAAGTATTTCATTGAAGGCAGCATTCTGAAACTTGAAGATAAGATAAGGGTCTTCATTCAGCTGATAGATGCCAGGAATGATGAGCATCTCATATCTGAAAAATTCGAGTGTAAGGATTCTGAGATTATGGAACTTTCGGAAAATATAGCAAAAACGATATCTGTCAAGCTTGAAGCTATTCTTTCAAAAGGGGAATCCGGGATGATTCAGAAGAAACCTACAAACAACCCAGGGGCCTATGATCTGTTTTTAAAAGCCCGGTTTCTTTTCAATGAGGCCAATGATGAACAACGTGTCGATATAAACAGGGAAGGCCTGCTTCTGAGTGCTCAGCTCTATGAAAAAGCGACTCTTCTTGACAGCACTTTTGCAGAGGCCTATGCCGGTCTGGCTAATGCCTGGTTCACAGTTTCGGCCTGGGGCTGGTATCAACCCTACCTTGATGGAATTAATAAAGCAAAGAAATACAGTAAAAAAGCCCTTGAACTCGATCCTGACTGTGCTGAAGCACATCTTGTAAAAGGTGCTTACCTGATATGGCCTGAACGTCAATGGGAAGAAGGACGAAAAGAGATTCTGAGATCAATTGAGCTTAACCCTAACTCAGGATACGCACATCAGGCTTACGCGCAACTCCTGATGATCACAGGGCCAATTGAAGAAGCCCGCCTGCATATGGACCGGATCATGGAAATTGAACCCTATTTCTGGGTAATGCATAACCTGAATGCCTGGATATATTATTTCGAAGGCCGGCACAGGGAGGCTGTTGAGGCTTGTAAAAAAGCAAGAGAACTTAAAGATGACTGGATATTAACAAAATGGTTATTGTTCATAAACTATGCAAAACTCGGAGACGGAGATAATGCCGTTAACGCAATGATTGACATAGCAGGCTCGCACAAGGCGGGGAAGAAATTTGAAAGTGATATTCTGGATCTCTATTATAAAAAAGGGATAAACGGCCTCTTTGAATGGCTGACCGAAGTTAATATCAAGAACCCTATACCAGTTACTGGGTTAAACGGCGATAATTTTTTTGTTTCATGGTGGTATGCAATTCTGGGCGACAGGGAGAAATCCCTGCTCTTCCTCGAAAAAAACATGGAATCACAGTCCAGGAATTATACATTCTTTAACCTGATATGTACCAATCCCGATTTCGACATCCTTCGTGATGATCCGAAATTTACAAGTATTGTTGATGAGATAGGTCTGGCAAAATATAATATCCGAAAAGCTAAATAAACCTTATCATCTCCTAAAGGTCTTTAGTGGAAAAAACGGTCAGACTGAGCAACTGATACCGGGATAAAATGAGCATATCAATCCGGACCAAAGTGAGCACCCTTGTCCGGTGCAAAGTGAGCACCTGAATCCGGTTCAAACAGAGCGATCAAAAAACAGAGATTTA
>Ga0116184_10000115_pt1 | contig 93957 bp, 86 predicted proteins | sample AD_JPNNA5_MetaG_FD_89886 | JGI IMG/M metagenome (GOLD analysis project Ga0116184, IMG submission 89886) | Active sludge microbial communities of municipal wastewater-treating anaerobic digesters from Japan - AD_JPNNA5_MetaG | ecosystem: Engineered > Bioreactor > Anaerobic > Digestate | place... | reverse complement strand
CAATAGAAGAATTGTTGAGTATTTGAGATACTACAACAATGAAAGATTACATCTTGGAATTGGATTAAAAACCCCAATTCAGATGCTCAAGTGTTTCCAAGGTGCTGGTTAGAGAACATAGAAACAAAAACACCCATTAAAGAGTGTTTTTATCAAAAATCTCTTATTCCTCCATTAATTATCTAAGGCTTCATTCACCAATTCATCAGCTCTTTTATTCTGTTCTCGAGGAATATGATGAAATTCAATGCTTTTAAATTTTTGTTTGAGATTATAAATCTTAATAAATTCCTTTTGCAAATTAGGCTCTCTCACTTTATACTCCCCTTTCATTTGCTTGACTATCAATTCCGAATCCGCTTTTATCAGAATTTCTACTTGTTTTGATTTAGATTCTCCCAAGCCTTTTGCTAAAGTTTGTAAAGCAGAAACAACTGCGCTATATTCGGCAATATTATTTGTGGCATTTCCAATCTTTTTCCCATACTCCTTAATAATTTTAGCTCCATCTGAAATCACTACCCCAATTGCCGCTGGTCCAGGATTGCCTCGCGCTCCGCCGTCAGTATTAATGATTATTTTACTCATAAATTTTTCTAAAATATTTTTCTAAACTTTCTTTTACTAAATTAACATCTCTATTTCTAAAAGTATATCCGCAAGCCGGAGGATGGCCTCCATAACCAATCAAATAATCTTTTGAAAATTCTAAAGCTTTAACTCCATTATATTCTTTAGGCAACCGAGCCGATCCTATGCTATCGTTTTCCCTAACTTTAAAAAGAAAAACTGGCCGCCCATATTTTTTTAAAATATCCGATGCTGCGCTTCCAATAGAAACAGGATCCCATTCAGTACTTCCTTCAAAAATAAAATCAGGAGGAAATTTTTTGTATTTTTCAATTCTTGAAACAACGTCATTGACAATTTTTATTTTTTCTTCGAATTTTCTCTTATTTATTTCCAATAAATTTTTCACTATTTCTTCGCATTCTGCAGGATCTTTTGAATCAAGCAATATAAAAGTTTGGCTTACTTTTCCGATTCTAGCCGAAACATTCAAAGGATTTATTATTTTTAAACTTATATCATCTAAAGAAGATAAATCTGGTTCTGTATGTCTTAGCAATGTCCTAAATCCAAGTCTATCGATATCCTTTAACCAAGCAAGACCTTTTTCAGTTATCTCTTTATTCTCGCCTATTTGAGGAACCCTATCAGCTATTGTTGCCAAAGCTCCGAAAGCTAATAACTCATTTAGTCTCTTTTCATCTTTAACAATCTCCTCTGCTAATTTGACCATTAACCCAGCATTAGCAAAATCGTGAAAAGGATATTCTTCTCCTTCTTGATGCGGATCTATAACATATAAAGCATCGGGCAATCTTCCCAATATTTGATGATGGTCTATCACTATCACTTGAAAGCCCATTTTTTTTGCTCTAACTATTTCATCAAAATTGCTTATTCCGCAATCTAAAGTAAAAAGAAGAGCCGGGGCAAAACCGCAGAGATAATCAAGGGCTTCATCATTCAATCCATATTTTTCTGTTTCCCGACAAGGAAAATAAAATTTCAAAAACTCTGGATTTAAATAACAATCGTTCAAATATCGAAAAATTTCAGCCATAATCAAGGCTGAAACTATACCATCCATATCCGAATCAGAATAAATGACGACTTTACCGCCCTCTTTTGCGCATCGCTTTATCTGAGAAATTACATTATCAAAATTTTTCAATTTCAAATCACTCATAATACCCTAAAGCTTTCAATCCTGGAAGTTCTATACCACTTACGAATTCTAACATTGCTCCTCCTCCAGTAGAAGCATAACTGAATTTCTTTATTAAATCATAATCCTTCAAAAAACTATTGCTCTCTCCTCCTCCTACAATCGAATATGCCTTACTGTCGATAATAGCTTTACAGATTTCCAATGTTCCAAAGACATAATCCTTATTTTCTATCAACCCCATCGGACCGTTAAAAAAAACTGTTTTAGCTTGCTTTATTATCGAAGAATATAATTCAATAGTATCTGGACCTATATCATAAATTTTTTCTTCTTTTCTAACTTTTCCTATTGAAGTTTTTCTCATATACTCATGGCCGTCTTCTTTTAGACATGCCACTGCATCGACTGGCAAATGGAATTTAGGATTAGTGATGTCTATTTTATTTACTTGTTCCATTACTTCTGGTCCTGGCATTGATCCAGAAATCGTTAATCCTTTTCCTTGCAAAATAGCATTAGCAACATCTCCTCCAACTAAAACATGGTCAGCTATCTCGAGGAATTTCTCCATTACTCCAATTTTAGTCTGCAATTTCGCTCCACCAATTATAGCAACCATAGGCCTTTGCGGATTTTTCAATAAAGCCTCCATACTTTGGATTTCTTCAGATAACAAGAAACCAGCATAAGAGGGCATATAATGCGCCACTGCTTCAACCGAAGCATGCGCGCGGTGAGTCACGCCAAAAGCATCATCTACATAAATATCAGCCAGATCGACTAAAGCTCTTGCAAAATCAATATCATTTTTTTCCTCTTCCTTATAAACTCTAATATTTTCTAAAACTAATATATCTCCAAAATTCATTTTCTCAATAGCGTCTTTTACTTTCTCGCCTATGCAGTCATTAATAAAATGAATATCTCTTTGCGCCAATTCACTTAGTGCCTTAGCTACGAATTCAATGCTATAATTTATTTCCTGTCCTGTTTCTTTATTCTTTACAGAAGAAAGATGGCTCAAAATTATTACTTTCGCCTTATTGTCTGATAAAAATTTTATCGTGGGAAGAGATTTTATAATCCTATAATCATCTAAAATATTAAAATCCTTATCAAAAGGAACATTAAGATCGCATCTTAGAAGAACTTTCTTATTTGCAATATCAGCATCTTTGATATGTTTCATCATATATTCAAAAATTACTTTATTTAAAAGTTATATTAGCATTATAAAGAATTTTAGATAATTTTAAAACTTGACTCCTTGACCCGGCCTTAATATTCCTTTTTTGGCAGTTTCTTTTTCCAAAGGAGCTTTCTTAGGTATCTTCGCTGGCTCTTGATCGTTTGTTCCAGCTGCTTGCAATGATTCTTGTATCAATTTTCCTAACTCATCTTCATTAACTTCCTGTTTAGTTTTCTCTTTTGGTTTTTGCTGTTTAGGAGCAAAAAAAGGAGTGCTTTCTCTTTTAGAAAAATCTTTCAATGAAACAAATTCTTTTATTTCTTCTCTCTGTTCAACGAATCCATCTGTTTTTTCTTGACTCTTCTGGGGGTAGCTTTTCTTGGACTGCGACAATTCAAATTGCGCCTCTTTAATTGAATCTTTTAATTCTTGCTGGTTAGTTTCTTGAGGCTTTTGCTCATCTTTCTGGCTTTCTTTTATTTTTGTCATGCAAGTTTTGCAATAAATAGGCCTTTTGCCATCTGGCTTGAATGGAACACTTGTTTCTTTTCCACAAGAACTGCATTTTGCATCATACATCATTACTGGTTTAGGCATTTCTTTGGGTGTGCCTAAAGATTCTGCCCATTCGCTAATCTTCTCATCAATCTCTTTTTTAGGAGTGGCATAATGATATCTAGAAAACTCTATTATGTCATTGACATAAACGCTGTCAGGCATCGGATCAGGAGGCAATGTAACAGCTGAAAATGGCTTCCCAGCAACGCCGTCAATCATTAGTTTTAAATAAATATTATATTTGGTAAGATTGGCAAAATCTTCTGGCTCAAAATACGGAGCGAATTCTTTATTTAGCCATTCCCCATCTTCAGCGCCTACTCTGAAAGATATCATTGTCCCTACATTTCCAAAAATAGCATCTCTTATCGATTCGTCTACTTGATTTATATATTGATGAGCAAGAATAAGACATAATCTATATTTTCTGGCCTCAGAAAGAATATTTATAAATGCTTCCGTAGCAAAATTCTGGAATTCATCAACATAAAGATAAAAATCATTTCTTTTGCTCTCTTCTAAATCAACACGCGACATGGCAGCCAAATAAAGCTTAGTCACTAATAATGCTCCCAGCAATCTCGAATTATCCTCTCCTATTTTTCCTTTGGAAAGATTTAAAATCAGAATCTTTTTTTCATCCATCAAATTCCTCATATCAACTGAAGATTTCTGCTGGCCAACAATATTCCTAATCAATGGATTAGAAATAAATTGTCCTATTTTATTCTGAATTGCAGCTGCGGCTTCAACTTCATATTTTTGAGAATATCTTGCATATTCTTTTGTCCAAAAATTTTTTATGACTGGATCTGTCACATTATCAACAACCTTTTGTCTGTAATCAACATCTGAAAGCATCCAATTTATCCCTATCAATGTAGCCCCTGGATATTCAAGAAGAGCTAAAATACAATTATTCAAAATATATTCCATTCTTCCTGACCAAACATCTGGCCAAATCTTTTTAAACACTCCCATTAACCCGCCAGCAATCAAATGTCTTTGTTCTGGTTTAACATCTTCCATCACATTAAAAGCAAAAGGAAAATCAGTATCTGCAGGATTAAAATAGACAACATCCTGGACCCTTTCCTTTGGAACAAAATTCAAAAGCTCCTCAGCAACGTCTCCATGAGGATCGATAAAAGCCAAACCATTTCCGTTTCTTATATCTTGTATGGCTAAACTTCTTAAAAGAACAGTTTTACCCATGCCTGTCTTACCAATAATATACATATGCCTGCGCCTATCATCTTGTTTTATGCCAAAACTGCGCATTTGATTTCTGAAACTTGTTTTTCCTATTAATATAATTTGTTCCATAATTATTGAACTGGAAGATTAGTTGGAGCTTCACTCTTTTTAATCTCAACTTGATTTATATTGACATTGCTGTATTGCGCTGGGAAATGAAAGACAGTTGCCAATTCTTCTACATTGAAAACAAAATAAGGAGTTTTTTGCTTATATACGAATTCTGTAGGTGGCCAAACTGAAACATATTTCCTAAACATTTTTCTTTTTCTTAAATAAAGTCTGCGCTCTCTCAAAAAATAATTTATCTTAGTTCTGGTATGAGGCGAAAAACGCATGCCGTTTGCTGGTCCTCCAAAATGCTGATAGTAATTCCTTGTAACTCCAAAATTCCCTGCATTTCTTGGCTTGCTTTTATCTCCAATATAAAGAGTCCTTATCCAAACTGAGAATAATCTCTTAGAAATTTTATCTTCAACAGCTTTTAATATTTCTCTTTCTTTTTGTGTAAGTTCTTCTTTCTCTTTTTTCTCTTCTTCCTTCTTAGGAGGCATCACTCCTATTAATTTCAAAAATTCTTCCTGGAAAACTTTTCCATCAGTCATATTTTTCCAAAATTCAACCCAAACAGGCTGACTTGGAGGAGGAACTTTTTTCTTTAATAATTTATCAATAATAACTTTTGCTTCTTTTGCATAAGGTAAAAGTCTTTCATGACCAGCTCCACTGCCAGTAATCGGCATTAATCCCATCTGCATCCAAACTTGATCTCCAGGTAAAAGATTTGCCATCGCTTCTATCAATGAATGTAAAGGATCAATCATCCTCTCTTCATTTAATTGTCCGATCTGAGGCTCAAAGAAATCCATATAAGTCTTTATCGGATAGAAATCTTCTTTTAGAAGCATTTGATCTTCACCTCTGACATCCCAATCACCATTAGGAATATTCTGAGGCACTCTTGTAGTATAATCTTCGGTTTCAAAAATTTCACAATCTGGATATTGAGAATAAAAAGTGGCTTCAAAATTATCTCTGGCGCCTTTTGGCATCTTGGCGAAAAAATGAATATCTCCTCCAAAACTGCACATGTCTAAAGTAAACCAATAGGGACCTCCATATCCTCCCGGAGAACCTTCTAACCAATATTCCCTCCAGTTTGCAGGAAGATAAAGCGTGCCCCATAAACCGCAAAAAACATCCTCCATTGATTTGAATGTTTTTGAAAGATTGCGCGGAGGGACTATTTCAAGAGTAACCCATTTTGCAGTCGGAAACCAAAATTCCCAATTAGCCCAATAGAGATAGAGATTTTTTAAAACTCCATAAAAATAGAAAGGCGGAAAAATCCACCACCATGTTTTTAATATCAAAAAAATTTTTTGCAGGGCATCTGCTAAAATTTCTTCCAACATAAATTTCTCTCTATCTAATTATAGAGAAAAACTTCCGCTTATAAAAGATAACAGAGCGTTAATAACTGTGAAAATCAAATAAACAGCAAGAATAAATAAAAACCCCCTTACGAAAAAATTAAAGGTATATAAAATAGATGTAAAAAAGGCGGGTTTAGGCTGCTTAGGTTCTTTTGGTCCTGTTGACCAATGATAGCATAGAGCAAAAAAAACGAATCCGAAAACCAAAGTTGCAATAAAAAGAAATTTAGTTGCTAATTCTATAGGAAATAATAATGTTAGCATTTTAATGTATAATTTCCTTGATTATCTCTTTGAAAATATTTCTTATCTGATAAGTTAAGCAAGATAGTGCTTTCTTTGACTTGTCTTTGTTTTAAAACTTCTTTAATTAAATCTTCTTTAGCAAGAGATTTCTTCGAATTTTTAAGAGATTCTACTAAGATATCCTTAACCCATCCTTTTTTGTACCCCCATTCTCTAAGAGCATATATCCCCCTTCCGATCAAAATGAATTCAGAATTCCTTATAAGCTCATTATGAACACTCTGCAATAAAACATTCTTTATTGATCCTTCATTGTTTATCGAAGCATATATCTCTGAAAAATGAAGAGGCTTGTTGGCTTTCTTTAAAATTAAATAAGCCTTATCTTTAATATTTTTAGGATTAACTTCAGGCCAAGTGCTCAGTCCATAAAGATTTTCAGAATTATTAGCTATCATTCTAGAAGCTCCAACCCAGGAATCAAACCCATTAGGCATATCTTCTTTTGAAGCATAGTCTGCTAAATTGACTAATTTCCCCTTAGTTTTCAAAAATTTAACAAATTTAGAAAGACTCTGTTTTGCAGAATCAAAAATTTTAGCATCTGTTGCCCATAAAGGATGGAATTCATTGCTTTCTGAAAATCTCTTAAATTGATCTCCCAAAGAAAGCAAAAAGAATACATGATTTTGTTGATCGTTCTTGCCTAATTCCTCCAAAAGCAGATCTTCTCTTCTCAATCCTCCATAATTACCCAAGCTTTCTGTAAAATTTTCAAAAGGCTTAACAAGCATATCTTTCTTGCTTTCTTTTATGTGCTTTATAGCCTTCTCTTGGATTTGGCGAACCCTTTCTCTAGTTATGCCAAAATCATGACCAATTTTTTCAAGAGTTTCCCTTTCTGTACCCGGCTTTAAACCGAATCTTCTCTCGATAACTTCTCTTGACCTTTGAGGTATATCTTTAAGAAGCGTATCGACTAATTGTATATAATTTGTTTCCATATTATTATTTTATTTTTTCAATTTTATTGCGTGCCCAAAGATAAACTATTGGGGTAGCTATAAAAATTGATGAATATGCGCCTAATGTGATTCCAACTAACAATGCCAACGAAAAATATTTTAATGTCTCTCCGCCAAAGAAAAACAAAGCAAGCAATGGCAATAAAGTTGTAAATGTTGTTGCTAATGATCTCCCTACAACTTCATTTAAACTCTTATTGATCGCCTCGTAAAAATTGGGAGCGTTTTTCCTTATTAAATTTTCTCTTATCCTGTCAAAAATAACTATTGTATCATTAACTGAGTATCCGAAAACTGTTAATAAAGCTATTATAATCTGTAAAGTAAATTGCACTCCATAGAATTTCCCCAAAATAGCAAATAATCCTATAGGAAGCATAATATCATGGAATAATGCGACTATAGTTGCAATTCCATATTTCCAAGAACTTATCGGTCTGGAAATTTTTCTAAAAGATACAGCTACGATAGCGATAATCGCAATTGTAGATAATATCAAAGCCCAAGCTGTTTTATTCAAAATCCTAGATCCAACAATAGGGCTTACTTCTTCGAAAGAAACTGATTCTTCAACGATTCCGAATTTGTTATTTAAAAAACTCTTCAATTCTTCCTGTTTAGAAGTTTTTAATTCTTCTATCTGGTCAGGATTCAAGTCTTTGGTCTGTTCTTGGCTTACGATATCTTGGAATGTTATTTCCACCCCCTTTCCTTCAGTTGTCCTAACTGATGGATCTTTAATACCAAATTCCTGAATAGCTTCTCTTATCTGGCTTGTCTTAGGAACAGCATCTTTAAATTGCACTCCTAAAATTGATCCATGAGAGAAATCAATTCCTAAATTCAATCCAAATAAAGAAACTGCAATAATACTTCCAATAAACATTATTGCTGAAAAACCCAGATAAAAATTTTTATATTTAAGAAAATCAATCATATTTTTTACCAAATCTTGTTATTTTTTGAAAGTTTCGTTTCGACAAAAATCTCCATTAAGGCTTTCGTGACTACCAATGCTGAAAATAAACTTGCTATTATACCAATGCCTAATGTGGTAGCAAAACCTCTGACAAATCCCATTGCAAAGATATATAAAATCAAAACTTCGGAAAATGTAGCCAAATTCCCATCTCTGATAGCTGGAAAAGCTCTATCAAATCCTTCTTGCAAGGCTGTTGAGAAATTCTTTCCTAATTTCAATTCTTCCCTAACTCTTGAGAATATCAATATATTAGCATCGACTGCCATTCCAAGAGAAAGAACAAAACCAGCGATTCCTGGAAGAGTCAATGTAAACCCAGGCCATATTTTGAATATGCACAGTGAAATTATTACATAAAATACTAATGAAAAAACTGAAAGCAACCCAGCAAAACGATAAGCTGTAATCATAAATAAACCAACTAAAGCCAAACCTATCAAACCTGCTTTAACGCTCGCTTGGAGAGATTGTCTTCCAAGAGTCGCGCCAACGCTTTTTTGAGATATTATATTAACAGGCACATTCAAAGCGCCATCATTTAAATTTTTAGCAAGCTCAGTTGCGCTTTTCATATTGAATTGCCCAGAAATTCTAGCGCTTCCTCCTGTTATTTTTTCTTCAACATTAGGAGCTGATATTAATTGATTATCAACATAAATAGCAACCGGTTTTCCAACATTTCTTGCTGTTATACTTTCAAATAACTTCGCTCCATCAACATCAAAATTTAATGTAACAACCGGTTCTTTCATATTCTGATCCGAAAATTCAACATTAGCAGCTTTTAAATATCTTCCTGTCAATTCCGTATCTTTAAAAGCATCCTCAAAAGCTAAAAGCCAAGGATTTAATTTTTGCTGTTCTTGATATGTTAAATATTGCTTTTTCCCATTTATCTCTGAAGATTGCTTTAAATAAATATTAATAATTTCTTGCATTTCTGCCTCTGGAAGGCTTCTAAATTCTTCTTCTTTTTTTAATATTTCCTTATAGTTGTCTTTTGGTTCTTTAAATTGCAAAAAGGGAGTTCTGCCGATTTCTTTTATAGCTTCTGCCGGAGTGACTTCTCCTGAGAGCCTTACGCTTAATTCATATTTATCCCCAAATTGTTGAACCTGAATTTCTGGTTCTCTGACTCCGAGATTATTAACTCTTTTTTCAATAACTTCCTTTAATTTCTCCATTTCCTTGGAAGGATTGAATTCTCTATTTAAATTCTTATTTGTCTCTTGAATCCCGCTCAAATCAGCTTGATACAAAAGCTCAACTCCTCCCTGTAAATCAAGTCCGAGTCTATAATCTTTCTCTAAATGAAGAGTTTTTTTGATATTATCCATTGTTTTATTCAAACCATTTGGATAAATAAAAATACCTCCGATAACGGCTAAAATAATCATTACTGCAATTACTATATATGTAGTGTTCCTTTTATTCATAAATTATCATCTTTATTATAATACATTATTTAATGAAAATGTCAAGAACCAATTAAACCATAAATCAAAGGTCAAGTCCCGCAACATTTTTTATATTTTTTCCCAGATCCGCAAGGACAAGGATCATTCCTGTCTATCTTTTTACCCTGGCTAACAATTTTTTTGATGTTTTCCTGAGGCTTTTTTATTTCTGATTGTACTTGAGCGCGAAATACTGTCTCTACAACTCCAGAGGCTATAGAATCCATCAATTTTTGATAAAAATTAAATGATTCTCTCTTGAATTCAACCATAGGATCTAAATTTCCATACGCTCTTAAATTAACTGATTCTTTCAGATAATTCATATTTTGTAAATGCTCTATCCATAAAGTATCCATCATCTTTAAATAAGCATATCTTATAAAAGCAAAGATTCTCTCGTTTCCTAATTCCTTTTTTTTATTCTCAAAATCAACTTCAGAATATTTGCCATAGGATTCCATATCTTTTTTAAATTCCAGGAAAATATTTTCATCACTTGATTCTAAAATCCATTGCCTTTTTTTATAAAAACTTTCCCTGTGCTTATCCATAACATCATCCTGCTCCAAAATGCTTTTTCTTGAATCGAAATTAGCTCCCTCAACCCGACTCTGAGCATCTTCTAAAGCCTTGCTTATCCTTTTATCTTCAATCGCCTCATCTTCTGGAAACTTTAAAATATCAAGCATCTTCTTTAAATTTTCTCCTCCAAATAAACGCATCAAATCATCATCAAGCGATACAAAAAATTGTGATTGACCTGGGTCTCCTTGTCTTCCTGACCTACCTCTTAATTGATTATCGATTCTCCTTGCTTCATGCCTTTCAGTACCAATAACATGCAATCCTCCACTCTCTTTTACGAATTTAGCCTCATCTAAATCACAAGGATTACCTCCAAGCAGAATATCAACTCCCCTTCCTGCCATATTCGTAGCAATCGTGACAGCTCCTTTTTTCCCAGCCTGAGCGATAATCTCTCCTTCTCTTTCATGATTTTTAGCATTTAACAATTCGTGTTTTATTCCTTCTTTTGAGAGCAACATCGATAAATATTCATTTTTTGCTATCGATCTAGTACCAACCAAAACAGGCGCTCCTGCCTTATTTATTTTTTTTATCTCTTCGATTAAAGCGCGAAATTTTGCGTTTTCATTCTTATAAATCCTATCCGGTAAATCTTTCCTTGAAACTTCTTTATTAGTCGGTATGCAAACAACATTCAAATTATAAACTTTATCGAATTCTTCAGCTGATGTCTTAGCAGTACCCGTCATTCCAGAAAGCTTGGTATATTTTCTGAAAAGATTCTGAAAAGTTATTGTTCCCAAAGTTATAGATTCGGGCTGAACTTCAATCTGAGGATTACCAAAAACATGCTCCTTGGCTTCTATGGCTTGATGCAATCCATCAGACCATCTGCGCCCCGGCATCAATCTTCCAGTAAATTCATCAACTATAATTATTTCTTTTCCTCTGACTACATAATCTTTATCAATAGCAAAAAGCTCTTTAGCGCGTATAGCATTTTCCAATCTGTGCACAGTATTTAAATCTATATCCTGCCAAGGATCAAAACCCAATAATGAAACTATTTTGTCTTCTCCTTCCTCTAAAAATTTTATCGTCCTCCTTTTTTCATCAATTTCATAATCAGAATCCTTTTTAAGTTGCGAGGCTACTATAGAAAATTTGTAATAATTATCCGGCTCTAATGCTGCTTGACCAGAAATTATTAATGGAGTTCTCGCTTCATCTATTAAAATCGAATCAACCTCATCAATAATAGCAAAATTAAAATTAAGCCTTAACTGATCTTGAGTGGAGAAAACCATGTTGTTCTTTAAATAATCGAAACCAAACTCATTATTCGTCCCGTATGTTATGTCAGCATTATAAGCATCTTGCCTGGAACATGGTTTTAAAAAATCAGCAACTATATGAAAGGATCCTAATTCATCTCTTTGTTTATCTTCCTGTTCTGATTTTTTAAACTCTGAATCATAAATAAAAGATTGTTCATGATTAATGCAAGCTACACTCAATCCTAAAGAATCATATACTTGCCCCATCCATACAGTATCTCTTCTTGAGAGATAATCATTTACTGTTACAACATGAACTCCCTTCCCTTTTAAGGCATTTAAATAAACTGCGAAAGTTGATGTAAGAGTTTTCCCTTCCCCAGTTTTCATTTCAACTATATTACCGTCATGTAAAGCGATTCCTCCAATCATCTGACAATCAAAAGCCCTCTGTCCAAGATTCCTCTTAGCAGCTTCTCTGACGGTTGCGAAAGCATCACACAAAATATCGTCTAAATCCTTTCCTGACTCTAATTCTTTCTTAAAGAAAGCTGTTTTTTCTTTTAAATCAGAATTACTCAAAGATTCGTATTCTTTCTCTTTTTCATTTATTATCTGAATCCTTTCTTTCGCCTTGTCTAAATATTTAATATTCGGGTCTTTAAAAATTTTTCCTAATATTGACATATAAAAAGTATATAGCAGAAAATTAAAAATAAAAAAAGCCCGGGAGTCAATATTCCCCAGGCTTTACCAAAAAGAAAAAATCACTGTTTAGCTCTCTTTATTTCTATAATTTTCGATTTTTTAGGCTTGAAAGAATCTCTTAAGCAATTTATGGCTTTGCGCGGATCAGTATGAGCTCCGCATGTAAAAGCATCAACTGCTATATATTCCCTCTCTGGCCATGTATGTATAGAAATGTGCGACTCTGCTAATATCGCCACTCCTGTTATTCCTTGAGGATCAAATTTATATATATTGATATCCAAAAGATGACTTCCCGATTCTTCTGCGCTCTTTTTAAGGATTTCTTCTATTTCTTTTTCATCATCAATAGATTCTACTCACCAAAAATCTGCAATTATATGAGTTCCAACTTCAGCTGGCTTATTTTTTCTCTTGAAAAAACCTATATGCATCTCATTATTATTATTTTAAGAATCCATAAATAAGTTTTTTTATGAAGACAACCCCGCTCAATAGCAGGGGTTGTCTTATATTACTTAACAAAGATTTTTATTTCTTCTTTTTCTTTGCTGTCTTCTTTGTCTTTTTCTTTGCTGCTTTCTTTGCTTTCTTTTTTACTGGCATATTTTCTAAGTTTTATTTTTATCAAATAGCCGACCGCACTACTTGATATATATTGATAAAGAAATTGTAAAAAATTTTTAAAAAAACATTTATCAATTTCTTATCTTCATTTTACTTCATAAAAGAAATTAGTGTCAATACATAAAATTAAAAAACTGTGGAAAAGTTTTAAAAAATAAAAAAATTTTCTTCTCAGAAAAATTTTTTTTAAATAAAATAATATTTTAAAAAAATAAAAATTAAACAATTTCTATTTCTTCCTGTAATTCAACATTAAATTTATCTTTTACATCTTTTTTTATTTTGTTAATCAACAACTTGATATCATTAGCAGTCGCATTTCCTTGATTAAGGATAAAATTGCCATGCAATTCGGAAACAACAGCGTCTCCGATTCCAAATCCTTTCAATCCAGCTTTATCAATTAATTCTCCAGCAGAAGAACCATTAGGATTTTTAAATACTGATCCAGCACTTGGCATATTATATGGCTGACTCTTCAATCTTTTTTCGATTATCTTCCTTGAATCTTTTTCTATTTTTTCCTTATCGCCTTCTAACAATTCCAATTTGCATGAAATTATCAAAAAAAATTTTTCTTTTTTAAAAAGGCTCGATCTATATTCAAATCTGCAATCTTCTTTTAAAAATATTTTTTCTTCTAAATCTCTTAAATCAATAACCTTAACGCTTTTTAAAAAATTTGATATACATTCTTTTTCTGAGATTCCAGAATTATTCGCCACCGCCCCTCCGATTGTCCCTGGAATCAAATTGCCCCATTCCATTCCAGACAAATTATTCTCTTTTGCAAAAAAAACAAGTTCTGACAACAATGTCCCGCTTTCCACTTCTATTATATTGTCTGTCTTTTTTATCCCTTTATTTTCCATCTTTATCACTAATCCATCAAAACCCTCATCTGGGAATAAAATATTGCTCCCTCCGCCTAAAATAAAAATTTTAAAGTTATTCTCTTTTGAAAAGAGCAATGCTTCCTTTATTTCCTGATTATTCTTAGCAATACAAAAAAACCTGGCTGGTCCGCCTATTTTATATGTCGAATAGTCTTTTAATAGAATATCTCTCTTAATATCCATGATTGCCTATATATTAAAAAGGGGTCAAGGTTTTGGCTAAAACTCCTATAAACTCTAAATTAAGTGAGCGCCTTCCCTTGACCCAAAGATATTATAACATTTGATTATAAAAAACAACAGACCCTGCTCGAAAGGGTCCGTTGTCATTTAGAGTTTATATACTGGTTTTAACCAGCGTTCACTTTGTAACTATAATATTAGCAAATTATTTTAATTTTGTCAAGAGCAGCCAACATCATCATGTTTTTTTATATATAAAACTATAATTAAAAACTCTCTTTTAAAAAGAGAGTTTTTAGCTTTAAACAAATTAAAAATTTATAGCAATAGCCGTCATATCATCAAATTCGGTCTGACTGATAGAATACTTGGACCTTTCGGAATTTATCTTTCTTACGATAGTGCATAAATCTTTTTTTTCTAAATTAGAATATTCTTTAACAATTAAAAAGGGGCATAAGCAATCACCGGGTTCCTTCTGCGGAAACATAAAACCATTAGTGAATAATAGTATTGTTTCAACTCCATTCAAGCCTTCCTTTCCTTGTTCGATGAAATATCTATAATTTGATACACCATCAATTCCTTGGAAATTATTGGGCTGACCGACAGGTTCTCCTAAAATTTTATATGATCTGTCTGAAAAAATGACTGCGATATAGCTTCTCCCAATCTTAATCCAATCAAAATATAGCCCATCTTTCCCCTTTTTTAACTTTATCGCCGAACAAGTCGTTTTCCATAATTCCTCTGTATTCTCAAAATCTATTTTATCATTAAGAATTTTAGCTGCATTGAATTGAGACATCTTTTCCAAGATAGCCTTATTCGTATCTTCTGCCATCATAATTAATTCTTTTCCTTCTTGGCAAAAAATATGCGCTGCAGATTCGGAGGCATATCTTCCTCCTGTCCAATAATAATTTTGAGTTATTTCCATCGCTACTACTTTTTTTCCAGATCCCCCATCAAAAACTCCGAATACATGTTCTTTAGTACCCATCAGATATGCGTCTTCAAAATAAGAATTCGATCCCCATTGGCTTATAATTTGGCATTTAACGGTTACGTCTTCAAATCCATGAAGAAAATTAAGATTTTTAAAGGTCTTAAATATCTCAGACATCTTTTGTCCTCCTTTCCAAGACTGACTGTAATATTATATATTTCCAATAAAAAATCAACGTTCAAGATAAAAAATTCTTTTATCAACAGAGAATCTCTCTATTGCATATCGCAATGTAGTCCTTGGCATAGTCTTGCAGTATTTTAATAAGAATCCTTCTTCTGTTTTTAAATCTCTTTTTCCTATTTCTCTTAACATCCAACCTACTGCTTTATTGATCAAATCATGTTCATCATTTAAAAGGATTCTTGAAATCTTTAAAGCATCTTTAAAATCATTTTCTCTAATAAAAGAAAAAGTGGAAAGAATAGCTACTCTTCTCCTCCATAAATTGTCAGAATCAGCCAATTTATACAAAACTCCTCTATCTTTGTCTTTTAGATATTCTCCAATAATATTAGGAGCGCTCAAATCAACCAAATCCCAATTATTTATCCTTTCGATATTCTTTAAATAAAATTTATAAATTTTATCTCTTTCTTTATTTTCAGCTTTCTGAAATTTGTAGACGAGAATAAAAACAGCTGTAAGTCTAAACTCATGAATATCTGAATTAAGAAGTTCTATCAAATCATCAATCTCTATCTGCTTATAATATTCCTTTGCTACTTGGCGCTGCAATGGAACGATTATCCCTAAAAATTTATCGCCCTCGCCATATTGCCCTTTTTGAGTCTTAAAAAAACGCTGCAATATTTCAGCTTTATCTTTATTCTTTAATTTCTTTAATGATTCTTCTATTTTTCCTATCATAGTTATATTATAAATGATATTAAAAAAATCCGCAGTGCGGATTTTTTTAATCTTCTGATTCTCTAATAAATTTAGAGCGCATTCCTTCATTCAAAATCTGTTTCCTCAATCTGATGCTTTGAGGCGTAATTTCTAAATATTCATCTTCTGCCATTATTTCCATTCCTTTTTCAATATCTAATTGAATCGGTTTATCTAAAATCAATTGTTTGTCTGCATCGGAATCTCTAAAATTAGTGAGATGTTTTCCTCTCACTGGATTCACAACCATCTCTCTTCCATTAGAAGTGCTACCTACAACCATTCCCTCATAAATTTCATCTCCTGGCTTAACATACAAGATCCCTCTTTCTTGAAGATTAAATAAAGAATACCCCATTGCCTTTCCAGAAATCATAGAAACCATAGATCCATGTTCTCTTTTTTCTATTTTACCGGCGTGTTCTTTGAATCCTGTGAATCTTGAGCATAATATTCCCTCCCCATGGGTATCCATAATAAATTCTCCATGATATCCAAGCAATCCTCTGGTTGGTATCTCAAAAACCATTCTTATATGATTGCCTTCGTGTTTCATATCATTCATCACGCCTTTTCTTTTAGCCATCTTCTCAATAATTATTCCATTGAATTCTTCGGGAGTATCTATAATAGCCTCTTCATAAGGCTCTAATTTTTTTCCGTCTACTTCTTTTATAATAACCTGCGGTTGAGAAACCTGAAGTTCGTATCCTTCTCTCCTCATATTTTCCAAAAGAATAGCGATATGCATTTCTCCTCTGCCAAAAACTTTATAAAAATCATTATTCGAAAAATCGACTTTCAATCCAACGTTGACCTGAAGTTCTTTTTCTAATCTTTCCCTTATCTGCCTATTAGTAACAAATTTTCCCTCTTTTCCAGAAAAAGGAGAATTATTGACCAAAAAATTCATAGAAATAGTCGGTTCATCTACTGTAATCGCTGGCAAAACTTCTTGATTTTCGTTTATACAAATAGTCTCGCCTATATCGATATCAGGTATCCCGGCAATCATAACAATATCGCCAGCTTGAGCCTCTGGCACTTCAATTTTTTTAAATCCCTCAAATGTAAAAATCTTAGTTATGTTTCCAGTTCTGGTTTGACCATTAGAATTCTTCACAAAAATTTTGCTTCCAACTTTTACTATTCCTTCATAAACTCTCCCCACTGCCAAACGTCCTAAAAAATTATCATATCCCAAATTAAAAGGCTGCATTCTAAAAGGAAGACTTGTATCATTCTGCGCGGGAGCAACTTTCTCTAAAATCAAATCTAACAAAGGAGTCAAATCTTTTGACTCATCTGTTAATTTATTCTTTGCAACTCCTTCTCTTCCGATTGCATAAATAACAGGAAAATCCAATTGTTCATCATTAGCTCCAAGATCCAAGAATAATTCAAAAACTTCTTCTTGAGCTTGATTCGGTCTTGCAGCTTGCTTATCAATTTTATTGATAACAACTATTGGTTTTAATCCTAATTGCAAAGATTTCTTCAAAACAAATTTAGTTTGAGGCATCGGACCTTCTTGAGCATCAACAATTAAGAGAACATTATCTATTGAGCGCAAAACCCTTTCCACTTCAGAACCGAAATCAGCGTGCCCTGGAGTATCCACGATGTTTATTTTTGTTCCTTTATAAAAAACTGAAGCGTTCTTAGAATAAATAGTAATACCCCTTTCTCTTTCCAAAGGGTTTGAATCCATACTCGCATTCTCATCGCTTACAGCTTTTGTTTGGCGCATAATAGCATCAGTCAATGCAGTTTTTCCATGATCAACGTGAGCTATAATGGCTATATTTCTAATTTCCATAATATCTTTAAATAAAAAATGCCCTATCAGGCAAATCTGTCTATAAATATTATACACTATAATTCAAATAAAATCAACTATTAAACAAAAAACCATAGATAATTAAATTCTATGGTTTTTTATAAATAATTAATATCTCAAAAAACCCACTGCATCTTGATAATCATCAAGTCTAAATCCTTTGAGTTTATCTCCTTCTTCTTTAAGCAATTGCGCCAAAGAAGATAATCCTTCTAATGTTTTTTTAAAAATTTCTATATCCATTTCTAAATCGAATTTTAAACTCCAAATTCTTAATCCAGGTTTATCACATATTTCATTATCCCAATCGCAAGGATTACCTATGCAATTCTTAATTTCTTTTATTATAGGAATATCTTGATCTTGAATTTCATTAAATCTCTTTCTGTAGCAATCTTTCACTATGTCCTCTATATTATCAATCGCCAATACTGAAGCTATAGTCCAAAACCAATTTTCGGAAAGAAAATAAAAAATAAAGTCTGGACTAGTTACTTTAAAGTCCTTTTTATCATTTAGTTGATGAAGAGAGAAAACTGGGAAAATTACCTCAAAAGAATTAGATTTAGTACCCTGCAATTTATGCTTTCCTATTAACTCAATATGCTCTGTCGAACAAAAATCAGGAGGAGGAACTATTATATCGCTATGCTTTCTAATATCTTGTTGCGCGGGAATACAATTACTTTCCGTATTGACTTTTTCTATCTGCTCTTCCAAAGCTCTTCTTGCTTCTATATCATTATCACTCATTTATCACCCCCTTTTTCTTTTATTAATTTTTATAAGAACTAATGTTTCAAATAATTGCGTCCTAAGCAATTCATTTTCTTATCAAAGCATCTCTTATTTCAGTCAGCAGCTCTAACTGCTTTTCTTTATCTGTTTTCTCCTTTTTCTCTTCTGTTCTCCTTATTATATTCCTTGTTTTAATAAGAAAAAATATCGCAAAAGCTACTATTAAAAAATCTATCACGGTTTGAATAAAAATTCCATAGTTAATTGATAATTCTCCTACTTGAAATTTCAATCCGGAAAAATTGACTCCACCAATGATAATACCCAAAGGAGGCATAAAAATATCATTAACAAAAGATGTAATAACTTTACCGAATGCTCCGCCAATAATGATACCAACGGCCATATCTAAAACGTTGCCTTTCATCGAGAATTCTTTAAATTCTTCAAGTAATTTTATTTTAGCCATAAAATTTTTTATAAAATTAAAATATTAATCCAACAATTAAAGGAATATAAAACAAAGCAAATATTGTGCTAATAACTACGGCAATTGCCGCTTTCTCAGGATGAGCTTTCAATTCTGTTGCCCAAGTTACTGTATTGGCAGCCAAAGGTACAATAGAAGCCAGTATTAAAATCCCATAAATATCATTATTGTATAAATGCAATAAATTTTTATCAAGGAATATAATCATGCTCATTAATAAAGGCCAGACAGCAAATTTGGCAAAAAATGCCCAAATCATAAATTTCTTATCAATTAAATCTCTATGAGCAGTAGCTAAACCCATTCCTATCATCATCATTCCAACTATAGTATAAACTCCCTTAAATTGGTCTATCGTTGTATTAACAACATCTCCTAAAGGAATCTTTGCCATATTCAAGATTATTCCTGCGCCGAAAGCATAAATAGCTGGAAGTTTTTTCATCCTCTCTAACGATTCTTTTATAGTATTACTTCCTCTTGCTGCCACAAAAAATCCAGTCGTCAATTCATATAAAATCATTCCTAAAGTCGAAAGAACCGCCAAAGGAAAAATTTTTTCTCCAAAAATCATAATTGCTACTGGAATCCCAAAATAGCCAGTATTCCCAGATCCAGCAGACAGGCCCAACAAATTGGCAGTGCTATCTTCTGGAAAAATTCTCTTGCCAAATTTATAAAAAATTATGCAAGTAATGGATGCAACCAGCCAGATTATTATCGGAAGCGACAAATAAGAAAAATTTAATTCTGACCTATAAGTCCCAGCAAAGACAACCACAGGAGCAATGCCATAAATTAAAAATCTCGCAACGCCCTCTCTATTTAATCCAAAATTCCTAGCTGCCACAAACCCCAAAAGAATATAAAAATAAAAAGGGATTAATCTTAAAAATAAATCTAAAAAATCAAACATAATCATTTCAAAACAAATGACGCCCTAACTACTGATATTACTTTTTTTTCAATTGAGCTTGTATCGTAAACTCCATAATCAGAAACATCTGTAGAATTCTTTGCTGTTACTTGGAAAACTCCTTGACTAGCTGACTGAAGAAAGCCTATATCTTTTCCAGTGCTTTTAGCGATTTTTTCAGCTCTTTCCTTGGCATTCTTTGTAGCTTCGCCTAAAAGTTCCAATCTTAAATCACCAAGCTTGTTATAATAATATTCAACTCCCTGTGTCGCAAAAACTAATCCTTTTTCTATAAGCTGATCTCCTGCTTCTTTTGAAATTTCTGTTATTTCCTTTGGTCTATCTGATTCAACAATTATTGTTTGTTGAAGCGAATAGCCAGAAATCCTATTTCCCGCGCAGTTTTGATTACCGCTTTTATCCCAAATCACATTATTTTGATTTTCGCACAAAACACTGATAGTCGGAGGATTAATGGTAATCTCGGTTTCTTTTATTCCTAATTTCTGAAAATGATCTTCCAAAATAGCAATGTCTGCCTTTAATTGAGCGCTTCCAGCCTTGAGGCTATTTGCATCAACATTCCTGGAAATATTCGATATCCATTTAACCGTATCAGACATAACTACTTTTTCCGCAGAGCCTGTAACAGTCAAATTATTAGACAAAGCCTTAACATTATAAAAACTTATTGCAATAAATAATGTTGAAATTATCAAACACGCTCCCAAAACAGCCATCGCTGTTGTTAAACTATTTTTATCCATATATTTTTTTATTTTTTATAATTAACTCATTTTAACAAACAAAAAGCCCTCGGCAAAGAGGGCTTTAAAAGTCACATTTCTGCATTTCCCGGAGTTCTCGGAAAAGGAATTACATCTCTAATATTTTCCATTCCGGTAAGATACATTATTAATCTCTCAAATCCAAGACCAAATCCGGCGTGAGGGGTCCCTCCATATTTTCTTAAATCCAAATACCAAGAATAGTCAGATTCATTCATATTCATCTCCTTCATACGGGACAATAATCTATCATATCTTTCTTCTCTTTGTGATCCGCCAATTATTTCTCCAACTCCAGGAACTAAAAGATCCATGGCTGCAACAGTTTTCCCGTCATCGTTCTGACGCATATAAAATGCCTTAAATTCTTTTGGATAATCAGTTACAAAAACCGGCTTTTTATATATTTCGTTTGTAAGGTATCTTTCATGTTCTGTTTGCAAATCCTTCCCCCATTCAGGATTGTATTCAAATTTCTTTCCAGAATCCTGCAAAATTTTTATCGCTTCGGTATAAGTTATATGCTCAAATTCAGAATCAAGAATATTTTGCAATCTTGGAATTAAATCTTTATCGATAAATTTAGAAAAAAATTCCATCTCTAAAGTGGCATTCTCTAAAATATACTTAATGATGTATTTTATCAATTCCTGAGCTAAAGCCATGTCTTCTTTTAAAGTTGCAAAAGCGATTTCTGGTTCTACCATCCAAAATTCCGCGGCATGCCTTTTTGTGTTTGAATTCTCTGCCCTAAAAGTCGGACCAAAAGTATAAACCTTGGAAAATGCCATTGCAAAACTCTCAGCTTCCAATTGCCCGCTTACAGTTAAACCTGTTTCTTTCCCAAAAAAATCTTTTGAATAATCGATCTTGCTATCTTGTTTTGGAATGTTGTTCAAATCCATAGCAGTAACATGAAACATCTCTCCAGCTCCTTCGCAATCGCTTCCAGTAATAATTGGAGTATGCACATAAACAAAATCTCTTTCCGCAAAAAATTTATGAATGGCCTGAGCAGCTAATGACCTCACTTTAAATACTGCCGAAAATGTATTTGATCTTGGCCTTAAATGAGAAATTGTTCTTAAATACTCAAAACTATGGCCTTTCTTCTGCAAAGGATATTCAGGATCCGATTCTCCGATTATTTCGATTTCCTCAGCCTTAAGTTCAAATTCTTGTCCAGCTCCCAATGATTTCACCAACAATCCTTTAACGCAAATCGATGTGCCTATTGGCAATTTTTCTATTTCTAAAAAATTTTCTAATGTATTCTCAAAGACAATTTGAATTCCTTTAAATACCGTCCCATCGTTTAATTCTATAAAGCCAATTCCTTTTGACGATCTAATATTTTTTATCCATCCGCAAACAGCCAATTTTCCATCCAATAGGCTTTTATAATCACTTATTATCTTTTTTATCTCTATTTTATCCATATTGTCTTATGGGAAAATTATAGGCTAACAAAATGATTTTTACAAGAAAAAAAGCTGGCTAATGCCAGCTTTTTTATCAGATACATTCTCCTTTTATCCAATATTTAATTCCATTAGAACAAGCTCCGCATCCGTTGCCATATGTCTTATTGTCATCTCCGCATACTGGATCATATTGCATCGTGCAAATTTTAGCTTCGTTTTCTTTAGCAGTGCAGAAATGCTTTTCTTTCAAAACTCCTTTTTGCATGACAAAAAATTTTGTTGCTAATTGAGTTGGAGGATTGCCCATCGGCTCAGAAATTCCATGTTCAAGATAATCGACAACAATCATATCGTCTCTTGTCGCCAAACTTTTTACATCAATCCTATCCCCTAAAAATATAGTATTTGCGCCTAAATATTTTTCTTTTCCGTTAAAATCATTGCTGAGCGCTGCTGCAATATAATAAAATACTCCGCTTCCTTGAGAATTATCAACCAAAATCAAAATTGCATCTTTTCTGCCATCTTTATCCAAATCCTGAAAAACTGGATTGCCGGATACGGATATGTTTGACTTCCCCACTGTATCTTGTTTTTCAGCTTTTCCGTCTATTAAAGTAATTTTTTGCCCATTAAAATCGTAAACAGCATTTAAAGGATCTATTCCTACATATTTTTCTTCTTGATTGGAATCTTTTTTCTCTTCTTGAACATTTGCTGGAATATTTACGCGCTCAGGCTTAATTTGAGGCTTGAATTCAAAAAAATACCAAGCAAGAAATAATAGAATCAAAGCTGAACTGATGATTATTATTTTTTTCATATTTATTTTTTTAAATTATTTTTTATTTGTTCGTACCAATTATCATCAATTCCCATTTCTGCGCAAAATTCTTTTTCTTGGCAGGAAATTGAGCTACATTCAGGGCAAGGCGGGCAGACAACGCATGATTCTGGACAATTATCCAAATTAAAAGAAGAACATGCTGGCCCTCCAACTTCAGGAATTTCTTTATTCCCATAATTTTTATTAAAAAAATAAATAGTCAACGCAACAATAATTATCAATATTAAAATCAATATATCTCTTTTCTTCATATATCTTAATTATACATCGCAAAAGAAAAAAATAAAAAGCGGATATTATTCATCCGCTTTTTTATTATTTACTTGATCAAATTTATTCATAGCTTTTCTAATATCATCACCGAACATCCGCCAATCGCGTGAAATACATTCTTCATCAGATCCAAACCAATGCGCATACCTGTTTGAATAGAAAGGATATAGTCCAGAACTAAAAACTATTCCAATCCCTTCTCCTAAATATGCCATCCCTTTTGCAAAAGCTAAAAAGATTCTTTTAATCACTTCTCACCTCCAATTGTAAAAAATACTTAATTTGTTTACAAAAATTATCAAAATTTTTTAATATAAATCTTCTACCCAACAAAAATTGCTTTTTTATCAATCATTTCTATCAATTTTACTATCTTTTCCTCATTAATATCATTCAGAGAATATATCTTTATATGTCTGGCTGTTTTTCCGCTTCCTTCAAATAATTTAACTTCTTCTTTGCTTAAACCGGTAATGGCAAAACCCATATGCACTCGTCCTTTCAAAGCGACTAAATAAAATTTTCCTCCGCCATACGAAGCTACGCCCCATTCCATTTTTTCTTCCTGATTTTTAATATTTTTTAGAATAATCTTTCTTAGTTTTTCCAAAATCTCTTTTTGCGGAGATTTTTGTTCTTTGATATATTGCTCCACTGTGGCCTTCATAAATTTTAAAATAAGTTTTCAATGGGAAATTGTAAAAAGATGTTGCAAGTTTGAATAAATTATTGTCTACCGTAGCTTTAGCGAAGGATTGCGGTGTGTATTGGACGAAGTTCGAATGTATTTCGGCCAAAATCCGCAGGATTTTGGCGGAGAGGCAGGGTATCCTACGCCTTATGCTTCGGACTACCTTTTCTTCCACTTCCAAAATCATTCTCTAAAGCTACTGAAACAAGTCTTTTATAGGCAAATGATTTTCCAGATCCATTCTTTAAATATTGTTCAAAATCTCTCGCTTGTTTTTCTGTTTCAAAAGCTCCGTACCATACAAGTTTCCAAGGCATATGTGGTTTTGTAGATCGTACTTTCCCATCATTATGTAATCTAAATCTGATCTTTAAATCATTCGTTGAGCCAAAATAAAATATGTGAGATTTTGAACTTAATAAAATATATGCATAGTGCATAAAATTCTTGCCTGCAATTCCGTAGCTTTAGCGAAGGATTGCGGAGAGGCAGGGATTCGAACCCTGGAGGGAATTTCTTCCCTAACACATTAGCAGCGTGCCGCTTTCGACCACTCAGCCACCTCTCCATAATCAAGATATTACATCAAAACGATTCAAAATCAAGTAGAAAAATCAAATTTTTCTTTTGGCGCAATTAAATTTTCCATTCTGGAAAATGCCTGATCATTCATAAAATTCCCCAAATGTATCTCTCGCTTTGAATCTATCAAAATATTAATCACTTCCAAATCTTATCGCACTTTCTGAATCATTTCTTCTGATCTGGGACTTTTTATTTGCTCTAATTTCCTCAAATAAGCTTCAAATTGCAATCTTGCTTCTCTCAAAAAAATCTGCTGACAAGGATGACCATCTAATTCCCTTTTCGTCTCTTTTAATAATTCGGCGCTTTCTCTGGATTCAATCAATTTTTTATTTTGAGCTGTTAAATTTATCAATTCATTAGTATTCCGTCCATCTAAAGCAAAAACTACGGGCATGACTCCATTAAGTTCTCCTTTATAATCCTCTACTTCCGATTCAAAATATTTTACTCCAAGATCCTGAAGATGCTGAAACCTTTCCATATTCCTTTTTATTTTTCTATCTAAAACTGAAGAATCCGCGCTCATCGAAGCATCAATTGCCAAAGCAACTCTTCTTATCGATTTGGTATCATTATCATATATCTCGAATTCTACGATACTGTCTACCCCGTTTTTGATGTCATCATATTCGCTAGTTCTTATAATGGAAGATTTTATATTCTCATTAGCAAACCATCCTGATTTCGTTCCTTGCTCGCTTATGATAATTTCTAAAGCCTCGCTTTTTCTTTTCCTTTCATGAACTTTTTCCCTTTCCTGCGAAGTAAGTTGATCTTCTGCTTCTCTGAAATTTCTTTTCATCTTTTGGACATAGTCTTTGTCTTTAGCTATCGATTCTTTTCCGTAAATATCTGAAAAATCAGATTCATCGATTCTTTCTGAAATCTGATTTTCTAAAATATAATCAACATTTTCTACTGAATCGCCTCTTTCTTTTTCTATTAAAGATTTTTCTGGATTATACATAAAATAAGATTATTTGTTTTATTATAACCTATTGTCCATAAATAAAAAATTGTAAAAAACATTGAAATATTATATAAATAAATATCAATATTCTTAAATCCACCAACACTGTCTACAGGCAGACAGTGGCAAAGATAATTGAGTTGATTTGTTTGCCCCCATAGTTCAATGGATATGACGCGGCCTTGCGGAGGCTGAGATGTAGGTTCGAATCCTGCTGGGGGCACATTATTAATATCGAAGATATAAATAATGACTCCAGTGTGCTAAGAACCTAACCCTCCGAATTCCGATTGAGCGCAGCGAAAGAGGGAATGCCTTCGGGCAACACATTCGAATCCTGCTGGGGGCACATTATTAATGTTTTTCTAATTTTATTTGACAAATACTAAAAAGTATGCTATAATTAATATATAACGAAATCGGTTAGTCTTAAACCAAAAAAGACACGGCTATTTTAAAAGAAGGAGATAATAAATGCGTCAAATAAAAATTTTTTTTGCAGAAAAAATTGAAGAACTAGAAGAGATGGTCAACGAATGGATTAAAAAAAATAATGAAGAAATTACAATTATCAGCCAGCAGCTACAAGTTCCTGTTAGCGTATCTGGAGACTCAGAAAACAGTGGATACGTAAATATAAGTTCTACACAAGATATAATACTATCATTACTCTATCAATCAACTGCAAAACATTGTTCATAAAAATCAAACTAAAAGCCCATTAAATAAATGGGCTTTTTTGTTTTAAAATACATTTATATGTTAAAATCTATTTATGATAACCTTAGATTCAGATATCAATTTTTTACCTGGCATACCAACTGTTTATAGAAAAAAACTCAAAAACCTTGAAATAAATAAAGTCAGGGATCTTTTATTTTACTTCCCTACTCGCTACCAAGACTTTTCAAAATTAATAGAAATCAAAAATATTCCAGCTAACCAAGATGTTTCCATCAGAGGGCAGATATTGGAAATAAAAAATAATTTCATAAGAAGATACAAAATAACTTCAGCATTGATTTCCGATGAAACAGGAAACATTAAGGCAACCTGGTTCGGGCAAACTTATTTGTCAAAAATCCTCAAAAAAGGAGATTGGGTTATTCTCGCGGGAAAAACAGTTCAAACAAAATCAGGAATACATTTATCTAATCCAATTTATGAAAAAATAGATCCTCAAGAATTCGATTCAAATCATTTAAATTTAATGCATACAGGAAGAATAATTCCTATCTATTCCCAAAGCCAAAAATTATCATCGCGCTGGATACGCAAAATAATAAGCGGAATTCTAAATGAAATTTCTGATATTAACGAATATCTCCCAGAAAATATAATCAAGGAACATAATTTATTAGATTTAAAAACAGCATTAAGCCAAGTCCACTTTCCAGATTCTATGGAAAAAGCTAAATTAGCCCAGCAAAGATTCGCTTTCGATGAACTGCTTGTCTTGGAACTTTTAGTTATAAAGGAGAAAATAAAAAATTCAGCTCAAGATTCAATCGCATTCCCAATAAAATTGGAAGCAGTCCAATCCTTTGTAAAATCGCTCCCCTTTCCGCTAACCGATGATCAAAAAAAAGCTGTCTGGAGAATCTTAAAAGACATGGAATCGCCAAGCCCAATGTCGAGGCTATTGGAAGGAGATGTCGGATCGGGAAAAACTGTCGTTGCCGCAATCGCCTGTTTAAATGTGATTAAAAATGGATATCAAGCCGCATTCATGGCTCCTACTGAAATCTTGGCAATCCAGCATTTCAAAACTCTTTCTAAAATATTTGCAGGATTCAATATCAATGTCGGTCTTTTAACCGGAAAACAAGATAAATTCATGTCCAAAAAATTAAAAGGACAACCGATAGAAATTTCAAAGAAAAAACTGATAGAAAAAACAGAAGAAGGAGAAATAAACATATTAGTAGGCACACATGCCTTAATAAAAGGAAAAGTAAAATTCAAAGATTTAGGAATTTTAATAATAGACGAACAACATCGTTTTGGGGTAGCTCAGCGCGCCAGTTTGATAAAAGAAAGAAAACAGAAAAAAACCTATGTTCCTCATTTGCTTTCCATGACAGCTACTCCGATTCCCAGATCGCTGGCTTTGACTGTTTATGGAGATTTAGATTTAACAATTATCAAACAAATGCCAGAAGGAAGAAAAAAAATAATCACTCAAATAATAACCGAAGAAAAACGCCAGAATACTTATGATTTTATAGCTGATGAAATAAAATCAGGAAGACAAGCTTTTGTCATCTGCCCGCGAATCCAAGAGAACAAAGATCAAAAAGAGAAAAAAAATTCTTCTTGGGAAGATGTAAAATCAGCGACTAAAGTATTCTGTCATCTTCAAGAAAAAATATTCCCAAACCTCAAAATAGCCCTGCTTCATGGGAAAATGCCGATAAAAGAAAAAGATAAAACAATGCAGAATTTTAAAGATAAAAAATATGATATTTTAGTTTCGACTTCAGTGGTAGAAGTTGGAGTCGATGTGCCCAATGCAACCGTTATGATGATAGAAGGAGCTGAACGTTTTGGATTGGCACAATTACATCAATTCCGAGGAAGAGTTGGCAGAAGCCAATACCAATCATACTGTTTTTTATTTTTAAGCGATGGAAGCTCTTCTAACGAAAGATCTTTAGCTTTAGTAAAATCAGAAACTGGATTTGCAGTGGCGCAAAAAGATTTGGAAATCAGAGGACCTGGAGAAATTTTTGGAACAAAACAATCAGGAATCCCGGATATAGTTATGTCTGCCCTAAAAGACATTGAATTAGTGGAAAAAACGCGACAAATTGCAAAAGAAATTTTAATCTCTGACCAGCATTTGAAAAAATATCCCGAACTGGCAAAAAGACTAAATTCTTTCAAAGAAAAAGTGCACTTAGAATAAAAAATAAACGGCTAAGACAACTTAGCCGTTTATTTTCAATACAGTATTGGCTTCCTAGCTAGTACAAAAAAACGGCTAAATGAATTTAGCCGTTTTTTATTTTCCCACTTTAATAATATTACCCTTCTTTTCTGCTTTTTGGAGTAACCCAGAACCCCATGTATTTACCTAACATCAATCTTGTCTGGGCGTCTATCGCTGGAACAGATGTAAAAAAAACCAATATCAAAGGAGTAACAACCCATTGCAACAATATAATAATTTTTTGTTTTAAGCCTTTCCTCTCTTTAGGAGAATTTTCCGGTATCATGAGGATATTATAATAAGCGCTTATCATAAGTCCGATCATTGAGATAGTAAGAATAGCGCTAGTAATGCGCGGAAGATTGTGCGCCATCAATCCTTTATTAAAAGCCTCTCCTCCAAGAAGCAAAGGAAACCATAAAAGAAGAAAAATGAAAATGGACGCGCAAGCCCATGACCAATGACCTTCTATTATCTCTCTGGCCCATGATATTTTTTTAGCCAAGCTGATTCTCTTATTCTTAAAAAAATTAAATATAAAATAAGGAATATCCCCAGCGCCATAAGCCCAACGTCTCTGTTGCTTGTATATATTTTGCAAAGTCTTGGTTAAAGTTTCAGCGCAATTTACATCCATAGAAATGGGATAATAGATAGGTTGGACATCATAATTACCGTCATATTTCAAAAAACATTGCCAAAATATTCTTGAATCATCTGACACAACATTAGTCTGTTTAAAATCAACATCAGACAATGCCTTAAAGCTCATTGAATGTGAAGAAAAAGTGAGCAGCTTTCCTTCTCTTTCCTGATTAATTAATTGCCAAAAAGTTGTTGAAAAAGAAAAAATGCGCGAAATAGCCGGAGATTCCCATAAATTATTTACAAAAAGAGGTATCGGCTGATAACTGTATCTAGTAGGATTGTCAGAACTAAGATAATAATAAGTAAGGCATCCAAAATAATGCGGAGCTACTACTGTATCTACATCCAATGAAGTAAAAATTATATTTTCGTATTTTATCCCTAAATTATCAATCTCTTGTCTAGCGATTCTGGCACCCCATGTTTCGTTGGAAGCTTTCCCCGCAATTTCACCGACGATATCACCCGGATGCCAAGTTATAAAAAATTTAAAAAATTTATCTTTATACTCTTTTTGAATCTCTGCAGCTGTCGCTTCAGTCTGATTTTTAGTTCTTTCTTCGCAAGCCAGAACAACGATGAATTTATTCTTATCGTAATAGGTTTTCATCAAAGCCTCGAAACTTTCTTTCACGACAGAAAGAGGCTCGTTGTACATCGGTATTATTATCAAGTGATAAATTTCTTTTATCTTATCTGGATATTCATCGATATTCTTCTTCTCCCAGTCTATTTTCTCATTGCGCTTCATTTTCAAATATGATTTTCTCAAATGAAAAGAAAAAAAGACTGTTTTAAAAAACCAATACAAATCAAAAACAATAATAAAACAAGCCACTCCTATTGGCTGAAAAATCGAAAGCACTATAAATAACAATAAAGACCCCCAGCTTAATAATCCAGGCATCATTTCAAGCGCTTTGTAAAATGCTCTTTCTCTCTTGTCTTCTAAGTCTGAAGCGCGGGAAATCTTCAAATAATCTTGCATAGAATTGTATTATTTTGCGAAAATAACCAATGGCGGTCCCAACGGGAGTCGAAACATTGCCCGAAGGTCATTGCCGTTTCGCCTACGGCGAACCGCAATTCAGGAGGAACGGGTTTGACTTACCCCTTACGACTAACATTATTTTAATAATTATCGTAAACGATAATATCAACTATGGCGGTCCCAACGGGAGTCGAACCCGTGTTGCCGCCGTGAAAGGGCGGCGTCCTAGGCCACTAGACGATGAGACCATTGTAAACTAAGCCTAATACAAAAATTTTACTAGAAATTTGAAATAATACAACATCTCATGTAAAATTTTATTAATATGATAATTCTAGGAATAGACACGTCCTGCGATGATACATCGATAGCAATAGTCCAAGAACAAGGATCTTCTCAAGACCCTGAATTCAGAATACTTGCCAACGCCATCTCTTCGCAGATAAAAATTCATAAAAAATGGGGAGGTGTTTACCCTGCCCTAGCTAAACGCGCCCATCAGAAAAATCTTATAACAGTTCTCAAAAAAGCTTTAAAAGATTCAAAATATCTTAAAACAAATTTGCAAAATACGCAAGACCTAGACGAAGAAAAAATAAAAGAAATATTATTCCGGGAAATGGATCTTTCGAAAAACTTTTTAAAATTCATAAAGAAATATTTGAAACCAAAAATAGATTTTATTGCCGTAACAGCGGGACCAGGTCTTGAACCATGCCTTTGGACTGGAATAAATTTCGCAAAAGCGCTCTCTTTCGCATGGAATATTCCGTTGATACCTGTAAACCATGTAGAAGGACATATGCTGTCTCCTTGGATTTTTGGACAAAAAATAAAGTTTCCTGCCATATCTTTAGTAGCCAGTGGAGGCCATACGCAAATAGTCCTAATGGCAAATCCTAAAAAATATAAAATACTTGGACAGACAAGAGATGATGCGGCTGGAGAATGTTTTGATAAAGTCGCTAGAATACTTGGCTTAGATTATCCAGGAGGTCCAATAGTTGAAAAATTAGCCAAAGAGCAAATTAAATTTTCAAAAAAATTCGATATAAAACTTCCTCGACCAATGCTAAATACAAACGATTTTGATTTCAGTTTTTCGGGATTAAAGACAGCAGTTTTATATGATTATAAAAAACGGGAATCCGGAGTTAGAAGATCAAAATCGTATGTCAGAGAAATGTGCGCTGAAACCCAAAATGCGATTTTTGATGTATTGATAAAAAAAACTTTAAATGCTGCCAAGCAATATAATGCTAAAACAATTATCTTGGGAGGAGGTGTGAGCGCCAGTCAGTCGCTAAAAGAGATATTAAATGCTAAAATAAAAAAAGAAATGCCTCAGACTCAATTTCTCGCCCCTAAAAAAGAATTAAGCACTGATAATGGAGCGATGATTGCAATGACAGCATTTTTCTATAAAGATAAAAATTTTGTTCCTGAAGATTTTGTTGCTAATTCAAGAATCAAACTATGATTTTTCAAAATATTCTTCCAGCAACTGTATTGCCTTTATTGGAGAAATTATCAATGGAGGCAGATAAAGTAATATCAACTAAAGAAGGATCATTTATTTTTTTGATTCTGATTTCAGTTATTCCAAGCTTAATTTGGCTATTTCATTATCTGGGAAAAGATATAAATCCAGAGCCAAAAAGAATATTGTTGTCAATTTTTATACTCGGAGCTTTAGTTACATTCCCCACAGCAATAATTGAAATTTTTTTAAGTGGAGTTTTAGACAAAATACCCATAATCGATTCTATCCCCTGGTTGAGAATTTTCATATATTCGGCAGTAGTAATAGGATTAGTCGAAGAATTAGCTAAATTCTTTTTTGTAGCGGCAATCTCTCAATTCAAATGTTTTGACGAACCGATAGATGCAATGATTTATATGGTGACTTCCGCAATGGGATTTGCAGCTTTAGAAAATCTCTTTTATTTAATGGGAAACAACTTTTCACCTCAAACGAATATAACTATAGCTGTATTCCGTTTCCTTGGAGCTAATTTCTTACACGCCTTATGTTCTGCGATATTGGGATATTTTTTTGCTAAAAGCATCATTAATAGAAAAAAAATAATATTAATCTCAGGAATAATCATCTCTGCTTTATTGCACGGCATATTCAACTATTATATAATGGAAAAAAATCCTTACTTTTTCTTGTACATTATTGCAATATTACTAATATTAGCGGTTTCTGTTTCGAAATGTTTCCGCCATCTGAAAAAAAATAATAAAGAATTCACTTCAAAATTTTTAGCAAACAAGCATTTATGAAAATAATAAAAAACAAAGAAGATTTATTAAAACAAGACGAATGTTCTGCAGAATTATCATTAGATATCTACGAAACAGATGACGAGCTAATTGTTCAATCGCCGATAGCCGGAGTCAAAAAACAGGATTTGGATGTTTATGTTGATAAAGGAATGCTTGTAATAAATGGCCAGAGATCGGAAAAAACAGAAGAATCGAAAAAAAACTACATTTACCAAGAATGTTATTGGGGAAAATTCTCAAGAAGAGTGATACTCCCTGCAGAGATAGATGAAACAAAGATAGAGGCATCTCTAAAAGATGGATTACTTACAATAAAATTCCCTAAAAGCAAAAAATCAGAACAAACAGAAGATAAAATACAAATAGACAATATAAAAGAAGAATAAAAGAAAAAACCCTTTAAAGGGTTTTTTCTTTTATTATATCTTCTATTTTATTTGCAATAATTATTGATATAGCAGACAAAGGAATAGCGAGCAGAATATCTACAAAATAATGTTGCGCAAGATAAGTGGTACCTAAAATTAATAGTAAAAGCCATGGCGCTGTAAGCCAAATGGTCTTTTTATAATTCCTGTAAAGATAATAAACAATGAATATAGCCCAAGTAGTGTGCATGCTGGGAAATGTAGAAACAGGAGGATTTTCTTTTTGTTCATTATATATCTGTCTTTGCAATTCCAAAACAGATTTAGGCGGGTTATAATCGGCTATTTCAGGATTTGTTGACAGATAATAATTGTTAGGGCTATTTATCGGAAAAAAATACCAAAAGGGCAAGGCGATCATGCAAGAAATAAATATTGCAAAAATATATTTGTAAAAATCTTCTTTAGAAAAAACAATATAAAAAACAAACATGCTCACGCCCATTACTAAGCTCAGCGATTGGAAGCACCAAATAATCGCAGGAGCAAGTATTCTTAGCAACGGCGCTAAAAAATTATTTTGACTGTGCAACCATAAAAAAGGAAGTTCTCCAAAAATATTTTTTTCAATAACAAAAAATTCTTGATTCAATAACCTGCCTTTAGTCGCCGTATTCACGCCGGCTAAAGCAAACATAAAAAGAGAAAAAATAAAAAGTATAAGAATTATAGTTCTTGTAAATCCCCAAAATGAAAATTCTTCCCCAGTTTTTGGATTCTTTACACTGAGCAAATTTAAAAAATCACTTTTCCCTGTTAAAACGATTCTTGGTCCAGCTAATAATATTTTGACTATAAAATATATAATGAAGGCGACAATAAGTCCGACAAACCAAGCGATACTGGCTGAAAACGCCTCAGCTTCTTTTACAACGAACAGAGTAAAATCAATTTTTTTTCCATAAAAAAAGAGGAAACTTGCAAAAAATATCAATCCCATTATCAGCAAAAAAATTTCCTCTTTTTTTATTGAAAACATTTATTTTGTTTCAAATTGTCAGAATTGCCTGTGCCGGTGAAAGGAGTCGAACCTTCACGCCTTACGGCACATGGTCCTAAACCATGCGTGTCTGCCAATTCCACCACACCGGCGACAAGGCAAGAAAATAACAATATTATGTTATACTACCTCCAAATTTCTTCAAGATCCATTGGACCAATCCATATGCTAATGCAGATATAACGATACCCATTACTGCATAAAAAATAATTAGCTTTGCCTGATCCATCTTTTTAGTATCTCCCTGAGATGTAGCCAAATTGAATCCTGCTACTAAAATGAAAATAATGGCTGCAAAAACTAAAAGGATGAAAATCACTCTAGCGACTGTATTGACCCAGGCGATAAAATCTGGTTTTGGTATTCCGCCAGTGTCTGTTGTTCCACCTCCAGCTGGCTCATTAAAATTTTGAGCCATAGCCAACGGAGCAAATGCTAATCCGAATAAGGCTAATGATAATAAAATCTTTTTCATTTTTTATAAATTATTTTATTTGACCTTTAAATTATTTTATTATGGCACAATAGAAAATTTCTGGTATATCCAATATGCAAATCCTTTTGCACCAAGCAACAAAATCAATCCTATAACAGTATACTGTATTATGGCTTTTGCCTTTTTAATTTGTTCGTCCTGCCTTACGGTTGGAGATCCGGAAGTTGTCATATAAAACGCTCCTATTAAAATCATGACAGGGGCCAAAGCAACACCAACAATCAGAACCACATCGATAATTTTATTAATGAATTCTAAAAAAGTCTTCCAGGGTAAAGGGTTAGAAATCCTTACTATAGTATCCTGGGCATAACATAACCCTGAAATAGAAACCAAAACTAATATTGATATTGCTGATAAAAGCTTCTTCATTTGATATTATTTTAGAACAATTTATCGATCTTATCAATGTTTTAACAATTTATTTCTTCACAAATAGCAAAGCGAAATGGCTAGATCCGGCATCAAGTTCTTTTTCCAAAATAAGACCAGTTTTTGAAGCTAAATCCATTATTTCGCTTTTGGAAATAGTGTTCTGTGTTTGCGAAATTTTTGAATCCTGATTCCAATCTACTACTAAAATTTTTCCTTGATTTTTTATAACCCTCCTAGCTTCTTGCATTATCATTAATCTATTACTGGATTGAAACAGAACATTTGCTATTACCACAAGATCTATATAACTATCTCCCAATTTTGAACCTTTAAGCGATTCTATGTCTGATAATATAGTTTTAATATTTAAAACTTTTTCCGCTTCTTTGCGAGTTTCTAAAAAAGACAATGCTTCTTTCTGGATATCAATAGCAAAAATTCTCCCCTTGCGAACAATTTTAGCCAAAGGGACAGAAAATCCTCCATGTCCACATCCAAAATCTGCTATTAACATATTATCCTTTAAATCAATCTGTTTGATTATTTCAAAAGGATTAATGAACATCTTTTTATTTTTTATAATTTAAATTTTATAAGCTTGCCATTTTTGCCACTTTTTCTCCTGGCTCTAATCTCATAATTCTGACTCCCTGAGTTACTCTGCTTAATTTCGGTATTGAAGATATTGGCGTTCTTATCACTTGCCCTTTTTGAGATATGACAATCAATTCTTCTTCCTCTCCCGATAACACTTGAGCGCATGCCATCTGACCAGTCTTAGGAGTTGTTTGAGAAACTTTTATTCCAGATCCTCCCCTGCTTTGAATCCTGAAATCTTTTATCTTTGTCATCTTACCATAACCATTCTCACTTAAAACAATAATATAATTCTGAGAATCCTGGCCTTTTTCTGTCTTTGACCTTATTAAATCCATGCTAATCACTTTATCATCTTTTTTAAGAGATATGCCTTTAATACCGGCAGCTGGCCTCCCCATCGGTCTTACTTGCTTCTCTGAAAACCTGATTGATTTTCCAACTTTTGTAATCAAAATCACTTCATCTCCTTTGTCTCCCATACGCACGCTCTTCAATGAATCTCCTTTTTTAAGATTAAGCGCTATCAATCCAGTTTTTCTCATATTTTGGAATTCTGAAATTAAAGTCTTCTTAACTATCCCATGATCAGTCGCCATCATTAAATATTTATCCTTGTTTTCAAAATCCTGTTTTTTAATGGCTAAGACAGACATGATTTTCTCCTGAGTTGTAATTTCCAAGAAATTTACAAGCGCTCGGCCTTTTGCAACCCTGCTGCCTTCTGGAATTTCATAAGCTGGAGCCCTAAAAACTTTTCCAGAATCAGAAAAAAATAATAATGAATCATGAGTATTGGCTGTTATAAAATGTTCAACCACATCTTCGCCAACAGTTTTCATTCCAAGAGTTCCTTTTCCTCCACGCTTTTGAAGCCTGTAAGTCTCAGGATTAATTCTCTTAATATATCCTGAATTTGTAAGTGTGATGACTACTTCTTCTTCTGGAATCAAATCTTCATCAGAAAATTCCTGAATTTTTCTTGCCATTATTCTTGTTTTTCTTTCATCTCCGAAAGCCTCTTTCAAGCCTAATATTTCCTTTTTCATCACAGCCTGAATTTTCTTAGGATCTTTTAATATTGCTTCCAATTCAGCGATTTTTGCTTTTATTGCTTTTAATTCTTCTTCAATCTTTAATCTTTCAAGCCTTGCCAAATGTGCTAATTTTGTTTCAAGCACGGCATTGGCTTGGATCTCAGTTAAAGCAAAAGCTTTCATTAAATTAATCTGCGCGTCTTCTCTACTCTTTGATTCTCTGATTATTTTGATAACTTTATCAATATTTCCGAGACATTTATGCAAGCCTTCTAAAATATGTTCTCTTTCTTTAGCTTTCTTCAAATCATACTGAGTTCTGCGAGTCACAACATTCTTTCTATGTTCAAGATAATAATGTAAAACTTCTGCCAATGAGAGAACTTTTGGTTGAATTCCATCAACCAAAGCAATCATATTTAAATGAAATGACTTTTGGAGATCTGAATATTTATAAAGCTGATTCAAAATTTTTTGAGGAGGAACATCTTTATTCAAATATAAAACTATTCTTATTCCTTCTTTTCCTGATTCATCGCGAATGTCTCTTATTCCAACTACTCTCTTCTCTTCAACTAAATGGGCGAATTGTTCCACTAAAGAAGATTTATTGACTTGAAAAGGAATTTCAGTAATCACAATTTTCACCTTATCGTTTTTATCTTCAGTGATTTCTGCCTTACCTCTCATTAAAATCGGTCCCTTGCCATGAGAATAAGCCGCTATTATTTCCTTTTGATCAAAAATAATCCCTCCTGTAGGAAAATCAGGGCCTTTTATAAACTGAAATAAATCTTCGGTGCTAGCTTTTGGATTTTCCAATAAGTAAACTGCGGCATCGCAAACTTCTCCTAAATTATGAGGAGGAATGTTTGTAGCCATACCAACTGCAATACCTAACGATCCATTTAAAAGTAATCCTGGCAATAATCCAGGCAGGACAGTCGGCTCTTGTTTGCTTCCATCATAATTATCTATTAAATCAACCGTATCTCTTTCAATGTCTTTCAATAATTCTGAAGATATTTTTGACAATCTAGCTTCAGTATATCTATATGCAGCCGGAGGATCTCCGTCAATTGAACCGAAATTTCCCTGACCTTGCACTAAAGGATATCTAAGCGAAAAATCTTGAGCCATTCTGGCTAAAGCATCATAAACAGAAGCATCTCCATGAGGATGATATTTTGCAAGCACATCTCCAATAACTGCAGCTGATTTTCTGAATTTCGAACCATAAGTCAAACCTATCTCATTCATTGAATATAAAATCCTCCTCTGCACAGGCTTTAATCCGTCTCTTACATCAGGCAAAGCGCGAGCGACAATGACTGACATTGCATAATCAATGTAGCTTTCTCTCATTTCAGCGATTATTTCCCTATCTTTCACATACCCAATATCAGCTCCTGGGGTAATCGCTTTCTCTTTCTCTTTCTTGCCTTTGGCATTTTCCTTTTTACTTGCCATATTATTTCTAATTATTTTCTTCTTTGATTATTGAACTTGTTGAATTGCTTGAACTGACGCTACTTGTCGCAGTATTAGTTGCCATATCTTCCAAGATTTCCATTTCCTTATCATATTTTTTCAAATCTTCTTCCATTTGTTTGTCTACTTTCTGCATTGTCTCTTGGGCCTTCTTAAGACTCTCTGCATAATTATATGTACTGTTTATGACTTTTTCTTTTTTTTCTTCTATCTGATATTTTTTCAATTTATCCCCGACTAATGAAAACCACCAAGAAAACAAAACTAAAGCGCAAATAAATACGATTCCATAGAGAATCATTTTTTTCTTTTCAATTGGAAGTTTTTGCAAATCTTCTAATTTCATCTTTTATGGTTGCAAAACAACTACTTCTCCTTCTGTATTATCCAAATCCTTCTTTTTTATCAAAAGCTTGTCTTGAGGAGTTTTCCCTGCCTCTCCGACTTCTTTTAAGAAAACTTTAACATCTTCTAATTTAGTTTTCACCAAATCAGTTTTATAAACCATTGGAATTACTATTCTAGGCTCGATCTGATTTATAATTTCAGCGGCCTCTTTTTCATCTAAAACATAATCTCCTCCAACTGGAATCATCAAGATATCAATTTCCCCTATAGCGCTTAATTGTTTTGAACTCAATTCTTTTTGTTTTAAATTGCCAAGATGGCAAATTTTCATCTCTTCAGCTTCAATAGTATATATGTAATCTGTTCTTTCTTTTTCGGCGCAATCAGGACAGCCAATTCCTTTTATATATATTCCTTTTATTTCATATTCTCCAGGTTCATTAATAATAAAACCGTCTAATCCTTCTGTTGATACTTGATTATTAGTAAAAATACAAACGTCTGACTTTTGTTTACTTAATTTCGTATCTGTTTTTGGATCAATCGGATCTATCAATATAGATAAAGTTTCTCCTTTTCCGCAAGTTGCCATTATATTGAAGCAACTTTGCCCCTTCCAATATATATGCATATTAATAAAATAGGTAATTATCTATAAAAATAATATCATATTAAGCCTTTATTTTCAAATAAAAGGGCTTGAAATATTTTGAAAAATGTTTTAATTTAAAACATATGATAAATATGAAACCACAAACAAACGAGCAAACAGTTGCTAACGACTTTATCAGAGTTCCTAAAGTCGGAAATATCGTTGAGGGAACTGTCATCGGAACAGGCAGATCTTCTGTTTATGTTGATTTAGGCACTTCAAGGCCAGGAGTCATTTATGGAAGAGAATTCGTCAATGCCAAAAATATTCTCAAGAATATTAAGGTAGGGACTCATATAAAAGGAAAAATTGTTGAGACTGAGAATGCTGAAGGATATGTAGAGCTCTCATTAAGAGAAGCTCAAGAATCTCAAAGCTGGGATAAACTCGAACAATTAATGGAAGAGAAATCACCTGTAAATGTAAAAATAGTTGGAGCTAACAAAGGAGGACTATTAGCAACAGTTCATGGAGTGCCGGCATTTTTGCCAGTCTCCCAACTTTCATCAAAGAATTATCCTAAAGTAGATGATCGCGATGCAGGAAAAATTCTAAAGAAACTCTTAGAGTTTGTGGGGCAAGAATTCGAAGTTAAAATTATTGATGTTTCTAAAAAAGAAGGAAAATTGATAGTTTCAGAAAAGGCTACAACCCAAGAAATAACTCAGATATTGAAAAAATACAAACCAGGAGATGTCGTAAAAGGAGAAATCTCTGAAGTAACAGCTTTTGGAGCTTTCATTAAATTCCCTACTCCCAATCCTGATTTAGAAGGATTAATCCATATATCAGAACTCGATTGGAAATTGATCAAGGATCCAAAAGATGTCGTCAATCCAGGAGATGTCGTTGATGTTCAAATCATCAACATAAACAATGACGGAAGAATCTTCTTGTCATTGAAGTCTTTAAAGGAAAAGCCAAAAACTGCATCTACAGCAGTAAAAGAAAAGGCGAAAAAATAAAGTATGCCAAACATAAAAATAAATAGTTTTGCCAAAAAAGCAATAACGGCTTTTCTGGTTCTATTGTTCGTTTCCACAATTTTCTCTTTTTTCTATTCATCGGAGAAAAAAACTGAAAAAATTCCTTTTTCAACTTTAGCTCAAGATGTCTTACAAGAAAAAGTGAAAAGTATAGATGCTCAAGGACAAGAGCTATTTATAACTTATAATGACAATTCTAAAAAAATAAGTCGCAAAGAAACTGAAAGCTCTTTGAGCGAATCATTCAAAAATTACGGAATCGATCCAACGAGAATAGCTAAAGTAAAAATCAATTTAGATCAAGAAAAAGAAGATACTTGGTCTTGGTTAGGAGCACTTTTGCTTTTCACTATTCTTCCCCTTTTGGTAATAGGATTCTTTCTTTTTTCAATGCTAAAACAAAACCGGGCCGGGGCTGGTCAAATTTTCGATTTCTCAAGATCAAAAGCAAAATTATTTAACGCAACAAGTAAAAAAACAGATTTCTCAGATATTGGAGGATTAAAAGAAGCAAAAGAAGAGTTAGAAGAAGTAGTCGATTTTTTGAAGAACCCTTCAAAATTCACAGAAATAGGAGCAAGAGTTCCGAGAGGAGTTTTGCTTGTCGGACCAACTGGCACAGGGAAAACATTAATTGCCAAAGCTGTTGCTTCTCAAGCTAATGTGCCGTTTTTTTCAATATCTGGATCAGAATTTATCGAATTATTCGTCGGAGTTGGAGCTGCGAGAGTCAGAGATCTTTTTGCTACTGCAAAAAAACATCAACCTTCTATAATTTTCATTGATGAATTAGATGCAATCGGAGGAAAAAGAACCCCTGGATTTGGAGGAGGTCATGAAGAACGAGAGCAAACATTAAATCAAATTTTAGTAGAAATGGATGGATTTGATAAAGATAACACTTGTATTATTCTGGCAGCAACTAATAGACCCGATATCCTTGATTCAGCATTGCTAAGACCAGGAAGATTTGACAGGAGAGTCGTCTTCGATTTGCCAGATGTAAAAAGCAGAGAGGAAATATTAAAAATCCACTGCAAAGATAAAAAAACAGTTGTCGATTTAAGATTAGACGAAGTCGCCGAAAGAACTCCCGGTTTTTCAGGAGCTGATCTTTCTAATCTTATTAATGAAGCAGCATTATTAGCAGTAAAACGCGGACAAAAAATAATAAGGCAAATAGACATACTGGATTCAATCGAAAAAGTATTGCTTGGTCCAGAAAGAAAAAGTCATCTTTTATCAGAAAAAGAGAAAGAAATCTCTGCTTATCATGAAGTCGGTCATGCGTTAGTAAATACATTTTCTCCCGGAGGAGATACGGTCAGAAAAGTCTCTATAATTTCCAGAGGATATGCAGGAGGATATACACTCACATTGCCTAGGGAAGAAAAAAAATTCAAAACAAGAGATGAGTTTATTTCTGATATTGCAACATTAATGGGAGGATATTGCGCAGAAAAATTAGTTTTTGGAGAAGTGACAACAGGAGCAAGCAATGACCTTCAAAGAGCATCATCAATCGCCAGAAGCCTTGTTAAAGAATATGGAATGTCAAAACTCGGGCCTGTAACATTCGGGGAAAAACAAATGATGGAATTCACGAATGACAATTTCGGTGAAGCAAAAAATTACTCTGATAAAATTGCTGAGAGAATAGATGAAGAAGTTGAGAATTTCATAAAAGAAGGACAAGATAAAGCTAATAAAATATTGAAGGACAAAAAGAATTTACTTTCCAAAGTAGCCAAAGTTTTGATAGAAAAAGAAACGATTGAAAAGGAAGAATTTGAAAATTTAATAAATAATTAATATATTAAATAATATCCGCTTGGCGGATATGGGCGTGTAGTTCAGTGGTTAGAACGCCACTCTTATAAAGTGGAGGCCGATGGTCCGATCCCATCCACGCCCACCAGGAAAATAAAAAGTGCTTTAAACAAAAAATTTATTGGCATTGAAAATTTATATTTAATTCTTTATACTTTATTTTAGTTTATTGGACGGTTAGCTCAGCTGGTAGAGCGTCTCGTTGACGTCGAGAAGGTCACAGGTTCGAGCCCTGTATCGTCCACCATTAAAAACTAAATCCCGCTTTACAGTGGGATTTAGTTTTTCTTATATCTCCCCTTTGATATTTGCAAAGCAAACTATATGCTGGATATTTTTCTTTTCTATTATCAAAATATATCTTATTATCAATATAGAGCAATTAGCTCAGCGATTTGCTTTATTTTACGAACTGCCCAATAATAGTCAGATTCGTATGGCAAATAAAGCGCGGTTAGTTCACTGGTAGAACGCTCGCTTCACATGCGAGAAGTAATAGGTCCGATTCCTATACCGCGCACAATTTTAATTTCTCGGCGATATACCTTTTTCCCTTATTAGCCGTTTTAAATAGGCTTTTTTGCCCTAAAAATGGCTCTAAGACATTGAAAAATTTTTCTAAGCATAAAATATGGTTTTAAGCAAAAAAACGGCTAAATTCCCCATTTTAGCCGTTTTTTTGCTTTTTTATCAATCAGCTTATTTTTGAGAAAATTCTATCAAATCTTTAAGTATCTTTGCATCAATAATTTTTATCTCTCTGTTTTGGATAAAAATTAATCCTACAATATTCCCTTTTATATCAAATAGCGGAGAACCCTGCTTTTCATAATCAATTGGAAATGACAGGCCGAAATTATCTTTCTTTAAAAATTCAATAAAACCATAACCAATAGAATAATACTGCTCTAAAGGATTTTCTGAAAAATCGAACTGACTAGTAAGAGAAAAAACTTTCTGCCCCAATCTTAGATCTTTTTTATCAAGAAGATCTAATGTCTTAAAATCAGCTGAATCAAGTTTTACCAAAGTTAGATTATTTTTATAATCGCTTTTCAAAATCTCATATTTATACTCCTTCCCAGAAATTATAAAATGATAATTCAATCCATTTACCAACGATCCGCCTGGAACAACAGCCAATCCATCTCTTGTAAGAACTAATCCTGTTCCTGAAATTGGAGAAGTCTTTGGATCTGAATAGAATCCTACTACTAAAGGCATTACCTTTAAGGCGGCTTCTTCAAAAGCGGAATCTTGAGTAACTCTGATTTCTTTATTCTCAACAATAACATTAGGCTGATCTGAATTTATATTATAATTCTTTTTAGCAAAATAAGGCCAAATCAATTGCGATCCGATTATGCCTCCGAATACTGCTATCAAGAAAAAAGATATAATTTCGTATGTCTTTTTCATAATTTTATTTGGCCTTCTTTTTTGGTTTATTTTTTTGTTCTGTAAAAATTATCCTTTTCCCATCAGAATCAATAATGATTTTATCTCCTTGATTTATTCCACCAGAAACTATTTTAATTGCAAGCGGATCTAAAACCATTGTTTGTATCGTTCTCTTTAACGGTCTAGCTCCATAATTAATATCAAACCCTTTTTCTATAAGAAACTTCTTTGCGGAAAGGGTCAAAGAAATTTCTATATCCTTAGTTTTCAATCTTTTCGAAACTTTTTTCATTTCTAAATCAACAATCTTTGAAATATCTTCCTTGCTAAGATGATTGAATATTACTATTTCATCAATCCTGTTTAGAAATTCTGGTCTGAAATAATCTTTCAATGCCCCTATTATTTTATCCTTAGTGTTAGCATTCTCTTTAGCATCTTTAGAAATAAATCCAAAATTTCCTGTTTCTGAAATAATATCAGAACCAATATTGGAAGTCATTATAATGATTGTATTTTTGAATGAGACCACTCTGCCTTTTGCGTCAGTCAATCTTCCATCTTCTAAAACTTGAAGCAAAATATTAAAAACATCAGGATGAGCTTTTTCTATTTCATCTAAAAGCAAAATGCTGTAAGGCCTTCTCCTGATTTGTTCAGTGAGCTGACCGCCTTCGTCATATCCTACATAACCAGGAGGAGACCCTATAATTTTTGAAACAGCATATTTCTCCATGTATTCTGACATGTCCAGTCTAACAATAGCTTTTTCATCATTAAAAAGCACTTCAGCCAAAGCTCTAACTGTTTCAGTCTTACCTACTCCGGTTGGCCCCAAGAATATAAAAGACCCTATCGGCTTATCTTCTTCAGATATGCCTGCTCTTGATCTGCGAATGGCATTAGCAATAGCTTTGATTGCTGCGCTCTGATCAACTATTCTCTTATGCAAAATGTCTTCTAAATTTTCTAATTTTTTAGATTCTTCTTCAATCAATTTCGTCAAAGGAATCCCGGTCCATTCAGAAATGACTCTTGCGACATCTTCTTCATCGACAATCTCCTTTAAAAATCCGCCTCTTTTCCTTATTTTAGAAAGTTTATCTTCTTTTTCGGCTAATTGCTTGCGAGCTTCAGGGATTTTTCCATATTTAATTTCTGCCACAGTCTGATAATCAAGATCGATCTGAGCTTTTTCAGAATGAAAATTCAATTCATCAATTTTGTTTTTAATATCTTTTATTTCCTTTATCAATTCCCTTTCTTGCTTCCAATTCTTTTCCAAATCATTATTTTTTAATCTCTTCTCTTGAATTATCTTATCGATCTCAGAAATTCTCTTTTTTGATTTAACATCATCTTCTCTCTTAAGAGCTTCTTTTTCTATTTCTAATCTCTGAATATCTTTTTTGAAATTATCGACTTCCATTGGTTCTGATTCTAATTCCAATCGCAACTTTGACGCCGCTTCGTCAATAACATCAACCGCTTTATCTGGTAAAAATCTATCGCTAATATATCTAGCTGACAAATTCGCGGCAGCGACAATTGCGGAATCTTTTATTTTTACTCCATGATGCAGTTCATATTTTTCTCTCAATCCTCTTAAGATAGAAACAGTATCTTCAACGGAAGGTTGTTTTACATAAACAGGTTGGAATCTTCTTTCTAAAGCAGTGTCTTTCTCAATATATTTTTGATATTCTTTCAAAGTTGTTGCTCCTATAGCTCTTAACTGCCCGCGAGCTAAAGCAGGTTTTAAAAGATTAGCAGCATCAATAGATCCTTCTGCAGCTCCAGCGCCAACGACAGTATGAAGTTCATCAATAAATAAAAGATATCTATCTCCAGCTTGTTTTATTTCTTTCAAAAGAGCTTTAACTCTGCTTTCGAATTCTCCGCGATATTTAGTGCCAGCAACCATTGCCCCAAGGTCTAATTCGAGTAATTCTTTATCTTTCAAACTCTCTGGCACGTCTCCTTTAACTATTTTTTGAGCTAATCCTTCAACAATCGCAGTTTTTCCGACTCCGGGTTCACCAACCAGAACAGGATTATTTTTTGTCCTCCTACTTAAAATTTGAATGACCCTCCTTAATTCATCTTCTCTTCCAATTAATGGATCTAATTTTCCTGATTTTGCCAAATCAGTAAGATTTCTTGAATATTTTTCTAAAACTCTTATTTTGCTCTCAGGCTCAGGATCAGTAATATTAGATCCAGCCCTTAATTTTGAAATCGCCTGAAGTGCAATTAAATAATCAAGCTTGGAAATAGATTCTTGATTTTTATCCTTTAAAATTATATCTATACTTTTCAGAATTGTTTTTGCTTTGCAATCTATTTTGAAAAAAGCCAAAAAAAGATGTTCTACGGAAATAAATTCATCATTCATCTTCATTGCTTCGTCTCTAGCAAATTCAAGAACCTTAGCCATATCTTGAGTGAGATAGAACTGATTAGCCATGTTCTTCCCGCTTTGCGGAGGAATACTTCTGATGGCAGCGTCTACTCTTATCCTTAAATCTTTTATATCAATTTCAAAATCTTCTAAGACACGAAAAACGATGCTATCTTCCTGAATTAAGAGAGCTGCTAAAAGATGAATAGTATCTATTTGAGGCTGTTGATTTTCCCTAGCTATCTCCTGGGCCATCAAAATAGCCTCCTGGCTTTTATTGGTAAAATTACCTCCTGGATTGATCATAGTAGTAATATTTTACAATTTTAAATCCTAAAATCAAGTCTGTTTTCCAAAAGATTATTCTTACCTTTTTTATCTTCTCTCAGTTTTTCTTTTTATCGTAATGGTCAAAATCATAACTGAATTTGTCCAATCCCTTTCTACCATAGAGATTCATATATATTGCGCACTTCAAATACTTCAAAGCAGTTCTTATATACCCATCTTTCTCAAATCTGCGAATCGGCATATAGATTTCGCCACTCTTGAATAATCCAAAATTGCCTATTTTTGCGGCTTGCCCCATAAAATAATGGTCTTCTGCTAATTTTATACTCTCATCAAATCCACCAATTTGATCAAAAATACTTTTTTTAACCATTATTCCCATAGCGCCCATAGGATAAACTTTTCTCAAAATCCTGGCTGGATAATTATAAAATAAATCCAAAGAAAGAGTATTAAGATAAAAATTATTTATTTGAGGATAGATAGAATAAGAAGCTACATCAAGATTTCTCTTTTTGAATTCTTCTAAAGATTTTTTCACGAGATCTGGCGAGAGTTCAATATCAGCATCAAAGAAAAGAATAATATCTCCTTTAGCATTTTTTGCCCCTTCGTTTCTACCTCTTGCAGGCAGTCCGCCCTGAACAATTCTTGCTCCGAAGCTTTGAGCAACTTCTCTAGTTCTATCTTTAGATCCAGCGTCAGCGACTATAATTTCAAAATCATCGCCTATTTCTTGGCTTGTAATTTGCCCTAATAGTCGAGTTATATTTTTTTCTTCATTTAAAGTAGGAATGACTATGCTTAACATATTTTATTTAAATATTTTTTTTGCTTCTTCCCAAATTGAATTATCATAATTATTTTTTTTCGCCCAGTACATCCATTCTCCACCCCATAAATAGACTCTAGAGTATTTTGTTTTCCTAATATATTCAATATTTTCCTTGAATTTTTCTAAATTCATGCTTTTTGACTGCTCTTCAAAAGATAGCTTATAAGTCAATTTAGGACCCCACGGTTCTGCTTGAAATTCTCCGCACATTGTGTCTTTCCCGAAAAAAAACTTGATCAAGGATATTTTTATATTATAGAAATTCGGACTAAAAGGATATTTTATATATCTGTTTAATTCCTTAAACCAGGCATTTCGATATGTAGTAACAGCTGGAATATCGCCTAACCTTGCTATCCTAAACCAAAAAGATCCTTCCCCACTATCACTTAAAACTATTTTATGATTTTTATCAATAGACCTGACTAAAGAAATTTCTTTTTCCAAAAATTCGTCATCCTTCCATGGACACTCTCCAAAAGTGAAAAACGGTTCATTTTCTAATTGCCAATATTCTATAGTCCCCTCATTTTTATATTTTGAAACTATTTTCTCCAATAACGCCAAAATTTTTTCCTGCTGACTATTTTTATCCAAAGAAAAAGCCCAGCTAGGAATATGACATTCCGGCCAACGAGTCGTCTTCATTCCGATTATCGGGATTAATTTTGCATTGTTTTCTTTAGCTTTCTGGATTTGCCAATCCAAATCAGAAAAATCATAATTCCCATTTTGTTTCTCAATTAAATCCCAATGAACTGCCAAACGGATATTTTTCACATTCATATCTTCCAATAACGCCAAATAAACTTCTTTCCATTCTAATGAAAGTTCATTGGCATATTTTTGAGAAAAATTCATCCCCCAAATCATATTTTTATTATTTTCTCTTGGAATTAGAAACAAAAAACAAAGAACAGATGCGACCAAAATCCAAAAAAAATTTATCAAAAATTTCATCATTTATTAATAATATTCAAAAAAGCGTTAATATTGCAAGACCGACTGCTATTAATATTACTGAAATCATTTTTTTAACTAAAACCTTGCTTGATATATCTTCAGCAAGTATATGAGGGAAAAACTTCGATAAAATAAATGAAAAAAAGAGCAAAAAAACATACTGGACTCCTTGCAAGGCATTTAATATAGGAACTTTAGAAAACTCAACTAAAGCAATAGCCCAAGCCTGAAGCAATCCACCTAAACCTCCTCCCAATTGAGTAACGATAACCAATGATGTTTGTTTTCTATTTATCGCTTTTTGTCTTTTCTTTGTCAAAACATGTTTTCTCAAATCTTTATCTGAAAAAAGAATCAATGTAAAAATAGCCCAGCCTAATTTTATCCATAAAAATCCTTCTATAAAACTTCCTCTTGAATAAACAATATTTGCCGTTAAAAGAGATATTGCAAAAAAGGAAGAAGACACAAATGAAGGAACAAAACTTTTATGATTTATTTTTCCATCTTGATAGTTTATAAAAAAAGACCCTGCCACTAAGAAAAAAAATGCTAATATTTCTTTCCCGCTTAATATGAATTTTTCAAAAGTTTCAGGAAAAATAATAGAAAGAACATATCCAAAAACAAAACTGCATATTGGTATCATAGCATTAACTGTCGGAACGATTTGCGAAGCATCAAAATCATTCATCGCTTTGAAATAATACATCACTGCCAGAATAAATAAAAAACCTGACAAAGTAGCGAGCAATATTTCTCCTAAAGAAAAATTTATCTTTATGAAAGGAATCGCAATAATTAAAAGAGATGAAAAAAGTCCGGAATAAAAAGCATATTCCTTATAATGGAGCTTAACTTTATCAAGCAAGAATTTATCTCCTATGCTTACGATTGCTAAAATTAAATAAGCCGACAAAGCGGCAATAAGCCAAGATGCCATAAAATTCTATCTCTTCTTTAAAATTATGTTTTTAATATCAAATATCCCATTCTGTTTATTTTCGACGAAAGATTGCATAGCAATATCCGCGAAATATCCATATTTCAAAAAATCATCCAGCCATTCATTAGCGCTGTTGGGTTCTTGCATTAATATCCCGAACCCTTGATTCAAAAGCCATTCTTTATTGAATTTTTCCTGATAGCCAATATCAGGCATTATTACTATAGGAATCCCTAAAGCGCTATAAAAAGAAAGTTCACTTGGCTTAGTAAAAAGGATATCAGTAACTCTTAAAGAAGAATTGAATTCATCAAAATAATCTTCTATCTTTTTTTGATATATTATTTTGATATTCCTTTTTAAACTTCTTCTCAATTTTAACGAAACAATTCTTTTTAGGAAGTAATCCTTTACTTCTTTTCTTGTTCCAGCAACCAAAATTATATTTATTTGATTGTTTCTTATTTTTTCAGCTAAAGAAGTTATTATTTCAAAAACTATTTCTTTTTGAGCACCAGCGCCTCCAATTGCAAACATTATTGTCAATTTTCTTCCAGACTTTTCAGGGAGTTTTCCAAGATGAAATTCTATATGCGATTTATATTTATTAAAATATGTCTGATATGGATCAAGATTAATCAATCTCTTCTTTATATCTTCACGCAATAAGGTAAGAGTTTTATCTCCTAAATTCTTCTCTGGCAAAGGATATCCTGTATAATAGATATTTTTTTCTTTCACTCCATAACTCCTAAGTCTCTGCACAACCATTTCCGTAGGAGCAAAATATTTTATTCTGCTTTTTCCTGGATTTTCAGGAGACCACGACCTGGAGATATCAGTATCACAAACAACAACATAAATATCGCCTGGATAATTAAACCTTTCGGCCATAAAAGCAGGAGTAAAGAATGTGCTTATAAAAGGGATTTTCTCTGTAGATATCTTTTTTATCAAATCGTTCCCCCATCCAGCATTAATAATCTTATAAGAAATTTTTGACATTGCTTTGAGCTCTGTTCTGTCTTTTTTCGGATAAAAAGGATAAATTTTCTGCAATTCATCAAATAACCCAAAAATAAACTCTCCAATCAAGGGAATGTTTTTACATCTAGAAACAGCTTCATAAAATTCCCTAGACTCCTCCCAGATCATCTTGTCTAAGGCAGGGATTCCTTTATAGTTATCAGCTTTTATTATATCGCCAAAAGCAATATCCTTGAGAGGATACGCTGTTCTTTGATGACCATATCCCATGCTGACATCAATGACCCAGGCTTTATTTTTCGATTTTCTATTTGGCATCAATTTTGAAAAATTAGCGCCTGATTTCTTTTGGTTATTCTATAAATATTATAACCTAGAAAAAAGTAAAAAACAAAGATAAAAAATAAATTCAATTCTATCGAAAAAAATATTGTTTTAAATCTATAGAAAAAATTCAATATCCATTCAAAATATGATACGAAGGCTAATACAGGGAAAAAGAAAATATATCCTAAAAAATTCCAGAAGCTAGAAGAGATTATAAGAAACAATCCTGATATCATCAAAAACGAAGCAAAAGGAACAATAAGCAAATTAGCAAATATCCCTAAAGGATAAAAATTCTGGAAATGATAAACAACAATTGGGAATGTAAAAATTTGCGCCGAGATAGTCATGGCTAAAACATTCTGGATATCTAAAAAACCAAAATTAGGCAAAAATTTTAAAAATTTTTTTATTTCCGGAGATAAATAAAATATTCCTAAAATAGAAGTAAAAGATAATTGCAATCCTATATCGTGTCTTAAAAGCAAAGGATTGGAAGCTAAAATCGCGGCAAGGGAAAAAAGAAAATTGTTCAAGAAAAAAGTCTGTCGCTTCACTATCTTAGAAATCATATAAATTCCCCCCATAATCCCAGCTCGCAGAGCCGAAATCTGGAATCCGGAAAGAACTATGAAAAAAATTGTAAAAATCAAAGCAATTGAAATAGCTTGTTTTTTATATAATCCAAAAAATAAAAACATTGATATTATTATCTCGGCAAAAATCGTCACATGCATTCCTGAAATCGCGATTATGTGCGACAACCCAGAAACTTTTAATTTTTCTTTTAGATTATCATCTAAAACATATTTATCGCCTATCATCAAACTGTCCATCAAAGAAAATTTGTCTCCTGAAAAAAAGTAACTAATTTTAGATCGAAAAAATTTGCGAAGCGATATGATTTCTGACATTAACCAATTTCCATTATTTTCTTTTAAAATTTTCATCCTGGGATAAAAAACTTGCCCATAGATACCATCTTTTGCAAGATAATTTCTGTAATCAAAATCATTGAAATTATTAGGCTTCTTCAACATTCCTGATAATTCAATCTTATCTCCATACTCAAGATCAAGATTATTTGAGGATATCATTATTTTCCCAGAAGATAATTCTATTCTCTTCTCTTCTTTTTGAATTTCCTCGACTTTCAATATTGCAGTACTTTTGTTATTATTTGTTCCAGGTTCCTGAGAAATTGTTCCAATTATAATAAATTCTTGGTTAGCTCCAGATAATAAAGCCAATGGATGATTTTGCGATTTATAAAAAGCAGATTCAAAAGCATATGCCCCCAAAATAAAGAAAAAACCGAAAATTAATGATAAAATTAGAAAAGATTGTTTTTTAAAAAATATTAAATTTAAAAATAAAAATGCCAGGAGATATAAATATCCTGGCACCAATAATAGAAAATTTACCTTATCAGCAATAGAATTCGCTCCAACTCCTACCACAAAAAAGAAGCACGACCAGAAAAAGCATTCTGATTTAGTCATTTTGATTGACTCCAGTTGCGATAATAGTTATCTTAACAGTCCCATCTTTGAACATTTCACTGTCTTGAATAGCTCCAAAAACAATTTTTGCATTCCTATCTGCATTATCTTTAATCATCTCCGCAGCTTTTTTAACTTCCTCAAGCGTTAAATCATCGCCTCCCGAAATATTAAAAAGCAATCCTTTGGCTCCTTTAATAGAATTATTTATAAATGAAGAATTTAATGCTGAATCCAAAGCTTCTTCTATTTTTTTCTCTCCCCTTCCAATTCCAACTCCGAACAAAACTGGACCAGAATTTTCCATTATCGATTTAATATCTGCAAAATCTAAATTAATCAATCCTGGCAAGACAATCAAATCAGAAATTCCTTGAACTGCTTGTCTTAAAATTTCATCGCTCGCCCAAAAAGCTTCTTGGATTGTCTGATCTTCTTTGAGCTTCCCTATTATTTTATCATTAGGAATAGTAATTATAGCATCAACAACTTCTTTTAGCTCCATTAACCCGCTTTTCGCTATTTTTCCTCTTTGTTGACCTTCGAAAGAAAAAGGCATAAAAACAACCGCTATAGTAAGAGCGCCTGTTTTTTTCGCTACATCAGCGACTACATTCGAAGCAAAGGTTCCAGTTCCGCCCCCTAATCCCGCAGCGATAAAAACTATATCAGAACCTTTTAAAACCTCTTCTATTTCAGCTTTATCTTCAATAGCTGATTTTCTGCCTATTTCAGGCTTCATTCCAGCTCCAAATCCTTGAGTCAATTCTTTGCCTATCTGAATTTTTTTATCAGCTTTGATTTTTTTTAAATCGCTTATATCGCAATTAATAGCTATAAGATCGACACCTTGAATATTGCATTTCGACATTCGAGAAATAGCGTTGCATCCAGCTCCGCCTACCCCGACTATCCTAATTCTTGTTCCTTGGCTCATATTTTTTCTTTTTTATTAAGGTTTAAAAAGTTTAAAAAACTTTTTAATTGCAGAGCCAAAACCTCCTTTTGATGACCCAAAATCTTTTGTATTATCGAGACCAAACATGGCCAATCCGCAGATAGTGCTCCATGCAGGGTCTTTAATGATATCTGATTCCATCTGATTTATAAAATTTCTGGGATATCCCAATTGGACCGGTATTTTTAATTGTTTCTTGGCATATTCCACAATACCTTTTATTTTTGCTCCTCCTCCAGTAATGACAGCGCCAGCAGGCAATTTTCTATCTTTCCCTATTTTCTTTAATTCTTCTTGAATAAGATAAAAAATTTCGTAGATTCGCGAATCAACTATTTTCGCTAATTCTTTCTGATTATAAGCCATATTTTCCGGGCTCTTATTCTCTTCTATTTTTTTGCTTTTTCTCACGCTTGCCTTAGGAATCTCTAATCCGAATCTTCTCTTAAAATCTTCAGCCAAAGAAACTTCCGTCTGAAGTCCTATAGCTATATCATTAGTAATATTGTCTGAACCTACTGGAAAAATAGCCAGATGCATCAATTTCCCTTCGTCGTAAACAGCTATACTTGTAGTTCCTCCTCCTATATCTATTAATACAGATCCTAATTCTTTCTGCTCTGCAGATAATACTGATCTGCATGAAGCTATTATTGAAGGTATTATATCTATAATATTGCATTCCGATATTTCTAAAGCTTCTTCTAAGCTATTCTTCAAAACATTTTTGACACAGAGCATTAAAGTATCTGCTTCAAGCGCCCGCCCAGACATCCCAATAGGATCTCTTACTGATTCCCCATCAACCAGAAAATCAGTATTTACCGTTTCTAAAATCTGAGTATTGGGAGGTAAAGATATTGCTTCAGCTGTTTCAATAACTCTGTTCACATCTTCTTTAGAAATATTACCATCGGCGCGCGATATCGCTACTTTCCCCTTTGATTTCTCCACAAAAATATTAGATCCATTGATATTGATTATCACATCAGAAATTTCCTCTCCTGTGGAAGATTCTAAATCTTTTATTATTTTAGAAATTTTTTCAGAAACTATACGCGGTTCTTGAACAACGCCTCTCCTAACTCCTAAAGACTGGAGCTCTGCCTTAGCAAAAACTTCATATTCATCAGTATCTTCTTTCTTAATTACACTAATTCCTTTTACGACAGAAGAACCAATGTCTAAGGCTGTTAAAAATTGAGGCTTTGACATAAAAATAAACAATTAAAGAATTTATTAAATTCTAACAAATTTTGGCATAATAACAATATTGTTAAAATCTCACTTTGGAAAAATAAAAGGCTTCCTTTTTTTCCATTTTTTTTGCCTGATCTTCACTATTCTCATGATCATAACCCAAAACATGGAGTAATCCATGTATAAAGACTTTTATCATTTCCTCTTTTTTTGTCACACCGTATTTTTTAGAATTTTGATACACCACTTTTTGGCATATCAAAATCTCTCCTAACCAATTCTGATTGCAATTGAATTTATTGTCCATCAGTTCTACGGAAATAACATCTGTAGGTTTATTTTTTTTGCGGTATTTTTTATTTACTTTCTTCATTTCTTGAGGACTAATAAAAGCAACTGATAAAAAATATTTTTTATGATCAATATTATGATCTTTTAAAATAATCAGCGCTATTTTTTTAAAAAGCGCCAAATCAACATCTGCTTTTGCTTGATTTAAAAAATCTATCATTTTCCAATCATCTCTTTAATTATCATACTTATCAAAGATGATTCAGCTTGTCCTTTGACTCTTTCTAAAACTTTTTTCATTGCCAACCCCCTTTGTTTTATTTCTGTAATATTATTCTTTTCAATTTCTTCTGCTACAATAGCCCTCAATTCTTCTTCGCTTAATTGTTTTGGAAGGTAAACTTGCAAAACATCTATTTCTTCTTGCTCTTTTGAAGACAAATCATTTCTATTAGCCTTGTTATATTCCTGAATAGAATCCCTCCTCTTTTTAACTTCACTGAAAATCGTATCTATAATCTGATCGTCAGAAAATGAAAAATTATCATCTAAATTAAGTTTGCCTTCTTTTATCATTTGATGCCTCACTTCCTTTTCCCGAGTAGTGATTGAAGCCAAAAGCAGCCTCAAAGCAGAAACTTTGACGCTGTCTTTTGAAAGCATTCCCTGTTTTAAATCCTCTTGAATTTTTTGCTTTAGGGACATTTTATATTTTTCCTAATTTTTTTTGCTGATCGTAATTTTCTCTAAGTTGAATCTTCCTTAAAGTTCCTCTCTTTTTAAGATTCTTGCTTTTTACTCTTGTTGCAAAAGCCTTTTTTCTCATTTCCAAAAGTACTCCACTTTTTTTAACGGCTTTCGTAAATCTTTTAGCAAGTTCTTGAGAACTTTCTTTGGTTTTCTTTGTTATTTTTATCGCCATATTCTATATTATATTTTATGGTAATTGTATATTTTCACCTGCCAATAAATGCATATGTATATGAGGCACAATCTGTCCTCCTGATTCTTTGACATTGAAAATCAATTTATAGCCCGACCTTGATTCTTCATAATTCTTTGCGATTTCTTTCGCCGCAAAAATCATTTTACATAACAATTCTTTTTCTTCAAGACCTATCTCTTCAACATTTAGTATGTGCTCTTTAGGCACTATTAAAATATGAATTTTTGCTTTTGGATTAATATCTTTGAATGCTACTAAATCTTGTGTCTCAAAAACAATCTGCGCTGGAATTTCCTTGTTAATTATTCTACAAAAAATGCAATCTTTTTCCATTTTATTTCTTTAGGAGTTTCTTCAATTCTTTAACAATCTTATCTAAATCAACTTCCTTCTGCTTTTGATTTGCCATATCTCGAATAATTATCTTATTATCCAAAACTTCTCTGTGTCCTAAAATCAATGCATATTGAGACCCTAATTTACTAGCCATACCCAATTGGACTTTTAGAGAATCTTTTGAAAAAGATTCAGCAACAGTTATTTTTTCTTTTCTTAATTCTTCAAAAAGACTCAATGCTTTCTTTTTTGCGGACTCTCCCAGCGGGGCCAAAAAAACTTCAAATTTTGTTTCCTTGTTTGATAGCTCTTGCCCTTTATTCTGATCTTTAATGGTTAATATTATCCTTTCTATTCCACCCGCTCCTCCAAAAGCTGGAGTTTCAGGACCTCCCATATTTTTAATTAAATTATCATATCTCCCGCCTCCTATCAAAGCAGAACTTATAACCCCATCTTTATTCTTTTGGACTATTTCAAAGACAGTTCTAGTATAATAATCCAAACCTCTTACAAGTCTTGAGTTTAAAAAATAAGGAAGGTTTATTTCATCTAAATACTCTAAAACATTTTTTAAGTGACCGTGACATTCTTCGCAGAGAAAATCAACTACTTGTGGAGCATTCTGAACGATTTCTATATCTTTAGGGTCTTTACTGTCTAAAATCCTCAATGGATTTTTTTTCATTCTTTTCTGCGAATCAGAAGATAAAAATTTCTCTTTCGATTTTAAATATCTCAAAAGAGCCTTTCGATAATTAGGCCTACATTCAGAACAACCTATGCTATTTACATGGACGCATAAATCCTTGATTTTTAAATCATTTAGTATGTTATAGAACATTTGGATTGTCTGAGCATCAACAATCGGATCGTTGACTCCAAATATTTCAAAATTGAATTGATGAAATTGTCTATATCTTCCTGATTGAGGCTTTTCATGCCTAAAAAGAGGCCCAATTGAATATAATTTCACTGGCTTTGGCAATGATGACATTCCGTGTTGCAAATAAGCCCTTACAACTCCAGGCGTGAATTCTGGTCTTAAACACAAATCATCCCCTCCTTTGGTTTTTAGAACATACATTTCTTTTTCTACTATATCGCTAGTAGCCCCTGTGCTTTTCTCAAAAATTTCAACATATTCCAAAATTGGAGTTGTAATTTTAGAAAAATTATAAGCTAAAGCTGATTGTTTCACTACTTTGATGACTTTATCAAAATAAAGTTGTTCATTCTCTAATATATCGTGTATCCCCGTTGGAGATTGTAATCTAATTTTTGATTTTTGATTTGACATTTTTTTATTTGATTAAGCCTGAAAGATTCGCTCCAAAAATTTTTTTCGGAGAAAAAACTTTTATTAAAACTTTCCCTATAATCTTATCTTTTGGGAGAGAACCCCATTTTCTTGAATCATAAGATGCCATCCTATTATCTCCCATTACAAAATATTCTCCTTGGTTTAATGTCATTCTTCTTTCGTCAATCGTTAAAATATTTGATGGAAGATAGAGCTCTTGCAGCTCGAACCTCTTATCCCCTTGTTCTATAAAAACTTTTCCTCCTTTTATTTCAACAGTCTCTCCTGGAAGACCAATTATTCTTTTAATGAATTTTTGCTCCGGATTCTGAGGGTAAGAAAAAACTATTACATCTTCTCTAGCTGGTTCATTAAATCTATAGCTCAACTCGTCTATTATCAAATAATCTCCAGTATAATATGTAGGTTCCATAGAGGATCCGCTTACTATAAAAGGCTGAAAAATAAATTTTCTTATGGGAAAAACTATGGCTGCTGCTATTAAAATTACAATAGCCATATCCCATAAATTCTTGCTTAAAGATAAAAAATAGCTCTTAATGGTTTCGTTTGACATGAATTAATTATATCAATTTTTAAGAATTTTTCAAGCCCCTCAAAAGGCTAATTTGTCCTTATTTTATAAGGATTTTATAAACTATGCTCTTTTCGACATTATCTTTTTCCCAGGTCCTTAGATAATCAAAATCAATAAATTTTTCCCCTAATTTTAAAGCTTTAAATATAAATATTTCCTTCCCTCCGGCTCCTATTAAGTCGCTTGATGTTTCAAATTTTTGTTCTACTAATTCAAAATATTCTTGGTCATACTTTGCCTGCCAACTATAGCCAGTAGAAGGATTAGAATCTAATGAAACAGAAAAAGTGTTTCCTTGAGAAACTTCCATGAACTCAGAACTATCTTGAGAATCAACGCTACTACCAGAACATTCAGGTATCATTTCTGCTGGAAAATTGTATTTCTCTATTCCTGTACAAGGCACAGGAGTGTTTCCAGAAAAAATTATCAGCCATTGCCCATCTCTTTTATTAGCTAAAAATATACCCGATTCCTGACCAGCCTTAAAATCTCCCCTTGTATAATCGCCAATCTCTTTTACAATTGTTATTTTTACTTCATTCTTATCAATGCCATATTCATCAGCAAAAACTTTAACTAATGATTCTTGAGTGCTTTCAATTTTTTCTTCTGGCTTTAAATTATATGATTTTTCTTTTTTAAATCCCCAAAAAACAAAAAAAGCAATAATTGCTAAGATAATGAAAATAAAAGTTTTTTTATCCATATTTTTCCTTTCTTATAATCTTTTTAATATTATATACTAAAAAACATTAGTAACAAAATCGATGAATTAGCCAAAAATTTTGTTCTAATATATAATAAAAAGAAATTATGTATTTAATAGCGGGTCTTGGAAACCCAGGAAAAGAATATCAAAATACCAGGCATAATCTCGGATTCATGGCTCTCGATCTTTTAGCATCTGATTGGGAAGAAAAATTCGATGCTTTAATATCTAAAACTCAAATATCGAATAAAGATGTCGTTTTAGTAAAACCTCAAACTTTCATGAATCTATCCGGAAAAGCGATTTCGCAAATAATGAATTTCTATAAAATAAAAGACTTGATAGTAATCCATGACGAAATGGATATAGATTTAGGAAAGGTAAAAATATCTGAAAATAAAAATTCTGGCGGACATAAAGGGGTTCAGTCAATAATCGATTTATTAGGAACTAAAGAATTTATAAGAATAAGAATTGGTATAGGAAGATCTAAAGATCAGGCTTCCGAATTCGTCTTAGGAGAAATTCATGAAGAGCAAAAAACACTTATCCAAAAAAGCATAGAAGAAGCTATTGGAGCCTTAAAAGAAATAATAGAAAACGGATATAATAGCGCCGCAAATAAATATAATTGATGGATGAAATAAGAGAAATAAAAATAACAGATAAGAATTATCCCAAAAGATTAAAGGAAATAAAAGACGCCCCGGATGTTTTATATATCAGGGGCAAAATTCCTTTGGCTGACCATTATTTAGGAATTGTAGGAACAAGGCAATATACGATTTACGGAAAACAGGTTGCTTTAGACATCTCTTCTGATATAGCGAAATCAGGAATCATCATAATAAGCGGAATGGCTCAAGGAATCGATACTTTTGCGCATATGGCAGCAATAGAAAATAATACTCCGACTATAGCAGTACTTGGAACAGGTCTTGATGAAAAATCTATATATCCTCAGTCAAATATAAAACTTTCTAGAAGAATTATAGAAAAAGGAGGTTGTTTGATTTCAGAATACCCTCCTGGAACCCATGGCAATAAAGCTACATTCCCAAAACGTAATAGAATAATAGCCGCCCTATCAGAAGGAATAGTGGTTATAGAAGCAAAAGATAAATCCGGATCATTAATAACAGCGGATTGGGCAAAAAAAATGGAAAAACCAATTTTTGCAATTCCTGGATCAATTTATTCTCAATTTTCAGATGGTTGTCATAAATTAATAAAGCAAGGAGCTATTTTTACTACATCATATCAAGATATATTAAAGAAAATAGGGATAACAAATAAAAAATCCAAAAAAGATATTTTTTCTATAAACTTGACTAATAAAGAAAAAATGGTATTAAAAGCAATATTGGATAATAACTGCGATATAGATTCTATAGCCAGAAAAACTAAACTATCGATACAAGATGTTTGCATATCTATATCTAATTTAGAAATTAATAAAAAAATAAAAAATTTAGGAGGAAATATTTTCACTATATTTAAATAATATGGATTTAGTAATTGTAGAAAGCCCCACAAAATCAAAAAAAATACAAAAATTCTTAGGGAGCAAATATAAAGTTGTTTCATCTTTTGGTCATATAAGAGATCTTCCAAAAAGCGATTTTGGTATAGATACGGAGCATGATTTCAAACCAAAATATATAATACCGACAAAAGCTAAAAAAACAGTAACATCTCTTAAAAAAGAGGCAAAAACAGCCGATAAAATAATATTAAGCACAGATCCTGATCGTGAAGGAGAAGCAATCGCTTGGCATATCTTAGAGACTCTAAAACCCAAAGATTACCAAAGAATAACTTTTTACGAAATAACCCAAGATGCTATCAAGGAGGCGATGAATCATCCTAGGAAAATTGATCAACATCTTGTTGATGCGCAACAAGCCCGCAGAGTTTTAGATAGAATCGTTGGCTATAAACTCTCCCCTTTCCTATGGAAAAAGATATCCAGAGGATTATCGGCTGGAAGAGTCCAATCAGTCGCTCTTAAATTAATTTGTGACCGAGAAGAAGAAATAAAAAAATTCACGCCCGAGGAATATTGGAGCCTTACTGCTAATTTGTTCAAAGAAGAAAAAGATATATTCCCTGCAATTTTAATAGAAAAAAAGGGAAAACCTATAAAAAAATTAGATATAAAAACAAAAGAAAACATAGATGAAATATTGGGAGAACTGAAGAATGCAAAATATATCGTAAAAGGAACTGAAGAAAAAACAGTAAAGAAAAACCCTCCCGCGCCATTCACAACCAGCACTCTTCAACAAGCCGCAGGAAACAAACTTAAGTATTCATCTAAAATGACGATGCAACTCGCCCAACAGCTTTATGAAAATGGATATATTACCTATCACAGGACTGATTCGACAAACCTGAGCATTGAATCATTGAATGATGCAAAAAATTTCATATCTAATGTTTATGGAGAAAAATATTTATTGCCAGAACCAAGGATATTCTCTAAAAAAAGCAAACTTGCTCAAGAAGCGCACGAAGCAATAAGGCCTACTAAAAGCTCCAATACTCCTGAAAATCTAAAAACAAAGTTAAACGAAAAACAAATAAAACTTTACGATTTAATCTGGAGAAGATTTATAGCCTCTCAGACTGCCGAATCTTTAATAAACCAGAAGAAAATCGATATCCAAGCAAATGATTATTTATTCAGAGCCAATGGACAATCAATAAAATTCGATGGATATCTGAGAATCTATCCTGAGAAACAAAACGAAATAAATCTTCCTGATTTGGAAAAAGGAGATGATTTGAATTTAGATAAATTAATTCCTGAGCAACATTTTACACAACCTCCGGCCAGATATACTGAAGCAAAACTTGTTAAAGCCTTGGAAGAATATGGAATCGGAAGACCTTCGACATATGCCAGTATAATTTCAGTTATTCAAGAAAGAAACTATGTAATAAAAAATCAAACAAGACAATTTGAACCTACTGAAATAGGTATAACTGTCAATAAAATGATATCTGACAACTTTCCGGGAATCGTAGATGTCAATTTCACTGCTAAAATAGAAGATAATCTTGATGAGATTGCAGAAAATAAAATGAAGTGGCAAGATGTAGTTAAGATGTTTTACGGACCATTTTCTGAAAATCTGGAACAAAAAATGAAAGAAATAAAGAAAACAAATCAAGATCAAATCACTGATAAAAAATGTCCTGATTGCGGAAAACCCCTTTTAATAAAAATGGGGAGATATGGAAAATTCTATGCTTGCTCAGGATTCCCAGAATGCAAATATTCAGCGCCATTAGAACAGAAGCACTTAGAAATAAAATGTCCTAAATGCCAAGGGAAAATTATAGAAAAAAAGACAAAACGAGGAAAAATATTTTTCTCTTGCAATAATTGGCCAAAATGCGATTTCGCCACTTGGGATGAGCCTATAGACGAATTCTGCCCTAAATGCAATTCAATACTTACTAAAACAAAATCTGAAAAAATAAAATGCTCAAATAAAAATTGCGATTTTAAGAAGTAAATTATGGCAATTAAACCCCTTTTAATAAAAATAAAGGAAAAAAATCCGGATGTTGATCTGGAATTAGTTAAAAGGGCCTATGATTTTGCCTCTCAAGCCCATGCTGGGCAAAAAAGACAAAGCGGAGAAGAGTATATCCTCCACCCCATCAGAGTAGCTAATATCCTTACTGATTTTTCTTTGGATACTAATACGATAGTGGCCGCTCTTCTTCATGATGTTTTAGAAGACACCAACACCAGTCCCGAAACTATCAAAAAAGAATTTGGAAAAGATATAACAAATATTGTTCAAGGGCTTACAAAAATAAATAAAATCCAATACCAAGGAAGCAAAAGATACGCCGAAAATCTTAAAAAAATGATTTTGGCGTTAAGCGATGATGCCAGAGTCGCTTTTATCAAATTAGCCGATAGACTTGATAATTTAAAAAGCATAGATGTATATAGGCAAGAAAAAAAAGAAAGAAAAGCAAGAGAGACATTGGAAATTTATGCCCCTATAGCAGACCGTCTCGGAATGAGCTGGCTAAAAGGAGAATTAGAAGATTTAGCCTTTCCAATAGTCTATCCTAAAGAATACAGCTGGTTGATGGCTAATATCACTGAGAAATACAGAACTCGCAAAGCATATTTAAAAAGAATTGCGCCAAAAATACAGAAATACATCGAAAAAGAAGGTATAAAAATAATAGATTTTGACTATAGAGCAAAACATTATTGGAGTTTGTATCAGAAACTGAAAAGATACGACATGGATATAAATAAAATTTATGACCTTGTCGCGATGAGAATAATAGTCCCAACTGTTGAAGATTGCTATGCAGTATTAGGAATTATTCATAAATATTGGAATCCATTGATAGGAAGAATAAAAGATTATATAGCTATGCCGAAACCAAATGGATACCAATCAATCCATACTACAGTGTTTTGCGACAATGGAATAATAACCGAATTTCAAATCAGAACTCCAGAAATGCATCGAAAAGCGGAATATGGTATCGCTGCTCATTGGTATTATTCCGAAAAAAAAGGATTTAAAAGCTATCTCAAAAAGATATCAACCAAAGCTCCAGAAAAAAAATTAATTATTACAAAGCAAATAAAAGAATTCCAGGACGAAATAAAAAAATCCGATCCAAAAGACCTTTTTCAGAAATTAAGAGTCGACTTTTTCAAAACAAGAATCTTTGTTTTTACTCCAAAGGGCGATTCTATAGAATTGCCTGAAAAATCATGCCCTATTGATTTTGCTTATGCTATTCATAGCGATTTAGGGAATCATTGTTCGCAAGCTATTATTAACGGAAGCATAAAATCTCTCTATCATCAATTAGAGAATGGAGATATTGTTGATATCAAGATAGATAAAAATAGGAAACCATCTCCAGATTGGATTAATTTCGTTAGAACTCAAAAAGCCAGATCAGAAATAAGAAAAAACACTCCGCAAGCGCAGGAAAAAATAGAAAAAAAGATAAGCATTAAACCAATATTGGAATTGCCTAAAAAGATTTTTTCCCAAATACAATCAAAGAAAAAATATCCTATATTAATAGAGGGACAAGACAGAATTGAAACTAATTTTGGAAAATGTTGTAACCCTCAGCCTGGAGATAAAATAGTTGGATATATAACTAAAAATAATGGTGTTTCGATACACAAACCGGACTGTATAAATTTTAAAAAGGCCTGCGAGAGCAAGCCTTCAAACATAGTTTCTGCAACTTGGAAATAATCAAACCTTGAATCTTTTAACAAAATCTTCAAACTCTTTTTTAGAATCAAACGATATAACCAACTTCGGCTTTCCAGAAGCTGATTTTATTTTCAAATTTGATACATTCATCCATTCTTTCAAAGAATCTTCCCATTTTATAAATTCTCCAACAACGATACTGGGTATTTTTGAAAGTTTTATTGGCTCATTTAAAAATTGGGCCAAACTTTCAGTATCTCTTACGCTTAAATTCTGATTAACAACTTTTAAAAAAGCGCCTTGATATTTTTCAGGATCATTAATCATCAGAAGAGCTCTGGCATGTCCCTCTGTAACCTTCCCCTCTCTTAAAGCTTGCTGAATATCATCTGGCAATTTCAACAAACGAATGGTATTGGCAATAGCTACCCTGCTCTTAGCGCAGATTCTAGCAATTTCTTTCTGAGTTAATCCAAAATCTTTTTCTAATTGTTTATAAGCCAAAGCCTTTTCAATAGGATTCAAATCTTCCCTTTGGACATTTTCGATGATTGATAATTCCAGTTTCTCTTGACTTGAAACTTCCCTAACAATCACTGGAACCTCTTTTAATCCAGCCATCTTCGAGGCAATAAGCCTGCGTTCTCCGGCGATAAGTTGAAATTCTGATCTTTGTCCAAAATTATCATTGCTATCTATCTTAGAAACCACTAAAGGCTGAATGACTCCATAATCTGCTATTGATTGAGATAATGATTTCAACATCTCAAAATTAAATTCTTTTCTTGGTTGATAAGGATTAGATCTAATTTTGTCGATTTCAATATAAAAAACAGCATCATCGTCTCTATGCAATTTAGGAGGAGTCTTTTTCTCTCTTTTGGGTATTAAGGCTGATAATCCTAAAGCTGAAGGTTTTTTATTGTTAAACATCATATTGAAAGTATTTGTTCTTGTTTGTTATTTTGATCTTCATCAAGCGCGATCACTTCCCTAGCTAAAAGCTTGTAAGCAACAGCTGGTCTAGAATTAGGAGCGAACTGAAGAATAGTTTTTCCTGATTTCGGTGCTTGAGCAAGGATTATAGATCTAGGTATGACTGTTTCAAAAATATGTCCTGAAAAAGTTTTCTTAATCTCTTTGGCAACATCTCTAGAGAGAATGCTATTTCTATTATACATCGTCAATACTGCTCCGACGAATCTGAAAGTATGGCCGATATTATCTTCTATTAGAGCAATAGTATCAACTAATTGATGCAAACCTTCCAATGCCAAATATTCTGCTTGTAATGGTATTAAAACTTCCTCTGCGGCGCATAGCGCATTTATAGTTAAAAGACCTAAACTTGGTGGAGTATCTATCAAAATAAAATCATAATTATCCTGTACCTTTTCCAAAAGCTTCGCCAGTTTAAATTCTCTATTAGCAACGCTGACCAATTCAACAGGAGCGCCGGCTAAATCTGGAGACGCTGGCATTATATCAAATCCCAGTATAGAAGTGTTGCGGATAACTTGTTCTGGCTCTATTGATTCCATTAAAGCATGATAGACTGATAAAGAAAGATTTCTGGGCTGAACTCCTACCGAAAAAGTGGCATTTGCTTGATGATCAAAATCAACTAACAAAACTCTTTTTCCTAAACCTGCCAAAAAAGCGCTTAAATTAACGCTTACATTGGTTTTTCCTACCCCTCCTTTATTATTAATGACGCAAATTATCCGTGTCATTATATTAAATTTAACACTTAGCAAAATATTTTACAAGTTAAGCTTTTTCTGCTAAATATAGTTATATTAAATAAAAGCCGGAGTGGCGGAACTGGCATACGCGCACGACTCAAAATCGTGTGGGCTTACGCCCTTAAGGGTTCAACTCCCTTCCCCGGCACAATAAAAACGGCTAAATTCATTTAGCCGTTTCGCCAGGAACTCAATACTGTATTGAAAATAAACGGCTAAGAGAACTTAGCCGTTTATTATTTTGCTATTGGATCGCCATTATCGTAATAGACGCAACATATTCTCTTAGTATTCTTCGTATGTTCCACATCACAACTAATCTTATACTCTTTATTAAAAACAGAAAAATCTCGGAGATCTTTTCCTTTATAATTGGAGTTAATCAAAAAATCTTTAGGGAAAGAAAAATCTGGATAAACCTTAAGAGGATCTGGAGAATCAGTCGGATTGCTATAAACAGCGCAAATGCCCTCTATATCTCTTTGTATGCTATCGCCATGAGCATAAGATAAATTGTTATAAATTTTAATTGATGATTCCCCTCCTAAAGTTTCTGCCTGACTCTTGAAAGATTCGTTTACAGAATCTATCAAATTTTCTAAAACAAACTTTTGATTGCTCATTTTGGGAGGATTCTGATTTATCTCTGCTATTTTTTTAAACTTAGCGGATTGCTCATCTTTTTCTAAAAAAAGATAGATAGAAATAGCAAGAAGAATAATTAAAATTAAATAAAATTTTTTCATGACAAATAATTATTTATAGAATCACCAGGCTACGAGCCATCCACAAAAAATTCCAAGAACAGCTCCAAAAGCTACATCAACAGGCCAATGAACTCCTCCAATGACTCTGGATATACCCATCAAAGAGCTTACCAAAAAGAAAATTTTTCCAAGCATTGGATTGAAAAAATAAACTACCATGCTAACTGCAAAGAAAAAACTAGCATGACCCGAAGGAAATGAAGACGTAAATTTAGGATTTAAAAGCAATTTCGTCTGATTCTCTATAAAAGGCCTTTTCTTAGGAAAAAATCTATAAATAAAAAAAGCAAATATGAATCGAGATAATATCCCAGCAACAGTGGCCTTATAGAACATCTCCCAGTTGGCGCTAAAATCATTTACAAGCATGTAAAATAAAACTGCTACAAGCAAATATCCTGAATAATGTCCAAAAAATATTGCGATATTGTCTATAATCTTTGATTTTTCGACAAATTGATTCAATTTTTCAAAAATATATTGATCAAGATTTTTTTTCATTGGATAGATTATTTTAAATTTAATATCTTCTTTATTTTGCAATCTCTTAGAATATTTAATAAGCCATTTTTTTGCAATTTCTATTTGCTCATTTAAAATCTTTTTCTTTCCGTGATTCCTAATTAAGACAATAGTCGACGGATAATTTATCGTTTCTATCAGAGCTTCGCCGTTTTCAAAACTTTGTTGCAAAAAATTACATTCCTCTTTGTTTCTAGCTATTATGTATTCAAAACTATCAGAAAAAAAATGCCTTCCAATTTTAAGCAGATCAGAATCACGCCTATCTATATCCCCCTTTAAATCCAAAATTTTCTTTAATTTATCGGAAAATTCTTTTTCTGTAAGAAGACAACCTCCTCCAGGGTTAGGAAAATCTTTTATCCCGAAGTCTTGAGCCAAAGAATATTGCTCTTTTCTTCCCCTTCCCACTATGCCAAATTGGGATTTTACCAATCCTGATTTTTCTGCCAGGATTTTAGGTAATTTTTTTGCTGACAAAGGACGAAAAATTTTTCCGGACAATCCAGTTTTTCTTTCTATAAGATCTAAAGCTGAACGGTTTTGGGACATAGGTCTCTGCCCTAAAACTTCGCCTGTCGCTATAAAATCAAAACCTTCTTTTTCCATTATTTCCTTAGCATAGCTAAGCATTAAAGCATGGCAATCAATGCAAGGATTCATAGCGCCACCCCGCCCAAATTTAGGATTTTTGACTATCTCTAAATGCTCTTTTGAAAAATCAATGATTCTAATATTCAATCCTATTTCTTTAGAAAGCTCCAAAGCCTTATTTTCTGAAAAAAAATAACTTTTAAATACCAAACCTAAAACATCTATATCTTGCGACATTAAAATTTTTGCCGAAAGAATAGAATCCAATCCTCCAGAAACTAATAATAAAGCTTTTGTTTTCCTATCCATTATTCTCCTGCTTTTTTACATATTCGTATTTTGCAAATATTTTAGTGTTGTCTAAAACATTTTCCATAATAGGAGTTCCTGGTCCTATCATGCAATCATTCCCCACCATTTTCCCAGGCATGAAGTATGATCTCACTCCCGATCTCGTATTATTCCCGCATATTAAACCCAGACTTTTCTTTTTCGTATCAATATTTTCTCCCTTTACATTAGAAAAAATTTTCTCTCTGTCATTTCTAACATTAGCAGTAACGCATCCAAATCCAAATTTACACCCCTGAGAAATTATGCTATCTCCCATAAAAGCGCTGTGGCATTCTATATCTCCCTGAATAATAGTCCTAGTTATCTCGCTAGAAGCACCTATTAAAGAATTAGCTTCAATATTGCAATACTCTCTAATCAATACATTATTGCCGACTATAGAATTATTCCCAATATAGCATGGCCCCTTAATTACGGAATTTTCAAAAATTCTTACATTATCACCTATATAAACATCTCCTGCTATTTTAGCAGTCTTATCTATTTTAGCGGTTTTAGATATATATCTCTTTAATTTTTTGTCCATCAAAAATCTTGCATAATCAAAGAGATGCCAAGGATATTTCAAAGTTAGTGAGCATGATTGTTTTAATATTAAAACGCGTAAATCTTCTTTTTTAGCATATAGAGTCAATGCCTCTTCAAAATCATAAATGCTTTTCTCCACTCTGTTATAAAAATCAAAAAAATCTTTTTCCAAAATATAAACTCCTGTAGCTCTATAATCTGATGGTTCAGTGCCTTTTTTAGGCTTTTCTACAATTCCAAGAACCTTATTGCCTTTCAAATCCAATATTCCAAATAATTCTGGAGTATCTGTTTTTTCAGCAAAAACCAATGGTTTTCCTGATATAATCTCTTTTTTATTTTTCTTCAAAATATCGCAAAGATCCATCTGTTCGACAGTTAAAACTATAAATCTTCCTTTTATCAAATCTTTTGTTTTAAAAAGGGCATCTCCCATACCCAAAGCTTCCTGTTGGATTACATATCTAATTTTTAATCCAGGATTTTTGTAGGATTTCAATTCCTCGGATATATCTTGAGACGGTCCTTGGACTATTATGATATCTTTAATGCCTCCTAATTTTAAAGAATCTAATAGATGAACAATTAATGGCTTGCCCATTATTTTCAATAGAGATTTATGTTTTCTATTCAAAGGCCAAAATCTGGAGCTTTGTCCAGCGGCCAGGATTATTGCTTGCATATTGAAAGTATTATTTTTACTAATTTTTTAGAATCATGAATTATTGGACCGTTTTCTGTTATAACATCAGAGCCTATCATCTTTTTGCCATAATTTTGAATACCATCCAATAAAGTTTGATCCATCAATTCAGGATGTTTCTTTTTATAATTGCTCACTCTCAATTGATTAATTTTCCTATTATTGTAAATCACATAATCCAAATCTGATTTCATAAGCTTTTCTACCTCCTTGAAAAAATCAACAACTGAAAAATTGTTAGTTTCTCCATATTTTGTCATAAGGTTACAAACGTAAATCTTTTTTGCCTTGCTCTGTTTTATAGCATTGTTCACTCCCTGCACCAATAAAATCTGAGCGATAGAAGAATAAATATCTCCAGGTCCTATAATTATTAAATCAGCCTGTTTTATCGAATCAATTACTGGTTTATAAGCTTTTGCCGGAGGATCAAGAAAAACTCTTTTTATTTTTATCTTTCCATCATGTTTTGGTATATCAATGTTAGTTTCTCCAGAAATTATCTGTCCATCTTCCAATTCTGCAAAAAGATGAGATTTAGTTAGAGTTACTGGCAAAACTTTATGATCAGGATTAATATTCAAGACTTTAGTCATTTCCAATAATGTCTTCTTGTAATTCTTAGAAGAAAGCTCTAAGGCTGTTATAAAAAGATTGGCAAAATTATGACCCTTCAATTCTCCTGCTTGAAATCTGTAATTAAATAATTCTCCAATAGCTGGAGAAACATTAGCTAAAGCTATAAAAGCCCTCCTAATGTCTCCTGGAGATGTTATTTCATAGTCTTCTCTCAACCTGCCTGCTGAACCGCCCGAATCAAGCATGGCGCAGACAGCCGTTATTTCAACATTATTATGATTCTTTAAATCAGATAAAACAGCTTTAGGCATGCCATTCCCCCCTCCAAAACAAACAATTTTTATTTTTTTCGGCATATTAAATTTTTTCTGAAAGTATTTTTTGAATTTCTTGATTGATATCATTTTTGGGTTCTATATCAACAATCGATTCATTAAAATCTTGGCCTTCCTTCTTGTAAAATGTTCCTAAAGAAATTTTTGATTCACTGATATAATTCCATTCTCTGATTTTCTTTTCTGCAATTTCTTTGTTATCTAAATCCTGATCAGGAATTTCATAGACATTGTTATTATATATTTGAGAATTATTATACCAAGCGATGCATGGCTGCAGAACTTCTACAAAAGAAAAACCTTTATGGTTCACTGCTTCAACAATCATCTTCGATAGATGATCTATTTTTCCAGTGTATGACCTGGAAATATGCATAGCATTGCTTGCCATCATCAATTCCAACGGATTAATATTCTCCTCAGGAGATCCAAAAGGAGTTGATTTCCCTTTAAATCCTTTCGGAGTTGTAGCTGTAAATTGACCTGTTGTTAAAGCAAACACTCTATTGTCATGCATTAAAACAGTAATATCAATATTCATTTTTGCAGCATGAACAAGATGAGAGAGTCCTTCATTCAAAGAAGCCCCATCTCCAGTACAAACAATAACTTTTAAATCAGGATTAGCTATTTTTGCACCTACAGCTGAAGCAATCGATCTTCCATGCAATCCATAAAAAGTATTGATATTTATATAATCAATAATCTTAGCATGGCATCCAACTCCACTAACTAATAAAATATTTTCTTTTTTTACTCCTTGAGAAATTAATGTATTAACCGCCTTTTTTAATGCTGCCAAAAGACCGAAATTACCGCATCCAGGACACCAAGTATTTATAGCTTTTGTATCTAAATTTGAATCCATAAAATTTTATTTTTTGTTTTTCTTTTTTAATTCCGCCAGCAATTCCTCTATGGAAAATTGCCTTCCGGTATACTTCAAAATTCTTGAATCAACCTTTATGCCATTTTCAACAAATAAATCAGCTAATTGTCCTTTAGCGCCCATTTCTACAGCGATTAATTTCTTTGTTCCAGCTAGAGCTTGCAATATCTTCTTTTTTGGAAACGGCTGTAATATCATTGGTTGGATCAGCTTGATATTCAATATTTCTGCAGCCTCTTTAGCTACTCCTGTCACAGCTCCCCAAGCTAATATAGCAACTTTAGATTTCTTATTCCCATAAACATTGACTGAATTGATATTCGCAACTTCTTTTTCTAATGAAAAAAATTTCTTCAATCTTTTGTCTTGCATCATCTTAATATCAGGTTCTGAATCTTCAGCAGTTATTCCGCATTGATCATGTTCATAACTCGTAACCCTAACAACTGTATTCTGGCCATAATAAGCTAGTGGAGAAATCCCAGTTTTAGAATTTAAATATCTGCAATATTCTCCTTTACCATCCCAAAGTAATTCTTTATTTTTAGTTCCTTTTGTTAGAACTTTTGGATCGAAATCAAATGTCCCTTCGCTTAAATCTTTATCAGTAAGAATAATTGCTGGAGTTTGATATTTCCAAGCCATATTCATAGCAAGATTTCCAAGTAAAAATGATTCTTCGGCATTTCCTGGAGCAACTATAAATCTAACAAAATCTCCATGTCCTATTCCTTTAGCAAACTCCAAATCAGATTGTCCTCCATAAGTTGGTATTCCTGTTGCAGGACCTGTTCTCTGGCTATTTACCACAACCATAGGAATCTCTGCCTGAGCGCAGCAGCTAATTCCCTCGGCCATTAGAGCTAATCCACCTCCAGAAGTGCCTGTCATAGTTCTTATTCCTGAAGCAGCTGATCCCATAGCTTGATTTATAGCTGCCACTTCGTTTTCAGATTGAATAACTTTTACATCAAATTCTTTGGTATATTTAGCCAAAAAATGTAGAATATTAGTCGCTGGAGTCATTGGATATGCAAAATAAGCTCCTAATCCGGCTTTAGCAGCTCCTAAAGCTAATGCTTCATTACCGGTTATCAAAGGCAATGGAGATTGCTTAATCTTTTCTATCTTTAAAAGAGTTTCAGCTTTATCGTATCCATATCTGGCAATAGCTACATTTCCATTGTAATCTTTTGGCATTTCCTTTCTAAAAACATCTTCAATAATTGAAAAATCCATTCCAAGGACTTTTACTAAAGCCCCTAAAAAAGCGGAATTTTTCATAATTGGAGCGCATTTAAATTGCTCTAAAATCTCTTTTCCTGATAATCCGAAACCATATTCATATTGAGAAACATCTGAATTAAAAATAACTATGCCATCTTTATCCAAATCAGGAGCATGTTTCTTCAATGTATGGTCATTTAATGCAATCAAAAAATCGATTGTCTTTTTGGGAGATGCATTTCTCTTCTTAGTAACTCTTATTTGAGAAAAATTATGCCCTCCTTTTATCAAGGATTGATAATCTTCAGCGATAAAAACCCTCCAGCCATAATTGCTTAAAAGCTTAGCAATAGTAAGACCAGCCATACGCGACCCTTCTCCAGCCGCTCCTCCTACTAAAATATTATATTCTTCGTTGTTTTTTGTAGTATTTTTCATAACTTTTATTATAAACTTATTACTCCACTGTCACTGATTTGGCAAGATTCCTTGGCTTATCTACTTCCCTTCCTAAAGCTAAAGCCATATAATATGCAAACAAATGCAGCGGTATAATTGACAGGAATGGATTTAATATCTCCAATGTTTTTGGAATATAAATAACATGATCAGCGATTTTCTCTATTTTTTTATCTCCCTTTGTCGCAATAGCTAATATTTTTCCTCCTCTTGTAGATATCTCTTCTAAATTAGCAATCATTTTTTCATAGACAGAAGATTTTGGACAAAGGGCAATCACTGGAAAGTTTCTATCTACTAATGAAAGCGGTCCATGTTTTATCTCCCCCCCGGCTAATCCTTCAGCATGCAAATAAGTGATTTCTTTTAATTTTAAAGCTCCTTCCATAGCAATTGGATAATCATATTTTCTTCCTAAAAAGAAAAAATTGTCATGCTTTTTATATTCATTCACTATATTTTTAATATTATCTTCTTCTTTTAAAACTTGTTGCATCAAATCGGGAATATTTTTAAATTCTTCTAAAATTTCTTGAGCTTCTAAAGATGTTAAATTCCTCTGTCTTCCTAAAAAAACGGCAACCATAAGCAGAGATGAAATTTGTCCCAAAAAAGCTTTAGTCGAAGCTACTGCGATCTCTGGCCCAGAATGAAAATATATTCCTGCATCTGTTTCTCTCGCTTGAGTGGATCCAACTACATTTGTGATTCCAACCGATAAACATCCTCTAGCTTTCAATTCATTTAAGGCGCCAAGAGTATCGGCTGTTTCTCCTGATTGAGATATAAAAATCCCCGCTGTTTTTTTAGGATCGTATTTTGTTTTTTTATATCGGAATTCAGAAGCAAAATCGCCTTTTGTTTGGACTCCGCCTATTTCTTCAAATAAATATTCTCCAAGCAAAGACGCATAATAAGATGTTCCGCATCCTAAAATATAAAATTTTTCAATCTCCGATAATCTGTCTTTTACATCTTCTAATCCTCCAAGTTTAACATTGCCTTGTTTAGGTAATAACCTACCTCTAACAGCATTTCTTACAGCTTCAGGCTCTTCCTCTATTTCTTTTAGCATGAAATGCTTATAGTTCCCCTTCTCCACATCATTAGCGTCAATTTCTAAAATCTGTTCTTTTTTCTCTTTTACAGTTTTCAATCCTTCAGAATCTATAGTAGCGATTTCATAATCATCTAAAGTAACAACTTTTTTCGTATAAGCCACAATTGCTAATGGATCTGACGAAACGATATATTCTCCATTCCCTATTCCTATAAGTAAAGGAGATGAAACTCTCGCAACTACAATTTTATCAGGATCTCTCTGAGAAACTACAGCAAGCCCGTAAGTTCCTTTAATCTCTTTTAAAGCCTTTCTTACAGCATCCTCTAAATTGTCTAAAAAATTTTCTTCTATTAGATGAGCAATAACTTCTGTATCTGTTTCAGAAAAAAATTTATGGCCTTCTTTTATCAATTTCTGTTTCAATTCCTTATAATTTTCAATAATTCCATTATGCACAACAAAAATATTCTGGCTACAATCGCTTTGGGGATGAGCATTGCGATCAGATACTTCTCCTGTAGTAGCCCATCTTGTATGAGCAATGCCCAAAGTGCCTTTAACATCCATATTATTGAGGCTCTCTTGGGCTTGAGAAATCTTTCCACTTTTCTTGTAGTAAAAAGGTTCTTTATTTTTCTGCAAAATAGCAAAACCAAAACTATCGTATCCTCTATATTCTAATTTAAGAAGCCCAGATAATAAAACTGGAAATGCTTGTCTTTTTCCTATATATCCTATGATTCCACACATATTTTTTATTTCTTTTTTAGGATACGACTATATTAATAAGTTTATTTTTCACAAAAACATTCTTTTTGATCTGTTTACCATCAATCCATTTCTTTATTTTATCGTCTTTCAAAGCTAAATCCAACACAAATTCTTGAGAACTGTCAAAATCGCATTCAACAAAAGATCTCAATTTTCCATTTACTTGGATACTAATTTCAACCTTATCTACTCTAATCATTTCTTGATTAAATTCTGGCCAAGAAGAATAAAAAATCGATTCATTATTACTAAATCCTGAAAAAATTTCTTCTGAAATATGCGGAGCAAAAGGAGCTAATATCTTTAAAAAATCTAAATAATTTCTCTTTGATATCTTTCCTTTTTTTTCTGATTCATTTACAAAAATCATCATCGATGATATTGCTGTATTGAATTTAAATACAGAAATATCATCTCCTACTTTCTTTATAGTCTTATGTAACAATCTTACCAAATCTTGATCGCTATCTTCTTCCGAAATAATATTTTGCAAATTCCAAACTTTTTCTAAAAATCTTTTCGCGCCCATCAATCCATTAGTGCTCCAAGCGCAAGATTCTTCAAATTTTCCCATGAACATTTCATAAACTCTCAGAGAATCAGCCCCGAATTCAATTACTACATCATCGGGATTGATGACATTCCCCCAACGTTTACTCATCTTTTGGCCATCTTCTCCTAAAATCAATCCTACATGCTGGAGCTTCTTAAATGGTTCATTAGATTTTACAACCTTAATATCATTTAAAAATTTGTGCCAAAATCTCGCATAAAGCAGATGTCTCGTTGCATGTTCTGCTCCTCCTATATAAATATCAACTGGCATCCATTTTTCTTCTTTCTCAATATCTATTAATTTTTCATTATTCTTAGGATCAATATATCTCAAATAATACCAACATGATCCTGCCCATTGCGGCATAGTATTTGTTTCCCTTATTGCATCGCCATTACATTTAGGACATTTTGTATTAACCCATTCTCTTATGTTTGCCAACGGCGATTGGCCATCATCTGTCGGCTGATAACTTTCTACTTCTGGTAAAACTAAAGGCAAATTCCAATCAGCTATCCATCCTGGATTGTTTATCTCACCGATAGAATAATTTTTTTTATTGCCATTTAATATTTCTTGTTTGCAATGTTCGCAAAATACCAATGGTATAGGTTCTCCCCAGTATCGTTGCCTGGCAAAAATCCAATCGCGCATTTTATAGGCGACTATCTCTTTTCCAAAATTTTTATCTTTGGCAAATTTTGCCATTTTGACTCTAGCATCTTTTGAAACCAAACTATTAAACTCTCCTGAATTTATAAGAACTCCATCTTCTGTAAAAGGTATTTTTTCTTCTCCTTTAACAACTTCTATAATTTCCAAATTATGTTTCTTGGCAAATTCAAAATCACGCTGGTCGTGCGCGGGCACGGCCATAATAGCGCCAGTTCCATAATGACCTAAAACATAATCTCCGACAAAAACTGGGATTTCTTCTCCATTAAAAGGATTAATGGCTTTTATACCTTTTATTTCTACGCCAGTTTTTTCTTTTTGTAATTCTGTTCTTTGTAAATCAGATTTTTTCTTTGACTCTTCTATATATTTCTCTACTTCTCCCCAATTCTGTATGTTATCTTTTAACTCATTAATCAAAGAATGTTCTGGAGCAATAACAACATAAGTACAACCAAAAATAGTGTCCAATCTCGTGGTAAATATTTTAATAAAATATTCTTCATTAATTTTTATTTTCGATTCTTGGTTTTTGATTTTGAATTCTATTTCTGCTCCTTCTGATTTTCCAATCCAATTTATCTGTTGTTCGATAATAGCCTTTTCCCAATCAAGTCCATTCAAATCATTCAATAAACGATCAGCGTATTTTGTGATCTCAATCGACCATTCTCTAATAGGTTTCCTAATAACATCAGATCCGCATCTTTCGCATTTTCCTTGTTCGACATCCTCGTTTGCCAAAACTGTTCTGCAACTCGGACACCAATTTACTGGATCATAGGCTTCTTTCACCAATCCGTTTTCAAACATTCTCAAAAATGCCCATTGTGTCCATTTATAATAATAAGGATCTGTAGTATTGATTTCTCTACTCCAATCATAAGTAAAACCTATTTTTTCAATCTGTTCTCTAAAATTTTTTATATTCTGCTGGACAGCAATTTTAGGATGAATCTTATTTTTTATTGCAAAATTTTCTGCCGGGAGACCAAAAGCATCCCAACCCATGGGATGTAAAACATTATAACCTTGCATCATTTTCTGACGCGCGATTATATCGCTCGCAATATATCCTTTGCAATGTCCGACATGCATAGCAGAACCCGAAGGATATGGAAACATATCCAAAACATAAAATTTTGGCTTTCCCCCATTTTCCTGGGTTTTATTCGTTCCATTTATATTCCAAAAATCCTGCCATTTCTTTTCGATTTCTTGAGGATTATAAGCTTTCATAATTATTTTAAACTTAGCATAAAATCAATGCTTTTTCCATATAAACAAAGAAAATAAAAAAAGCCTTTTTGAATAAGGCTTTTTTTATTTTTAATCTTTTTTGGGCTTTGTTGTAAGCATAATGACACAAGAAGCAACAAGGAATAGAAATGATAGGAAAACAAATATTAAAGATAAGATTGTGCCATTTAAACTCTGCGCCATCGGAGTCCTGATTCCCCCATAAATCCATTGGAATATCAAGAAAGTATGAGCTATGAAAGCTAAAATAATCAAAATCGTCATAAAGAATATTGGATATTCATATTTTTTACGTAATCCTGACACTAAAAAACTCACCAGCAAACACATTGCAAAAAACATGCATATTTCCAATTTCGCTTTCGCTTTCATAGAAAGATAGAGAGTTTCATTACTCCGATAATGGGATATAACTCCATTTGCCAACATCTGATTTGATACTATAAAAAAATCAACAATATAAATAAAGCAGATTATTGCTAATATAAGGCAAATAATCCTCACAACAATCCCTGATATTTTCAATGTCTTCCTCCTTTTTCAGTTTTCTTTTTTAAAGGTCTCTTATTATATTATACCAAATTTATCACAAAAAGTCAATATACAGAAGAAACTCATTAAATTTAAAAAACAGCCCTTTTGAAGGGGCTGCTTTAAAATCATTTCTTAGTATAATAAACTCCCCTACCAGTTTCTCCATGTTGGATTATTTCTCCTTGGCGCTCTAACTCATCTAAATAGTTAGTAGCAGTCGCATCGGAAACATCCAGCAACTCCTCAATATCGTTATTTCTTACTTGGTCCATCTTCTGAAATAAATCCAGAATCTTATCTAATGATTTCTTTTTTTTCTCTTGAATAAGAGTTCCTATTCCCATCAAAGAATCTTCTAATTCAGATTCTTTGTCCTCTTTCTGAAACAATATCAAAAAATAAGCAAGCAACCCTGATATTATAAATAATATAAGGACAATTTTTTCCATATTAAGAAAATAATTTGAACAACCATCCGAATAATGAAAATCCTTTTCTAGATTTCGCCAGGTTATCGCTTATCTGAGAATTTTCGTCTTCTAACAACTTAATCGTTCTTTCGATTGACATTGTAGAGCATTGACTCTTAAATTCTTTTTTCAAATCTTTTAATTCTTCGATTCTTGTTTTATTTTCTTCCAAATATTTCTCTACTGCTTTTATCGCTTTCCAATTAGGTCCAATAAAGAATTTAGCCAATCCTTTACGATTTGTCGCCTTCTTAACCTGGTCGAGAACTATTTTTTTAGAATCCTGATATTTTACTCCCATTTCTTCCATTTGATCTATGAATCCTCTGTCTTTATCGGCAAAACATTCTTCGCTGATATTGTTAGGACAATTCTCTTTAAAAGCCACAAAACAATCCTCTAATCCTGAAAAAGGTTCTGTAATATATTCTTTTACTACCGCTTCACATGATTCCGCAGTTCTCTTATCCTCAGGATAACAAATCTCATTGCCATAAAGTGTTTGCGTTCCAACCTTGGCTATAGCTTTATAGCAATAAGTTATTCCTTGCTCTAAATCCTTTGCTATAGTTTTAAATTCCAGAACATTCTTAAGTTGGCTTTCTAAAATCTTATATTCGGAAAGAAAAATCTGCTTTGGAGACATTGCTGTTTCTGACTTTCCATAATATTCGAATCCAACACTTGTATTTTTGTCCGCTATACAAAGCAATCTTCCATTGAATTGCATGCTTTTTTCTAAAATATCAGTCGGGGCTAAAGTTTCGATCCTTGTTTCTCCGCTTTGACAAGGAGGACTGACAACAATTTGATTCTGTATTGCTGTCTGCCCACTATTTTGGACAGTTCCTGAACATGATTTCGAACAAGTATCTAAATCTTGAAAGCACATTCCTGTAGAAATTCCTGGTTTATAGATATTCAAAGATTGTGAGCAAATAGAAACATTAGCATAGGTTCCATCTGTCGCAACACAAGTCTTATCAGATGTTCTGCAATAATAATATTTGCTTCTTTGATAATCTTGCGAATAATTTCCTGTCGAAGCTCCAGAACCAGAAGATGTTTTTCTACAATATTTAGAACATTCCTGGGTAGTATCAAAACAAACATTAGTACTTATCCCTGGAAGATAAGTTTTTAAAGAATACTCACAAGAAGAAATATTGGGATATGATGAATTAGTAGTCACGCATTCACCAGTTGCTGCTTTGCAATAATATCTCTTCTTATTTTCAGAAGACGATGTATTTTGTGATTCAGAAACACTGCACTGGTTATAAGCAGTTTCTAAAGAATTTATATAATCTTTAGCACTTGCTTCAGAAGAGAATCTTTGTACCGCGTTGTTGTTTCCAACTAATCCTCTCGTCCAAATTATTTTGTTTCCAGCACTATCAGTATCAATATAAATTATTACTTTTTTATAGCAAACCTTCTTTGATTGAGTTATATATGACTCATTTGAAGTTGATCCAGTTTGACCAGTTTGACCAGATCTCAAAGTTCTAAAGCAATGTTCTGTTCCTTCATCCCATTCATTGCTATTGCTAGAATTCGCAGCCATTGCTTTATAGCAATATTGCGTATCAGGAGACAAACCATAAACACCTAATGAAAATCCTCCTATCGAATATTTTGATTCAACATTTGTCGAATAAGAATTACCGCTATTTCCTGATTTATAATATTTAAACCAATAATCAACCCTATTGGCATAACCCATATTCGTTATTTCCCCTCTCAATATAGCATAGTTATCAGCTATGTAATCATAAGGTAAAGTATTAACATTCAATCCTGAATTTATGTTACTGCCGGAGTTATTAGTATTATTCCCTGAATAATTCGTTGTAAAACAAATTTCTGAACCTTGAGAAATGACGCTTGGATTATTAGAATCTTTGGCGACTGCCTTATAGCAATATCTACTCCCAGGATCTAAATTATTAACCTGTATCTGGACCGGTCCTGTTGCGGTAGTCGTGTAAATTCCAGAAGCTTGCGAAGAAGCTGACCCGTCTTTCTTGTAGATAAAATAATATTCCGCCTTGCTAACTCCAGTCATCTGGGTTATTTCACCTTTCAAAATAGCCCAATTTATTCCGTAATCATTAGTGCTTCTTGTTTGGATAACAAAATTATTAGATGATCCAGAAGATCCACTAGAACTCTGAGTTGTAAAACAAATTTCTGAACCTTGAGAAATGACACTTGGATTATTAGAATCTTTGGCGACTGCCTTATAACAATATCTCGTACCAGCTAATAAATCATTAACTTGAATATCAAAAGTCCCCAAATTAGTTCTTTGATAAATTCCCGTTGCCTTTGTAGTTGATTCTGCTTCTTTCCTATAAACAAAATAATAATCTACTTTGCTAATTCCAGTCATCTGGGTTATTTCTCCCTGCAGATTAGCCCATGTTTGTCCATAGCCATTTGTCCCTTTTGTGACTACCTGAAGATTTCCAGAAGTGCTTCCTCCGCTGCTTCCAGAAGATCCGCCCGAAGACCCTGAAGCTAAAGTCGTAAAACATAAAGCCGTAGATTCGGCAGTTCCAGCATTATTTATTGCCTTTGCCTGAACACAATAATTTGTATTAGGCTCTAAATTGGAAACATTTGCTGAAAAAGAAAACCTCGGATATTCTTGTCCTCCATTATAGTAAATAGTTTGCTGCGATGTTTGATATTTTACAGTATTATAATCCCCATACCATTTATAGTATTCGAACCAGACTCTTGTTTGCGTGTCCCTAGCGTCCATGGCACTGGCAAACGAAAGAGTGCCGTTAAATGTAGCTCCATTACTGGTAATATTGGAAGTATAATTAGGAAACGCTAAATCAACCCAAGGCCAATAAGCGTCTTGAGCTGTAGTGCGGTTTGATAGAAAAATCGACAATCCGACTAATAAAATCGGTATAAGATAGAAAAATTTATTAAAATATTTTTTCATATTTATGCAAAATGAAAATGAATTAAAATATTGACTTTTATTAATTTTAACATCTTAGAAAAATTAAAAGAAGTGGATAACCCACTTCTTTTAATTTTTAGAATATTTTTGTTTAACCTGCCCTAAAGCCTTTATATATTTGCAATAATCGCAATTATGTCCAGATTCTGGGAGCTTGTTCTGCTCTAAACATTTTCTGGCTTGAATTAAAGCCTCATCTATCCACGAATCATCGCCTTTGTAAGGAATTATTTTAACATCAAATTCCAATTTGCCATCAAATGCTTCTTTGTCAGAATCTCCATTGCAATAAACAAAATAAGCAGTGTCTGAAACTTTAAATCCATTCTTTCTCAATAACCATTGATAAACCTCCACTTGCCTTTTATATCCATTCTGCCATTCAGCATCAAGATTAACCTCACTTTTTTTTGATGTTGCCTTATAATCAACAACAATCAATTCATCTTTTTTATTTACCCATATATCGTCGACTCCTCCAAAAACTTCAAATCCTGTAGACTCATGGAAATAAGATACTCCTTTAAAAGTATCTCGCCATTCATCAATTTTTTTATGATCAAAAGGAACAGCGTCTATTCCAAATTTTTTCATCAATTCATGAGGCGTTTTATTGCTTCTATGAATATCAAATTCCCTTTTTAATAATTCATCAACTGCCTTATTAAGATTAAAAGGAAATGAAGGTGGTCTGTCTATACCTAATCTTCTGTCGAGATAAAAACAACGTGGACATTCCATAAAAAGGTCTATCTTTGATCTTGAAAATCTAAAAGGAGCCTTTGATTTCGGATTAAATAAATATTTTTCCGGCTTAGGCGGATTGTATGATGAGTATGACATATTGGATTATTATAACACAGGTTTATGAAATAAAAAATTCCGATTTTTTTCGGAATTTTTTATTTTTAAAATATTAAATGAGACGCTTCTTTGATTGTCGAAATAATCTTGCTTGGTTCTTTCGCCAAATTTTTGTCAGCTTTTATGAATATCGAAGAACCTTCGATCCATACTTTGGTCTTTGCTATTTTTTCTATAGCCACAAACAACTTCTCAACAGAATCTGTTTCAGTAACCACGCATCCATTATATGAAAGCAATTGAACTTTAATCTTGTCTAAAACCATGCCTTCATTATCCGGATAACTATAATTAAATGAAAAAATTACATCAAAACGATTTTTTTCCATTATCGTTTTCTTCCTTTCTTCTTTTTAACATTTATTTAAAGAACAAAATGATTCGCGTTTTTAATATAGCACTAAAAATATTTTATTCAAGAAGAGATTTAATCCTAGAAACTTCCGCTTCAATTACAGGGCCAGAATAATCGGCATCATGTGCTTTTTGATTATCATAAACAGGCCTTTTTTGATCAATATGTATACTTGCAATACCTTTTTGGGGATCATAGTAAATATGAAAACGAGGATATCCGAAAGGATCAATAGGCCTTACAAACGAAAAATCTCCCCTATTCGTATCTGTTCCTATATATTTGTATCCTATTCTCCGAAAAACTGCGACTAAATTTCCTTGAATATTAACTTCAAATTCCATTATTTATTATATCACAAATATTTTGCTGTAGGAGTTTTTTGCTTTTTCAATTTATCTATTGTGCCTTGAAAAACGATTTTTCCTCCTTCTTTCCCGCCTTCAGGCCCCATTTCAATAATCCAATCAGCTTCTTTTATCACATCAAGATTATGTTCGATTACTAGCACAGAATTGCCTTTTTCAACTAATTTCCTTAAAATTTGCATCAATTTTTTTACATCATGAAAATGCAACCCTGTAGTCGGCTCATCAAGAATATAAATAGTTTTTCCGGTATCTCTTTTCGAAAGCTCTTCTGAAAGTTTTATTCTTTGCGATTCCCCTCCTGATAATTCAGTCGAACTCTGCCCTAATTTTATATAACCTAATCCTATTTGAGAGAGAGTGTTTAATTTTCTGAAAATATGAGGAATTTCAGAAAAAAAATTCTTTGCATCGTCTACAGACATATCCAAGACATCAGCAATATTTTTCCCATTATACAAAACTTTAAGAATTTCAGGGGTAAATCTTTTTCCCTTGCAAACCTCGCAAGGAACATAAATATCAGGCAAAAAATACATTTCTACTTTTTTAACTCCCTCACCCCAACAAGCAGGACATCTCCCATATTTAGTATTAAAAGAAAAGTGTCCTGATTTGAATCCAAACATCTTTGCTTCTTGAGATTGAGCAAACAGATCTCTTATAAATGTAAAAACTCCTGTATAAGTTGCTGGATTTGATCTTGGAGTTCTTCCTATTGGGCTTTGATCAATAACTATTACCCTATTCAAATTATCCTTTCCAAAAAGCTCCTTATATTCTCCTGGAACAACTTGTTTTTTCTCAACTTCATATTGTAAAGCTTTAGCTAAGATATCTAAAACTAATGTGCTCTTGCCCGCCCCTGACACTCCAGCCACGCATACAAACTTTTGAAGAGGAACTTTTAAATCTAAATTCTTAATATTAAATTCGCTAGCGCCCTTTAACTCTAAAAAAGGCGTTTCTTTCTCAATCTTTTCAAAGTCTGTTTTTGCAGACAATCTTTTAGAAAAATATTTTCCGGTTAAAGTATCAGCTTTCTCAAGCTGTTTTGGAGTTCCTTCAAAAACTACTTTTCCTCCTTTTATTCCTGATTCAGGTCCGATTTCAATAATCCAATCAGCTGCTTTAATCACATTTTCATCATGTTCAACAACTAAAACAGTATTCCCTAAATCAACTAATTTTCTTACTGATTTTATCAATCTATCAGTATCCCTTTGATGTAATCCGACAGTAGGCTCATCTAAAATATAAACTATGCCAGAAAGCCCAGACCCCAACTGACATGCCAATCTTATTCTTTGATTTTCTCCAACAGATAATGTTCCCGATTGTCTTCCTAAAGATATATAGTCTACTCCAACGTCGCGTAAGAATTCAAAACGAGCATAAATCTCTTTTAATATCGGTTGAGCCACTTTCTGTTTTGATTCTTTCAATTTTAAAAAAGAATCTTCTAATAAATTCATAGCTTCTTTTACCGGCACAGATACTATATCATTAATATTCATTCCATTTATTTTTACAGCCAGAACTTCTCTTTTTAATCTAGCGCCTTGGCATTCAGGACATATCAAATCATTCATATATTTACCGATTTCCTCCCTTACATATTCAGAACTCGTCTGATGATAAAGCCTTTCCATTCTTCCGATTATACCCTCAAACTCATCATTACCGTACAAAATCACATCTTGAGTATTTTGAGGAAGCTCTCCAAAAGGAGTATCAAGTGAAAATCCTAATTCATTGATTTTTGATTCATAGATCGCAACGTCAATCAAGCGTTGCATATACTTCCCCCAAGACCCCAAGGGAAGAATTGCTCCTTCATTTAAAGAAAGCCTCGGATTAACAACTTTCTGAGGATTAATCTTCAAAATTCTACCAAGACCCTGACATTTAGTACAAGCTCCATAAGGACTATTGAATGAAAAAAATCTTGGCTCTATTTTAGGCATCGAAAAATCACACTTAATGCAGGCTGATAATTCTGAAAACAAATACTCCTTATCATTTTTTTTATCCAAAGCAATCAAACGTCCTTGGCCCATCTCAGATGCTTTTCTTGATGCTTGCAAAATCCTGTCTTTTTCATCTGACAGAAGATTTTTTATTTTTTGCTTTTTTGTTTTAGCTGCTTCCCTTTCAGCTTTAGAAGATTTTTTATTTTCAAAAGAACCCATGACTTTCAAATAATCTTGAAAATCAAATTCATCAATCAGCACTTGAATAGTATGCTTCTTATTCTTATCTAATCCTTTCTGCATTGCCTCTGAAGTATTGTAAAAAATACCATCTATCCTTACTCTTGGCCAACCAGAACGATAAATTTCTTCAAAAATCCCTTTATGCTCTCCTTTTTGACCAACAACTACAGGGGCTAAAATGGCTATAGGCTTGGTTTTTACCAATTCATAAATCTTATCTGTTATCTGTAAAACATTCTGCGATGCCAATGGAATATTGCAATTTGGACAATAAGCTTCTCCAATATGAGTAAATAATAATCTTAAATAATCATAAATTTCTGTAATCGTTCCGACAGTAGACCTTGGATTAGCTGATATTGTTTTTTGATTAACTGCTATAGTCGGAGACAGACTCTCAATCTTATCAACATCAGGCTTAGAAATTCCACCTAAAAACTGCCTGGCGTAAGACGACAAACTTTCCAAATATCTTCTTTGACCTTCAGCATAAATAGTATCAAATACCAAAGATGACTTCCCTGATCCAGACAAACCGCAAATAGCCACCAATTTATTTTTGGGGATATTTAAACTGATATTCTTTAAATTATTTTCTCTTACTCCTTTAAGGATTATATGATCGCTTTCCATAATATATTCATTATTAAAGCCAGCAGATTATACCATAAAATCACCACTTTTAAAAGATCTACCAAGATAAATAAAAATAGCCCTGATTAAGGGCTATTTTTATTTATCTATAACAAGAATTATTTTTTCTTCCAAAATGCGAGACCTTTGAGCCACCCTTTTAATCTCGATAATCTCCCCTGCTCATTAGCTTTGTCTTTCATTGGTCTAGCTTCTTTTACAGCGCAATTTCCGCATTTACAATCCTTTCCATCTTGAGCACATTTGCAATCCTTCTTATCATTACATCCGCAAGTGCTTGTTGTGTTGCTTGCATTGTCACAATTTCTACATTTACAGTCTTTTCCATTTTTAGCGCAATCGCAACTTCCCTTGTCAGAACAAGCACAAGTTGTTGTAGCTGTTGTAGAACTATTAATGCAACCTTGGCGACAAGCAAATGCCTTAGATGCAAATAATGAGCTTACAAAAAATATCGCTATCATAGATAAAAATATATTTTTCGAATTCATAATCAATTTTTATTTTTTATTTCAACCCTTTCAATCATTACTACGATTAAATTTAAAAAAACTTTCAATTTGATTTTTCTTTCTTAATGTTCTTATTATTCTTATTTTTCTGCATTTCTTTTACCTTTTCCTTTATCTCTTTATATTTAGATGCCGGCCTGACATCATAAGCCCTAAATTCTCTTTCTCCTGTTCTTTCTCCTAAAACTCTAATATTTTTTATGCCATTTTCGTAAAACGATTTAACATCAAAACCCGAAACATTCCAAAACATATTGCAGCAACATTCTAATATAAATCCATTTTCATTAATTGATTTTATTTCTCCTGACAATATTCCTCTTTGGGGCTTATTCCATATTTTAAGTTCGTTTTCTTGTTTGGCCATTCTATATTGAGGTATTTTTTCAGACAAAATTTTATCAATTTTCTCTCCAACCTGAGCGTAAGAAAAACCAGTTCCTAAAAGAATTGAAATAATTATGCTCGAAACCAAAACATATTGAATTCTGTGTTTATAACCACCTTTCACATTGGCAAAATTGAGATAAGCAATTCCAATAAAAATCAACATCAAAAATATCCATAAATAAGGAAGTGTTGATAAAACAAACACTAAAAAACTATCGCTGGAATATTTATATAAATCCCAATCGTTATTAACCACCATGTGTTCAATAACAGAAAAAGCTAATGCTCCGATAATTATCGAAAAAAACCAAAAACTCCAAAACAAAATATTTTTTATAACAAAATAAGTCTTGGGAATAGGTTTTATTTCTTCCTTTTCTATCTTTTCTAAAATTTTATTTTCCAAATCGTTATTCATATGTTTCTTGATTATTAGAATCCAATTTTAGATGTGACTTCTGAGAATACAGATCCTTAAATTGTTTCTTTGCTCTGTTTATCAAAGTCGCAATAGTGCCTTCTGGTTTTTTCAAGATATCAGATATTTCTTTATAGTCTTTCTGTTCAAAAAATCTAAGCACCAAAACTTCTTTATATTTCCCATCGATTTTTTCTAAAGTTTCCAAAACATTTTTCTTATCATCATCATTCTGGGCATGGCTTATTAAATCAAAATTCTCTCCAATAATATCGAAAAAATCGTAATCATCATTTGAAAGAAGAATTTTAGGACCACTCTTTTTCTTCCTATAAAAATCCATCAATTGATTATGGGCTATACGATAAATCCATGAAGAAAATTTCAAATCACAATCATAATCATTGAGATTCTTATAAACTTTTATAAAAACTTCTTGCAGGACATCTTGAATATCTTCCGAAGAAGCATTTGAAATCCTTGAGATATACCTGGTAAGTTTTGGAGAATACCTCTCTATCAAAAACAAGAAATCATTGTGATTCCTTAATGCCATCTGTACCAATTCTGCGTCTGTTTTCTGGCTTGTTTCCATTAATCTATAATATATAATACGCAAAAATATGCAATTTACTTGCAAAAAAACCGCTCATTTTGAGCGGTTTTTTGTTTTAATCTTTTACAAGAGAATATTTAGTTCTATAGACAATAGTATCTTTTTCGTCTTTGATTACAAGTCTTATATAGACCGGGCATTTCTGCCTTGTCGCCTGGTCCCAAAAATCTTGAAATCCATAGACTACTTCTTCCTGATCTTCACTATCTTCCTGTAATGGCTTAAATCCTATAAGAAATGTTCCATCTTTACTGATTATGTAATCTTGCCCAAGATCGCTAGTCGAGAAATCATAGGCTCCAGACGCATAGAACTCAAAAGAACATTTATATTTGGCTTGATCAACTCCTTTTGCAATCACTTCTGTTTTAATCATATCCAAATCTGTTTTTCCAGCATTCGTATATGATATTTCAAATTTCTTTGAAGAAAAAATCTTGCTATTTATTGCACCATTCTTCGGTTTTTCCGGTCTCGGATTTGCAAAAATATCAAATTCGAACCATTTTCCAGTTTTTTCATTCCATCCCCATTTTACGAATTCTTTATCGTCTTTTTGATATACGATATAGAAAACATAAAGGAATTTTCCTGTTGTAGCGTATTTCCTAACAAAGGATTCAAAACTTCCAGAATATTTTTCTTTTTTGAAAAATATTGGAAAAGTCCCTTTTACATGAACTTCCCCTTCTCCATTAACCCAATAGTTGCTCCCGTAAAGCTCTTTTGTCCCAGGGAAATTTATATAAAAACCATATCTTATTCCTTGAGATATCCATTCATCAACTTCAGGATAATCAAAATCATTCTTAATGATTACCTTTCCCATCAGAGAGCTTACATCGATTTTGTTTGAGATTTGCTTCAATGTTTCTATAGAAGCAAATTCAACATCTTCAGGCGCTGGCGGATCATCGATCGGATCAGCAGCCTTTGCGACAGCCGTAAAACCGGATGCCAAAATGCAAAAAACGCAAACAAACAGGATTATTTTTCTCATTCTTCCTCCTTTGTATTTTTCTATTTTATCTCCCAATATTAAATTTTTTGAGAGCTGATTTTTAGAAAAACAATAATGTTCTTCTATATATAATTATAGCACACATTTTAAATAATGTCAAGTATAGCATTGCTTAAACAATTATCAATTATATTGCAATATTTCTATAATCTGTCAAATTAAAGTGATGAATCAAATTATCAACAAATTGCCTAAGAAACCAGGTGTTTACATCTTCAAGTCAAACAGTGAAGAAATTTTATATATAGGAAAGGCAAAAAATATCAAAAAAAGAGTTAAAGATCATTATCAGACTCAAAGTTATCCAGATGATATTATAATTCCTCAAATCAACGACATAGATTTCATAATAACAGCTTCAGAAAAACGCGCTTTGATTTTAGAAAATGAATTGATAAAAAAATTCCAACCAAAATACAATAAATTATGGAAAGATGACAAGAACTACGCTTATGTCCAAATATCGCAAGAAGACTTTCCTCATATTTCTATAACCCATCAAAAAAAGGATAAAAATTTTGAATATATCGGTCCCTTTGTGAGCGCAAAAAAAATAAAAGAATTTCTACATGATATAAGGAGCATACTCCCCTTTCGAACCTGCAGAACAATGCCTAAAAAATATTGCATCTACCACGACTTAGAACTATGCCCGGGATATTGCATTAAAAAAACAAAAACAAACAAGTCAAAATCAAAAAAAATCATATCTGCATTGAAAACATTATTAGAAATTTATGCCAACAAAAAACCGCGGATTGAAGGATATGATATTTCGAATATCCAGGGGCAAGATTCTGTAGGATCTATGGTTGTCTTCAATGGATCTGATAAATCTACAAAAGATTATAGATTATTCAAAATAAAAACAATAAAAGGCATTGATGACCCCGGATCCATGAAAGAAATAATTTCACGCAGAATGAAACACGAAGAATGGAAAATGCCAGAATTGATAATAATAGACGGAGGAAAAACTCAAATATCAAAGTTGAAAAATACCGACATCCCAATAATCGCTTTAGCAAAAATAAAAAGAAAATATGATGCTGGAGTTATTCATTCTCAATTTTCAAAAAAATCAATTCAAACAAAAAATCTTCCTAAAGAAATACAAAATCTTTTTTTGCGGATTAGGAATGAATCTCATAGATTTGCAATAACACTTCATAAAAAGCTAAGATTAAAACATGCAATTCAAGGTTAAATCAAATTTTAAACCGCAAGGAGACCAAAGCAATGCTATTGCCAAGCTTTCGGATGGATTGAAAAAGAATTATCCTTTCCAGACATTATGGGGAGTTACTGGATCTGGAAAAACCTATGTAATGGCAAAAATAATAGAAAAAACCCAGCGTCCCGCATTAATAATTTCCCCAAACAAAACATTGGCAGCTCAACTTTACGAAGAATTCAAATCTTTTTTTCCGGAGAATAATGTCCATTATTTTGTCTCTTTCTATGATTACTACCAACCAGAAGCCTATATACCAGCGACAGACACTTATATCGATAAAGATGTAAAAATCAATGATGAAATAGACAGAATGAAGCATGCAGCAGTCCAGAGCTTGCTTTCAAATAAAGACACGATTATTGTTGCGTCAGTTTCAGCAATCTATAATCTTGGAGATCCAAAAAAATATGATGATGTGGTGAAGCTATTCAAAACCGGCCAAAAAATTTCTGAAATTCAGTTATTCAAAGAATTAATTAAACTTCAATATGAAAGGAATGATTACGAACTTTCCCGCGGAAAATTCAGAAAAAGGACGAATTATATAGACATTTGGACTTCAGGATCGGATCAAATAATCAGAATACAGATTACTTCAAATAAAATATCAGAAATAGAAATTTCAGATGCTCCTTTTGGAAATTTTAGAAAAATAGAGCAAATAAGCCTCTTCCCCGCTAAATTTTGGGTTTCAGAGAACAATTATGCAGATGCTATTCCTAAAATAGAAAAAGAATTAAAAACTTGCATAACTAATTTCAAAAAACAAGAAAAATTAGTAGAAGCTGAAAGATTAAAACGAAGGACTGAATACGACATGGCAATGATAAGGGAAACTGGATTCTGCTCTGGAATAGAAAATTATTCCGGAATTTTAGAAAATAGAAAACCAGGACAGCCTCCTTATACATTGCTTGATTATTATCCAGAAAATTTCATCTTATTCTTAGACGAATCGCATATCGCAATTCCTCAATTAAGAGGAATGTATTTTGGAGACAAAGCAAGAAAGGACGCTTTAGTGGATTATGGATTCAGATTACCGTCAGCCAGAGACAACAGACCATTAAAATTCGAAGAATTCGAATCCGTAGAAAAAAGGACTATCTTTGTGTCGGCTACGCCAGGAAATTATGAAGAAAAAAATTCAAAACAAATCATACAACAAATAATAAGGCCTACCCACCTTTTAGATCCTGAAATAGAAATCCGCCAAAGTAAAGGACAGATAGAAAATCTAATGGAAGAGATAAGAAAGAGAAAAGAAAATAAACAGAGAGTATTAGTTTTGACGCTTACTAAAAAAATGGCTGAAGCAATATCGAGCCATTTTCAGGAAAATGGAATCAAAGCAGAATATATTCATTCAGAATTGAAAACATTCAAACGCAGTGAAAAATTAGCCGATTTAAGAAAAGGAACTTACGATGTTTTAGTAGGAATAAATCTTTTAAGAGAGGGACTCGACCTTCCTGAAGTTTCATTAATAGCCATTTTAGATGCAGATAAAGAAGGCTTCTTAAGAGATGCTGGATCATTGATACAAATAATGGGAAGGGCTTCCCGCCACCCAGAAGGAAAAGTTATCATGTATGCAGACAAAATAACAAGATCAATGAAAGATGCTATAGATATCACAGAATACCGAAGAAAAATTCAAAAAGAGTACAATCAGAAAAACGGTTTCAAACCAAAACCAATTATCAAAGAAATAAAAGAAACATTTAAAAATTTTAAAGAAGAGATAATGCCAAGACAAGAATTCCTTAGAGAATATATAAAAGAATTAAAGTCAAAACTTGAATTAGCTCGCAGAAATCTCCAATTCGATCAAGCTTCTTTAATAAAAGCAAAAATAGATTCTTTAGAGAAAGAAAAGAAATAATATGAAAATATTAAAAATTAAAGATTGTTTAGAATTAAAAAAATTCAGACCAGGAGCAAAAACATTTTTAATTGAAATACCTGCCGGGCAAATTTTAGAAGCATATTATAAATGGATAATTACAGGAAAGATATAAAAAAATATTGCCAATAATTATAAAAGGCGTTCTATATAGAACGCCTTTTATTAAAATTCTATCTGAAATAATTCTTTGGCATTATTATTATAAATTTCTGCCAATTCATTAGGATCTTTTTGTTTAATCCTTGCCACTTCATTTAAAACATCTAATACACCTACTGGAGTATTGCGTTCCCCTTTTCTGGAAGGATGGATCAAATAAGGACAATCGGTTTCTAAAACTATTCTTTGGTCTAGTGTGGCTTTAATTAATTCCTCAAAATTTATTCCGGGAATTTGCTTAAAAATAATTCCATTATATCCTATAAAAAATCCCAAATCTAAAAATCTGTTTAAATAAACTAAATCAGCCATAAAACAATGTAATACTGCTCTTTTTGGTATTAATCCAGGATTATTATTAAAAAAATCTATCATGTCATCATAAGCCATTCTGCAATGGATAATAACTGCTTTATCTAATTCTTTTGCCAATTCTAATTCTTTTTTAAACAGTTCTTGTTGATCTTGCTTAAATAAAAGTTTTTTTCCTGTATTTTTAGGCTTGTAATAATAGTCTAAGCCTATTTCCCCTATTGCAACTACTTTGGGATTTCGAGCCAATTCTTTATAGGCCTGACTATCAAATTCCGGCTCATCGTTGGGATTTTCTTCATTCTCATCATCCTGCAATTTCATTATTTTGCTTGCTAAATGAATAGGATGCAATCCAACGCTTGCCCACATGTTTTTATTTTTTTGAGCTATATCAACAGCTTTCTTTGAAGTTATCAAGCTTGTTCCGACATTAACGGCAACTATGCCTTTTTCCTGACATTGTTTTATAATTTGATCTCTATCTTGGTCAAACGCTTTAAAATTCAAATGCGAATGAGTATCTATAATCATATTTTCTTATATCATAAAAACTATTTAAATTAAAACCCTCGCATTGTTCAAAAAATGCGAGGGTAAAATATTATTTCAATCAATTTTATCTATTAAACATCTCAATATCTGGATTTTCAGAATAAATATATTCTTCGCTTTGAGCTTGCAAATCTTTTTCCATAAGGCACATATTTCCATCTCCATCTGTAGCTTCAAGTTTTACTATATAATCGCCGGCAGCTGAATATGTGTGTTCTGGATCTTTCTCAGCAGATTCTGCTCCATCTCCAAAGTTCCATTTTAATACAGCCTTCGGAGGATCGTCATACGTTGTCACATTAGATGTAAATTTATATTTAATAATATCTTTATTTTCTGGATCTTCTATCTTTAAGAAAGAAAAATCTACACTTGGGTATCTATGCGTTGGCGTGGTGAATGTGCCTGATTCTTTGTTAGATTCGACATCGTTCTGATCCCATGCGATTAATTCCCAAGTATAAGTTTTTCCATATTCTAATCCAGTAGCAAGATAAGAAGTGGATTCGCTTATAATTTTCCCCGTATCAAGTTCTGGCTCCAATATTTTTATTTGGTATGCTTTTTGCGCTGGATCATTATCAGTGTATTTCCATGTCAATCGAATCGAAACTGTAGCCCCGCTATTGCAAGAATCAGGTTTATCATATGATAAATCAGAAATTACCGGTTTTTGATTATAAAGCACTTTTACTATCATAGAATCTGTTGATTCTTGAACAAGTTCTGGAGGTTTGGGATATTCTGGAGCTAATGAACCATCTTCTACAGATATCATATCAATAATTTTATATACCTTCATCTTCAAAAAGCATTTGACATCAGTGTCTTCTTCAATCTTTGGAGCTTTAAAAGTAGCGCTCAGACTATTTTGATTTTCAACAGAACCTTTTTCGCAGCTCCATTCATATTGATAAAAATAATTAGTAATCTGTTTATAATCTTTTTCTATCTCTGGCTGATTAGTTGGACTAACGGGCTTGCTTGGATCAAATTTAGGATTAGGAACCATTAATTTAACTATCTGCTCGCTTGGCTGCAAAGAATCTTGATATAGAACACTTCCATCTAAACTAACAAAATTTTCAGAAAAAGTAGTCTTATCATCCCCTGCTTCAGCTAACGGAACCTGCCCATCAACAGTAATAACAAAAGTAGCCATTTCAGAATTTATCTTTCCCATTTCAAACCATTTATTATCAATTGTCTGAACTGTGTCTAAATCATTAATCTTAACCTGTAAATAAACAATTCCTTCTTGTTGACCAGTAATATAATAGCCATTATCATCTTTTTCAATTTTAACAGTATCTGATTCCCCAGCTTGAGAACAATCTCCATTATTGCAATCAGAAGCGTTAAATGCTTTAACTTCAACTTTACTCCAATCTTTTGAAGGATCTGAAACTGCCATGCCTATTTTAGGATAATAAGTTCCTAAAGATCCAAGATTAACAGTGGATTCATAAAGATATTCATTAGGCAATGGAGTCAAATTATCATAAATCTTTTTTGCATCATCAACCCAATAAGCAGGCGGCTCATCAATTGCCCCGCCTCTGATAACCCAAGAAATACTATTTTCAATATCTGGCTTATTTAATTTTAATCTTAATTTTTCCCCGACTGGAATTGTAAAATCATTACCACTAGATTCTTGCTCTGTATCAAAATCTACTAATTGAGGATTAGAAGTAAAAATACTTGTTAGATTAGCATTCAAAAAAACGTCATTCCATCTTCTATTATTTAAAGGATCTGTGATCCTATTATAATAAGCAGGAACATTCAAAGTTCTTTTTGCTGTTTGAGTATCTATTTTTATAGAATCTTTAATCAAATTCCTTTGCACGGAAAAATTAGAAGCTGTTGTCCAAGGGCTTGAATTTGCATTTCCACAATCATTTAAATTTCCTGAAGTGCAAAATCTTATTCCCCATTCATACCCTCTATCATCTGATTGATGGAACCAATCTTTTGAATCAACATTATTTTCAAATGGGATAACAATACTATAAGAAGTAGTTGTATATTCTCTTCTGTCTCCTGTTTTATTATTCTTAATATAATACTGATATCCGGGAGAACCTTGAACAGACTCCCAATCAAAAATTATTGGAGGAGACAATATATCTATTCCATTAGGAGGAGACGGCAGAGAATTAATTTTAGTGTATGGTGTTGAAATTTTAACACTATATGGATAATAATAAGTATAAGCATAAGTCTTATAACTCCATGGAGTACAATAAACAGAACGACATGCCCTGATAATATAATAAACATTAGGATAATTCCAAATATTAGCTTTGGTTAATATAATCTCATTATTATCAATTGAAGTACTATAAATTTCTACTGCCCCAGAGCATGCATCATTACCACATGCTTTTCCAGAATCATATGGCAAAGAACTGTAGAATTTTATTTCGTATTTGTCAGTGTTAGAAACGACAT
>Ga0116184_10000113_pt1 | contig 95308 bp, 99 predicted proteins | sample AD_JPNNA5_MetaG_FD_89886 | JGI IMG/M metagenome (GOLD analysis project Ga0116184, IMG submission 89886) | Active sludge microbial communities of municipal wastewater-treating anaerobic digesters from Japan - AD_JPNNA5_MetaG | ecosystem: Engineered > Bioreactor > Anaerobic > Digestate | place... | reverse complement strand
CCGGAGAATGTTTCCACCCGGAATGAGGGATTTATGAGGGCATAGGACCTGGCAAATGCATCTCTTTGCGTTCCTGCAAAGATATTGTTTTCGCTTATGCCCAGCGGTATGTTTGTGATAATGTTTTTAATTTCATAAGCTGCTCGAAGTTCCTTGGGTAAATCTTTCAATTCTTCATGTGTATCGCAAACAATCTCACGAGCAAGAAACCAACCGTCCAGTCTTTTTAAACTGCGCTCTTCTTTGAAAAGCAGGGAGGCCTTGTCATCTATTACTTTTTGTGTGTAAACTTCATATACATTCATGTCTACCTCCGAAAGCTATGTCCTTATTATATCAAATCCGTTATCTTTAAATATACGGGTAAACATTTCCAAAGTGTCATCGGAAATATATTCATAGCCTTTCATTTTATACTCCATACCGCATTGTTGCCATTTGGATTTGCCGAATTCATGAAATGACAAAAATTCAACGGTTATGTTCTGCTTGTTACATTCCGATAAGGTATTTACAAACCCCACGGCATTTTCCTCTTCCGCATTAAAACCCTTTATGAGCGGTATTCGTATGTTGATTTTTCTTATAAGCGATAATCTTTTCAGGTTTTTCTTAATTATTGCATTGGAGATACCCACGGTTTTTCTGTGTCTGTCATCATCATAGTGTTTAAAGTCGATAATGAGATGGTCGATATATTCCGTTGCCGATGCAAGATCGGGATGGGAACCGTTGGTCTCTATAGCGGTATTAATATCTTCCTGTTTCAACTTTTTTAGCATGTCAATCAAAGCAGGCAGATTTAATGTCGGTTCTCCTCCGGTAAAGGTAACGCCGCCTCCGGAAAAGAACATGGATTTACTTCTTGCGGCTTCTGAAACTATTTCATCGGTGTGGTATGTGTCGCAGGATAATTTAATGCCCATGTGGAGTGTCTGAAGACACATTTTAGGACAGCCCCTGCAAAGTTTGCTGTCCAGCATACCGGAAGATATGGCACCGTTAGGACATACTGCATCGTCAACACCTTCGGTTACCATTATACTGCCGTCTTTTTCTATACCTTCGGGATTGGAACACCACGGGCAATTCATGTTGCAGCCCTGCAGATGATAAACAAGTCTGTTACCCGGGCCGTCCTGCGAGAAATTAAAGCCTTTCTGAAATACTTTAATAAGCATTTTATCCCTTCTTTATAACCTGACCTGCCGGTGTATCGTTTATGGAATAACCCAACTGCCTTATCCGGTCACGCAATTGGTCGGATTTCTTCCAGTCTTTGTTTTTTCTGGCTTCCAGACGCTGCTCGGCAAGTAGTGTTACCTCTTCCGGTATATCATCCGCCGCTTCGGTTCTTTTTTTGTCAAGATCCAGAGCAAGCACCTTATCGAAATCCATCAGCAGATTATATATACTTTTGGATTTGACATTGTTTCTGGCTGCATTCCATACGGTACTCATGGCAAGAGGCAGATTGAGGTCATCTTGCAATGCTTCACGGAATTGCTGTTTGTATTCTTCTATCACGTTTGAGTCAATGTGCGTATCCGATTCTTTGTGTTCTAAAACGAGATTGGATAAACGGTTAAGACTTTTCTGAGCCGCCTCTATTCCGTCCCATGTGAAGTTCAGTTTTTTCCCGTAATGAGCATTTAAGCACATATATCGGAAGGCAAGAGGTTCGTACCCTTTTTCTTCCAAGTCGGACAGAAGATAGGCTGTTCCCATGGATTTGGACATTTTGCCTCCGTCAACCTGTAAAAACTCGCAGTGCATCCAGTACTTAACCGCCTGCTTTTTCAAGAAAGCGTCCGACTGCGCTATTTCATTTTCATGGTGAATGGGTATATGATCCACTCCTCCGGTATGTATATCAAACTGATCACCTAAGTACTTTCTGCTCATTGCGGAACATTCTATATGCCATCCGGGATAACCCATACCCCATCTGCTGTCCCATTGCATAATGTGTTCTTTGGGAGCTTTTTTCCACAAAGCGAAATCCGCAGGATGTCTCTTTTCTTCATTGACGGCAACTCTTGCTCCCGCAAGCTGTCCTTCCAGATCCAGATTGGACAATCTGCCGTATTGCGGAAATTTTGCTATGTCGAAATATATTCCGTCGCTTGTTTCATATGCATAGCCCTCATCATAGAGCTTGTATACCATTTCCAGCATTTCTTCTATGTGCTCCGAAGCTTTACACAGTACATTGGGTCTTTGTATGTTCAGTTTTTTAATATCCGCAAGAAAAGCATCGGTATACATCGCTGCTATTTCCCATGGCGTCTTATTGGTACTTTTTGCCGTTTTAATCATCTTGTCTTCACCTTCGTCGGCATCGGAAACAAGATGTCCCACATCGGTTATATTCATAACATTCTTAACTTTATATCCTAAATAATTCAGCGACCTTTTTAAGAAATCCATGAATAAAAAGGCTTTCATGTTTCCTATATGAGCATAACTGTATACGGTAGGTCCGCAGGAATACATGCGTACCGTTTTATCGTCAATCGGTACCAGTTGCTCTTTCTTCTTTGTAAGTGTATTGTATACCTTCATAATCTGTCCTTTCCTAATGCAGGATTGTTAAAAATCATTAAACAGTTCACTGCTAATTATATATTAGTATGGAGGAATAATCCATCGGATAAAGAAAAATATGGAATAGCACATATCAAACAGCCGGAAAGTCCAAAGATAATGGATTTTTTATTACAAGTATGCTCTAATAATAGGTAGAGATGTGGAGGTGCAAAATGCAAATTGAACTATATAAAAAACTGTATGGCAGTTTAGTCAACTATGCTGCAGCAATGGGAATAGATGAAGTTTCTCTTCAGAGGTACTTTTACCCTAAAAGAGATATCACTTCAAAGGGTATTCTGATTCGACTTTGTTCATCCTTACAGAATAGCGGCAGGATGCGCAACTCCATAAAGTTTAACGATAAAGATACCACCAACAGAATGATTATAAAAAAGGTACTGTTCGATTTTAACACGAAGAAATCCGCTTCTATATATCATGAATGGACAAGCATTTATGATGCGATGCTTGATATGGGTATCATTGATAAGGGTATGAAAAAGCATACAGCAACCAATTGGGAAAAATACTGTCGAGGACTCTATGACGGGTTGCAGTTTTTAACAGTTGATAATGGTGAAAAGATAATAGCAGATCTTGTGGCAACATCAAATATGACAGACAAGGAACTAAAGGAATTACATGCAATTTCAAAGAAAATACATGGTCTCGGTTTATCATTAACCTGTGATTGGTTGAAGGATTGTGGCTGCACATGGCTGGCTAAACCGGATGTACATATTATAAAGGTAGTCAGATACATGCAATCTGATGATAAGCTCAATGAAGAGGATGTTATTAAAGAGATGTTTTCTTGGGCTCAAGCCGTAAAGAAAAGCGGCACTGATAAGAATGCTACGGCATACAAGATTGATAAAATAATATGGTTATTGTGTACAGGTACTTTCTATCTTGATGATAACAGAATAGGCAGAGAAGCCATATACAGAACAATTGATTCTCTAAGGTAGTATTAAGCAGTTTATGATTAAGTAATTAAGTACCTTTACGCAAGATATTCAAATAGTCCGTGTAAGAATATATTTTTGTCTTACCTGCTTTTCTGGAATGTTCCAAAATGCCTTTTTTACATAGTATATCTACATATTTAGCTGTGGAGTTATAGGAAAAGCCTAATGCCTCAGCTGTTTTTTTGGTATCTATTATAGGATTTTTCTCAAGATAAGTAAGTAATGTCTCCAGTCTTGCTTTGATGCTCGGGGTTATGTCGTCAAGCTTCTGAATGCTTATATTTTTCACCTCGGTTAACTTGTCAATTGTTTCTATAGCGTCGGTTGCCGTTTCAACTATAGCACGAAGAAAGAAAGTAACCCATTGTTCGTAATTTCCGCTTTTTCGGACTTCGCTTAAACGGTCGTAATACTCGATACGGTTGGCTTTAAGGTAACAGGACATATACAGTACGGGGGAACGCAGTGTTTGTGTCTGCATTAAAAACAGAGCGATCAGCAATCTTCCTATTCTGCCGTTACCGTCTAAAAACGGGTGAATGGTTTCGAACTGATAATGAATCAGTGCTGCTCTGATTAGTGTATCAAGTGAGTCTTCACTATTTATGTACTTCTCAAGGTCGGACATTGCAATATTCATATCTTGCACATTGGGAGGTATGTAGCGGGCATTTTTTAGTGTACTTCCCGGGCTGCCAAGCCAATTTTGCGATGTACGGAATTCACCGGGTGTTTTTTCCGCTCCGCGTACTCCCTGAAGCAAAACAGCATGTGTTTCTTTGATAAGTCTGTTACAGAGCGGAAGCGTATTAAGCTGCTCCACGGCAAATTCCATCGCTTTGATGTAGTTTACAACTTCCGAAACATCAGCATTGGTATTTGTATCAAGGTTAGGGTCAAGTATATCTTCCAAAGTACATTGCGTACCTTCTATCTGTGATGAGACAAGTGCTTCTTTACGTACATACATGGCAACAAAAAGATCCATATCGGGGATTCTTGCAGCAAGGCCGTCTAAGAGCGAAACCTTCTTATTTGCCTCCAGCAGAAGAGCCAACATTTCCTCATCGGGTTGTATGGGCGGTATCGGGGGAAGCTTAGCGGGTCTGAAGGACTTATACTCAAGCTTTCCTGAAAGATTGGAAACATATTCACCGGAACGATTAATCATAATATCACCTCAAATTTGAGTTTTCTAAGGGTATTACAGCATAGAAAACTCAAAAAGTCAATAAAATTTGAGTTTGCTATGGAAAATATGGAAAGAAAACGCAAATTTTTAAGGTAATTTGCGTTTTCATAGACAAATATTCTTTTATGTTAATCGGTGCACTCAGCTCTGTTTAATAACCCTCACATAGAACTTAACCATATCGTATACGGTATCACAGGGTATTCTTTCGTTGTTTCCGTGAATTAAAGCTCTTTGTTCTTTTGTTAAGTACATTGCGGAGAATCTGTATACCTTATCGGATATCTTGCTGAAGTGTCTGGAATCGGAAGCCGCAAACATAAGGTAAGGGGAGACTATTGCATCGGACCATGTCTGTTTTATTGCATCGGTCAGTATATCCCAGCCTTTACAGTCGGTAGAGGAATATATCGAAGGGTCGGAACCGTGAATCATTTCAAATTCAATATTGTCATTTTTTACGGTCTTCTTAAGATATTCTATAGCCGATTGACATGTATCTGTCCCTATAAGTCTCAGATTTGCGGTAAAGGATGCTTTGGGAGGAAGTACATTGGCCGCACTGCTGCCGCTTGCCATTGTGAATGCAACGGTGGTTCTCATAAGAGCATTAAGCTCGCCTCCGCTTTTTTTGCACATAAGATCCAATACCGGACTGAAACACCACAGGTTTGCAAAGATTACTTTGAAAACAAAAGAGGAATGCCTGCCTAAGTTATCAAACATTTTTTTAACAGGGGGAGTCAGTTGGAACTTGAACGGGTTATTTTCAATATTGACAACGGCTTGTGAAAGCTGACCGATAATTGTGTGAGGTTTAGGAGAGGATGCGTGACCGCCCTGACTTTTCATGGTCATACGTACATCCATAGCTCCTTTTTCCGCCGTACCCACAAGAGCACATCTGGCTTTTACACCGGGGAAAACATCTTCCACTACCGCTCCGCCTTCATCTATTACCAATGCGGGTACTATGTTCCTTTTTTTAAACAATTCCACAATAGCGGGGCAGGAGGGACCGGACACTTCCTCATCGCCTGAGAAAGAAAGATAGATGTCGTTTTGGGGTACAAAGCCTTGTTTAATAAGGAGATTGGTTGCTTCCAGAATTGAGGTGAAAGTACCTTTGGTATCCAATGTACCGCGACCCCACACTTCATTGTTTTCCACAATACCTTCAAAAGCGGGCTTATCCCATTGGTCCTCATTTGCCGGAACGACGTCATAATGTGCCATTAGCACTGTGGGTGCATCGCTTTCTTTACCCGGCCAGCGGAAGAGAAGACCTGTGTTTGATACTTTTTCAAATTCACATTTCCTGAAAACATCGGGATAGAACTTTTCTATGAGTTTGTGCAGTTTTTCAAATTCCGCAAAATCCACCTTTTCGAAATCCATGTTGGATACGGTTTTGCATTTTATAAGTTCCGACAATCTGTTTATTATCCCCTCATTATCTAATTCAATATCAGTTATTTCGGGTTTCGTTATCGGATAAGGCTTAAACAATAACGCCCGAATGATAAGAATGAGAAGGAAAATGATAAACAGAGCGGGAAAAATTAACCACCACATAACATACCTCCTAAAGTTTGTCTTTCTTATACAATATCCTTGCGGCTATTATCGCAATAATTGCTCCTACAGGTACCAGTACACCTACATAACCGGATAAATCGATAGGCGAGATAATGAACAGAGCCAGCATGAATAACAGAGGTGCTAGGCCTATTTTCCAGTTTTTAGATATATATACTACTCCTAATCCTCCGAATAAAGCGGGAAGTATATTGGCAAATGCCGGTTTTAATGCTTCCGATTCCAATAGCGGTCTTATTGCGGTAAGTCCCAATACCCCGATAGCAATAATGACTATGGTTACTATGCTGGATACGGCTATGGCAATAGTGGAGATAACTTCTCCTTCGTCTGTTCCCGGTTTTACTTTGGATGCATTCATGGCATTCAAAGCGCACGGTGCCTTAAGATTGGAGATGTTTCCCGTTACAAAGGAAAGATAAGAGCCTCCCGAGCCCAGCATGGGGGTATATGTCAGAATTTCAATAACGCCCACTGTCCAGAAAATAGGGGCAACTCCGGCAAGAGCTTTGAAGAGAGGACCGGCAGACGGCCATGCGTTGTATATAACACATATAGCTGTCGGGAACAGTGTGAAAAGAGCTAAAGCTCCCAACATCCAGATTCTTCCGTGGAAATGTATTTGATCATCATAAGATTTTGTTGTTTTATTCTTTTTCATGTCCGCCTCCTAAATTAAACTTTCTATCAGATTGGTAATGGGAATGGAAAGAGCCATTGCGACAAGCATGGTTATCGGAAGAGCGAAATCTTCCAGCCACTTTATCTTGAATTTCTTAACCAGTATACCCAGAACCGACATAATCAATGCCGAAACAATCATTACGAATACCGGTATCCATCCAATAAGTCCGGATTTTATGTCGGCAAAGATAAGTCCTAAAAACGCCGATATCATACCTAAAAACAGTGCAGTAAGAAAAGCATCACTCCATTTTTCATCCCGTTCTTTTATCTTTATAAGGCCTCTTTGAATTTTCTTAAGGAACAAGGGGACAAGAATAAGTCCGGTGAATATTCCCAAGTGCATTACCCATGCCATTGTGGCAAAAACTTTAGGATCGGTAACCAAAGTGGACAGGTCGGTGATGCCCAACGATTTGGCTGCGGAAGTTGCCGCGGTAACTTCGTATGTAAGTGCTCCCAGAATGGATAAACGCAACCATGGAAAGGGCAGTCCTAAAAAGCCCGCCATAGTCAGCACACCCATAAGTATGGATATCGCCGGTGCAATAGTGAAGATTGCACTGGATAGAATGGTCTTTTTTACCGTTGATGAGCTTATATTCAACTCTTTAGCCCTTTTAATAGCTTTTACAAGGAAAAAGACCGCCTGAGCGGTAACATAAAGTAAGACTATTGCTACCATTATGTACATTAATTTGGAATTAGGGTCAAATGTCATATTTACCTCCCGTTATTAATATTTACTACAGATTTATGTCAATTATACACTTATTAATGTTTCTTGAGTAGGTAAAATATATATTTTTATCCGAATTTTACTTTTTTTCCGATTTTCTCTTATTTTTATTACATTTCAAAGCATTACACATTTTATAGGGGTAATTCATATAGAAATAATATTTACAGTTTCTGTAAATATACAGTTTTGTCTGTGTAATAATACCGGATGAAATATTATCATCGTACCATGGGATATTTATACGGTAAAAAAGAAAGAAAAGGCAGTGCGGCGGCGGAAGCGGCAATAGTTCTTCCTCTCATTCTTATGCTGGTTATTTCCGTAATGATGATGATTGTGAAGATAAGTTGCGAGGAGATTGAGTATACGGAATATGACCTGACTTCCGAGATAAGAACATATGACGGTATAAAGCGTAAGGGGGATATTATATTTGAAACCTTCTTCAAATAGAAAAAAAGGAGTGATAACGGCATTTGTGGCGGTTATAACGCCGGTGCTGATACTGTTGGTATTGGTGCTATCCGATATATATCTTGCCAAAAATGCACTGAATGCGGCGAAAAATGCCGCTAAAGCATCCTTAGGATGTGTATTGAGTCAATACAGCACATACATGAAGGAGCGGTATTCACTATACGGCTATGAGATGAGCGACCGGGAGGCTGCTTTACGTATAACCGAGGCACTGAATAACTCTTCGATAAGCAGAGGGCTTTTTGAAATGGAAATAGTGAATGTGGAAGTAGAGAGAAACAAACCTCTGACAAGTTATCCGGTCATATCCGCTCAGATAAACCGCCTTATGAGCGATGAAATATTCAGAACCGTTTTAGCCGAGACAAACGAAAGAATTGAAATGTTTTCCAAGATTAAGGATGTTATCAGGACTCTTAATGTGAAGATGCAGATAGACGAATTGATAGGCGGATTGAAAAACGCTCATACTTTGTTGAAAGAAACGGTTGAAGAGATAAATTCCAGTCAATATTATCATGACCTGATGGAGATTATACGTTACGCGGATTCGTTGTACGGCGAGATGCTTTCCTATATGAAAAGCGGAGATAAGGAGCAGACGGATACGGCTCAGGTGCTGAAAAAACAGGTAACGGATATTTTGAAAACCAATGTGGATAATATTATATATGTTCTGAAAGAGTACAATAAAAAAGCCGTTAACCTGTTGAATGAAATGATTAACACCTATGCGGATATACACATACTGTCGGAAAATCTGAAAGGTATAGTGGACGGTATTGAAGATTGTCCCGAACAGTTAAAGGCCGTATTGAAGATATGTGCAGATACCGTTTATAAAATGGAAACTTCCTTATCGGTGTCGGTTTTGCAAAACATCAAAGCGGTATTGGACAGAAATGTTGACTGTCTGGAACAGACCATGAAGCATATGCTGGATACTGTAAGTGAAGAAAAGGATGTTTCTCTATATGATGTTTTTTGTGACGGTTTTGAAATGTACTATGATGCTGTATATAACGGGGATGTTCTGGACGGGTTTTTTGCATCGGTCATTGATGATATAGTTAAAGATCAGCGGTCCCTGTTAAAAAAAATGGCGGATGAAGTACTGGAATCAATCATAATAGAAGACATAAGGATAGATGATTTTATCAATCTGGTATCGGAAGGTTATGAGGATACATATATTTTCCAAGCCGATGCCACCGGCAACACCTCAAAAAGCATATCCGAATCTTTCACGGATTTATCCGAGATGCTGTCTCAAATTAAAGAAGATATCATGATTAACGAATACATAATGCTGTATATGAACGGTTTTACGGATTCGGATACCGATCAAGGTGAGAACAGATATTTAGATGGCGAAATTGAGTATATCATTTTCGGAAACAGAGACAACAGAAAGAATGTTCAATCGTGCAAAGCGTCTCTTATGGCATTGAGATTTGCTTGTAACGCCATTCATGTCTATACCGATTTGCCTAAGACTACCAAAGCCGATGCATTGGCGGCATGTCTTGCTGGCAGCTGGACTTTCGGTGCGGCAGCACCCATAGCCAAGAATCTTATCTTATGTTCCTGGGCTATAGCGGAATCGGCATACGATACCGAGGCTCTTTGCAGAGGAGCGAAGTGTCCGGTAATCAAGATGGACGGTGACTGGAATCTGGATATAGGTCTGGAAAAGGGTTTAAGTAAAACACCCGACTGGCTGAAAACTGATTATGATGACTATTTACGGCTTCTTTTATGCACAAAAAGCAATAATGTCAAGGTCTTAAGGCTGCTGGATCTGATTGCTCTCAATTCACCGGACAATATGGACATGTCTTCGGTGTGCTGCGGCATCAAGGTGGGAGTAACTTTAAAGTTCAAAGGTCTTTTGGGTACCGAAAGGAGTTTTTATGTTGAAGCGGAAGACTCATACTGAGGGCAGAATAACGGCGGAAAGCTGTATATGTTGCTTTGTGCTCATATTTGTACTGTTGTTGAGCATACAACTGAACGGATATATAAAGGCACATTCCGATTTACTGTCCGAACTGGACAGGCGACTTGTCAATGGAGCCGTCGCATACCATGCATCGGGAATATATCTTGTGGATGTTATTACGCAACCGGAGGAGACGGATATAAACAATGCAATATTCTTTGCGGTTCCGTATGATGACTTCTTTACTCTCTCGGTCTTTGCCGATTACAGCGGGATATTGAAGAAAAACAGAGTTTATGTTCGTTCGGTATCATCTAAATGGGCGGGAGACGGTAAAGGGGTTGTTAAAGAAAATATCTGGGAATTGGACCCTTTGGAACGAGGTCAGGTAATACATAAAATGATGGGAGCCAATCTGGATCATAATTTTCCGACTCTGGATATATATGACGGTTATACAAAAGAGGCGGTATCTATCGTAAGTATAAATACGCAGGAAGACAGCTATAAGTCCGGTACCGAACTGAAGAGAAAAATAAAAAAGCATATCGATTCCATGGATAAGTTTACCTACGGAGAATACAAAGGTTATTCGGTCAGCGGAGAGGATATAAGGGAGAAAACCGTGTTGGTGGTCATTCCCAATGCCAAACTCACCGGCCATCAGACCAAGCAGATAAACGATATGTTTAAATATGCAAAAAAAGCGGGTATAAATCTCGAAATCAAGAAATTTCAGTAGTTACAATTGTAAAATAGTTTCAGGTTATATATAATCAATCCGGGTAGGTAATGGACTTGAAATATCAGCTTGTGCTTGCCGGAGGCGGAGCCAGAGGTTCCTACCAGATAGGTGTATGGAAAGCTCTGAGAGAACTGAATATAGAGGTTGACATGGTCATAGGTACTTCCGTGGGCTCTATAAACGGGGCGGCTTTTGTCTGCGGTGCATTTGAGCAGGCGGAATACCTATGGAAGACATTGGATATGCCCACTCTCTTTGATATTACCTATGACAAAGAAGACGGAGAGCCGGGTTCTGTCGAGTATATCGAATCCATACTTAAGAATAAAGGGCTGGATACATCCACATTGAAAGGCTATCTGGAGCAGGTAATAGATGAAGAGGTCTTACGTAATTCACCTGTTGATTATGCATTGGTAACAGTTTCCTTAACAAAGATGAAACCCGTCATACTGTTTAAAAAAGATATTCCTGAGGGTAAAGTAGTGGATTTCATACTTGCAAGTTCCGCCGTTCCCGGATTTAAAAAGCAGGAAATAGACGGGGAACTTTATCTGGACGGAGGTTTCTACGATAATCTTCCTATAAATGTACTGATTGAGCACGGTTATAAAAATATAATAGCGGTAAGCAATGCCGCCATAGGCGTATACAGGCGTGTTCAGCAATCGGATGCTAAGATATTGTATATAGAGAATCAGCAGATTGAGGGAGGTATATTGGAATTCGACCCCGAATTGGCAGCCCGAAATATGTTGCTGGGATATCTTGACGGCATGAAAGCATTCGGTAAGTTTATCGGAAAGAATTACTATATTTCCGACAATGCAACTCATGACTATGCAAAACCTTTGACCGACAGAGAAATTGAAATGCTTTATCTGAATGTTAAGAAAAGCAAAAGATTTGTAACGGAATCGGTGCTGCAGTTTTCTCTTTTAAGAACTTTAAGAAACAATACCGACGGTGTGCTTACCGCAAAAAGAATGTTTTTCGCGGGAATGGAGATTACCGCCAACATGTTCGGTATAGAGAAAATAAGGGCCTATACACCTGAACAGCTCATTACAAAGATAATGGCTGCATACCGTTCCGCTAAATCGGCTCACAGACAGATTATGAAAGAAAAGAATAACTTTTTTAAGAATCTGATAGATAAAATATGGGATAAAAACAGAATAAGGTTTAACGGAAAGGCTGCTAAAAAGCTTTATTTGGGACAGGTTCTGATTGATAAGGATAATCCTTCCATCAACCTGATTACAACCACAGAGCACCTTATAGCCAACCTTTTCATATACCTGATACTGTGGAGACGTAAGAAAATCAAGAAAGACAGGAGATAAAAATGGACGATACAATTAAGAATAAAGACGGTTTCATAATTGACATGGACGGTGTCTTATATCACGGTAATAATTTATTGGACGGAGCGCTGGAATTCATTGATTGGTTGCAAAACAATAACAAAAAGTATTTATTTCTGACCAACAGTTCCGAACGTTCGCCGCGTGAACTTTCACAGAAACTTGCAAGAATGGGTATTGTTGTAGGTGACGAGCATTTTTACACTTCGGCAATCGCAACGGCACTTTTCCTTGCCTCACAGTCACCCAGATGTACGGCATATGTGATAGGAGAACCCGGGCTGATAAACGCTTTATACGAAGTGGGAATTACAATGAATGATGTAAGTCCTAAATATGTAATAATAGGTGAGACCAGGTCTTATTCTTTTGAGAAAATAGAAAAAGCGGTGCAGTTGGTGCAAAGGGGAGCAAAACTTATAGGTACCAATCCCGACAGAACCGGTCCTACCGAAAAAGGAATAATGCCCGCAACCGGAGCGTTAGCGGTACCGATTGAGATAGCTACCGGGAAAAAAGCTTACTATATCGGAAAACCCAATCCGCTCATGATGAGGCATGCATTGAAGAAGCTGGGGACCGATGTAAAGAATACCATAATAATAGGTGATCGTATGGATACCGATATAGTTGCGGGTATAGAAAGTGAAATAGATACCATTCTGGTTTTAAGCGGAGTGACCAACCATCAGAATATTCAGAACTTTTCTTACAGACCGAAATATATCTATGACAACATAGGAGAAGTAATAAAAAAGAGTAAAATATAGACAAGTTTGCACATATTTCCGTATAACTGAAATACTTGTGACCGATATACCTTGCTGACAGAAATATAGTCAAAATATACAAGAAATGTTTGACAAAGTACTTGCTGTATGATATTGTTTGAATTCGGAAAGAACAAATCTATACTCTAAATATAAAAAAATACTTTAGTGAGGATATTAATGAACGAGGTTGAGATTTTAAAGTCTAAATCCATTGCGGATTTGCGGGTTATTGCCAAGACGTTAGGCGTCAAGAGCGTCACGGTTATGAAAAAGGCGGAATTGATTGAAAGGATTTTGGAGATAACCAAACAGGAGCAACCGGATATTGAGAAGGAGCAACCGAAAGAAGAAGTTGCTGTCTCCGAGGCGGCAAAAATACTTGAAGCCGTAACACAGGAAACTCCCAAGAAGCCCAGATATCTTTTGTCCAAGATGGCAAAAGAATCGGAAGTTGCAAAACCTGTGAAAGAGGAGAGAAAAACGAGGCATGTAATAAAGTCACATGACTCGGCTACTATTGTCCCTCCCGGACAGGCGCAGAGTACAAGTGTTCAGGAAACAGCCGATTCGCAGACAGACAGCGATTTATCTGAAGAATGCGAAGACGGTCAGTATGATCAGGTTTGCGGGGTGCTGGAAGTGCTGCCGGACGGATACGGCTTCTTACGTACCGATAATTACTCATACGGTCCTAAAGATATATATGTAGCTCCCAATCAGATTCGCAAATACGGAGTTAAAACCGGCGATATGATTTTCGGTACCGGAAAACCTAAAAAAGATAATGAGAAATTCCAGGCTCTTCAGAATGTAATAACCATTAATGACGAAGATCCGTCAAAAGTATTTACCAGAAAGTCTTTTGATACACTCACCCCTATATTCCCGGAGGAGCGGCTTACTCTGGAGAATAATCCGAAAGACTATTCCACAAGAATAATCGACCTTATAGCTCCGATAGGAAAAGGACAAAGAGGAATGATAGTATCTCCTCCCAAAGCCGGTAAAACCGTATTGTTGAAAAAGATAGCAAACAGCATTACTCTTAATCATCCCAACGTGGAACTTATTGTTCTGCTGATAGATGAAAGACCTGAGGAAGTTACCGATATGCAGCGGTCGGTAAAAGGAGAGATTGTTTATTCCACATTTGATAAAGTTCCCGAAAACCATGTCAAGGTATCGGAAATGGTTTTAGAAAGAGCTCAGAGGATGGTGGAACACGGAAAAGACGTGGTCATTCTTCTTGACAGTATAACAAGGCTTGCCAGAGCGCATAACCTTACAATGACACCTACGGGAAGAACTCTTTCCGGAGGACTGGATCCCGGAGCGCTTCATGCTCCTAAGAAATTCTTCGGTTCCGCAAGAAACATTGAATTCGGAGGAAGCCTTACTGTTATTGCAACCGCTCTTGTGGAAACGGGAAGCAGAATGGATGACGTTATTTATGAGGAGTTCAAGGGTACCGGTAATATGGAGTTACATCTGGACAGAAAGCTTGCCGAAAGAAGGATATTTCCCGCAATAGACATTAACAAGTCGGGAACCAGGAGAGAGGAACTGCTGCTGGGCAAGAAAGAACTGGAAAGTATTTGGACCATAAGGCGCGCCATGAGTAATATGGGTACTGCCGAAGTAACCGAATGGATGATAGATAAACTGATGAAGACCAGGAATAACGCGGAATTCGTCAGCAGCATTAATATAAAACAGACGGCTGTCATGGATTATTGATTGAAATCAGGTGGTAAATTGAAAAAGTAAATTCCAGTACTAAAGAGAAAAAATTTTTTGCACAAGAAAATTCCATAAATATGGACAGAATTTCTTCTTTGGAGTAAAAAAGGTATTGTTTTTTTAGTGAAAAGAGAATATATTATCTTTGCCTGAACAAAAGAAAGGCATGATGAAATTGAGGCCGGTTTAATCATTTGCAAAAAATTGCACAATTAAAGTCCGGTCTGTAAAATGCTAATTTTTATGTTTGAAGGTAGCTCGTTTTATCCCGTTTTACGGGAAGGTTAAATGTCCAAGAGGCTCCTTACCTCTTATAGACATGGTTTAGAAGGGTGGGTTTTAGTGTGACTTCATCCCTCTCTATACAACTCATATTGAGTAGGTCGGCAGTTTCTTTACCATAAAGAAATACGAACATTTCATATGGTGTTTTATCAGCCAAAGACTTTCTCGGAGTTGAGTTAATGTGAGAGAACATAATATCAAGGTCTTCTTGTACGATTTTATCCAGAGGATATCCGTTGGGTATTATGTCTCTCACATAATTATGATTATTTTCCACATGAGGCTTTTGGCTTGACTGCATCGGATCGCAATAGAACATTCTGCATCTGGTTAAACCGTCAGAATCCGATTCAAACATCTCATACTTCTCAAATTCCGCACCGCGGTCAGCGAGTACCACCGGAAAGAGTGCAGTAAAAAGGTTTCTTCCAAGCTTTTGCTGAAGCATATCAAATGTATCTGACATTGATTTAGAGGTCTTTTCACGATGTATGAATCCTATCATTAGTTTAGTTCGTTTGTGCATAATTGTCTGTATATACGGACCACTCAAAGAATTCATAACAGTATCCATCTCCACATATGAGATTTCAGCATCTTCCGATAACAGGTTTAAGAAATCATTGTATGTTCTTCCGGTATAGTCAGCTTTTTCTTTTCTTGGCTTGTATTTTCCCTTAAAGCGCTTTCTATTTACCTGTTCTTTGAGAGAGAAGCAGTCAATGCCGAATGTTTCAAACACACCTGTTTCAATGTAGTGATACAAAGTCCTCTCACTTAAACGTATCTCATTTCTATGAGCTGCAAGTATCTGGTGCACTGATTGTCCCTTCTTTAGAAGCGGAGCTATTATATTACCTATTCTAAGCATTTCCTTTGAGGATATTCCAATTCCTTCTCTTGATTCTATGAGTGTTTGTCTGTATGCCTCATCAGCACGCTGTGCATTGTATATATATCTGTCTAAATGACATTTACTATATTTATCACATTTATTGCATGCACCGGGAGATACATCTCTTCTTCTGCATTTAGGCTCTTCATATCTTTCGCAGTTTCCTATACATCTCTTACCACATTCTCTAATATGTATACATATCGTTGGTCTGTTGTATGTGTTACGAGGTTTCTTTATTCTATGTTTTCTGATTTCTTTTGCCACCGTGGAAGAATCTTTATTTATCACTCTTGCTATATCGGCTTTCGTGGATCCGTTTTCAATACCTGTTTGAATAATTTTTCGTTCATCAAGTGTCAAATGTTTGTTGCTACATTTTATTTTTCTCATCCTATATGCTCCTTTCCAAACGAGCAACCTTCAGAAAGACACTATATGGCTTTTTGTTATGCAAATCAACAACTGGAACTTAGTGCAAGAGTAAAATCCGCTTGAGCCTATTAGTACTGGAATTTACTTTTTCAATTTACGATTGAAATCAGGTATAGGTACATTAAAAATTACTGTTGAAATGGTTTATACAGTGTGGTATAATCACGCTTGCGGCAATTTAGGAGGTGATAAGGATGAAAAAAGATATACATCCGAAATACTATAAAACTACAGCGACCTGCGCATGCGGGAACGAATTCGAAATAGGTTCAACAAGGAAGGATATCAAAGTGGAAATTTGTTCAAATTGTCATCCGTATTTCACGGGCAAACAGAAATTTGTGGATACCGGCGGAAGAGTGGACAAATTCAAAAAGAAATACGGTATTTCGTAATTTAAAGGAAAGGCGGGTTGTCTGATAAACAACCCGATTTTTTTATGATATGAGAAAAACATCAATCGGCGGTTCGGCATTGTTAGAAGGCATAATGATGATAGGACCGCATAAAAAAGCAATCGCGGTAAGAAAACCCGACGGTGATATAGTACTGGATGTGGAGAATCTCCCTAAAAAGTGGAAGATAGCAAAAATACCCGTATTAAGAGGGGCTTATTCACTGATATATCAGATGGTCTTAAGCATAAAGGCATTGTCTTATGCGGCATCTTTTTATGATATTGAAGAAGAGGATATTGATAAGACCGATGAACAGAATGAGAAAGATAAAGAGCAACCGGATGAGAAGAAAGCGGAAACAAAATCATCGGACGGTGAGTTGAGTAAGACAGCCATCTTCTTTGCTGTTCTCTTATCGGTGGCAATAACTGTAGGTTTGTTTATACTTCTGCCCAATTTCGTGATAGGTCTTCTTAAGATAGAGAGTGCCGTTGTAAATAATTTACTGGAAGGCGTATTGAGAATTGCCATTTTTATCGGCTACCTTGCTGCCGTCACTTTAATGAAGGATATAAAAAGGGTCTGGATGTATCACGGTGCGGAACATAAGACCATAAACTGCTATGAAGCTGATGAGGAACTTACCGTGGAAAATGTTATGAAGTATCCTACAAGCAACCGCAGATGCGGGACAAGTTTCATGTTTCTGGTCATGGCGGTGTCCATAATCGTTTTTTCTCTTGTGGGATGGCATTCGGCTATTCTCAACATGGTTTTCAGGATACTGTTGCTTCCGCTGGTGGCGGGATTGGCATATGAGCTTGTTAAAGTAGCAGGCAGATATGATAATGTGCTTTCCAAAATTGTATCCGCTCCCGGCATGCTGTTTCAGAAGCTTACGGCAAAGGAACCGGATGAAAGCATGGTGGAATGCGCCATAATGGCATTCAATGCGGTAGTACCGGAAGATCCGGAAGAAGCGAAATGGTAATTTCACAATTGATTGGTTATTGTTCGGAAATATTTAAGGATAAAAAGGAAATGTATTTTTTTCTTGAAGAAGTGTTCCAAAAGGATATTTCATATTTCTATGCACACCCGGATGAGATTGTGGATACTGAAAAGTACCGACTGCTGCTTGAATATGCGGAAAGAAGGCGCAAAAACCAACCTTTCGAATATATACTGAATAAGGCCTGCTTTTACGGCAATAATTTTTATGTGGATTCGCATGTCCTTATACCCAGAAACGACACGGAAATATTGGTGGAGAAAGCCATAGCCATAGGTAAAACTATGGAATCACCCCGGATTCTGGATCTGGCATGCGGAAGCGGCTGTGCGGGTATATCCGTAGCAAAGGAACTTGCACAATCAAAAGTTATCATGAGCGATATATCGGAAAAGTGTGTTGAGATTGCGAATAAGAATATATTGATTAATAAAATAAGTAACTGTTCGGCGGTACAAAGCGACCTTTTTAATAAAATTGAAGGGCAGTTCGATATAATAGTATCCAATCCTCCGTATATTCCGTTACATGAATATGTCGCATTGGACAAACAGGTGCTGGAGTATGAGCCCAAGCTTGCACTGCTGGCAGGTGAGGAGGGAACCGAGTACTATGAATTGATATCCGCCGATGCGATGAAGTATCTGAAAAAAGGCGGATATATCCTATACGAAGTAGGATATAATCAGGCATCACGGGTATGCGATATACTGAAAAAGTACGGATATACCGATATTAAGGTACACAAAGATTTACATAATACTGATAGAATAGTAATAGCAAGAAGCGAATGACTATTCGGAAGGGTGTAGAAGATGGATAAACACGATAAAAAATACGATTTTAACGACCTTGTGGAAATAATGGCAAAACTGAGAAGCGATAGCGGATGTCCCTGGGATAAAGAACAGACACATGAGTCCATTACAACATGCCTGATTGAAGAAGCTTATGAGACATGCGATGCAATCATTGATAATGACATAGAAAAGATGACTGAGGAACTGGGAGATGTACTTCTTCAGGTGGTATTTCATGCTCAAATAGGTAAAGAAAACGGAACATTTGATTTATCGGACATTACCGACGGTATTTGCAGAAAACTCATTTTCCGCCATCCGCATATATTCGGTGACAAAAAGATGGATACAGCGGAGCAGGTACTGGAAAGTTGGGAAAAGCTGAAGATAAAGGAAAAAGGCTATAAGAGCGAAGCGGACAGTATGAAAAACATACCCAAGACCTTTCCCGCACTTATGAGAGCCAATAAGATACAGAGTAAAGCCGAGAGAGTGGGATTTGACTGGCCGGATGTTTGGGGAGCTTTCGATAAGGTATATGAGGAAGCCCATGAGTTAAAACGGGCGATTGAAACGGAAGATACCGAAAAGCAGAAGGAAGAAGCCGGAGATTTGCTTTTTGCCGTTGTCAATGTCTGCAGATTTTTGGATATAGATCCCGAACAAAGTCTGGATGCCGCATCGGATAAGTTTATAAAGCGTTTTTCGCATGTGGAAAACAGTTGTAACGATAAAGGTCAGTATATGAGAGAGATGAATTTGGAGCAGCTGGACAAGTACTGGAACGAGGCTAAAAATGAGAATAGATAAGTTTCTAAAAGTAAGCCGCCTCATAAAAAGAAGAACCGTAGCTAATGATGCATGTGAAGCACAGAAGATATTCGCAAACGGTAAAGCGGTCAAACCTTCTTATCAGGTTAAAAAAGGTGATATTTTAGAGATAAAATTTGTGAACAGTTCGGTAAAGGTCAGAGTGACCGATATATCGGATAATGTTAAAAAAGGTGATGCATCGTCACTATACGAAATAGTAGAGTAAAATATTTGTAAATATATATTAGGCGATTACCGGTTCTTTACAACTCTCCGTGAAGATGAAATAATAAAACGGTGTTAAACAAATAAAATCGGTCGGATGCATGTAGCGTATAATGAAAAACCGTATTATGATATTGTCGGAGGATAAAATGAGAGATAAACACACGCACAGAAAATTCTTAATCCCGGGACGACCGACGCTCTGCGTAATGATTAAATCCCGGGTGACATCGGAAATAATACGTGATATAAGGCTCGCACTGGAAGAAGGATGCGATGCTTTCGGTCTTCAGATGGAATCAATGTTGCCGGAATGCAGAACCGAAACGGATTTTTGCGATATTTTCAACGCAATGGAAGACAAACCGGCTTATGTCACCAATTACAGACGGGGCAATACCAAAAGTGCAGCTGATGACGAGTATCTTGCTAAAGAGCTGATTACGGCTCTTGAATGCGGCGGCGATCTTATAGACATCAGAGCAGATATGTTCTATCCGACTTCAAGTGAGATAACATACAACCGGGCAGCGGTGGAAAAACAGATCAGATTCATAGAAGAAGTACATAAGCTCGGCGGACAGGTGATTATGTCAAGCCATGTACTGAAATTCATCAAAACCGATGAAGTTCTGGAAATTGCAAGAGAACAGCGAAGACGCGGCGCGGACATTGCCAAAATAGTAACCGCAGCCGATACCGAAAGCGAATTGCTGGAAAATTTAAGAATTTCCACCTGTCTGAAAGATAAACTGGGAATTCCTTCACTTTTCCTGTGCGGCGGCAGCGCAAGCAGGAAGCATCGTCTGCTCGGACCGCTTTTAGGCTCGGATATTTATCTGGTCGTTCAGGAAAGCGCCGACAGTCCTGAAGGTCAGCCCAAACTCAAGGATGCCAAGCGTCTGCTTCTGATGATGAATTACGAAAATATTCCCGGAGAAAAAAACATATGAAAGCGATAACAGTAAATCCCTTTCATGGAAAGATGTCCGGCCGCTGCCGGAAAGCAAGAAAATTACAACTTTAATTTATAAAATACTGCCGATTGAAGAAGCCGACGCTGCTCATAAAATATTAAAAGAAGGCGGACATGTCGGCAAAGTGGTACTGTCGGTAAGCGGGGAGGAATGGAAATGTCAAAAAAGGTATTAGTTTTGGGCGGAACGGGTGCAATGGGCGTATATCTCGTACCGTTACTTGCAAAAATGGGTTATAAGGTGGATGTGGTGGCACTTGACGGAGGACAATCCGAAAACCCTAACATTAAGTTTATGAAGGCCAAGAACGCAAAAGAACCGGCATATATCGGTGAGCTGCTTAAAAACGATTACGACGGCATAGTAGACTTTTTGATATACGGGACAAAGGAGTTCAAAGAAAAATACCGTCCGCTGCTGGAAAATACCGGTCATTACATCTATCTTTCCACATATAGAGTATATGCAAACGAGGAGCATCCGATAAAAGAAACATCCCCCCGGCTGCTGGATGTTATAAAAGAAGAACCTTTCATCAGTTCGGAGGATTATTCGCTGTATAAAGCGCGCGGCGAGGATGTATTGAAAGCGTCAGGCCTTGACAACTGGACAACAATCCGCCCGGCGATAACCTACTCCAAGCGTCGTTTCCAGCTTGTAACGCTTGAAGCGGATGTGGTGATTGAACGTGCAAGACACGGTAAAACGGTGCTGCTTCCGCGTCAGGCGATGGATGTTCAGGCAACCATGAGTTGGGCGGGAGATGTCGCTAAAATGATTTCAAGACTGCTTTTCAATAACGCTGCAAAAAGAGAGACATATACAGTTGCAACGGCTGAGCATAATCCGTGGAGAGTTGTCGCGGATTATTACAAAGAGCTTATAGGGCTTAAATATGAGGAGGTTGACAAAGAAGACTATATTTCCTTTATATCACCCGATAAAAACAGTCCTTATGCACGCTGGCAGCTTGAATATGACCGTATGTTCGACCGTATCATAGACAATTCCAAGATACTCAATATAGCCGGGATGAAGCAGTCGGAGCTTATGCCGTTGCGTGAAGGCTTGAAAAGGGAACTTGCCGTTCTTCCTGCCGATACCTTTACCGTGCAGAGCAATACAAGCCGGAACATGGATATATTCCTGGAGAAACGATAGATACGGAATATAATGTGTACGGTTAATATGAAAAATTCTATTTGACAACTTATATTCCATATGATAGTATAACGCACGGAAAGCAGAAGTAATCCCTTCTCACCCCTAAGTAACGACTGAACGGGTAAACATATCGCATTAACTTGTTGTGTGGTCTTGCGGATTATTGTCTGCAAGACCATTATAATTTTTACGGAGGTAATTACAATAGCAGCTCAAAAAGGTACCAGAAGCCAGTACAGAACTAACAGGAATATTACAGCGGAAGAAGTCAGATTAATAGGAACGGACGGAACGGCGATAGGAATAATGTCGGTTAATGAAGCGCTCAAGCACAGTGAAGCGGCAGGACTGGACTTGGTCGAGATTTCCCCCAATGCCAGACCGCCCGTATGCAGAATCATGGACTATGGCAAATTTATGTTTGAGATCTCCAAAAGGGAAAAGGAAGCAAAAAAGAAACAGAAAACCATGGAACTGAAAGAAATCTGGCTTAAGTTGGGTATAGACGAGCATGATATTAATTTTAAGATAAAGAATGCCTGCAAGTTCCTTGCGGACGGCAACAAAGTAAAGGTAAGCCTGTCATTTCGGGGACGTGAAATGACAAGAACGCAGATGGGAGCGGAAGTATTGGAGAGGTTTACGGAAGCCTGTTCGGAATACGGCACACCGGAAAAAGATCCGAAACTGGAAGGCAGACATATGATAGTTATAATTGCACCCAAGAAACAATAGGAGGATTAGAATATGGCAAAATTAAAAACACACAGCGCTTCGAAAAAAAGGTTCAGAGTAACCGCAAGCGGCAAGATAAAAATGGGACATGCTTTCAGAAGGCACAGACTGATATCTAAGACCAAGAGAGCAAAAACTGATAACAGAGCAACGGCTTTCGCATCGGATGCGGATGCACCGACAATTAAGAAGCTTATCCCGTACAAGTAAGGAGGAACAGACAAATGGCAAGAGTAAAAAGCGGCGTAACAAAACGCAGAAGACATAAAAGAGTATTAAAGCTCGCAAAGGGATATTTCGGACATAAGAGTAAGAATTTCAGAGTTGCCAAACAACAGGTAATGAAATCGCTCAATTACGCATACATTGCAAGAAGAGCAAGAAAGCGTGATTTCAGAAAACTCTGGATTGCAAGAATAAATGCTGCTGCAAGAACAAACGGAATGACTTATTCCAGATTCATATCGGCTCTCAAGAAGAACGGTATTGAACTTAACAGGAAAGTGCTTGCCGACATGGCCGTAAACGATCCGAAAGCCTTTGCTTCGCTTGTCAGTTCGGTTAAGTAAACCATGAACCGCATAGAATCCGGGGACAATAAGAAAATCAAAAGGCTGAAAAGCTTGGATAGAAAAAAGGTCCGCAATCGTGAGGACCTTTTTTTCATCGAAGGCAGAAAACTGCTGGATGAAGCGTTAAGCAGCCGTATAAGAATAACGGAAGTGTATGTAAGCGACACATATTATCAGAACAATATGTCTTATGTGGACAAGCTTACCGTTAAGAATCTCTATCTTGTGAGAGACGGCATATTGGAGTCGTTGTCCTACATGAAAAGTCCCGAAGGAATTCTGGCACTGGGAATACCTCCTAAATTCGATGTTCCGGATGTGCTTAAAAAAGGTAATCCGGTGCTTGTAATGGACAGGATAAACGATCCGAAAAACGCCGGAACAATGGTAAGGAGTGCCGAAGCTTTCGGAATGGGTTGCGTGTTTGCACTGGAAGGATGTGCCGATTTATATAACGAAAAATCCTTGAGGGCAAGCATGGGTTCGCTGTTTAGAGTTCCGTATATAAAGGTAAGCAAAGAGATTTTTACCGTACTTAAAAATGCCGGCTATGCCATATACGGACTGGATGCAAGCGGTCATAATATTGAGACGGTCAGCCTGGATAAACGTTGTGCATTGGTCATAGGCAATGAATCCGACGGGTTGGATAAAAAGATAAGAAAGTACCTTACCGAAACATTGTCCATTCCTATGCAAGGTAAGACGGAATCGTTAAATGCGGCATGTGCGGCAGGCATAGTAATGTACAAGATATCGTTACTGTAATTTGAAATGGTATCGGTTAATGTGTATAATTGCTGATAGGAGGAAATAATGCCGAAAGCAGCTCTACAACTATATTCCATAAAAGATATCGCAGAACAGGATTTTTATCATGCCATGCACATTGCAAAGCAGGTAGGCTTTGACGGAGTGGAATTTGCCGGTTTTTACGGCAAGGAAGCTATTGAAACTAAGAAATACCTGGATGATCTGGGATTACTGCCGGCAGGAAGCCATTCCGGCTTGAATGCCGTTGTGGATAAATTCCACGAAACAATGGAGTACAACTCCGTTATAGGCAACAAGTATGTGGCGGTTCCGTATTTGTCGGAACAATTCCATTCCGCGGACGGAATGAAAACCGTTGCGGAATATCTGAACATAGCCAGCGAGAATGCAAAGAAATACGGTATAAAAATAGGTTATCATAATCATGCCTTTGAATTTACCGTTATTGATGAAGGAAAAAGGCTGTTTGACATACTTGCGGAAAATACCGTAAAGGATATTTTTCTTCAGATAGATACACTCTGGGCGGTTAAAGGCGGGGTGGATGTGCTGGAATATTGTAAAAAGTATAAAGACAGATTGGATACACTGCATTTTAAGGATATATCCGAAGAAGGTAAAGACACCGAACTGGGAAGAGGATTGATAGACTTTGTATCTATTTTGAATGTTTCCGATGTTATCGACTGGTGTATTCTGGAGCAGGAACAGTTTGATATGCCTAAGGAAAAGAGCATAGCAATAAGTTGTGCATACTTAAAGGGAATTCTGGATGCTAAAATTGCAGTTTGACCAAAACGGGTTAATTCCGGTTATATGTCAGGATATTGATACCAAACAGGTGCTTATGCTGGCATATGCAAAGAAAGAGCAGATTGACAAAACGCTTAAAACCGGAAAAGCGACATATTTTTCCCGTTCGAGAAACAGCGAATGGGTAAAAGGTGAGACCAGCGGCAACACTCAACAGGTACTTAAAGTGCTGGTGGACTGCGACGGTGATGCATTGATTTATCTTGTTAAACAGAAAGGGCATGCATGCCATACCGGCGAGCAGTCCTGTTTCTACAGGCAGATAGAGCAAAACGGAGAGATAAAGAAAAATGAATGAGATATTGAATGAGTTATATCAGGTAATAACCGACAGATTGAGCAATCCTAAAGAAGGATCGTATACCTGTTATCTTTTTGATAAAGGTCTGGATAAGATTTTAAAGAAGATAGGTGAAGAAGCTTCGGAAACCATTATAGCTGCGAAAAACGGCTCTGAGCAGGAAATTGTATATGAAGTATCCGACCTTGTATACCACCTTATGGTATTGCTTGTGGAAAGAGGTATAACTCTTGATAAGATAGAAGAAGAATTGAGAAACAGAAGGTAATATGTATAAAACCGATAATAATAGAAACAAAAGAAAAAATACTTTTAAGAAAAAAGGGCAATACAAAAAAAAGAGAAAATACGATAAGCAGACCGGACAACCGACTAAATTCAGAAAACGACCTGCAGAGCATGAGAAGGACAATCAGGTACTGAATTATTCCGGAACCAAGTTTGCCGATTTGCACTTGTCCGAAGGAATAATGAAGGCGTTGAATAAAAAGGGATATGTTTATTCATCAACCGTTCAATCGGGTGTTATTCCTCCTCTTATGCAGTACAGGGATGTTATTGCAAAAGCACCCACCGGAACGGGAAAGACTTTTGCATTCGGTATACCGCTTCTGGAACAGCTGGATAATGAAAACAAAGACATACAGGCTCTTATACTGGCACCTACAAGAGAGTTGGTTTTGCAGATATGCAATGAATTAAAGGAATTGTCGGAGTTTATGCCCAAAGTGCGGGTAGAGGCTATATACGGCGGAAAAGCCATAGAAGGACAGATAAAGGCATTGAAAAGGCATCCGCAGATTATTGTTGCCACTCCGGGAAGGTTAAGAGACCATATCGAACGCAAAACTGTGGATATATCTAAAGTCAGAACTGCAGTACTGGATGAAGCCGACCGTATGCTGGATATGGGATTTATTGAAGAAGTGACCGATATTCTTAACATGATGCCCGACAGAAAAAATCTTGCACTGCTGTCTGCCACCATGTCGATAGGGGTTATGGATATATCCTGGCTTTATCAGAGAAATCCGGTGGAGATTACCGTAGAAGAACATAACCTGGACAAGCCGGATATTGACCAGATGTATGTAACCGTTCAAAATATGCGTTACAAGATTAAAGCTGTGGAAACAATAATGGACAATAATGAGTTATATAAAGTGCTCATATTCTGCAACACCATAAGAATGGTCAGGATGTTGACCGATGATTTGCGTGAAAAAGGATACTCTGCAAACTGTATATACGGAGGCAAGTCGCAAGCCGGAAGAGAAAAAACGATAAGAGCATTCAAAGAGGAGCGACTCAACATTTTAGTAGCTACGGATGTTGCCGCAAGAGGACTGGACATTACCGATGTGGATGCCGTGATAAACTTTGATTTACCCGATGATAAGGAGCAGTATATACACCGTATAGGCAGAACAGGCAGAGCCATGAAAAACGGCATAGCGGTTTCGCTTATAACGCCGTTTGATAACTACGAGTTGGAAGAAATCAAGAAATATTGCAAATCGGACATAAAAGAGATTAAGAATGATGGTATACTGAATCTATCGAAAGAAGGAGATGCGGAAAAATGATAATTGATGCTCATAACCATGCCGACTGGCACAAGACCGATTTGGACGGGTTTATGAAGAACATGGATGACAATGATATTGATGTCACATGGATTCTTTCATGGGAGTGTCCGAGACACGAATATGAAAACTATAACGGAGCATTGGCTTCATATAATAAAAAGGGACCGGTACCTTTTGAAGCGGTATTGGCATATAAGAGGGCTTATCCCCACAGATTTGTGTTAGGATATTGTCCCGATCCGAGAGATCCCGATGCAATACAGAATCTGAAAGCGGCGACATATATACACAAAGTACAGGTCTGCGGAGAACTGAAAGTCAGAATGATGTATGACGATTTTGATGCTATAAGATTATTCAGGGCAGCAGGGGAGCTGGGGCTACCGGTTATAATGCACTTTGATTATGAGTTTCCCAGATCCAATATAAGCGGCTGGCCCAATTTCTGGTACGGAGGCGGCATAGATACTTTGGAAAGAGTGCTTAAAAAATGTCCTGAGACTATATTTTTAGGACACGCTCCCGGTTTCTGGGCACATATATCCAACGATGACCTATATGACAAAGTAGCTTATCCGAAAGGACCGGTCATAGAAGGAGGCATGATTCAGAAGCTACTGGACAAGTATGATAATCTTTACTGCGATATGTCGGCGGGAAGCGGTTTGAATGCTTTAACAAGAGATCCCGAGCATGCTTTACGGTTTTTGAATCAATATCAGGACAGAATATTGTATGCAAGAGACTATTTTGATTCCAAGCACAGAGAGTTTTTAGAATCACTGGATTTAAGTCAGCAGGTGAAGAATAAGCTGTACTTTGAAAATGCTTTAAAACTTGTTCCGTTAAAATGAAGATACTTATCTCTGGGTTTAAGCCTTTTGCAAACTTTCAAGACAATATTACAAGGAAACTGGTAGAAGGGCTTCCAGATGTTATCAATGGAAATAAGATATATAAAATCATACTGGATGTAACATATAAGACGGCGTTTGATGTACTCGACAAAGAGATAAATAAAGTGCGTCCCGATATTGTCATTGCTACCGGATTAGCCGCAGCAAGGAAAGTTATAACCACGGAAAGAATCGCGTTGAATATAAATCATGCAAATGCAGCTGACAATGCCGGAGTAACAAAAACCGACAGTGTAATAATTCCCGGGGCGGAAACGGCATTAACCGCAACACTGGAATATCCGGAATGTGTATATAAAACGGATATTGTAGTGAAATCCTATTCGGCGGGTACATATGTATGCAATGATGTATTTTACAGGTTATTGCATAAAGGTACCGTACAGGCATACCCATATATCTCTTTTATTCATTTTCCCTCGGAAGAAAACATACCCTATGAAAAACAGCTCAATACATTTGTTGATATACTGAGCTGTCTGTAATATTATTCATCGCTTAATAAGTTTTTAGCGGTAAGCTATAAAGTTTAATAAAACAATCATATACCGAAAAGGTCCAATGCCTTGGTCTCGTTGGTTACGTTATAGATATTCAGATTGTTTTTGGCATACCGAAAAACCTGCCCGATAACGGGATCCATCCAACCTTTTGCAAAAAGACGTTTTGCGAAGTTGACCGATAAATCGTCAATATCGTTGTTTTCCACGCTGGAATTGATGTAATTCCACATTACGTCATCGGAAAGTTCCACTCCGTTCATCCTCTGAACTTCAATCTTCTCCCTTGCCGAAGCAAAGTCATCACCGCAGAGGTGGGAGAATAGAAGCAGGTTTATGTAGGAGTGATCCAGATATCTCGGTATTCTCCTGAACATACCCGCAATAGTTATATCATCCATAAGTTCCTTGTCGGTAATGGCCAGTTTCTCCAAAAGTTTCCAACGGAATTCGTCATCGACATATTCATTGTGCAGAAAATCCTTCATCATCTGTTCCGTTTCATACGGTCTTGCCCCCAAAACAGCATACCAGTAACATATGAGAATGATAGCCAAAAGATTATCTTTATCCGCAAGGTATGCTTCATGAACGGCTTTCATGCGTTTAGCCATGAATACGGCGGAAAGCGATCCTCGTGCATTTTTCTTCAACAAACTTGTTTCCTTCATGAGAAGGGTTGTCATGGTTTCCACAAGCATATTTCTGTTTGGCTTATTATCTATAAAAATATCCTTATTCTTTTCATAAAGTTTTAATGCCGCCGGATATCTGGTAAGACAGGAATAGGCGGTAATCAACCCTATAACGGATTTCTGAGGCTCGATACCGTGGTCTATGAGATTGGAGAAACCTTTTATGGCATGCTCATAGTCTCCTTCTTTGAGGCTTATCATGGAATTGGAAAAATACAGCTTTAAATCTTTAAAATCTTTTCTTGCCATTGTATCTCCTACTTTTTCTTGTCAATCGAGTCCAGGTACTCCTGAATTATCTGCCCTATATTTTCTTCCCGTACTACTATGGAAAATTCTATTCTTCTGTTTTTGGCTTTCTGTGATTCCAAATAGTCATTTTTAATCAACAGTCTGGAGTTTGAATAACCGACTGCTCCGAAGTAACGTGCATATTGTGTCTGAAGTTTACCATTCTTTTTAAATAATTCCAGTAACACTGCATTGGCTCTGTCTGTGGATAATTTTTGGTTCAGATCAAAATCTCCTTCACTGCTGGCATGTCCTTCTATCATGATGGCTTCAATATTTTCACCCGAATCTTTTAATACCTCCTCAAATGCGTCAGCCAATTTTTTTATAAGATTTAACGAAGAAGGCTTGAGGTCCGACTTTCCTTGATCAAACAGTATACTCTCCGTAATCATCAGATTCCCGTTATCTCCGATGGTAACTTGTCCCGGACCTAATGCATCATCTATGGATTTCTTAACTTTTTCAAATATATCCACCTGCAAAACGGCCACTTTCTGAAGTTGTTCTCTCATGGAATCCAGCTCTATTGTATTTAAAGCTATCAGTTCCAGAAGCTCCTTCTTCTGAGCTTCCAGCGCAGCCTGTTGTTCTGCCAGAATCAGTATGAGGTTTTGAAGGTTGGTTGCTTCTTCCTCCGACAGTTCCAATGCGGCCTGTTTTGCCGCTAACTCGTTTTCCAACAGACTCAAGGATATTTCTTTTGCTGCAAGTTCTTCTTCCAGCATGATAAGAATGGTCTGTTTTGTTTCCAGATCCAGCTGTGTTTCCTGAAGAGCAAGTTCCTTGGCTGCAAGATCGTTTCTTGTTGCTTCCAACTGAGCTCCGGTGGCAATATTAGTGGCTTCCTGTTCATCTAAGTTTATGGATATTATTATGTTTTTAATGAACACTATGAGAACTAAGAAGAGCATTATCAGCACCATTGTGGACATAACGTCCGCAAATGACGGCCAATAGTTCTCCGGTTCGACTTTTTTCAAATAGCTCACTCTTTGTTTCAATTAGATCACCTCTTATTTCTTATCTTATGTTAATCATTCTTTATGGCTTTTTCTATTTCATCCAGTTTCTTCTGTATCTTTCCCGAAACCGATTTGTTGTATACCATGGTCTGTTCCGGTAAAGATGCTATGGTCTGTGCCAGAATCTTCTGATTGTTTTCAAAGGATTCGGACATCTGATAAATATTAGCCATGGATTTTTCCATTGTATCGGCTGTCTTTTCCGCTATAATATCGCTGCTTTCTTTAAGAGCTTGCTGGAAGGATTGCTTAATCTTATCGGTCAGTGAAGATATTTCCATGGATGTAGCGATTATGGCTTTTTCAAATGCATCTTTCATATTGTTGAATGATGCGGCATTTTCCTCACTGGATTGCTTCATTGTATATGTCAGCTGTTGCAAAGCGGAAACGGTCTGATCTACCTGATTTGCCAGGAAGCCGAGTTGTTCAAGGGTTTCCTGATTGGAAACTGCCATCTGCCCTGCAGCATTCTTAACATCTTCGGCAAACATCCTTATAGCATCGTAGTTCTTGATTATGAGGTTGGTGGAATCGGATAACGATTCGCTCATCTTAATGAAAGATACATCCATCTTTTCTACGTTTTCTTTAAGGTTAAGGTTGAAGTCCGACATGTCTCTCATGGCAACGGCCAATGTGGATATTGCGCTGTCGAATCTTTCCACAGTAGTGTCAAGTGCCTGTGACGAAACCGAAACATCCATGACCACATTGGTCAGTTTGTCACCGAAGGATTCCACTGTTGCTCTGAGAGTGTCTTCTATCTTTGTACCGAATTCCACGAAGGTATCCTTGAGTATTCTGTTCATCATGGTATACTCGGTTTCCTTGTCTTTGGCTATCAGTACTGCGATATTATTGTCAAGATACTCTTCTCTATCAATCATCAGTGACCTTTTCTGGTCTTCGCAGTCAATGCCGATTAAGGTTAAGTTGAGAACAACCGAACCGAAAAGTCCTACAAGGCTGGTGGAGAAAGCGGCTCCCATTCCTTTTGCGGCACCGGCAAGTCTTACAAGTATCTCGTTCCAGTCCAATGATGCCGACCCTATATCCTGAAGCAGAACCTTAACCAGTTCGCTTACCGAAATTGTCAGTCCTATGAATGTTCCCAACAGTCCCAATGTAACCATCATGGCCTGGCTCTTTCTTACGAATGTTTCGCCCATTGTAGGAATTTTCAGATTCTCCTCGAAATTCTTTTCAATAATGGCTTGAGTGTTGACATTGTTGCTGTTTATCTCACCTGCAACTTTGTAGTCCTGAACAATTTTGTTGAGCATCTCATCGTTAAATGTACCTGCCCGTCTGTTCTGCCTGTTATTAATCTGCTTACTGAGTTTCTGATACTTTAACTTAATAAGGATGTTGATAACAAATGCGGCCAGGAAAATAAGTATGATAAGTACTATTACGGTTTTTCCTGATATGTCTATCGATTTAAATAATGATATTAGGTTATTCATATGATCTCCTTAGAATTTGGTTTTATTACAGTAATTCTACCATAAAAAAACGCGTTTTTTTCATTATTCACAGAATGTTTACATTATTCCCGTCCTGATAACATAAAACACCTGTTTTTGTCACAATTAACAGGTTTTTTAACTTAAAACACTGTTATTGTTCTTCAATTAGATGTTTTGATGTAACAAAAAGTTCACAATTATATAGCGCTGTGGTATACTTTTCCAAGAAAAGAGGGAGGCTGCATGCTGAAAAAGTATGTTGTTATACCGGCATTAATAGCTGCTCTGTACTGCGCGCTTGTATTCATATTTATGCCTGTGAGTTTCGGAACTGTGCAGATAAGAGTGGCGGAAGCGCTGACCGTTCTGCCGTATTTTACACCGTCTGCAATATACGGTCTTTTTATCGGCTGTTTACTTGCAAACATAATCGGAGGGGCCGGAATACTGGATATTATACTGGGTTCGCTGTCTACACTTGTGGCGGCATTTTTAACATACAAAGTAAAGAACAAATGGCTGGCACCGGTGCCCCCGATAGTAATAAATATGTTTGTGATAGGATATGTCCTCAATGTATATTACGGAATGAATTACTGGCTTGCGGTTGTGTCGGTCGGAGCGGGGCAGCTGGTATCCTGTATGGGATTGGGTATGTTGCTTCTGTTACAGCTGGAGAAATACAAAGAGAGGTTATTTGAATGAATAAAAATCCCGTTAATAAAAGAAATGTGATAGATTATCTCCTCATATTCGTCTATGTTATCATGATGCTGATTTCCAACAATCAGCTCTTTCGCAGTTATTCGCTTTTAGGCGTGGCACTTCTCGGTATATGTATTTCCATCTGTATAATTATATTTAAAAAAGACATTACCAAGCAGGAAAAGACAAGGGAATGGATAGCCGTAAGCCTGCTTGTGTTGGCTGCGGGTTATTCGATATACAGGATTATTACGCTTAAGTAAAGTCTTTAGCTTATGGCTGAAAAAAGCAGTAATTCAAGTACTGCTTGGGAGGGATATATGGAACATGAGAGCAAAGCGGCAGATAAGGTGCTTACACTTTTTCATAAAATGAAAATTCGTTCCGAGAAAAAACGGTCACTTGAAGATGCCGAAACCGATCCTGAGAAGATTAAGAGAATAAAGGCTAAAAGAGAAACTCTGCAGGCAATAAAATATTTCATTGTGGCAGGTTCCGCCGGAGCCATACAGGTCGGGACATATGCACTGTTTCACGATGCAATGAAGTGGGTACCGTGGCTTGCTCACCTTGTATCTTTGATTTTATCGGTACTGTGGAACTTTACACTCAACAGGAAATACACCTTTAAATCGGCAGTCAATGTACCTAAAGCCATGCTTAAAGTGGCACTGTATTATGTTGTGTTTACGCCGCTGTCCATGTTCTGGACAGGAGCCTTAACGACAGGAATCTGGGGAGTTGAAGGAATGGGCATTCATGCATGGGCTGTTGAAGTTCCGACATTGCTTATAAACGGTATAACGGAATACCTGTATCAGAAGTTCTTTGTTTTCAATGATGCAAAAGAGAAGAAAAACCGATAAACGGCAAAAGCTCATTATTGTATTATGATGCCTGTTATGATATTATTATATGGATATTTAAGTCATGGAGGTATATGAATGACAATGTTAAAAGGAGCTGCGATTTTCGGACAATCGGGCGGACCGACAGCGGTTATAAATTCCAGTGCATCGGGAGTTTTTCAGCAGGCACTTAAAGAGCAATGTATCACTGCAGTTTACGGAGCCGCACACGGAATCAAAGGAATTCTGAACGAAGAATTTTATGACATATCAAAAGAATCAAAAGAACAGTTGGAACTATTGAAGACTACACCTTCATCCGCTTTGGGTTCGGTAAGGTATAAGCTGAAGAATGCGGATGTTGATGATACCGACTATAAAAGACTTTTAGAGGTTTTCAGGAAGTATAACATAAGGTATTTCTTCTATAACGGCGGAAACGACTCTATGGATACTTGCAATAAAGTAAGTAAATACTTAGCCGATGCAGGGTATGAATGCAGAGTTATAGGTGTTCCCAAGACCATAGACAATGACCTTGCAATAACCGACCATTGCCCCGGATACGGTTCGGCAGCCAAATATGTGGCAACAACCATCATGGAGGTTTATCATGATGCCTCTGTGTATGATACCCCTATGATTACGGTAATAGAGATAATGGGAAGAAATGCGGGATGGCTTACGGCGGCAAGTTTGTTGGCTGTATACAAAGGAGCCGGTCCCGACCTTATATACCTTCCCGAAGTGCCTTTCACCATTGAGAAATTCCTTTCCGATGTAAAGAAAGTATATGACAGTAAACCCGACCATAAAGTTATTGTTGCGGTTTCCGAAGGATGCAAGGACAAAGAGGGCAGATATATTGCGGAAATGGGTCAATCGCTTAAAAAAGATGCTTTCGGTCATTCTCAGTTGGGCGGAGCGGCAGCAATCTTAGGTGAAATAGTTGAGGAACAATTCAAATGTAAAGTTCGTTCCATAGAGTTCAGCCTTATGCAGCGTTGTGCGGCACATATAGGCTCAAGAACCGATATTGAAGAGGCGTTTCTTGCAGGGCAGCAGGCGGTAAAAGCTGCGGTAGAGGGACATACCGATTACATGATAGGTTTTGAAAGAACAAACGAAAAAGGTAAATACGGTATCAAAACAGTTCTTATACCTCTTGCTAAAGTAGCCAATGCCGAGAAAACCGTTCCTTTGGAGTGGTTTAACCAAGAGAAGAATTTCTTAAAGAAAGATTTCATCGATTATGCACTTCCTTTGATACAGGGAGATTCCGGTCTTCCTTTTGAAGAAGGACTGCCTAAATTTGCAAAACTGAAAAAAGTATCAGCAAGAAAGTAGAGAGGATATAGATATGGCACTTATAACATCAAAGAAAATGTTCGAAAAAGCCTATAAAGGCGGATATGCGATAGGCGCATTCAATGTAAACAATATGGAGATTATCCAAGGTATAACGGAAGCCGCAATGGAAGTACAGGCACCCCTGATTCTTCAGGTTTCTGCCGGAGCCAGAAGATATGCAAAGCATGTTTATCTTATGAAATTAATTGAAGCGGCTCTTGAAGATACCGGGCTTCCCATATGTGTTCACCTGGACCACGGCGACAGTTTTGAAACATGTAAATCCTGTATAGACGGCGGTTTTACTTCGGTAATGATAGACGGTTCTCATCTTCCACTTGAAGAGAATATTAAAGTAACCAGGCAGGTTGTGGAATATGCACATGCAAAAGGTGTAGTGGTCGAAGGAGAATTGGGCAGACTGGCGGGGGTGGAGGATGAAATTAAAGTCAAAAAAGAAGATTCCTCGTATACCGATCCCGATGAAGTGGAAGAGTTTGTATCAAAGACGGGAGTGGACTCACTGGCAATAGCGATAGGTACAAGCCACGGAGCATATAAGTTCCAGGGTGAAGCCAAACTGAGATTTGACATACTGGAAGAAGTGCAGAGAAGATTGCCCGGTTTCCCGATAGTTCTTCACGGTGCATCATCGGTTATTCCGGAGTTTGTGGAAAAGATAAACAAATACGGCGGAAAAATGCCCGGTGCCCAGGGAGTTCCCGAAGAAATGCTGAGAAAGGCTGCAGGTATGGCGGTATGTAAGATAAATATAGACTCCGATCTGAGGCTCGCAATGACTTCATCCATAAGAGAGTATTTTGCATTGCATCCCGATCATTTCGATCCGAGACAGTATCTGAAACCTGCAAGAGAAAATATCAAGCAGTTGGTTAAGCATAAGCTTGTTCATGTATTGGGATGTGACAATACGGCGGGAGAGTATTAAGATAAGTCGGAAATTAAACATAAAAAAGCGGGAAACCGCTTTTTTTATGGAAATAATACAAAGTTCGCAATATTGGGAATGTAATGTATAATATTGGCAAAGGAGAACCGGTTTGTTAGTAAAAGATTCCAAGTTTATAATAAGTGCGGCAAAAGCGGAGCAATGGCCTGATGATGAGTTGCCGGAAGTTGTGTTTTCCGGAAAATCCAATGTGGGTAAATCCGGCCTTATAAACGCTCTTTGCAACAGAAAGAATCTTGCCTACTCGGCATCGGCTCCCGGTAAAACCCGTCTTGTTAACTTCTATGAAATAAACGGTGTCATGAGAATGGTGGACCTTCCCGGTTACGGATACTCCAAAGCTTCAAAGCAGGAAACAAAGTTGTACGGCAAACTTGCCGAACGGTATTTAACTCAAAGAAAGAATATACGGCTCATAATTCAGATATTGGACATTCGCCATGACCCCACGGAAGATGATTTGCATATGATAGAGTTTTTGAATACTATAGGTTTGCCGTTTGTTATAGCTGTAAATAAGTGCGATAAACTCTCCAAATCTCAAGCAATCAATAGAGCAAGAAGCATAGCGGGAATGCTGGATATTGACCCCGATACGCCGTTCATACTGACTTCCGTTACGGCAAAAAGAGGTATGGAAGAGATATGGGATGCCATAGATTTTTACTGCTTTGATCAAGAGGATGATAATAACGAGACAGAGTAAATTAAGGGACATAACAGATATGAAGAAAAGTAAGATTAATTACACTAAAGAAATAAGGATATTTTCAGTTATCACGGTAACGATGCTGTTACTTACAATACTGCTTACCGGATGCGCTCCTTATAAGTACAGCAGGTATATAGAGCTTGCCGAATATATGAATCTTCAGTTGGACTATAACGTGATTGCCGTAACCGAAGAAGATTTGCAAAAAGAGACAGATATTCTTTTGGACAAGTATGCAAAAACCGTTGTTCTGGATAGAGGAGAGGTTAAATCAGGCGATATTGCTAACATTGATTATTCCGGTCTGGTAGACGGAAGACCTTTTGCGGGCGGTGCCGAAACAGGTTATGATTTGGCCATAGGAACACACACTTTTATAGAGGGATTTGAAGAAGGACTGATAGGGGCAGTTATCGGACAGACGGTTGTGTTGAATCTTACATTTCCCGTAAATTACAAAGATAAAGACAATAGTGTGTCCGCACTTGCAGGCAAAGAGGTAGTTTTCAATGTTGTAGTGAATAAAGTTACAAGGCGAGTACCGCCTCAGTATACCGATGAGTTTATAAAAAGCCTGGATAGTGAGTATAAGACGGTGGAAGAATACAACGAATATCTGAAAAAAGAGATATTCAAGTATAAAAAAACTCAAGAAGCATGGAAAACCGTGGTGAATAATACAGTAGTAATAAAATATCCCGATACCGTTCAAAAGAGAGTGGATGAGATAAGAGAATATTATGAATACTACACGATATATTACGGGTACAGCTCCTTCAACGATTTCTGTATTGACGCATTGGGGCAGACCGAAGAAGAGTTTAACCGGATTAATCTGGAAAGCGCCCGTGACGGAGTGAAGCAGGAAATGATATCGCAAGCCATTGCGGGGTTGGAGAAAATAAAGTTAACCAAAAGCGATTTGGATAAAGGCTATGCCAATTACGCCGAGTATTACGGATATGACAACACTCAGGATTTGTTTAAAGATTACGATAAAAATTCCATTACCTCCAGCATACTGCTGAATAAGGTAATGGAATATGTTGCAAAGCATGCGGTTGTGGTAAATAATTAGAAGCCTTAAAAGGTTTGTTTAGTTTATTACTTAACTTCTAAAGTCCAACCCCTTGTATCCTTAATGATACCGTACTGTATGCCCGTAAGCGTATCATAGAGCTTTTGGGATATCTTACCTATCTTATTGTCATTAATAACGTAACGCACATCCTTGTATACAAGTTCTCCTACGGGGGATATTACCGCTGCCGTTCCCGTTCCGAAACATTCTTTCATGTCACCGTTTTTCAGCGCTTTTATAACCTCATCAACGGATATTTTTCTTTCCTCCGTCCTGTAGCCCAATGCTTCTGCAATCTCCAATGTGCTTTTTCTGGTTATTCCGGGTAATATGCTTCCCGAAAGTTCCGGTGTAACAATCTTATCACGTATAACAAAGAATACGTTCATTGCGCCTACTTCTTCAATATACTTACCTTCATGCGCATCCAGCCACAAAGTCTGAATACAATTGAGTTTTATGGCCTTTTCCTGTGCGATAAGGCTTGCCGCGTAATTACCCATGGTTTTGGCATGTCCCATTCCGCCTTTGGAGGCACGTTTATAGAAGTCTTCCACATAAATACTGGTGGGATTGAGTCCTCCGGGATAATACGGACCTACCGGACCGATTATTATCATAAAAAGATATGTATAGGAAGGATGCACTCCTAAGAAAGGATCTACCGAGATTATAAACGGACGGATGTACAAAGAAGTTCCCGGTGCGGAAGGTACCCAGTCGATATCGGTTTTTACAAGCGTTACTATCGCCTGTACCACATCCGCTTCATCAATAGGCGGTATACACAGTCGCTCGCAGGATGCTCTCAGTCTCTTGGCATTCTCGTCGGGACGGAATAACAACACCTTGTTATCTTTTGTCCTGTAAGCTTTCAGTCCTTCAAAAACGCCCTGACCGTAATGTAACACATTGGTGGACGGATCTAAGGACAGAGGTCCGTACGGCTCTATTCTTGCATTGTGCCAGCCTTTTTCCGGAGTATAGTTCATCAGAAACATATGATCGGTGAACTGTTTACCGAAAGACAGTTTGCTTTCGTCGGGTTTTGTTTTGGGTTTCTTGGTTAAGTTAATGGAAATATTCATGTTCTTTGGTCCTTGCCTTAATTTCATTTTCAGTATATTATACTAAAATATCGGAGTAATTACAAATGATTACAGGTTTTTTTGAGGAAATTTAATGTATAAATATTTACCGGATTACATAGCACAAGGAATATCGGATATAGATTATAAAAGACTGTATGATATGGGAATAAGAGGCTTATGTTTTGATATAGATAACACATTGGTAGGGATGTATGACGAGGAAATTCACAAAAAAGCACTTACTTTAATAAACAATTTGAAAAATATGGGCTTTTCCATATGTATTTTATCCAATGCTTCAAAAAAAAGAACCGCTTTGATTGCCACCGGTTTCGGGTTAGAATATGTGTACAGGGCATTTAAGCCGCTTAAGCAGGGTTTTCTTATTGTGTTACGCATATTAGACCTTGAGCCGCATAAATGCGCAATGATAGGAGATCAGCTTTTTACCGACATAAGAGGAGGCAAAAAAGCGGGATTTCTGACCGTTATGACTAAGAGAATGAACAATCATGAATCGCTGTATGTCCGGTTCAAGAGGATTTTTGAGGACAGGATAATGAGAAAATATATTAAAGGGATAGAAAAGATATGATAAGATTCGGACCGGCAGGCAATGAGCCTTCTTTTTACGAACAGGGATATAAGAATACCTTTGAAGCCATGAAGTGGTTGCAGGATATGGGTTTGAATGCGTATGAGTATCAAAGCGGCAGGGGAGTAAATATAGGGGAGCAAGCCGCATTAAAGATAGGTGAGCATGCAAAAAAACACGATATAGCTTTATCTCTTCACGCCCCTTACTTTATAAACATGGCGACAAAGGAGCCGGATAAAGTGCAAAGTTCCCTTATGCATATGCACAAATCATATATCGCTGCAAAACAGATGGGTGCTACAAGAGTATGCGTTCATACCGGCTCTCCCATGGGAGATACCAGGGAGAATGCCATAAAGAGGGCACATATATTTCTTAAAAACTTTTTGGATGATATTGATGACCAATCGGTAATATTCTGTCCGGAGTTGATGGGTAAAGTAAATCAGCTGGGCAATTTGGAAGAGGTTATTTACCTTTGCGCCAATGACGAAAGGATACTGCCTACCATAGATTTCGGTCATTTAAATGCAAGAACTCACGGTACTCTGAAAACACCGGAAGATTTTGAAAGAGTGGTGTTGAAACTTATAAACGGAATAGGATTGGAGCGGACAAGAATAATGCATGTGCATTTTTCCCAGATTGAATATACGCAAGGCGGCGAAAAAAAGCACCTTACATTTGAAGATGACAAGTACGGTCCCTATTTCCAGGACCTTATACCGGTACTGTATAAGTATGATATGAAACCTGTTATAATATGCGAATCGGATAATACCATGGCAACCGATGCGTTGAAGAGTAAAATTATGTATGAGCAATATATGAAGAAGGATTTATGAGGTGCCGTATGTTCAGTAAAAGAGTTGATTGTATGAGAAAAATAATGGAGGAAGAAAACTTGGACGGAGCTGTCATAACGTCCAGAGATAATACGCTTTATCTTTCTTCTTTTTCCGGATCCAGCAGTATATTGATATTTACACGTGATAAAGCATACTTTGCAACGGATTTTCGTTACATTGAAGCGGCCGAACTGATATCCGCTTACGGTTACGAAGTGGTGTTGATTCAGGAAGGCATGAAAAGCGTACTCTCCTTATTATCCAAACTTTTCACTAAAAGTGAATTGCGCATAGGATTTGAAAAAACCGTTTCATACGGCTACTTTGAGGCTTTGAAAAAAGGTCTGAAGGATTGTGAATATATTGATGTTTCCGACCGGTTACTCGCCGTCCGCTCGGTTAAAGACCAAAAGGAATTGTCTCTGATGGCAAAAGCCGCTTCCATAGCGGACATCGCTTTTACACATATACTGAATACTGTAAAAGCGGGAATGACAGAAATAGAGGTAGCTGCCGAACTGGAGTATGTGATGAAGAAAAACGGAGCATCCTTTCCGGCTTTTGAAACCATAGCGATATCGGGTAAAAAGACCAGTATGCCTCACGGTGTTCCCGACCATAAGAAACTTATGAATCATGATCCGGTTACTTTGGATTTCGGAGCAAACTACAAAGGGTATTGTTCCGATATGACCAGGACTTTTTTCCTGGGTTCTCCGTCACCTAAAATGAAGAAGATATATAACATAGTGTATGACGCACAAAAGAGTGCTCAGGATTATGTCAGAGAAGGTGTAACGGGAGCGGATGTTGATAAGATTGCAAGAGATATAATAGGTAATGAAGGGTACGGAAAGTATTTCGGGCACAGTACGGGACACGGAGTGGGTTTGCTGGTACATGAAGAACCCAGGCTTTCCACCCAAAGCACAACCGTTCTGAAAAGTAATATGACCGTTACCGTAGAGCCGGGAATATATATTCCCGATGCGGGCGGAGTCCGGATAGAAAATACCGTTGTCGTGCAAGAAGACGGCTGCTATACTCTTAATCACTCGAATAAAGAGTTGATTATTATTTAAAATGGATTATACGATAAGAAAACTTGATGCCGAATCATTTATGTGCATTGCCGAACTTCGAGGATATGCAAAAGATGATGAGGATTTTATTGAGCGCTATAATCGGGTTGTTGATAAAAAAGACGATTGCTATGCGGTTTTTGTAAATGATGAATGTATTGCCGATGTCACATTGACATATGTTTCAAGTGACAAGGCTGCGGCTGAAGAAAATATAAGGGCATATATGTCGGGATTATTGGTCAAAGAAGACTATCGAAACAAAAAGATTGCAACCGCTTTGATAATGCATCTAATTGAGGAGTTGAAAGAAAAAGGGTATAAGGAGTTGTCGGTTTTATCGGATACCGATAATGTTGTTGCCTCTAAACTATATGCAAAACTGGGCTTTCAAAGAGAAAACACCTACGATGTAGAGGATATGTCCTTTGATTTACTGGTGTACAGAATAAATCGGGCACTTTAACGGATGTTCTATGTTTTTTAACTTTTAAATTAATTTTTGGTTCACTCTAAAATTTTGCGGGATTTAGGATTCTTGACGTAAGTCTCTTTCGGTTATGTTGTAAATATATCGTGCAAAATGTATAATTATTATGAGGTATGTTATGGCTGATGATGTTCTGAAAATCAACGGACTGGAAACATCCTTAGGGCAACTTAAGGTGACTAACGAGGTAATAGCGATATTGGCCGGAATTGCCGCAATGGAAGAAGACGGCGTGTATGCAATGAGCGGAGGGATTACCGGCGAACTTGCACAGGCATTGGGGATTAAGAATCTTTCCAAAGGCGTCAAGATTGAGACCGATGAGGAAGGCATTCATGTCAATATATATATTATTGTGGAATTGGGAGTAAGAATACCCGAAGTGGCATGGAGTATACAGGAAAAGGTAAAAAAACTGGTGGAAAAAATGACCGGTAGTAAAGTTACGGAAGTTAATATCCATGTTCAGGGTGTAAATATACATAAACCCGGGGAGGAGCAGAAATGAAATTTTTTAAAAAGGGCAGGAAGTTTTTTTATACTGTAAATATAATATTGATTGTTGTCTTATGTGCCGTTACGATACATGCATGTCTCGATCCGATGGATTACGAGAGAGCTTTCGAGGATTTTGTCGATGCAAGGTTTTTCTCGGTACAAAGAGGGGTTATATTCCTGGTTGCGTTGCTGATTCTGGTATTTGAAGCTTTCTTTATAGTGTCTCTTTTACGCAAAGAAGAAAAACCCGTAGAAACGGTCAATCTGACCACCCCGACAGGACAGATCAGTATTACGGCCTATTCGCTGGAAACTATGGTCAAGAGTATAGTAAGTCGGTTTGATTCGGTGACCGATGTGAGAACCAAGGTGGATTTCAGCAATTCGCAGGTAGGTATGGATATATCGGTGAAAGTCAAGTCATCGGTTCTCATACCGGAGATATCTTCCAAGATTCAGAGCATTGTTAAAGAGGAAGTGTTAAAAAGTACCGGCATAGAATTGCATAGCATAAGAGTTTTTGTGGACGGAATAAATTAATTATTAAAGGAACCGTTATGGGAAGAAGAAAAACAAGGGAACATGCTCTTCGGCTTGTATACCAGATACAGATAAATGACGATGATATAAATGAGCAGATGGAACAGTATTTCCTTGATAATGATGTAAAGAATACCGCAAAGGAATATATAAAAAAGGCGGTAACATATATCAATGAGAACTGCAAAGACATCGACTCGGTGCTATCCATGTATCTTGCCAAGAACTGGCGTATTGAAAGAATTCCCAAGATAGAACTGGCAATCATGAGACTTGCATATTATGAGATATTGAATCTTGAGGATGTACCCAAATCCGTGGCAATAAATGAAGCCGTAGAACTTGCCAAAACCTACGGCAGTGATGATGCCGGAAAATATATCAATGCGGTGCTGGCAAATATTCAAAACGGAGAGCAGTGATGGAAAAAGCCCTGACCGTATCTCAGCTCAATGAGTATATCAAACAACTTGTTTCTTCCGATGAAGTATTGGAAAGTCTGCATGTGGAAGGTGAAATATCCAACTGCACCATTCACTATTCCGGTCATATATACTTTTCCATAAAGGATGATAAATGTGCTATACGATGTGTAATGTTTTCCGGATATACCAAAAGCCTCAAGTTTGAACCGGCGGACGGTGTGAAGGTTACGGTTTACGGATACCTTTCTTTTTATGAAAAAACCGGGCAGTGTCAGATTGTTGTTACCAATATGTTAGAAAGCGGGACAGGTGATTTATTCATCAAATTCGAGAATCTCAAGAAGAAACTGGAGAAAGAAGGTCTTTTTGATACAGGGAAAAAGAAACCGTTGCCGTTTTTGCCGGAAACCATAGGTGTAATTACCTCAAGTACCGGAGCGGTTTTGCAGGATATAAGGAACATACTGAACGGAAGGTTTCCTAATTACGGATTCATTTTGTATCCCGCGACCGTTCAGGGAGTTGATGCACATAAAACCGTAATTAAAGGACTGGAATATTTTAATAAGAATAAAAATGCCGATGTCATAATAATAGCAAGAGGCGGCGGTTCGGTTGAAGACCTTTGGCCGTTCAATGAGGAAGAGTTGGCATATGCAATACATAACAGCAACATTCCCGTCATATCCGCAATAGGTCATGAAACGGATTTCACTATTGCGGACTTTGTGGCGGATGCCAGAGCCGCAACACCTACGGCAGCCGCTCAGATGGTTATCCCGGAGAAAAAACGTCTGGAAAGAGATGTTCTTTCGCAAAATGAAAGTCTGGAATTTTCCTATGCGAAACTCATAAATAATCTTACTGAAAGAGTTTCCGATTTGGCAAAAAGACCGGTTATGAAGCGACCGGAGGAATATACCAATATATTGGCTATGAATCTGGATAACCTTACAGGCAGGTTTTTCACCTTCTCAAAGCAATATCTGGACAATGTTGCATATAAATTAAGTACATTAATACATAAAGCGGATGCCATGAATCCTTTAGCGGTGTTATCGAGGGGATACAGTATAACGACCGATAAAAAAGGACATGTTATAAAAAGTGCGGACAATCTGAATAAAAATGATGTTATATTAACCACTCTTCATGCGGGAAAGATAAGGAGTGTGGTGGAAAAGGCGGTAAAAGATGAGTAATAAGGATTTCAATACGCTCTACAGGGAACTGGAAAAGAAGGTGGAGTTACTGGAAAAAGGGGAACTGCCGTTGGAAGAGGCGGTAAAGACCTATACCGAAGGGCAGGAGTTGATAAAACTGCTCAACGAAAAACTTAACAAAGCCCGTGAACAAATGGTAGTGACCGATAAATCCGAACAAAAGGAGCCGGAAAAATGACAAACTTGAATACCGTAATGAAAAAATACGGGGAACAGGTTACTCTGTTTATCAATCAGAGGATAAACAAAAGCAATGCGCCCGACATAATAAAGGAAGCCTGCCTGTACAGTGTAAATGCCGGCGGTAAAAGAATCCGACCGGTTCTGTTTCTTATGACCTTGGATGCTCTCAATGCGGAAATTACCGAAAAGCATATAGCATATGCATCGGCTATTGAGATGATACACACATATTCGTTGATACACGACGATTTGCCGGCAATGGATAATGATGAGTACAGAAGAGGGCAGTTGACCAGTCATATCAAATTCGGTGAGGCATACGCTATTTTAGCCGGAGACGCTTTATTGAACCTGGCATATGAAACGATGCTGGATTATGCAGTCAATGCAAAGGATATTGCAGCCGCAAGAAACATAGCCGAAGCGGCCGGATATCAGGGAATGGTAGGCGGGCAGGTTCTGGATATGAAAAAGCCCGATACCGTCAATGACATTCTTGCTATGTATTCGTTGAAAACGGGTGCCCTTATAAAAACATCGGTGGTATCAGCCGGAATAATAGCCGGATGCAACAAAAGAACATTGAAAAGACTGGCTGATTATGCCGAAGGTATCGGTGTAGCCTTCCAGTTAAGAGATGATTATCTGGATAAAACCGATATTAACGAAAAAACCGGAAAACCCAAAGACAGTGACAGAAAAAATGAAAAAGCCACATACATCTCCAAAAGAGGGATTGCGGCAAACCAAAATAAACTGCAAAAGTATACGAAAAAAGCATTAACGGCTTTACAGCCTTACGGAGACAGCTATAATAACTTACGCTCATTAGCGGAGTTTTTAGGTGACAGGATGAAATAGTGTATGGAACTTCTGGACAGAATAAAGGTATCTTCCGATGTGAAGGATATCAAAAAAGAGGATATAGATGAGTTATGCAGACAGATAAGGACTTTTCTTGTGGAGGTTGTGACCGGTAACGGAGGACACCTTGCAAGTAATCTGGGAGTGGTGGAACTGACGGTGGCGCTGCACAGATGTCTGGATATGGAAAAAGACCACATAATTTTCGATGTGGGGCATCAAAGTTATGTTCATAAAATTCTGACCGGAAGAAAAGATAGTCTGGCAACAATGGGAAGCATCGACGGATTGGGTTGCTTTCCCGATGAGGAGGAAAGCAGGTACGATTCTTTCAATACCGGACATGCAAGCACATCGGTCTCCGCCGCTTTAGGTATGGAAAAAGCCTTAAGAATGAGCGGTTCGGACGGCAAAGTAGTGGCGGTTTTAGGTGACGGAGCTTTGGGCGGCGGAATGGTATACGAGGCCTTGAACAACGCTAAAGATTTGGATTCCGATATTCTCATAATTCTTAACGACAATGAAATGTCCATAAGCAGGAATGTGGGGGCAATGTCGAGACATCTTTCAAAACTCAAGTTACGTCCTTCATATATTGACACTAACCTTAGAATCAAGCATATTGTGGAAAAAACACCGGGCGGCAAGGGATTTATACGGTTGATACAAAAAACAAAAAGAGCATTAAAGTCTTTTGTAGGGCAGAAGATGTTCTTCGAGGATTTGGACATCCGATATCTGGGTCCCGTTGACGGACATGACGAGCATCAGCTGGAGTCTATAATAAAGGAGGCATTGAATGTAAAGGGGCCTAAACTGCTGCATGTGGTAACAACCAAAGGTAAGGGGTATGAAAAGGCGGAAAGAGATCCCGTTAAGTTTCACGGTCTTAAAAACAGTTATTCAAAAAGCAGAAGACTGCCTGAAAATATTATGTATAATCAACTTTTCGGAAAGCTTCTGACCGAAATGGCCGAAAAAGATAAGAATATAGTTTGTGTATGTCCCGCAATGACCGAAGGATCGGGTTTAAGCGAGTTTTGTAAAGTACATAAGGACAGATATTTTGATGTAGGTATTTGCGAACAGCATGCGGTTACTTTCAGTGCCGGTCTCGCCAGAGACAAAATAAAGCCGGTATGTGTTGTATACTCATCTTTTTTACAAAGGGCATACGATCAGATACTTCATGATATAGGGCTGACAAACAAAAATGTGGTGTTGTGTGTGGACAGGGCGGGGGTTGTGGATGCATACGGTAAGACCCATCAGGGGATTTATGATATTGCATATCTGTCCACAATTCCCAATATGAGAATATTTGCACCGGAATCGGAAGAGGATATGGAAAAACTGTTATATAAAGCCATATATGACATTGAAGGATGTGTTGCCGTAAGATATCCGTATGATCAGATTCATAATGATATTAAGAATCTCTTTGTTGATGTGTCCGAAAAAAGAGAGATTTCTTTATATAGTAAAAACGGTGACAAAGCAATACTGTGTTACGGCAGGATGGTTGCTGTTGCCGTGGAAGCGGCGGACATTGCAGGTGCAGATGTGGTTAAACTAACCGATATATATCCTTTGGATTATGAAAGTCTGTATGAGGTTTTGGGGAAATATAAGTATGTTGTATCTGCCGAAGATGTGATATACAACGGGTCTGTAGGTCAAAGGCTGCAATCATGGCTATATGAGAACAACAAGAATGACTTTAAACTGATATGCTTAAATATCGATGAGGATTGTGAGATGAAAGGGTGTGTTGAAGATATACTGGAAGAAAACGGGATGTCTAAAGATGCAATTGCAAGGATTATCAGTTAGCAAAAATAATGGATGTACAGATTGTCATGCAGGCAAAAGGCATTGCAATCAGTATATATTTGAATGTATAATAGGAAAGAAATTGATGTATGTAAGAGGATAATCTTTATATGCTGTTTAGAAAGCAAGATCAAAAAGTGTCATACAGGGAGAACATGAGAGACGGACAGGGTACTATCATGTTTAATGAATTACTGCCTAAACAGTTCTTAAACGGAAAAGGCCGTCTTTTTTCTTTGATTACCGTTGAACCCGGTTGTTCGATAGGCTTTCATGTTCATGAAAACGAATCGGAAACATATTATGTAATTGAAGGTTCTTTAGTATACAACGACAATAATGAGAAGGAATATGTAATACAGGAAGGCGATTGCGTGTATAACGGGAATATGCGCGGTCACAGTGTGAGAAACGAGGGTAAGAGCAAAGCCGTGGTGCTGGCTCTTATTCTTTTTATGTAGTAAAGGGGTAGTATGGGTTTAAACGAAAAAATTATTAAAGCGATAGTATTTGATATGGACGGAGTGTTGATAGATTCCGAGCAGGTAATGAGCAAGGCGGCAATTCTGGCTCTCAAGGAATTCGGTGTGAATGCGCAACCTTATGATTTTATACCGTTTATGGGGCAGGGGGAGAACAGTTTTATAGGAAATGTTGCAAGAAAGTACAATGTGGAATATCAGTATGCAATGAAATACAGAGCATATGAGATATATGATGAACTTGTCAGCGATGAAGCAAAGCTGTTTCCGAATATCAAGGAAACAATTACAACACTTAAGAAAAGAGGATACAGAATATCATTGGCATCGGGTGCCGATATGATGAAGGTCAGTTCAAACATTAAGGCTATCGGGATGGAAGAGTCGGATTTTGAAGCATTTGTTACCGGTAATGATGTGACAAGAAATAAGCCTGAACCGGATATTTTCCTGTTGGCCGCTGAAAAAATGAAGATTAATCCCGCATACTGTCTGGTTTGTGAAGATACCATAAGCGGAATTAAAGCGGCAAAAGCAGCAGGCATGCAATGTCTGGGTATTACAAGTTCGTTACAGAGCGAAGTGCTTAAAAACAGCGGTGCGGACGAAACATCGGACAGTATTCACATACTTTTGGATATATTGATGCCGTTAAGCAAGCGGTAGGAGTAAACAGCCCTCAAGCAATCTTGCTCTTGACATAACTATATTAAATTTATATAATCACTTCTGCTGCGTAGGGAAGTAGTTCAATCGGTAGAGCGGCGGTCTCCAAAACCGTAAGTTGCGGGTTCAAATCCTGTCTTCCCTGCCAGAACAGTGAATACGACATATTTCGTTATGAGATGTGTCGTATTTTATTATTACAAGTTATACTTGACAAGCACACTTTGCATGAGTTGCTCGAAATACCGGTCAGTTTTAGTTGGAAATGTTGGTCAGTTTTAGCCGGAAATGTTGGTCAGTTCTTATTGATTAGTGCTTATCTTTGTGATAGACTGTTGTCAGAAACTGCGAGGTGTGACAATTAATGAGTAAAGTATTTGACAAAACAAAATACAAATCCAGGATAATTGATTCATTGGTCGAGAAAAATTTAAGAATATTCAGTGCAGTGTGTATTGAGGGTCCTAAATGGTGCGGAAAAACATGGACATCCTCATATCATGCTAACAGTGATTTTTTTGTTGGCGATCCGTCAGGTAATTTCTCTAATAGAATGTTAGCGGAAACAGAACCTTATACAGTACTGCAAGGCGATAAGCCGCGATTGATTGATGAATGGCAGGAAGTACCGACACTATGGGATGCGGTAAGATCTTTTGTAGATGAAAGCGGTGAAAAAGGACAGATTATTCTGACCGGGTCATCAACTCCCGTAAGCAAAGGTATTCTACATAGCGGTACGGGTAGGATTAGAAACATCAGGATGAATACAATGTCTCTGTATGAGTCAGGTGATTCCGACGGTTTAATATCATTAAAAGATTTATGCGAAAACAAATTTGAGCCGAAGCTATTAGAAGAAGCAAAGCTTGAAAGGCTGGCATACTTAATAGTTCGGGGCGGTTGGCCGGGAAATATCGATGCTTCTTTTGATGACTGTGCTGAACTTGCTATAGGTTATATGGAAAATATAGCGAAAACAGACCTGAAAAAGTTGGACCGGGATATTGATTATAATGAACATAAAGCAAAATTAATTCTTAAATCGTTAGCGAGAAATGAATCAACAACAGTATCCAATCAAAGCATTTTGAGAGATATTGTTGATAATGACGCCGATTCTATCAGTAAAAATACATTGGCTAAGTATTTGAATGCGTTTGACAGAATGTTTCTGTTTAACAATCAAGAGCCGTTTTCACCTAATATAAGGTCATCATTAAGAGTCAAACAAATGGAAAAAAGACATTTTTCCGATCCTGCAATGGCATGTGCAATGCTGAAGTTGACACCTAAGAAAATGATGAATGATTTAAACACTTTCGGTTTTATGTTTGAAGCTTTGGTAGAAAGAGATTTATCAATATATGCACAAGCTATGAATGCAAAGTTGTTTCATTATCAAGACTATAAAGGAAATGAAATTGATGCCGTTATGGAATTGGATGACGGCAATTGGTGTGCTTTTGAAATTAAATTAGGTCTTAATAAGGCGGAAGAAGGCGCTGAAAATCTGATTAAAGTATGTAATGCAATAGTTGATAACGGCGGAAAAGAACCGTTATTAAAATGCGTAATATACGGAGCCGGTAATATGGCATATAGAAATGCTAACGGAGTTTACATACTTCCTCTAACTTCTTTGAAGCAATAATCCCGAGTTGTAAAACCGGGTATTGAAAATACCGTTTTCTTTTAGCAATACATGAAGATTATTGTTCTTAAAGGTGAAGTTTAATGGAGTCAGCAAAGTTTTTTATAATTATTGGTGTTTGTCTATTGAAAATATAACATTAGTTAAGTATATAATGGTAGACAGGAGAGATTGTTATGGAAAACGCAATGTTGATTATCGGTAAGAACATAAGGAAATTAAGAAAACAAAGCGGTTTTAAGCAAAGCAGTATTGCGAAGTATTTGAATGTTGATTAAAGTTTAATGTCAAAGATTGAGAAAGGGGAGCAGTCTATAACATCTGATATGCTGGACAGGTTGGCTGTATTATTCGGAATACCGACAGAAAATCTCTTGCATGAAATAATTTCAACAAAGCATATTTCATTTCCTTTCAGAGCAAGCAAGATGAACGAGAAAAATTTAGAAGCAATCAGCGCCATAAATCGGATTGTTTTTAATTTAAGATTTATGAGAAAATGTCAGGAGTTTGGAAAAAAAGCTGCTGAATGATTGTTTTTTTTGAATATTTTCAGTAGGTGTAAGATTCAACTCTATCCTCTAAACCGGTAAAACAGTAAAGATTATGACTTTATAATTTTAAGTATATAGAAATGAATAGATAATATAGTACCCATAACATATATTCCGATGTCTATGTGTAAAATACGTATATTCATTTGCAAAATAGAGCAAAAAAAAACAATTTGCATTTTTAAGACAGAAAATCCGGCATAATAATACTAACGCAGTATATCACTTACGCTGATGAAGGGTGATAAGGTTAGCAAATTGTGAGGGTATTTACCCGAAGATTATATTGCATCCAAAACAAAATAGAATAATTTTGGAGGTATTTAACATTCTGTTTTGTATTGCATGTAAACGCTCCTATACCCGGTTTGTGCGTTTTCCAATGCTATTATACCTCCAAATTGACACTTTTCCAAGATTCGCATGTATTTATCTTTTAAAAAAGACTATATATGTCAATTTGAACTTTTAGCCTATTTATTGTTAAAGTTGAAAAAGTTCACGAAAAAGACACATAACAGCCCTTTGTATGACATAGAAGGGAAATATAATGAGGGCACAGTTAAGAAAGGAGAAACTGAAAATGAAAAAAATAACTAAAATATTTATAACAGGATTACTGACCTTGATAATGATAGCAGGTATGAGTATACCGGCAATGGCTGCCACCGAGACCGAATTGACGGATATGGTCAGTGAAGAAATGACGGCAAATTATCTTTATACGGAACTGGCTGCAAAATTCCCGGAGGTCAAGGTGTTTGCCAACTTAGCCAAGTCCGAGATGCGTCATATAGCGGCTCTCAAGAAAGCTGCTGCAAGACTGGGACTGTCGGTAGAGGCTGCCAAGCCTGCGGACATTTTAATTCCCGAAACCGTGGAAGATGCTTTGGCTTTTGCGATGGCTTATGAATTGGAAGACATCGAGATGCTTAAAGTACTGATCGAAAAGGAAGAAGATGCGATGTTGAAGAGAGTTCTAAATAATCTTCTTAAAGGATCGGAAAGGCACTATAACGCTTTGAAGAGAGTAGCTGATAACGGTGTTGAGAACTGTGTCTGCAACGAAGATGGATGCACTTATCAGAACAAAGTCAATAACCGGAGCAAAAACGGCGGTCAGGGCAATGGTCAGAAAGCTAATGCTAATGCACAAAAGGGTATGGGCAACGGTCAGAAGGGGCAGGGTAACCGCAACAACTCCGGCTGCACATCGGATCAGTGCAAGAGAGCACAGTAGGCGGTAATGCAACTGACATTTAATTCAATTGCCGATAAAAATCAAGGGCAGGGTTTAAAAACCCTGTCCTTTGGTGTATAAATATGGTGTGGAGGTTGCCATGAATCGGATATTAATCGCAGATGACAATGAAGATATTGTCAATATTCTTAAAAAGTTTGCCGAAAAAGAGAATTTGGATGCGGATGTGGCCTTTGACGGACAACAGGCATTGGATATGTTTGATAAGAATAATTACGATTTGATTCTGTTGGATATAATGATGCCTAAAAAGGACGGCTATGAGGTTTGCAAGACCATCCGCAAGACTTCCATGGTCCCCATTATAATGATAACGGCCAAAGGGGAGGATTATGAAAAGATTATGGGTCTGGATCTGGGTGCCGACGACTATATTGTCAAACCGTTTTCCGTTGCCGAGGTAATGGCAAGGGTCAGGGCTATCTTAAGAAGAATTGAAAAGAAATCCGGTCAGAATCCCGCATTGGTTATAGATTCCATGAAACTGGACCTGGATTCCTATACTTTTGAAGTGGACGGGCAAAATGTCGATCTGACTAAAAAAGAATTCGAGTTGCTGTGGACATTGGCTTCCAATACCGGAAAAGTCTATACCAGAGAAAACCTTCTGGATTCTTTGTGGGGTTATGACTACTACGGAGATTCCAGGACGGTAGACACTCATGTTAAACGTCTGAGAGCTAAACTGGCAGCTTTCCCCGGATTGGATGATGTGATAAAAACCATTCGCGGAGTGGGATATAAATTTAAGGAGCCGGATAACAAATGAGGAATAAAATCACAAAGAAGCTTCTTTTATATTTCCTTATAATCGTACTCGCCAACTCATTGATTTCAAGCGGGATTTTTGTTGTTCTGGGGCAGAAAGTATATATGGATGCCTACAAGGAATACCTGGCGAGAAGAGCTGAGGATATTGCTCAGGCGATATCCGACAATATGGATATCTTTGCCTATGCGGCGGAAGAGGAAACGACAACCCCGGGACGCGGCAAGAAGCAAGGCGGAAAAAACAATCCCAATACGCGTGTTCAACCGAAATATATCGATTGGATGGATCAGGTGCTGGAAGGCAAAGTCTGGTTAATCTATAAAGAGGATAAGATTTTTCAAAGAGGTAATTCCGATATCGCACTCTCGTATGACGATTTAACCGACTATGAAAAAGCGGCCATAGATAAGGCATTTGAAGGTAATACCGTTACATCGGAATCTTTTGACAATATCTTTGATAAAGGGACATTGTCCGCGGTTGCTCCCCTGAAAGATTCCGACGGGTCGATTTACGGAGCCATATTGATTCATGAAGATATTGCTATTGCAAGAAGATTTATCGATTCGGCTTTCTATGTTCTTATGGTTTCCGGTCTTGTCGGTATCTTTATCGTACTTATCATGATTATCATTTTTGTATGTAAGTTTATCCGCCCCATCAATCGTATTGACAGTGCGGCTAAAGTAATGATTGACGGCGATTATCAGGTCAGAACCGGCGTAAATCAGGATGATGAAATAGGTGACTTGGCAAAAAATATGGATGAATTGGCTGTAAGACTGGAAAGGGGCCGCAAGGAGAGCGAGAACATAGATCGCATGAGAAATGATTTTATCTCCAGTATGTCCCATGAACTTAAGACGCCTGTCACCGTCATGAAAGCTTCACTGGAAGGTTTGGTTTCCGGTATTATCCCCGAATCGGAGATAGAGAATTACCATAAAATACTTTATGAGGAAATCGGGGTATTGGACAAGTTGGTAATGGATTTGATGGAACTCAATGCAGTACGAAACAAGAGTTTCCCCATGAATTTTAAAGAGGAAGATCTTATTTCCGTTCTGAAAGATGCTGCCAGAAGTCAGAGGGTTTTAGCGGATAAAAAAGGTGTTGAGATAATATTGAACATTGAAGACTCCTACTATATGTTCAGCTGTGATTACACAAGATTGAGACAGATGTTTATAACGGTTATTAATAACGGAATAAAGTATTCCGATGCCGATGAGCAGGTGATTATCCGACAGTTTCGTGACCGCAACTTTATTAAAATACAGGTTATCAACAAAGGCAATGCTATAGATTCCAAGGATAAGGAGCATATATTTGAAGCATTTTACCGGGGTAAGAACACCTCGGAAAAAGGATTCGGTCTGGGATTGGCCATAGCCAAGGAAATTGCCAATCGTCATGCCATTCATCTCCACGTGTTCAGCGAATCGGAGAGAGAGACTGTTTTTGAATTTGTGCTTCAATAGCAAAGAATAGCAATCATAAAATATTATGTCCCGAAAACAGCATCGTATTCGGGACAATTGTAATGTATATGATTATTTTTGCTTTGTAATAATACTTAAAATCGGTGCAGGTGCAAATAATTAAGCCGTAAACCCTGCAAAAGGTGCAAATAAGTCGTAAAACAACATGTAAATTGGTGCAAGTTATGCTATAATGGCATTATTAAAAGCAAGGAGATTCAATATGGAACGCAGCGCTTTACAAGAACTGATCCAGTGGAATGATAACAAGCGAAGAAAGCCCCTTATTCTTTGGGGAGCAAGACAGGTCGGTAAAACCTATCTTATCAGAGATATGTTTGCAAATACTTATTATAAGGAAAACAATATTTATGTTGACTTTAAAAAAGATGACGAAATTCGGGAATTCTGCTCGCAGACGGCAAATGCGAAGAAAATAGCGGAATATTTATCTTTGTTGAGAGGAAAGCAAATAGATGAAAATACACTGCTGGTTTTTGACGAGATACAGGAGTGTCCCAATATCATATCTTCACTTAAATATTTCTGCCAAGACTTAAGTGAAATTCCTGTTATCGCGACAGGTTCTATGGTACGAATAAAAATACAAAGAGAAACAAATAAACGAGGTTCCGTTAATAACGGAAAGTTTCTTTTTCCTGTCGGAAAGATAAATCAAATGACACTTTATCCTTTGACCTTTGATGAATTTCTCATGAACAGCAATAAAATGCTTTACGATGTGGTTTTGAAAGCATATGAAAGTAAGACTCCTCTGGATTCTAACATTCATGAATTAGCTATGGAGCAGGTATATAAATATCTTCTTGTGGGAGGTATGCCGGAAGCTGTGGCTGCCTATATAGAAACGGACAATTTCCTGACATCAAGAGAAATATTAATGGAATTGTATGACAATTATCTTGCGGATATGCAACTTTATCAAGCCAGTTCGGAAGCTATTTTACGTTCACATGCGTTATTTCAAAACATCTACAAGGAACTGAACAAGGAATCAAAGAATTTTTCTCCCGGACTTATTGAAAGGAATAGCAAAACAAGGGATTTTGCTACTTCCATTCAGTGGCTCACATTGGCTCATATTGTAAACCAATCATTCCAACTGAAGGAACATGTGACTATGCCGCTGATTCCGGATGATTTAAACAGCTTTCGTCTTTATCTTGCCGACATAGGCATGTTTTCATACCAGAGCGGTATTAATGCAGCTTCATTCATATCAAGCGAAAGAGAAAATACATTATCAGGTATCTTCTTTGAAAACTTTGTGGCAAATGAATTGGTAGCAAAAGGGCATAAACTTTTCTATTGGCGGGGGAAGGCATCTGCTGAAATAGAATTTATTATTGAGTCAAATAACAGAATATATCCGATTGATGTTAAAAAAGGTAGAGGAGTACTTAATTCTTTAGAAAAGTTTTCCAATCATAATAAGTTTGAGTGTGCCATAAAGGTTTCCGGGAATAACTATGGTTATAATGCGGAAAAAAAGCTGCTCACAATACCTTTTTACTTTATCTCATTTTTAGCAAAGGATCTTGCAAAAGGCATATTTAATGCTAACAAATACTGAAAAGTGCACAATGAAAATGCTGAAAAGTGTACAATGAAACACTTGAAAAGTGCACAATGAAGTGTTATTATGTTCTCGGAGGGTTGTCATGACTTTAAAAAGAGACGGATATATGCCGAGACTGGTTGATAGTAAAATTGAGAAATATTTGAAAATCTTCGGAGCGGTTTCCATAGAAGGTCCCAAATGGTGCGGAAAGACCTGGTCGGGGTTGAATCATGCAAACAGTGTAACTTACATGACTGAAAAAAGTCAGAGAGATATGGCAAATATAGATCCGAAATATATTTTCCTTGCTGACAGACCGCAATTAATTGATGAGTGGCAAATTGTTCCCGGTATATGGGATGCGGTTCGCCATGAATGCGACAGTAGCCGGGATAAAGGAAAATTTATACTCACAGGTTCAACTTCTCTTGATTCAACAACAAGTGATGAAATATACCATTCCGGAACAGGAAGGATAGCTACGATTCGTATGCATACTATGAGTTTGTACGAATCAAAGGATTCCACCGGCGAAGCCTCTATTAAAGATATGTTGCAAGGTCAATTGAACGAGGGTCACACAGGTAAAGTTGAATTGGAAAAACTGGCACATTTGATTATCAGGGGAGGTTGGCCGGAAAATATCGATATGGTAGAAGATGACATAGGTATTATTCCTAAAAGCTACATTGATACCATTGTTACAAAGGATATGCATGAAAGTGATAAAAGAAGAAGAGACTCAAACAAGATGCGTATGCTTATTCGTTCTTTGTCGAGAAATGAAGCAACACTTGCAAGTAATGCTACATTGGTCAGAGATATTGAGGATTATGAAAATAAAGAGCAACTAATTGAGAGTCGGACAACTTTAACAGACTATCTCGGAGTTTTAGACAGGTTATTTCTCACTGCAAACCAGGAGGCCTACAGTCTGAATTATCGTTCTTCCGCACGGGTCGGAAAAACCGCTAAGAGACATTTAGTTGACCCGTCACTTTGCTGTGCAAGCCTGCAACTTACGAAAGATAAATTGCTTAATGACCACGAAACATTCGGTCTGATGTTTGAAGCACTTGTAAAGCGGGACTTGAGAATATATGCAGATTATCTTGACGGTTATCTCTATCATTTTCGTGACAACTCGTCGGGAGATGAGGTGGATGCAATTATAGAGTTCAGTGAAGGTAATTATGCAGCTTTTGAGATAAAATTGAGCGACAGAGGTATTAAGGATGCTATAGAAAGCCTTTCAAAATTTTATACCAATGTAAAAAGGAAACCCGCATTCATGTGTGTCATTGTCGGACACTGTGAAGCTATAATGAAAGATCGGAAAACGGGCATATATATTGTTCCCATAACTTCACTAAAGCCGTAAGACTTAAATATGATTTATTTATATTCTCCCTGCAATTCAATATATTAATATGATATAATATCTTTTGTTGAATAAAAAATATGTTGATGTGATTAACAGATGGGAAAGATGATGGAAAAAACATATTTAGATAAAATCAAAGAAGCGGAAGAGAAGGCGGCGGGTATTTTCAGAGATGCCGTCAATAAGTCGGAATTGATGCTTGGTGATGCGGAGAAAGAGCACTCGGAGTATGAGAGAAAAAGCATTGAAAAGATTGATGAACAGTGCAGAAACATGCTCTTGAAGGCCGAGAAGGAAGCAACGGACCTTGTGCAAAAAGCGGACAGGGAATATGCAAAAATGAGTGAAGACTTGAAAACCGAAGCTCTTTCCAATGTTAAAGAAGCGGTGGATTTTGTTTTGGAAAAGGTGACAAATGGCAGTCGTTAGCATGAAGAAGATTTGCATAACCGGCCTTTTAAAGGAGAAAAAGCCCATGCTTTCTTTCCTTCAGAAGCGCGGCGTTGTGGACATTCAGGATATGCCGATTGATTCGGAGTATGAGAATGTCTTTACCAAAGGTTATGACAAAAATTCCGAAGCCGAAATAGACAGCAAAATGGCTTTGCTGTCAAAAGCCATATCCGTTCTGGAAGAATATGATGAATCCAAAAAACCTTTATTCAAAGTCAGAAAAGATATAGACAGACAATATTATGAAAGTATAACGCAATACAACGATGAGTTTATCGGACTTGCCGAGAAGGTTATAGAGACTTACAACTCTATCGGGGATTTCAGAGATGAAATAAACCGGCTGGAAAATGATATACTGACTCTTACGCCGTGGACTGATCTTGATATACCCATCAACATGTCTAAAACCGATAAAGTCAATATTGTTCTGGGTACAATACCGGAGTTTGTAAAACCCGAGACATATACTCAGGCAATTGATGAAAAGGGATTATTATGTCAGGTTCAGGAGATAAGCAGGGACAAGAATAATGCTTATGTGGCAACATATATTCATGAATCGGACATGCAACAGCCCATGCATTATCTTAAAAGTATAGACTTTAATATATTGGAATATGATTTTTCCGGTATTCCCGGTCGGTTAATTGAAGAGAATAAACAAACTATATCCCGACTTAAAGTAAACATAGAGAATGCAAAGAGCAGTTTGAAAGAATATGCTTTGAAGACAGGAGAAGTACAGGCTGTCTATGACCATTTTGCAATAAGCAAAGGATTGTTGACAGTGGACGATTTAATACTTTCCGGCAAATACAGCTTTATTATCGACGGCTGGATACCGGAGGAGAAAGTCGAAAAGACTGTCGGTGCTCTGGAAAAAGACTTTGTTTGTCATGTATTTGTAAGAGATCCTCATGATGATGAGGAGTTTCCGGTACTTCTTAAGAACGGATTCTTAGGAGACTCGGTAACGGGAGTTACGGAAATGTTCAGTCTGCCCAATTGCAGGGAAGCCGATCCTAATACGGTCACGGCAATATTCTTTGCACTGTTCTTCGGGATGATGCTTTCTGATGCCGGTTACGGGCTGGTTATGTCGGTAGTCTGTGCGGTTATACTGCTCAAATTCAAGCTGGAATACGCCACGGCAAGGTTTATAAAGTTGATGCTTATATCGGGCATAGCAACGATTATTGTGGGAGCCTTATACGGTTCCTGGTTCGGTGACCTTATACCCACTATATTATCCGATAAATCCATAAATGTAGCTTTATGGTTTGACCCTATAGCGGACCCCAACAGGCTTCTTATGTGGTCGCTGATACTGGGAGTTATACATATATACGTGGGTTACGGAATGAAAGGATACAATAACATAAAGAAGAAGAAATATTTAGATGCCGTGCTGGATGTGTTGCCGTGGTACTTTTTCTTCACAATGGCATGTTTTCTGGTTTCTTCGTACATACCCAGTGTTCCCGAGAATGTATATATGACATTGACACCTATCGGAAAGAAGCTTTTCCCGTATTCGGCAGCCGTAATATTGCTTACACAGGGACGACATAAAAAGGGTATATTCGGAAAGCTTTTCGGAGGAATTGCGGCCTTTTACGATTTAATCAACTTCATGGGAGATGTGCTGTCTTATTCCAGACTTTTAGCAATGGGACTGGCAACGGGAGTCATAGGGTCAATCATTAACCAGTTAGGATCGGCCGGAGGCTTCACAATACCGGGTATTATTACATTCACGCTTGTGTTTGTGGTGGGACACGGGTTCAATTTCGCCATTAACGCTTTGGGTGCATATGTGCATTCCAGCAGGTTGCAGTATATAGAATTTTTCAACAAGTTCTTTGAAGGCGGCGGAGTAGCTTATTCTCCTCTTTTTGAGGATACAAAATATATAAGGATCAGAGAATAAAAATCGGAGGATTATTTTATGTTTAAGTATGTATTGGAAAACAATTTGGGTGATGTGCTGGCAATTATAGGAGCGGCATTATGCTTTTTACTTGCCGGATCGGGTGCCGCCAAAGGAGTCTCCATGGCCGGTAAAGTGGGAAGCGGTGTTATTGCGGAAGATTCCAGCAAATTCGTGCCGGTAATGATTTTAGAGGCGCTGCCCAGCACGCAGGGAATTTACGGTTTCGTTGTTGCCTTCCTCATAATCGGTAAAGTCGGGGGCTTAAGTCTTGAACAGGGCTTCAGCTTAATAATTGCCGGTCTGCCTGCAGGCGTTGTCGGCCTTATTTCCGCAATATTCCAGGGACAGGTAGCCGTAGCGAGTATAGGCATCGTTGCAAAAAGAAGCGCTGATATGGTTAAGGGCGTAGTTCTTACACTTATGGTAGAGCTTTTTGCCATATTCGCACTGCTCATATCCATACTGATGGTAGGTAAAGTATAAATGCCGGGAATAGACAGGATATATGACAAGATAATAGCTGACGCCGAAGAACGTGCGGGTTTACGGTTATCCGAAACCTCATCCAAAATACAATCAATGAAATCGGTTGTGGATGAGAGAATTGAGGAATATCGGAAGGTTAAAATATCCGAGGCGGAAAAAGAAGCAAAAGGCATTGTATCCCGGGCACAGGCCAACAGGCGCCTTGAGGGTAAAAAACAGTTGCTTGCGGTTAAGCAGGAAATGGTAACCGAAGTGTTTGAAAAAACACAACAGGCACTGATAAACCTTAGTAATGCCGAGAAACTGACTTTGTATACAAAGCTTATCAGAAACTGTCTTAAAGAGGGACACAATGAGGTAAGTTTGAACGGTAAAGACAAAAAGGCTTTCGGTGACAAGCTTATACAGAATACAGGGAGTGCTCTCGGTCATGACATTTCGGTTGCTCTTTCCGGGCAGGATATACCGGATGATTTCGGAGTAATAGTAAAAAACGGAAAAATATACTCCAACTCCACATTCTCATCAATGCTCAAGTATATGAAGCAGAATATAGAGGCGGATGTTATGAAGATACTTTTTAAAAGAGGTGTTGAGGTTTGAGAAATTCCGACAAATATGCACACTCCATAGGAAGAGTGCGCGTAAGAGAAAACTTCATGATGGATGAACAAAAGCTTGCAAGGCTTGTGGATGCTCCCGACATGAAAGAAGCGGTCAGGATTCTTGCCGAGTGCAGATATGTTGAAGATGAGGATTATATGACTATGTTGTATAACGAACAGAAATCACTTTATGCATATATGAGAGAGATTTTGCCCGACACAAAAATATTCGATGCCTTTTTCCTTAAGTTCGACATACATAATTTAAAGGTCTTGCTTAAAGCGGAATTCTTAAAAAAGCCTTATGACGAGATAGCGCTGGATACCGGTGTGTATAAATATGAGGAACTTAAAGAATGGCTTCATAACAGAGATTTCTCACACCTTCCGGAAGATATTGCACAAGCGGTACAGCTCAGTATGGAAGAGTTTTTGAAAACCAACGATCCTCAGCTGATTGATCTCATAATGGACAAAGCATACTATACATACTTCAACAGAATAATGGAGAAAACATACGACAGGTTTTTGAAGGACTTTACGATAATACAGACCGATCTTATGAACTTAAAGGCGTTTATGAGGATTAAAAAAGTATTCCGCAAAGAACAATTCTTAAACTATGCCATCATACCCGGAGGATCGGTAAAGCCGGAAGATTATATGATGCTTTTTGAAGCTGATGAGGAAAATTTCCGCAAATTTTTAAAGCAAACCCCATATGCTTCGGTGTTTGAAAAAGGTGATATAGAAAAGAACTCCGATGACTATATAATGACATTTCTGAGAAAGCACAGATATGAGCCGTTGGGAATATCTCCCGTAATAGGATATATGCTGGGCAAGGAAACGGAAATAAAGAATGCAAGAATTACCATGATAGGAAAAGCAAACAGGATAAGCAGAGAGCGAACCAAAGAAAGGCTGAGGATGTGTTATGTATAAAGCTGCCGTTATAGGTCGTCATGACGACATACTGGCTTTTAAAGCCGTGGGATTGACGGTATATGATGTAGAAGAATCCGCCTTCAGTGAAATAGTAAAGACACTGGAGAGGCAGCAATACGCGGTTATATTCGTAACCGAGGAGATTTACGAACAGAATACCGAAGTTATAGGCAGATATACCGACAGAGTATTGCCCGCATTTATAGCGATACCCGGAGTAAAGGGTGTTACCGGAATGGGTATGATGAATATAAAAAGATGCACCGAACGTGCCATCGGTGCGGATATTAATATAAGTGATTAGAATGGAGAATCATATGAACAAAGGAACTATTGTTAAAGTATCGGGACCTCTCATAGTCGCAAAAGGAATGAAACATGCGAATATGTTTGACGTGGTAAAAGTAAGCAAACACGGTCTTATCGGTGAGATTCTGGAGATGAGGGATGATTTGGCCAGTATACAGGTATATGAGGAAACCTCCGGTTTAGGACCGGGTGAGGATGTGGTAACAACAAATATGCCTCTCAGCGTGGAACTTGCACCGGGTATCATAGGCGGTATATTTGACGGTATTCAGAGGCCTTTGGAAGATATGAGAAAAATATCCGGCAGCACCATTAAAAGAGGAGTAACGCTGCCCAGTATAGACAGAAATAAAAAATGGGACTTCAAACCTGTAAAGAAGGTAGGCGACTTTGTGCAACCGGGAGATATTCTGGGAGTTGTGCAGGAAACCGTACTTATAGAGCACAGAGTGATGGTTCCCTATGATATAAGCGGTAAAATTGTCAGCATTGAGGAGGGCAGTTTTAATGTAACCGAAGTCATTGCAAGGATAGAAAATGAGAAAAAAGAGATAAAAGACGTAATTATGCTTACCAAATGGCCGGTAAGAAAACAACGTCCGTTTAAGATGAAGTTCGCACCGGATACCCCGCTGGTAACGGGACAGAGGTCCATAGATACCTTCTTCCCTATAACCAAAGGCGGTATATCGGCCATACCCGGACCGTTCGGAAGCGGCAAAACCGTTGTACAGCATCAGCTTGCCAAGTGGTCGGATGCCGATATAGTGGTATATATAGGATGCGGCGAAAGAGGAAATGAAATGACCGACGTGCTGACGGAATTCCCGAGGTTACTGGATCCGAGAAGCAACGAATCCATAATGAAAAGAACGGTGCTTATTGCCAATACTTCCGACATGCCTGTTGCGGCAAGAGAAGCTTCCATATATACCGGTATAACCATAGCGGAATATTACAGAGATATGGGGTATGATGTTGCAATCATGGCCGACTCCACATCCAGGTGGGCGGAGGCGTTGAGAGAAATGTCGGCAAGACTGGAGGAAATGCCGGGTGAAGAAGGTTATCCCGCATATTTAGGTTCCCGTCTGGCACAGTTCTACGAAAGAGCCGGAAAAGTTCTGACTTCGGGAAGTGAGGAACGTGTAGGTTCCATTTCCGCTATCGGTGCGGTATCACCTCCGGGAGGAGACCTTTCCGAACCGGTTACACAGGCCACGATGAGAATTGTAAAGGTGTTCTGGAGTCTGGATTCCTCTTTGGCTTATGCCAGACACTTCCCGGCAATAAACTGGCTGACCAGTTACTCTCTCTATGCATCCAAATTGGATGAATGGTCGGATGAAAACATAGCAAAGAATTATTCGACACTTACCAAAGATGCCATGAGGCTGTTGCAGGAAGAAGCGAATCTTCAGGAAATAGTGAGACTTGTAGGTATAGACGCGCTTTCCAATCCCGAGCGACTGGTTCTGGAAGCGGCACGGTCGTTAAGAGAGGATTTTCTTTATCAGGATGCCATGCACCCGTTTGATACCTATTGCAGTGTAAATAAGCGGTATAAACTTCTGAAGACCATTATGGATTATTATTACAGAGCAAAAGAGATAATAAATGATGATATTGAGCTGGATAAATTATTCGGTATGCCGGTACGTGAGAAGATTTCACGTGCAAGGCTTGTTGAAGAACAGAATATTGATGACTATTTTTGTACTATAGATGATGAAATGGAAAAGCAGTTCAAAGATTTTTCCGATAAGGAGGCTTTATCATGATTAAAGAATACAGGACTATTAATGAAGTATACGGTCCTTTGATGATAGTAAAGGATGTGGAAAACGTCAAGTATGACGAATTGGGCGAGATAGAGCTTTCCAACGGTGAAACCAGAAAGTGTAAAGTGCTGGAAATAGACGGAACCGATGCCATAGTTCAGTTGTTTGAGAGTTCCGCCGGAATAAACCTTGCTGACAGTAAAGTAAGGTTTTTGGGCAAGAGTCTGGATTTGCCGGTATCAAGCGATATGCTGGGCAGGGTGTTTGACGGAATGGGAAACCCCATAGATGACGGCCCCCGGATTATTGCGGACAAAAGAGCGGATATAAACGGTGAACCCATGAATCCTACGGCAAGGGATTATCCTTCGGAGTTTATTCAGACCGGTATCTCTTCAATAGATACTCTCAATACTTTGGTAAGAGGACAGAAGTTGCCGATATTCTCCGGTTCGGGATTACCGCATCCCGCACTTGCGGCTCAGATTGCAAGGCAGGCAAAAGTCCTGAATGTGGATGCCAATTTCGTTGTGGTTTTTGCGGCAATGGGTATTACATTCGAAGAGGCGGATTTCTTTATACAGGACTTCAAGAAGACCGGAGCCATAGACAGAACCGTTATGTTTATTAATCTTGCCAACGATCCTCCGATTGAAAGGATATCCACACCGAGAATGGCTCTGACGGCTGCGGAGTATCTGGCATTTGAACAGGAAATGCATGTTCTGGTTATTCTGACCGATATCACATACTATGCCGACGCGTTGAGAGAAGTATCGGCCGCTAAGAAAGAAGTTCCCGGAAGAAGAGGTTATCCCGGATATCTCTATACCGACCTTGCCACCATGTATGAGCGGGCGGGAAGAAGAAAAGGCAACAAAGGCAGTATAACTCTGATACCTATACTGTCCATGCCGGAAGATGATAAAACACATCCCATTCCCGACCTTACCGGATATATAACGGAAGGTCAGATTATATTATCCAGAGAGCTGAATAAAAAATCCATATTACCTCCTATAGATGTAATGCCTTCACTTTCCCGTCTGAAAGATAAAGGGATAGGAAAGGGCAAGACCAGAGAGGACCATTCGGATGTTATGAATCAGCTTTTCGCTGCATATTCCAGAGGCAGGGAAGTAAGAGAGCTGGCAATTATATTAGGTGAAGCGGCTTTGACCGAAACGGACAAGTTGTATGCCAAATTTGCTGAAGCTTTTGAAAATGTATATATAAACCAGGGATTCTATGAGAACAGGTCCATAGAGCAATCGCTGGATTTGGGTTGGAAATTACTGGTGAAACTGCCCAGAAGTGAAATGAAAAGGGTCAGGGATGCCAATCTGACCAAGTATTACGATAAATTTAAGGAATCGGACGATGGCCAGGATTAATGTAAATCCTACAAGGATGGAACTTAACAATCTCAAAAGGAGACTTATAACCGCAAGAAGAGGTCATAAGCTCTTAAAAGATAAGCGGGATGAGCTTGTTAAGCAGTTTATGACTATTGTAAAGGAGAATAAAAGGCTTCGGGAAATCTGCGAGCGTATGCTGGGAGAAGCGCAGAATGACTTTTTACTGTCCAGAGCATCCATTTCCGATCAGATTATAGAAGAAAGCCTTATGTATCCCAAAAAGACCATAAGACTGGATGTGCAGACAAGGAATATAATGGGGGTTAAGGTTCCCGTAATAACCGATATCGATGAAGAAGAAAGCGATCCCAATATATATCCGTACGGTATATTGAGTACAACCGCCGAACTGGACAGCGCCTTATACAACATCACCGAGGTCATACCCTATTTGATAAAACTGGCGGAAAAGGAAAAAACCGTACAGCTTATGGCATCGGAGATTGAGAGGACAAGAAGAAGAGTCAATGCGTTGGAATATATAATGATTCCCCAGTTTGAGGAAACTATTAAATATATCACCATGAAGTTAGAGGAAAACGAACGCGGCAACATATCCAGACTGATGAAGGTCAAGGATATGATGATAGAAGAGATGAGAAGTAAGAAAGATGCTAAGAATTGAAAATCTTTCCAAAACCTATGCAAATAAAGTAAAAGCGGTTGACGATATCTCCTTTCATATTGAACCTAAAGATATGTTCGGTTTTATAGGGCATAACGGAGCGGGTAAGACCACAACACTGAAATGTGTTGCCGGTATACTGGAGTTTGAAAAAGGGGAAATTTATATCAACGGAAAAAGCATAAAAGAAGATCCCGTCGGATGCAAAGCGGATATTGCATATGTACCGGATAATCCCGATGTATATGAATCGCTGACCGGAATACAATATCTGAATTTCGTTGCGGACATTTTTAAAGTTTCAAAGCATGACCGCGAGAGACTTACCGAATATTATGCCGAGCAACTGACCTTTACCCATGCTTTGGGTGATATAATATCTTCATATTCACACGGCATGAAACAGAAACTGGTTATAATATCCGCACTCATACACAGTCCCAAACTGCTTATATTCGATGAACCTTTTACCGGTCTGGACCCGCAAGCCTCCTTTACCGTAAAAGAAATAATGAAAGATATTTGCAATAAGGGCGGAGCGGTTTTCTTTTCCACGCATGTATTGGATGTGGCGGAAAAAATATGCAACAAAATAGCCATTATCAAGAACGGAAAAATAGCGGCATTAGGGGATATACAAAGTGTAATGGGGGATAAGTCTTTGGAAAGCACTTTCATGGAGCTTGCAAAAAATGAATGATTTAATTACGCTTCTGAAAGCCGACCTTATAAACACATACAAACTGAACGGACTTAAAGATAAGTCAAACAGAAAAAAAGCAATAGGTATGTCCCTGCTTGCTCTTTTTCTGACAGCTATAGCGTTTCTATATATAGGAGGAGCCGCTTATCTTGTCTCCGATATACTGAAGAGTATGGGACTTCTGAACATACTGCTTGTATTTGCGTTTGCGTTACCTTTTTTAGTTTTGTTTATGGTCAATATATATAAGATGCCGTCGGAACTGTTTTCTTTCAAGGATTACGATATGCTTATGTCGTTACCGGTAAAAGATACTGTCATACTTGCCGCAAAAGTAATAAAACTTATGTTAAGCGGTTATGTGTGGCAGTTTTATACAAGTTTTCCGATTTTTCTGGTTTACTGCATTAAATCCGACAGCATAAATGCTTTTTCCGTAATCATATACATCATACTTTCTATTGTGTTGCCTCTTCTTCCTATGAGTACAGGTTCCGTGATAGGGTTTGTTGTGGCAAGAATATCCGCAAAGATTAAAAGCAGGAATATCATTATGATTGCGGGCTCTTTTGCATTACTTGCCCTTATAATGGTTTTTTCTTTTTCTTTACAGAATATATTGGATGAACAGGCTATTACCGATATGGTTACTTCCATTGCGGACATACAGTCATCCTTTTTCCTGTTTGATTTGTATGTTGATGCGGTTTACGGTCTGAATATATTATCGCTGCTTCTGTTTATTCTCATATTCACCGTTCCGTTCATACTGTTTATTTATCTGTTCGCAAAATCTTTTAAGAAAATAAACTCAAGCATGATGGAAACAAAGGCACATCACTCATCAAAGAATGTCAAGTTCAAAGAGTATTCTCCGGTAATGGCAATATTTAAAAAGGAACTCAACTTCTATGTTCACTGTGTCGTGTATATAGTAAATACTTTCTTCGGTATGGTACTGTTATTAATAGGTTGTATAGCGGTTTTGGTTGTGAATTTTGATCCGGAATCGGTCTTTGCGGAAATTGCACAGGCACAAGGCAGTTTATCTGTCGCAGATATAAAGCTTCTGGCGGCAGCGACGGTATTCGGTTATTGTATTATGATGAGCAGTCCGACCTCCGCTTCCATATCTTTGGAAGGCAGGAATCTTTGGATATTGAAGTCCATGCCCGTTGAAACAAAAGATATTTTTAAAGGAAAAACAGCTTTAGGACTTGTTGTTACTCTGCCTATAGGGATAATATCGTCGGTGCTCATCTATATCGGTTTAAAACTGTCTTTTACACAGTGGCTTATTCTCCTTGCATTTACCGTATCGGCGGGATTTCTTACAGCGGTTTTAGGTCTGTTTGCAAACATTCTTTTTCCGAAAATGGAATTCAAATCCCCGACGGAAGTTGTTAAACAGTCGGCATCGGTGGCTGTGGCGGTTTTTTCCGGGATGTTTTTAGTAATAATTCCCATGATTTTGGGTGCTGCACTGATAATGTATAATACATCTTTGTTTGTCCTGATAGTAGCTTCAATATATGCCGTCATAACCTTAATTCTATGGCGCTATCTCATAACCAAGGGTGTTAAGAGGTTTGCAGCACTTTAGTATCAAATAGAACTTTATATCAAACACATATCTTTAAGTATGATAAGATAGTGTATATAAAACAAAAATATACGAAACTTTATCATAAACTAAAAGAAATATTTACTTAATTGATTCAGCCTTATTTATGCCTTGGAGGTTACAGTGGATAAAAAGAAAAAAAGATATACAGCAGTATTTATTGTGATAGTAGTCATGATTCTTATTGCGGCTATGCTCTTTATTTTCCGCGACAGTATATTTCAAAAGAAAGGTCGTTTTGCCGCTTCATCTTTCAACAGCGATATTGTCATAAAAAGAATGGATACACAACAATCGCTGAATATGCCATACAGATATGCAAAGATTTTATTGGATAAAAAGCTGCAATTTGCAGATGAAATTGTTGGTATAAATGTGGCATCCGTTAAATATAGCATGGAAGAAAACGGGATCAGTTGGTACGGATATGAGGATACTTTTGTTAAAACCGATAGCGAAAAAGATAAAAAAGTCGTAGATTCGGTGAAGTATTGCAGGGGTATATCCGCTTTAAGTGCAATAATTGCAGATAAAGAAGACAGTAAGATAGTGATTTATGACGGATATTCGGAGGAATTACTGTTAAAAGGTTATCAAAACTATGTAATCATTCCATCTTCCATGAGCAAGTATGTTAATAAAGAAATACCCGATAGTGAAAAGATATTGATGATGAGCAAAAGCGACTCAGGCAGTATACTGCCTTTTACTATCATAGGGGAGTATAAGACGGAAAAGAAGTATGATACTTTGTATGTATCATATGCAGGTTTAAGCGACTTAATCCGCGCAAATCAAAAAGACATACCCAACCATGTTGACTGCCTGGAGATTGATGTATATGAGGATAAGGACATTACGGAACTTGTTAATTATCTAAGCGAATATTTTGCGGAAGGAAGTGTATATTCCGAGTATATCGGCAGATTGAATGTTTATAGAGAACCTTATGAGTATATGTTTGTCCATTCATTGAACATAGAGCCTGTTGTTTCTCTGACTAATGCGATTTACGGAAGTAATGCAATAACCGTTTCTAAAATTGACGGCAACAGTGCTCTTGAGATGTCATATGTATATGCTGATGCGCTTATTAGAGATTACGATAAATACTCACAGTACATATCTGATATTGTCATAAGTACAGGTGTAACAGGAATTAATCCGTACGATTATCCTATGCAGCCGTCACAACCCGGATTTTATGATTGTCCCGCATATAGCACATATTTACAATATGATTTTGATATATTGAAAGAAATAAAAGAAAAGTATAGTTCCGGAAAGTATAATTACTTGTATCAGGCTGTAACAAGTGTAAGTGAAATATATAAAGTGGAAAAAGACTGTAAAGTAACATTTTATTTAAATTACTCGAATAAGGATATGGTTGTACCGAGACAAAAAGATATAACGGATATAATAAGCGGCTACGCGATAGTGCCGTTTCCGATGTATGAAGCTGCCTGCAAACTCGGTATATATAACGATAAACCTGTTCGATTGAATGAATCCAGAGCAATTTATGATGAACTCGGTAACAGAACTTTTGAAGGCTCAACATTAGCCCAATTTAAAATAATCGGCTATTACGAGACATCTGACGAATATGACAGGATTTATGTAACATATGCGGGCAGTAATGAGAAATACAAGTTTGAACAGTTTGAGAAGGAGTATATTGAAGCCATAACTATAATACCAAAAGACGGTATGGATATTTCACCGCTGATAGAGTATTTAGAACAATATTTTTCACCTGCGAATGACACCGCAAAACACATGGGGCAGTTGAATAAATTGGATATGGAGTATAAGTACTGCTTTACAATAAAGGAAAGTGTTGATTAATCATATTTTTACAATGTTGACAAAATGCGGGGGGGGGGGGTTGGCTATTAATTGACAAAGCATTTTCTTTCACATATCTTTTTGTGATAAAATAGTAAATGAAGTGGAAACATATACAAAAACTTTATCAAAGAAGTAAAAGAAATGTTTTGCTTAAACAATCCGACCTTGTTCTACATAAATTTTGCAGAAAATCTTGGAGGTTAGCAACATGAAAAATAACAGAAAAACAGGTATGACTGTAATAGCCATTCTGACGGTTATTGTCATAGCATTGTTATCGGTATCTTGTAAGCCTCAGGAAACTTTGGAAGGTTTTAATATAACTACCTTTAACAGTGACATAGTAATAAAAAGAGTGGACGGGCAGGAGCCGTTGAATATGCCGTACAGATATGCTATGCCCATAATAAGAGCGGGATTATCGGAAGAAGTAATCGGTATCAATATCTCTTCTGTAAGATGTAAGATAGGCAGGAAAGGGTTAAGTATGTCCGGTTATGAAAAAATCTTAGTAGAACCGGACAGCAGTGAAGTTACGAGAGTCATAAATTCAATAGATTATTATAAAGGCATAACTACATTAAGCGGTATAATTGCAGACAAAAATGATAGTAAAATAACAATTTATGAAGGCTATAATGAAGAGTTGCTACTTGAGACGTCTCAAAACTATGCTATTATCCCCTCTACCTTGAGTAAACACATTAATCAGGAGTTATCTGACTCCGATAAGGTTTTCTATGTAAAAAATAACGAAACAAGGGGCGCAGAACCTTTTAAGATAATAGGGGAGTATACGACAAATAAAGAACATGATGCTTTGTACCTTTCCTTTTATGGAATGGGTAAAGTAGCGAAGGGAGCCCAGATAGATATACCGGATTATATTGACTGCATGGAGATAGATGTCAATGAGGGAAAAGACCTTTCCGGTCTTATAAGTGTATTAAACAATTATTTTGCGGACTATAATGTGCTTTCTCAATATGAAAAGAGGATAAACAGGTTTAATGAACGCTATCCGTATATGTTTGTAAACACTGCGGGTATAAAGCCGGTACTTATTGAAGAAGATACAAACTTCAAAAAGAATATCATAACCGTTTCCAGAATCGATGAGAAATCCGATCTTATGATGTCACATTTATATGGCGATGCATTGGTTAAAGAATACCATGAGTATTCGCAGTATATAAGCGATATTAATATAGGTACGGGTATAAAAGGTGTTAATCCCGCAGATTACCCGACGGGAACAAAATACCAGCCTTACGGTTTAAAATTGATGCCTCTCGGAATGCAACAAGACAGAGTCTGGATGAGTTTTAATGTACCGCCTTATCATAAGGCCGTTACAAGCATAAGTGAGATAAAAAGAGATAAACAGGGTTGTGAGATATATTTTTACGGTAATTACAGAAATAGAGATCTTGTTAAGCAGAGGGAGCAGGATTACTACGAAAAAGCGACAAGAAGAGGGGGCGATATGAAAGGATATGCCATAATACCTGCACCCATGTTTGAAGCCGTTCAGCATTATATAATGACATCCCAACAAGTTCTCGAGTTATGCCCGACAAAAGAAGGCACCCCCGGCACAACTCTATATGTAGCATTTACGGCAATAGGTTATTATGAGTTGCCAGAGGGCTCGCGAGATGCGTATGATGTGATTTACATAACATATTACGGCAATAACGATAAGTATAAATTGGATGCTTTCAAAGATGAATACATAGAATCTATTACCATAGAAACCAGAAGCGATGCGGATATGGAAGCTTTGACAAGATATTTGAGAAAATATTTTGCACCTAAAGAGACTGCTGCCGAGTATTCCGGGTCTAAAAACGGATTGGGGCTGGATTATGAATACTGCTATACAATCAAGGAGAAGGCGGATTAAGTGAATACTGATATAAACAAAGCATCTTTTACTTGTATTTAGTTTTGTTTTTAATATAATTAAGATAATACTAATGATATGGTCATTTTATGAAAGGGTATCTCATGAACAGAAAGAAAAGACAAAGTATTTCGATTTTACTGGCAATAATATGCCTTATGTGTTTTTCTTGCGTAAATACCGCCAATGCCGTTATATACGCTCCTTTGTATCTTCAGGTGGGTTTGTATTACGGTAATACGGCAAAAAGCGCATATACCGTATCCAGTCCGTTCGGATTGAATATGACTATTAACATAAATAACAGGGAAATTGACTTTGTTTCTACTAATAATACGCTTGTGGTAGCCAAAGACACTGGGGATTATTCCTATCATGTTATCCGTGATGACAACTATAATTCCTATGCCGAAGCTCTGAATGTTTCAAACAATATGTCATCGGCAGGTGCAACTTCTTTCCCCGTATATGCCGCATCGGGTTTCTGGCAGGTGTGGATAGGAAGTTATGCTTCATCCGAATCGGCTATGAACGGTATAGCAGGTGTTGCATCAAAGTATCCCGGCAGTTATTCCACTGTAGCATATCCTTCCAGTGCAAGAATATTGGTAAGGGATAAAGCATCCAGCATAATACTGTTTGCCTGCGATAATCCTTCGGCCCCCATAATTGCCAAAACAATTGCTACCGATTCCAACTCATATATGTATATTGAAGGAAAGCCTTACAGAGGCAATCTGGAATTTACCATTTTCAAGTCCAATGAATTGAGCGTATTGAACAATCTGCTTCTGGAGTATTATGTTTACGGAGTTGTGGCATTGGAGATAGGAAGCAATTCGCCTATGGAAGCGCTGAAAGCTCAGGCGGTGGTGGCAAGGACTTATGCTTTATGTCAGAACAAACATCAGGAATACGGTTTTGATGTTTGTGACAAAGTCTGTTGCCAGGTTTACGGCGGGTACAATGCGGAAAACTATCGTACAAATCAGGCTACAAACGAAACATACGGACAGGTAGTTACATATGCCGGGCAGGTAGTTACTCCCTACTATTTCAGCTCTTCGGGAGGATATACGGAAAATTCCGAGAATGTCTGGGTAACGTCCGTTCCTTATCTGAAAGCGGTAGTGGATAAGTATGACATAAACAGGACATGGACATATTCCTATACCACATCACAGATGACCGACCATATGTATAAACTGGGATACAGAATAGGTAATGTTCTTAAGATTACCATTGATTCCAGTTCGCATACCGGAAGAGTACTGTCCATGACCGTTCACGGATCCAATAACTCGGTTACTTTCTTAAAATCCAACATACGTAACGCATTTCCCGATTTTCTGCCCAGTCAGATGTTTGTATTGGGAGGTCAGTCCACAGTTAAGGTTGCCGATGCAAAAGGTGTTGCCACAACACAGGCTTTGGATTATGCAAGTATAAGGGGGATATACAATACATCACTTATATCTTCCAAAACGATAGGTGTCAGAACCAACTCCGGTATAGTAACCGTTTCATTGGTTACCGAAGACAGTAATGATAAGATTACCATATCCGGAAGAGGCTCCGGTCACGGTGTGGGAATGGCACAGTGGGGAGCAATAAACATGGCGGATGCCGGTTATACATATGACGAGATTATCAGATACTTCTATACCGGTGTTAAACTGGAATCGGTAACATTGAGGTAGCATGAAGAAAAGCGACTTTTATTATGACCTGCCTCAGCAACTGATTGCCCAGCATCCTTTGGAAAAAAGGGACAACTCACGATTGCTTCTTTTAGATAAAAACAGCGGGGAAATAAGGCACACGGTTTTTTCGGATATTGTCAATCTTTTAAATAAAGGCGATTGTCTGGTGCTTAATGAGACCAGGGTTATTCCGGCACGTCTTTTAGGTCATGTGGAGAACTCTGTCGGAAAAATAGAGCTGCTTCTTTTAAAAAGATTAACAAAAACCGATTGGGAGGTTATGACACGACCGGGCAAGAGAGCAGCGAAGGGTAAACGTTTTGTTTTCGGCAACGGCTTAATTGCAGCAGAAGTGCTGGATGTAATTAATTTAGGAAACAGAATAGTACGTTTTGAATATGACGGCATATTTGAAGAGGTTCTGGATAAGGTAGGTCTGGTTCCGCTACCTCCGTATATAACCGAGAAGCTGGAAGATAAAAACAGATACCAGACGGTATATGCTAAGTATGACGGCTCTTCCGCGGCACCTACCGCGGGACTGCATTTTACAGAGGAGTTGCTGGATTCTTTAGTAAAAAAAGGTGTGGACATTGTGCGAGTGACTCTTCATGTGGGTATGGGAACCTTTCGTCCGGTAAAAGCGGAAAATATCGAAGAGCATATAATGCACAGTGAGTATTATAGAATTGACAGGAGTGCGGCGGAAAGTATAAATGCGGCTAAAAGGGAAGGACGAAAAGTAATAGCCGTCGGTACAACAAGCCTTCGTGTGCTGGAAGGAGCTTCCGATGATTTCGGGGTTTTACATGAGAGTGAAGGGGAAACCGATATCTTTATTTATCCCGGATACAGATTTAAAGTTGTCGATTATCTTATAACAAACTTTCATCTTCCGGAATCTACCCTTATAATGCTTGTAAGCGCTATGGCTGGAAGAGAAAACATTTTATCGGCTTACAGGGAAGCCATAAAGGAAAAATACAGATTTTTTTCCTTCGGAGACGCCATGTTTATTACGGATTCTGATACAATAAGACGGGAAAAGAAAAATGAGTAGATATCCTGTAACATATGAGCATATACATACCTGTAAACAATCGGGAGCAAGGTTGGGAATTGTACACACTCCCCACGGCTCTTTTGAAACGCCGGTTTTTATGCCCGTAGGTACCGCAGCGACGGTAAAAGGTATGATGCCCAAGGATTTAAAGGAAATAGGAGCACATATCATACTGTCCAACACCTATCATCTGTACTTACGACCTTCCGATCAAGTGGTGGCCGAAGCGGGCGGATTACATAAGTTCATGAACTGGGACCGTTCCATTCTTACCGACAGCGGAGGATTTCAGGTATTCAGTCTCAATACTTTGCGAAAGATAACCGAAGAAGGGGTAACTTTCAGAAGCCATATAGACGGTTCATCGCATCTTTTTACCCCGGAAAAGGTTATGTCCATACAAAACAACTTAGGTGCCGACATTATAATGGCGTTTGACGAGTGTGCACCGTATCCCGCCGAAAGAAGCTATATTGACGATTCACTCTTACGTACTGCAAGATGGCTGGAACGCTGCATTAACAGTCATAACAGAAGTAGCGAACAGGCCTTGTTCGGAATTATTCAGGGCGGGATGTATAAGGATTTGCGGATTAAAAGCGCTAAACAGATAACATCCTTTGATCTTCCGGGATATGCAATAGGGGGTTTAAGTGTAGGGGAACCTGCAGAAGTTATGTATGAAATGCTGGAGCATGTAACCCCGCTGATGCCGTTTGACAAGCCCAGATATCTGATGGGTGTCGGTACTCCCGACTACCTTATAGAAGGCTCTATAAGGGGAATAGATATGTTTGACTGTGTGCTTCCCACCAGAATTGCCAGAAACGGTACCGTTCTGACAAGTAAGGGCAGAGTCATTGTGCGGGATGCCAAGTATTCCAGGGATTTCACGCCTTTGGATGACGAGTGTGATTGTTATACATGTAAGCACTTTACCAGAGCCTATCTGCGTCATCTATTTAAAAGCGACGAAATATTGGCATTAAACCTTGCAACGTTACATAATTTGAAATTTTTACTTGACTTAATGGCGAAAATAAGGCAATCTATAAAGGAAGACAAACTTTTGGATTTCAGAGATGAATTCTATGAAAAGTATGGATATTAGAAATTGAATCGGAGGTTATATAAATGTTTAATTTAATTCTGGCTGAAACGGCGGCTACAGCTGAAACAGGCGGCAGGAACTGGACATCATTAATACTTATAGTAGTTGTATTCGTGGTAATGTATGCGGTAATTCTTATTCCTCAAAGGAAGAAAGATAAGAAGCTGAAACAGATGCTTGCGGATCTTAAAAACGGTGATGTAATATGCACAATAGGCGGCATTATGGGAAAGATTGTTAATGTGCAGGAAGATGAGATTACCATTGAGACATCCATTGAGAGAACCAAGATGACCATGAAGAAATGGGCGGTAAGAAATGTCGAGACCGTGGAAGAAGAGTCATCGGATGCGGAGCCTACGGGCGAGATTGAAAGCAAGTAAGTTTTTCCGATAAGAAATACAAAGAGACTGTTAAGAAACAAAAAGTTAACAGTCTTTTTTTGTTCTCAAAATACAGTTATATTAAAAAATATCGGTGTCGTGTGTTGTTAAATATAATATAATGCACACATGAATAGTAAAGAGAGGTTACACCTTTTGGATGAAATACGCGGTTTTCTTATCATAGGTGTTGTGATATCACATACTCTGTTCGATATGCACTATTTTTTCAGTATGGATATGTCTTGGATAAAGTCCCCTCTTTTTACCGCCATTTCCGATATCGGAGCCATTATCTTCATTCTCATATCCGGTATGGTTTCCGAGTTTTCCAGGGATAACATAAACAGAGGATTGAAACTGATGTGTGTTGCCGCAACGGTGACTCTTGTAACACATATTGTTGTTCCGGACTATGTCGTATATGCGGGTATACTGCACCTTCTTTCGTTTGCTATTGTGCTTCATGAATTGATTAAACCGCTTCTTGTGAAGATAAACAGGATTGCGGGTCTGGTTATCAATATATTGATTGCTCTGCTGACTGCAAATTTGTACGGCAGAGAAATAAGCATTTTCGGGGTTACCTTATTTAAAATACCGGATAATATCATGAACGGGGGATTATCTTACCTTCTGGGACTTAAGATAGATAATATAACCGTTTCTTCCGACTACTATCCTATCCTTCCCTGGATTACTTTTTTCTTTATGGGGTTTTATCTGACAGAGTACATTGAAAGGCAACCTCTTAAGTCTTTTTTGTGCAGGAAAAGATGCAGTTTTCTGGCCAAGGCGGGGAGGAATTCTTTACTGGTTTATTTAATTCATCAACCGGTTGTTATGGGAATACTGTATCTTATCAGTTTGATATAAAGAGAAAAGTGGTGAAAAGATTGATATATTCTTCCTGTTTGGAGTTTTTGATGTATACATCGGTAACCGTAACTTTATACGCATTGATATAAGAGCCTTCGGAATAATAGCCGGTAATATCGTGGATGATATAGGGTTTGTCCTGTATTATACCGAGATAAAGCATAACGTGACCGTCCATGAAAATCAATGATCCCGCTTTTTGAGTTTTCAGCAGTTGCTCTTTTTCCTGTTTACTCATACCTTTTACGTTTGTTTTGCTGGGTGTCATTGTCTCCTGCTGATCGGTATTTCTTTTAAGTTTTATTCCCATGGAACGGAATATATCCATAACAAGCGCCGAGCAATCTCTGTATCCGTTCATGCCGCCCCAACCGTACGGTTCATTAAGAAACTTTTTTGCCTGAATGAGTATATTTTTTTGAGTATAGGGAAGATAGCCGACATGTGCAGACTGCTTCTCTACTTTATCAAAGGAAAAATACAGGGTACCGTCCGCACCTTGCTTGGGACATAACACGGTGTAATAATTGTCATGCTCTTTGACCAAGGGAAATACGCAGCCCATATCCGATTTTGTGTGTGAGTAGCGAAGGTATGCAATAGGTCGGGTTATGACTATGAAGTTTCTGTTTTTCTCATACAATTTCACAATGTACTCCGATGTAACCGCAACGTCGGCTTTATTAATCCAGCCTTCATAGTTATACATTTTTATAAACAACCATTGTTTATCCTTGCTTTGATGTAAAATTGCAACCGGTTCAAAGGGATAAAGGGTGGATTCTCTGAATCTGTCGTGGACGGAAGAAGGTGAGGAGAATACCTCGTCGTAAGTTGGGAAAGCCTTAAGTGCGGACCTTTTTATAACAAATCCGTATCGGATATTATCAGTATCCGTATCCTTAACGGAGTCATAATCAATATTATCAATAAGCCTTTTGTAATAATCGCCGAATATCTCCGCATATGAACCGTCCGTGTTCTTTATGTATCTTTTTGCCTCCGGTATTACGCTTATCTTCTTTATTTTACTAACTAAATCCTCTTTAAACAGGGGGGTGTTTATGTATATGCTGTCATTCTGTTTATTCCATTTATCTATGGACGTATAATCCATTATCGTATCTTCCGAGGCGGCGGATATAGCCTCACGTAAAATGTCTGCTTTACAGTAAGTTGTTGTAGAGGGAGTAAGTGTGATAAGCAGGGTTACAATCAGTACTGTTATTATTGCGGATAAAAGCTTTTTCATGTTATCATTATATCATCGCAAATAAATGTTTTTTGAAAACGTGTTATTGTGAAGTATAATAACTTTAAACGGTTGACCGATTCGGAGGAGAATATGAAAGTAATACTCACACAAGACGTAAAGAATTTGGGAAAAAAGAATCAACTGGTTAATGTAAGTGACGGATATGCAAGGAATTTTCTGTTTAAGAAAAATCTTGCTGTGGAAGCCAATGCCAAGAACCTCAATATCATGAAAGACAGAAAGCAGTCGGAGAGTTCAAAAAAAGACAGAGAGCTTGTTGAGGCTAATCTGTTGCAGTCCAGACTGGAAGGTAAACAGGTAAAAATGGAGGTCAGAGCGGGCGAGAGCGGAAAACTGTTCGGCTCCATAACGGCAAAAGACATTGCGGATGCGATAGCTGAACAGTATAAAGCGGATATTGACAGAAGGAAAATACAGCTTGATGAACCCATCAAGAATACAGGGGATGCGGATGTAGTTATTAAGATACATCCCGAGGTAAGTATAAATATCCGCCTGGTTATCACGGAGAAAGTATAATATGAGTAAAGATGTCAAAAGAGTGCCTCCTCACAGTCAGGAGGCCGAACAATATGTTTTAGGGTGTCTGTTGTTGGACAGTTCCGCATTTGAACCGGTTCAGGTTAAGATTGATTCTTCCATGTTCTATATCCCCGCACATAGGGATATATACAATGCGTTGCAGGCAGTTTTCTTAAGCGGTATTCCCGTGGATATAGTGTCGGTAGCGGAACAGATGAAAAAAGACGATACATTTACCGATGCCGGCGGCATGGAATATCTCAACAAACTTGCATCACAGGTAGTGTCCGCTTCCTCTGCTGAGTATTATGCATCCATTATCTTTGACAAATACATATTGCGTTCGCTCATATCTCTCAGCGGTCAGGTGTTTGAGGATGCATACAGCGATTCAAAGGAAGCAAAGGAACTTCTGGAATATAATCAGCAGGAACTTTTCAATCTTTCCGAACAAGCCGATACCAAAGGCGTAAAAAAGATAAGCGATCTGGTTGTGCGCAGGCTGGACTATTTCCGTCAGGTAAGTAAGACAAAGGAAATTCCCAACTGTATCGAAACGGGGTTTGCCGACCTGGATAAATTGATATTGGGCTTCCGTCCCGGTGACTTTATACTCATCGCCGCAAGACCTTCCATGGGAAAGTCCACATTGGCTATGAACATGGCTCAGAACATGGCAATAAGAAAAGGAAAGAATGTGCTGTTCTTAAGTCTGGAGATGTCCAATGAGCAGTTGACCGACAGGATGATTGCTTCGGAAGCCAGAGTTCCGAATTTAACACTTCAACGCGGTGAAGCCGATCAAAATGAATGGGCCAAGGTTGCGGCAACCGCAGGCATAATACATGAATCCAGGATATTTCTTGATGATACCTCATCCATTACCGTAGCGGATATACGGTCCAAATGCAGGCGATTCAAAGCTGCCGAGAATCTGGATATTATTTTCATCGACTATCTGCAACTTATCGGAAGTGCGGTAAAGAAGGAAAACAGACAGCAGGAAGTTACCGAAATATCCAGGCAACTTAAAATATTGGCAAAAGATTTGAAAATACCGGTTGTTGCGATGTCCCAGCTTTCCAGAGCTTCCGAGCAGAGAGCCGATCGTGTTCCGCAGTTGAGCGATCTTCGCGATTCCGGAGCCATAGAGCAGGACGCCGATATGGTCATGTTTATTCACAGACCGCAGGAATTGGAAAAGAATGCAACAACGGGTATTGTTAATCTCATCGTTGCAAAAAACAGAAGCGGTTCCACCGGGACTGTTCAACTGGTCTGGCAAGGACCGATAGTCAGATTTGACAGTTATACCAAAAGAGATGATTAAGCTCGATTTGGACGATAATTTAATTAAAGATAAACCCTGGTATATCGCCTTTTCCGGGGGACCCGATTCCGCATGTCTTTTATATCTTCTGATGAAGAAAAGAGAAGAGATTGAGAAAAAATACAAAGTTTCGGTTAAACTTTCAGCCATTCATGTAAATCATAATTTACGGCAATCGGAGAGCAAAAGAGATGAAGATTTTTGCAGGCGGTTATGTGAGAAATATGACATAGAGTTTCTGCCTTATGATGTGGATGTCAATAACTATGCGAAAGAAGAGAAACTGACAGTGGAGCAGGCTGCCAGGGTGTTGCGATATGAGATTTTTGACGATTATTCCTACGGGTGTGTATTTTTAGGCCATAACAAAGATGACAATGCCGAAACGGTTTTCTTGAATATATTGAGAGGAAGCGGTGTGCAGGGACTGTGCGGTATGCAGAAGGTATCCGAGCATTACTTCAGACCGCTCTTGGATTATACAAAAAAGGAAATACTGGAGTTCAACCGTGAAAACGGTATTGAATATGTAATAGACAGTACAAACCGGGCCAGTTACTATATGCGGAATTATATAAGAAATGAGATTATTCCCGCACTCAACGAGAAGACAAATAAGGATATTGTAGGCAATCTGATTGCATTGGCCGATATTGCAACGCAGACGCAATCATATATCAATAAACAGATTGATGCCGAATGGGATAAGAGAGTGACGGCGGGAAAAGACCATGTTCTGGTGGATGTTAAAGATTTTGTCGATATGGATCAGGTCATATCCTCGGGGCTTTTAAGAAAAGCCATAAGGTATGTCAAAAAAGGATTGAAGGACGTCGAGAAGAAGCATATAGAGATTGTTCACACCCTTATTCTCCACAGTCAAAGCGGAGCGGTTGTCGATTTGAAAGACGGTATAAGGGTACTTCTTTTGCAAAATAACAGGGTGAAGATTTATAGACAGTCCGATGAGGATTATGATTTTTGTGTTGCCGTAAACATTGAAGGCGATACGTTTATTGAAAGCAGAAACATAAATGTCCGGGCCTCCGCCTGTATATTTGAAGGCGGCGATGAGTATACCGAACAACGGGTTTTTTTGGATTTTGAGGCGGTAAAGCAAGGGTTGGTTATAAGGAACAGGAAATCCCGCGATTTCATATATCCGGCAAAAGGTAACGGAAAGAAGACATTAAAGAAGTATTTTATAGATAAAAAGGTGGACAGCGACCTTCGGGACAGGCTTTTTGTCCTTGCGATTGAAAATGAGATAGTGTATATTGAAAACAAGGAAATAGGAAAGAGATTTCGCCCCGTAAAAGGGAGTAAGGCATTGAGATTGGAGTTTGTAAAGTATGAACGAACTGTATAACGACGTCAGTGAGATAATGATAACAAAAGAGCGGCTGGATGAAATATGTGCGGAATTGGGTAAGAGAATATCCTCAGACTATAAAGGAAAGCAGCTCATGCTTGTAGGAGTGATGAAAGGCGGGCTTATCTTCCTGTCCGATCTGTTAAGAAAGATAACCATTCCGGTGGAGTTCGGTACCATAACCGCTTCCAGTTACGGTAAGGGTACATCTTCTTCCGGTCAGGTGACCATTCTTCAGGACCTGGATATGGATATAGCGGGAAAGGATGTTATCATTGTCGAAGACCTTATAGACAGCGGACATACTTTGAGATATTTACAGGAATTCTTAGGTTTAAGAAATCCCAACAGCGTTAAGATATGCTGTATGCTGGACAAACCGTCCAGACGGGAAAAACAGGTAAAGGTGGACTATATAGGTCAGGAAATACCCGATAAATTCGTGGTCGGCTACGGAATGGATTTCGAGGAAAAATACAGAAATCTTGCCGATGTATGCGTTTTAAAGAAAGAGTTTTACGAGTAGAATAATTGAAGTTTACGTGAACTTTGTTGCAATATATGTGCCCGTGTGCTAATATTCTGTATCAGGTATAAGGAGAGGACTTTTGAAAAAATACAGAAATATAAGTTTTTATGTAATATTGTTTATAATAGCGGTGATACTTATCTCGCTTTTTACCGGTCGTGATTCGGTAAAAGAATTGGGTTATTCGGAGTTTCTGAATCAACTGGAAAAGCAGAATGTATCGGAAGTTATTATTCGCACAACCACTCTCACGGTAACTCTTAAAGAGCCTATTAAGGACGGCAACAAGGTTTTTCATGTAAATGTGGAGAATCTTGACAAGATTGAAGATATATTAAACGAGGCCAGGCTCAGCGACCCCGATCTTTCCTATACATGGAAACCGGAAACGACATCCTGGTGGTTATCCTTACTTCCTTCGTTCATAATACTGGCAATTGTAATAATAGTTTTCTTTGTATTTATGAATAAACAGGCGGGAGCAAATAATTCCGCAATGTCTTTCGGGAAAAGCAGGGCAAGAGAATACAGCGAAAAGGACAGAAAAGTCACATTTCTGGATGTTGCGGGAGCCGATGAGGAAAAAGCCGAGCTGGAAGAGGTTGTGGATTTCTTAAAGCAGCCGGAAAAATACAAGAAATTGGGGGCAAGAATACCTAAGGGTATACTCATAGTGGGACCTCCGGGCACAGGTAAGACTTTGTTGGCACGTGCCGTTGCCGGTGAAGCGGGCGTTCCGTTTTTTACCATAAGCGGATCGGACTTCGTGGAAATGTTCGTAGGAGTAGGAGCTTCAAGAGTAAGAGATCTGTTCAATCAGGCTAAAGCCAAAGCTCCCTGTATCATATTCATCGATGAAATAGATGCCGTAGGTCGTCACAGAGGTGCAGGCTTAGGAGGAGGCAACGATGAAAGAGAACAGACTCTCAACCAGTTACTTGTGGAAATGGACGGTTTCACCGTAGACCAAGGCATTATAATACTGGCCGCGACCAACAGACCGGACATTTTAGATCCCGCTCTTTTACGTCCGGGGCGGTTTGACAGAAGAGTATATGTCAACTATCCCGATTCCAAAGGCAGATATGAGATTATGTTGGTTCATACACGCAATAAAAAACTTGCTTCCGATGTGGATTTACATGAAATAGCCAAAATAACCCCTATGTTTACCGGAGCGGATATAGAAAATCTCATGAATGAGGCAGCTATACTGGCCGCAAAGAGAAATAAAGACGAAATAACCATGGAGGAAGTGAGAGAATCCATTTACAAAGTGGCAATGGGGCCGGAAAAGAAAAGCAGAATTATATCCGATGAGGAAAGAAAACTTACCGCTTATCATGAATCGGGTCATGCTATTGCCATGAGAACCATTTCTTCCACCGCCAAAGTTCAGAGAGTATCTATTATACCCGTAGGGCAGGCAGGCGGGTATACAATGCCCATAGCCAATGAAGATAAGTATTTCTATACCAAGCAGCAGTTGCAGGAAGAAATAATGACATTACTGGGTGGCCGTGCGGCGGAGGCTATAGCTTTAGGAGAAGTAAGCACCGGAGCTTCCAATGACTTGCAAAGGGCAAATAAGATTGTAAGAAATATGATTGTCAAGTACGGTATGAGCGAAAGTCTTGCGAATATAGTTTTTCAGGAGGAAGATGAAGTTTTCATAGGAAAAGATTACTCCAAGGTTAAAAGTTACTCGGAAGGTATAGCAACCAAAATAGATCAGGAAACAAAACGTATCATAGATGAGTGTTATGATAAAGTAAAAGCGATTTTAACCGATAAGAGAAATATTTTGGATACATTGGCACATTCTCTTCTGGAAAATGAAAGAGTGGAAGCCGATGAGTTTGAAAAGATTTATAACGGAGAGAATCCTTTTGAAGTGGCAACATTGCCGGCTTAATGTGAAACCGAAAAATTCGGCAAATAATAAGCAGGATTAGTTTAATATTGTAAATTTATCTATTATATGGGAGGCAATATATGGTTAACAGAAAAATATTTACATCGGAATCGGTGACCGAAGGACATCCGGACAAACTGTGCGATCAGATATCCGATGCAATTCTTGATGAGATTCTTAAAAAAGACAAAGAGGCAAGAGTAGCATGTGAAACTGCGGTAACAACGGGTTTGATTCATGTAATGGGTGAGATAACCACTGATTGCTATGTGGATATACCGAGAATTTGCAGAGAAACTGCCCTGGATGTAGGATATACAAGGGCTAAATTCGGTTTTGACGGAGAGACCTGCGGAGTTATTACCTCCATTGATGAGCAGTCACCGGATATTTCCATGGGTGTAAACAACTCTTATGATCTTGCGGGAGAGCAGGGAGCGGGAGATCAGGGAATGATGTTCGGTTTTGCATGTAATGAAACGGAGGAACTGATGCCTTATCCCATACAGACGGCTCATACCTTGTGTAAAAAGCTGGCAAAGGTCAGAAAAGAGAGCGACTCCAAATACTTAAGACCGGACGGTAAAAGTCAGGTTACCGTAGAGTATGAAGGACATACTCCCAAAAGAATAGATACCATTGTATTATCCTCTCAACACAGCGATGAGATATCCATTGAGAAGTTAAGAGAATACCTTACCGAGGAAGTTATACTGCCTGCGGTGGATAAAAGAATGATAGACAAAAATACAAAGATTTATATCAATCCGACCGGAAGGTTTGTTATAGGCGGACCTATGGGCGACTCGGGATTGACCGGAAGAAAAATCATTGTAGATACATATGGCGGTATGGGACGTCACGGCGGGGGAGCTTTTTCCGGTAAAGATCCTTCAAAAGTAGACCGTTCCGCAGCATATGCGGCAAGATATGCGGCTAAAAATATAGTTGCAAGCGGTGTGGCTAAAAGATGCGAAATACAGATAGCATATGCAATAGGAGTGGCACGCCCTGTATCCGTTGTGGTGGATACATTCGGTACCGCTTCGGTGGATGATGAACGCATTGCCAAAGCGGTAATGCAGGTATTTGATTTGCGCCCGTACTCCATTATTCAATCGCTCAATCTTAAGAGCCCTATTTACAAACAGACGGCTACTTACGGACACTTCGGAAGATCCGATCTCAATCTGCCGTGGGAAAAGACCGATAAGGCGGATATTCTGAGGGATATGCTTGTTAAATAGGTTGTTTATAAGATTAATAACAGGATGGATTTAAAAACAGAGACTACTTGAAGTAGTCTCTTTAATAGCACAATTTGTAGACATATAATGTAAGAATGGACGGTATTATTCAATACATATTTCCCAATGAGAAGTATGATGAGATTAATAAACTTAAATTTCAGGCATATATAAAGGATAATCATATATATTTTGTAGAATATGATGAAGTGATTTCTTCCGTTATAAAATACGCCAAATATACCCGTCATCCTGCGTCTTTTGTGCAGATAGGGCATGAAATGGGAGTAATTCTGAAAGATATGTGTGTAAGTGCGGACAATGTAATATATGTTCCCATGCATGTTAAAGATCAGGCAAAACGAGGCTTCAATCAATCCTTGATACTGGCTCGTAAGATTTCCGAATGTACCGGTATACCTATATGTCATAAGGCATTGAAAAAGAACAAAAAAACCCGACATCAGGCATCGTTAAGTGCGACATTAAGGGCAAGAAATTTAGCAGGAGCTTTCGTTGCGGATGACAGATATACGGCCGGAAGAAGCTTCATTCTTGTGGATGATATCTACACAACGGGCACTACTTTGAATCAATGTAAAAAGGTTCTTTTGGAAAAAATGGCTCAATCGGTGCTTTTTGCTACCATAACAAAAAGAATTATATAATTGTATATTGACAAATATTGTAAATATATTATCATGTACCTGTAATCGGGAGGAATTATGTTTTACAGTGAAAGGTACAGGATAATACAGCCTTTGCTTAAGAACTCAAAAGAGACAAAATATCTCGTGTTCGATGAGATGGATAAATGCAAGAAAGTTATAAGCGAGAATATGGGCAAGTTTGAGTCAGGCGGTGATATTGAACAGTTATCCGGGATAGAACACACAGGATTACCCAAAATAACCGATTATTTCGAGTTTAACGAGTGTTGTTGCATAGTGCAGGAATATATCGAAGGCGAGTCATTAAAGAATTATGTGGAAAGAAGAGGTGTTCTGGATTTATATGAAGCTTTGGATATATTTATTAAACTCTTACATATTGTTAAGTTCCTTCATGATATAAAGCCCGTCGGTTTAATACACGGTAGTATACACCATGATAATGTTATACTTATCGAAGATAATGTCTATTTAACCGATTACGGTATCAAAGAAGAGAAGAAGAATCCCTATCAGGCACCGGAGGCTATATTGGGTATTAAAAAAAGTAAGCAGCAGGACATATATTCATTGGGAATGTTGTTGAACTTTATGATTACCGGCGGGTTCAAAAAGCCGGGATATTCGCAAAAAAGTCTTACCGGTACCGATTCGCTGATTGCAAGGTGTACAAACGCCAACTTTAATAACCGATTCGAAGATACCGGTATTCTCATTACCGAGTGTGAAAGACTGGCAAGAAATTTGACAAAAGACAGCTCACAACCCCTGTCAAAACTTATTGCCGTAAACGGATGTCTCGATGCTGTATTTGAACTGGCACAATCTCTCGGTAAAGCTTTGTCGGAAAATGTGCTAATCATCGATGCCGATATACTGCAGCCTTCCTTTGAACCGGACAGCTATATATTAAATGATAATCTGCAGAGCATGATGGACAGAGCGGATAAGGGCGAGGATATAAATAAGGTGTTAAAGAAGGCAAAAATCTCTTCCAAGGTATACATAATACCAAGTGTTATACGTATTGAAGGATATGAAAACATAACTTTTACCTCTTTTTACAATCTTCTTATCCGACTGGCCGAAGATTTCAAGGTTATATTTATAAAGTGTTCCGACTTCATATATGACTCGCTGACCGTAAATACATATATCATCAGCGACCAGATAGTATACATCATGTCCGACCCTTTGAAGGACATGTTACTTTTTAACGAAATAAGCAGATATCTTTGCGAAAGACATGATATTGATAACAGGCGATTCAATGCATATATCTACAAAAAAAGAATTAAAAATATAGTAACGGCAGGGATAAAGGAAAATTTGTATGGTGAATATCTCGGATATGTAAACAGTCGGAGCAAACGATATGCCAAAGATTTAACCGGTATTACCGATAAGATAAGGAGGAAACTGTGATATGGCGGTACTTAAAAGCTTATCCATATTAAACGACTTACCCGATAACAGCAGATATGCCAAAGGCAGTTATCCGCTGTCAAAAGTAGTCACCGATGTGACCAAAGAGATTTTAAGCGCTTCACCGGAACTGGTTGTCAACGCATATTACGATAACAGACAAAGAAGTTTTTTAGAAAACAGAATACTGAATATATTGGACAGACAGCAGTATTTTGCAATAGGCTCCAAACGAAAGATGATTAAAAGTATATTTGACTTCATGTTCGGATACGGGCAACTGCAGGAATATATAGAAGATGACGAGATAAGTGATATTGACGGGGTACGTTATAACTGTTTTTCCGTTACAAAGAACGGAGTAAGAATGCCCGCGGATATCGATTTTTGTACCGAAGCGGACTTTTTTGTTTACTGCAAATTGATAGCTTTAAGAAACGGAGGCATACTCAACGAGAATGACAGTCATTGCAGGGTGGCGGATATACGCAATAAACTTCGTATCAACATTTCCATTCATCCGAGAAACATATCGGGACCGGCACTATCCATACGAAAACACAGAAGGAACGCATATACATTGGAAGATTTGAATGAGATCGGAATGCTGGATAGCACATGCACCGATATTCTAATGGAAACTTTACTTTCCGATAAAACCATTATTCTGTGCGGAAAAGGCGGATCGGGAAAAACCACTCTCTTAAGAGCACTTATAAATGTATTGCCGGAAATGGAAAGAGTACTTATTGTGGAGTCGGATGCGGAAATATATCCGGACAAATTGTATTGTATAGAGCAAAGGGTAAAGCGGGATAATGAAGGCGGTAATCCCATAACTTTAGACATGCTTATCAAAGACGGTCTTACCATGTCGTTAGATACTTATTGCATAGGGGAGATTGTAGGCAGTGAAGCCATGGCATTTTTGAATGCCTGCTGTTCGGGACACAGATTCTTAACCACGATGCATGCCGATAAACCGAAAGATTGTGCAAAAAGACTGGTTGCTCTTGCCAAAGGTGCAAAAGGAATAAGCGATGAAAAGATGCTTTTAAGCCTGTTCGGAGAAGGTGTGGACTGCATAGTCTTTATGCAGGATTTTGCGGTAACGGAAATAATGAATGTAAAAGGAATTGATACCGCACTTAACAGTGTGTTTTACGAGAATGTATACAACAGGAGGCGGGAATGATTTACCTACTTATCAATGTGCTATTTTTCACGGTTCTTGCCTTTGTTATGAACAGGAAGAATATTAATTATGATTTTAAACTTATACTGAAAAAACACCTCGGTAAGATAATAGCGGTTTCATGTATTGTCATATTCATAGTTTTAGGTACAATTATTAATAAAATTCTGAATAATCCCGTGGTGGGATACTGTATTGCATTAATGCCTGCTTTCCTGCCTTACCTTGTATATGATCTTGTAAAGAGTGCCACATTTAAAAAAGAACAGCAAGGTATAACATCGTTGTTGATGGTACTGACCAAATGGAGTTCGGTACGAAACGATGTGGTGTATTGTCTGCAAAAGACCGATGAAACAAAGCTGTCCGAACCTATCGGGGGGTATATAAAGGAAATGTGCATCAGGCTGGAAAAGGGAATGAGTGTTTCCGAAGCGCTGTCTGCATGCCAAGAGAATGCTTTAAGTGAAGAACTCCGTTATGTCCTTATAAACATCCGGTATGCATATGAGAAGGGCGGAAGTCTCTACAGGATTTTCAAAAGCCTGGAAAATCAGTTCTTTAAGATTGATGAAGAGAATTTTAAAAGAAAAATTAATACCTTATCGGATAAATATGCCGTATACCTTTCAATTGTTATGGTTATGGCTACCTTCTATATGGTAGTACTCAACAAAGGACAGTCGGGACAATATTATCTTAAAACCGAAACGGGCATGTTGCTTTTGGGTGTATTTGCGCTTCTGTTCTTTGCAGGAATGCTTATCATCACCAAAGTGGTAAAGAGGTATTAAGTATGAGTGAATGGGTAAGAAGCATCATATATTTAGGTAATTTCGGGGTGGGCATACTGTTTGCTTCACACATAGCATGTATGAAGTTGGGCAGTCGTGATAAAAAGACAACATTCGGAAGAATTGAAGATGCGATAAGCGGCTTTTTGTGTAAGATTTCCGAGAAAATGGGAATACCGGAGGAAAAAACCAAAGACTTTACCGCCATTACAATATTTTTCGCAATTCTGTGTTTGGTAGTAGCCGTAACAGCGGGAATAGTTAAAGGATTCATCATATTAATTCCCTGTGTCATTTGCATTTACCTTATGAAGAAAGCCTGGGAAAAGAATATAGGCGAAATGTTTCAGAAAAACGCATACAGGCTTTATCGATATCTTGTGTCTCAGATAACGGCGGGAGTAAAGCCGAAGGATGTGATTATAAACATGTATAAGATAACGGAAGATAAAAGTCTTAAAAAGATTCTGACCAGGGCTTCGGCCGCATATTCCATTACTTTGGACGGTAAAACCTATTCGGATGTAATCAAATCTTCCGTAAAGACCGAAGATGCCGACAGGTTCTGCATGATTCTGGAAGAGGATCTTCTGTATACCGATAATGAGGAGTTTTTAGAAAAAATGGAGGAAATGATGTTCAACAGACATTTTTCCTATCATCAGAAAAAGACCGACAGCATTAAAAGAGGCTGCTTTGCGGCAGTGTGCGTATTCATGCTTATTGTAATAATCATGGTTGCTCTGCCGCTTATAACCGAGCTTGTGCAGGGGCTCAAATATATATTTTCATAGGAGGAGAAGAAAATGATAGTAAATCAACAAAGTAAAAGAGGATTCGGTATTTCCGAAATATTGGGAATAGCGACTGTATTGATTATTGCGGCTGCGGTTGTAATACCGGGACTCAGAGATCTGGCAAGAACTATTTTAGAATCCACCAAAACATGGGTGCAGGGCAAGATGGGAACCATCTTCAATTTAGCTCCCGGAAACTGACGTAAAGCATATGGCTGAAAGGATAATAGTCGGTATAGTCTCCATACTCATAATACTGTGCGTGTTTGTATACTGCACCGATGTTCTTACCGTTATATCAAAAAACATGGAGTTTTACGATATATGCAGAGGATATATGCACATAGCCGAGCAGAATTCCGGATTGAGTTATGAGGAAAAGACCCGTTTGAAGGAACGTCTAATTGCAGGGGGCTTTGATAATGTTGTTATCACAGCCCCTGAAGCAGCCGTATACGGAAGCATGTTTAACCTGAATGTTAAAGCATCATACGGTATAAATATGATAACGGACATATTTACCAGGAATATACAGGAGTATGTGATGAATTTTGACCAGAATATAGCGGCAAGAAAGATCAGGTGACATGGAACGAAAGAAGAAAGGTTCGGGAATATCCGAAGTACTTATAAGTGTTTTTGTTCTTATCTACATAATGCTTCCGCTTTTCTGTTCGGTAGTCAATAAGGCGATGTTTTATCACCAGTGTGCAAGAATACAACAGGCTGTGGAGATGGCGGTAATATCATTGATAAGAGAAAACAGTACCGATGATTTCTCCGAAGGTAAACTTTCAATACATACCGGTGAAGAAAAGCTTAAGAGCATGATTTTTGAGGGGATATCACATTCCTGCATCAGTACGCTGGAGGTTGAAAAGGATAATATATGCATATCGTTAAGAGAGGCGGGCAATATTTGCAGCTGCGGTACTTACAGCCAACACTTCATTATAGCGGCGGATATTACGGCTACATTGCATTTTCTCGGAGAAAGAGAGTTTACCGTGCACAAGCATATGGAATTTCCGGTTGTAAGGTGAATAAGTAAATATTAATAATTAAACATCAATAAGCTATAAACAGAGAATAGGGTGAAAAAAGAGTTATGAAAAGATATAAATACTACATTTTAGCGGGCATATTTGCGGTATTGCTTACCGTATTACAGATTTTCCTTTCCAAAGCGGTTACGGAAAAAGATAAAGGGCATGTATATGTGGCTCAAAGAGAGTTTTTAAAAGGGGAGCATATAAATGCAGGCGATGTGAAAAAGGTACAGGTATACGGTATTACCTCAACTTTTACAATTGATGAAAGCAAGATATGCATAACCGATATTCCCGAAGGAACTATTTTAAGTGACCTGATGCTGGGTGACTTGCCGCCCGATAAAGGTTTAAGAACAATGTGTCTGCCCGTAGATAAAAACCGATGTCCGTCGGCGGTACTGACTTTGTCGGACACCATAGATGTGTATATAATCCCGGATGATAAATCCATCAGTTTATCCCAATCGATATGGTTGGATAAGATGCTTGAAGAACTGAAAATACCATATAATCCGGACAATGACATAGGGTTTATGATAGAGAATCTGGAAATAGCGGATTTAGGTAATTACGAAAGCTCCAATTACACCATCAGCATAAAAATTACCGATTCGGTAGATGAACTTCTTTCCTTTATGAAAGGTCGCAGCACCATGGAAATTATACTGCCGAAAAGCGGAAACTGACCTGACAACCTGTTTGATATAAGTATTTTTAACAGTATTAAATGAAAAAGAGATTGATAAAGTAAGTAATTATAGAATAAGAATATATGTAGTTTTAAGTTGTATAGAAAGACATAATCCTTTATGATATAATTTATCAAGGATATTTTATGGAGGGGATATGGATAAATACTACGAAAATCTGTTGGAGTCTGTTGAATATATTGAAAAAAGAATAAAAGATGTACCCGTTTTGGGTATTGTGCTGGGTTCCGGTCTGGGGATGCTTGCAGATAAGATAGAGGATAAGATTGAACTGGATTACAAGGATATTCCCAATTATCCCGTTTCCACAATACCCGGTCATGCCGGAAGACTGATTTTCGGTTATTTGAGCGGTAAATATGTAGCCTGTATGTCGGGAAGATTTCACTATTATGAAGGATACGAACCAAATCAGATTCATATAGGTGTCAGAACATTCAAGCTGCTCGGCGCAAAGGGTGTCATAATCACCAATGCAGCCGGGGGAATAAACACTTCATTCAATGAAGGAGCCATAATGCTCATAAAAGACCATATAGGCTTTCTGGCGCCGTCCGCCCTGAGAGGTCCGAACATAGAGGAATTCGGAGAACGGTTCTTTGATATGACAAGGGTTTATGACAGACAATATCTTGATACGGCACGAAAGGTAGCAAAGAAGTTAGGTATTGATGTAAAAGAAGGTGTATATATGTTCTTTAAAGGACCTAATTTTGAGACACCTGCGGAAATACGTGCTGCAAGAATACTGGGTGCGGATGCGGCGGGAATGTCTACGGTTCCGGAAGTGGTAGCCTGTTCTCACTGCGGCCTGAAAGTATTGGGTATCTCGGTTATAACCAACATGGCAGCGGGAATTTTGGATAAGCAACTCAGTCATGCAGAAGTCATGGAAACGGCAAACCGTATACGCAAAGAATTTGTGGAATATGTTGAAGCGATAGTAAAGGAGCTATAGAAAATATGGAGTATGATATTAAGGATCTTTCGTTAAAAAACATAGGCAGAGAGAAGATAGAATGGGTTAAGGATTTTATGCCTGTCCTTTCTTCCATTGAGAAAAAGTATATTGATAAGCAGCCTCTGAAAGGCATAAGGGTTTCCATGGCATTGCATCTGGAAGCCAAGACGGCTTATCTGGCAATTGTTATGAAGAACTTAGGAGCAGAGGTAAGGGTGTCGGGAAGTAATCCTCTTTCCACGCAGGATCAAATATGTGCGGCACTTGTGGATATGGGAATATCGGTATTTGCTTACAGAGGAGTGGACAACGAAACATACAACAGACATCTTGTACAGGCTCTTTCCCATAAACCTCATATAATAATTGATGACGGAGCCGATCTGGCACATGCTCTGCATAAAAAGCATCCCGAGTTGAGGGAAAATGTTTACGGCGGCTGCGAAGAAACCACGACGGGTGTTATTCGCCTTAAAGCAATGGACAGACAGAAGATATTAAAATATCCCATGTTTGCCATTAATGACGCCGACTGTAAGCATCTGTTTGACAACAGATTCGGTACCGGTCAGTCATCATTGGAAGGCGTAATGCGTTCGACCAATCTTTCGCTGTTCGGTAAGAAAGTGGTTGTAGCAGGTTTCGGCTGGTGCGGTAAAGGCATAGCGGAAAAGGCTAAAGGTTTCGGAGCAAACGTAATAGTTACCGAAGTGGATGCCGTAAAAGCTCTGGAAGCCGCAATGGAAGGATATGAAGTAATGCCTATGAAACAGGCGGCAAAGATAGGTGATATTTTTATTACCTCTACAGGCAATATTGATATTATTACGAAAGAGCATTTTGTTCTTATGAAAAATAATGCGATATTGTGTAATGCCGGACATTTTGATTGCGAGATTTCCATGAAGCAGTTAAATAAGATTGCTGTTAAGAAAGAAGACAGAAGAAACGGAGTTACCGGATATCATCTTAAAAACGGTAATGTAATAAATGTACTGGGTGAGGGCAGGTTGGTGAATCTGGCCTGTTCCGACGGACATGCCGCGGAAATTATGGATATGAGTTTTGCCTTACAGCTTCTTACCGCATTATATGTTTTGGATAACAAAGGGAAGCTGGAGAACAGATTATACAATGTTCCGGTAGAAATTGACAGAGCTGTTGCCGAAGCAAAGTTGGAATCGATGGGTATTTGCATTGATGTACTGTCGGCTGAACAGAAAAAATATTTGGAGAGCTGGGAATAGAATGAAATTTTCCGTAAAAGACCGAATTATACCGTGTCCCAAGAATATAAAGGCAAGAGGAAGTTTTACTTTTTTCCGAAGCAGGACTAAAGTCAATCTTGATGTGGATATGTCACCGGTAATAGCAAGTGCATATGAGATGTTGCATTCCTTATGCTTACCGGGATACCTGGATCCGGAGTTCGTAATAACATTAAAGAAGATTGACCAGCAATATGAGGGTAAGGAACTGGATAAATGCGTTAATAAAAAGCAGGCGTATGTTATTAAGCCGGTTATGAAGGACAAAGTCTATTCCGGTGTGGATCTTTTGGCATACACCGATGTCGGGTTGTATTATGCATGTTCCACCCTATACCAGACCGTCATACCCGTCTCGGACAAAGAGATTGAAATACCGGTCCTGGAGGTCTCCGACTGGCCTTCGATAGAGTACAGAGGATTGTTTTTAGGAGACTATGTTACATGTCTTTCACATACATCTTCTCTGAAACTCAATGCTTTGGATTACGTATACAGCACCAAAAATAAGGAAAAAGAGAAAGAAATATATGACGACTGTGCAAGATTCGGTATTACTCCTTTCACTGCCGTATTCAAGTGGGATGATCCTGCAGACATTTTTAAAACACTGTATAAAAAAGAGCATAAGAATAACCTGCTGTTCTGGATGGATGAGCAGTGGGATGATGTGGAAATTTATCACGAGACCGTGAAGATACTGGAAGCCTTCAGTCAATACAGCAAGGAAGATGATTGTCTGGAAGCGGGAATTATAACCAACTTTAAAGGAGATAAGACATTTGAAAGGATATTCAACCTGAAACTGCCTGAGAACTTCTCCATCTCTTATTGCGATAAAATAAAGACATATAATACCGATGTAAGAGAAATAACCGATGCATCTATTGCGGCATTTACCAGAAAAGACGGTAAATTCGGCATATATCCAATGATAGCATTTGATGTAAACACATTCTTTCCTTGGACAGCGCCGGAATTCATTCAGTTCCGTTGTGCGGAATTTGACAGGATAAGAGCACATAAGATTATGGGCTATACTCCGTATTCCTGCTCATTGCTGAAGTTCAATATTGCGGCATTTGCCGAGTGGTTATGGAATCCCAAAGGACGAAATACCATAGATTTCATAAAAGCATATGCGTACAGAGAAAAGCTGGATTTCGATAAATATGAAAATATGCTGTATTACCTTACGTTTTCTTCCTGGTCATTACAAAGAAGTAACTTTGTGCAGTGCTTAAACGAAGAAACCGTGGACTTTAAGAATCTTAAGAAACTGACGCGTCCCAACCAGATGGCAAGTGATGCCCAAAGGGCTTGCAAATATGCAAAACTTATGGATAATCCGATACTTGTAAGTGAGGCTCAAGCCACATATTCGGCTATAGAAGCATATGATTACACAAGGAAACTTCTGAAGTTATCATCACGTAGGAACCCTGACAGGAACAGATATATTGTATACAAAGAGCGGCTGAATGAAGCATGTAAAGCGGTCTATACCTCTCTTATGGAGTGGGGAGAGCATATGAAACAAGCCGGAGCATATGATACATATATACACGAAACAGCAAAAGCTTTCCTGCATCTACCGTCTAAATTTAACAGATTTACTGCCGAGGCGGAAAAAACAGGCGAAGATTAGCTCTTGAGTTTCCGTAAAATGCACTCGAAACCGGATAATTGACCGGTTTTTGAGGTTAGCTTTAAGACTATAGAGGAATGATTAGTAAAATTGCATATAAAAGTCTCTAAAACCGGAGTT
>Ga0116184_10000100_pt1 | contig 101877 bp, 92 predicted proteins | sample AD_JPNNA5_MetaG_FD_89886 | JGI IMG/M metagenome (GOLD analysis project Ga0116184, IMG submission 89886) | Active sludge microbial communities of municipal wastewater-treating anaerobic digesters from Japan - AD_JPNNA5_MetaG | ecosystem: Engineered > Bioreactor > Anaerobic > Digestate | place... | reverse complement strand
GGATACGATAGTATGTGACTCGACGACCATCACGATCACTGTGAATGATCTCAACGGCAATGTGCACCCGGGTACGACAAAGGTCTACCAGCTGACGACAACAAACGTTGGAGGGGTACTGGGCGTACAGCCTACAGGAGAATATTCAGCAGGAGAAGATATCACGGATCAGCTTATCAACCCGACGAACAGTGTACAGGAAGTTATCTATCACTTCAAGGCAAGGATAAAGGATGGAAGACCGGGTCATGAAGGGTTCTTCTGTGACCAGGGAGGAGACACAACGATAACGATTTATGTTGAACCTACACCAAGAGTAAATGGCTCTGTAAGCAGTGATACAATTTGCAATAATACTTCAATAACATATACATTATCATCTCCCACTGTACCATATTTTGGAACCGGCAGCCTGAGATTCAATGTAAATATTGTCAATCCATATTCCGAAATATCAGGATATTCTAATCGTGCTGACCTTACACTGGTAAGTGCAATAACTGAGACACTCATCAATTCAGGTGATACTGCAAGGATGATAATGTATATAATCAGACCTGCAACAACTGATATCTCCGGAGCACAAAAATGCGGTGGCATAAATGATACAATAAGGGTATGGGTTAATCCGACACCAAGAGCTACTCCGGTAAATCTGGCTCCTGCAATATGTTATGGAGGAACCACTCAGATAGTACTTGAATCACCCACTGTAATGACCAAAGGAAGTATTTTATTCGATTATACTGTCAGCAAGACAGGTGGTTCAAGCATAGGAGGGGACATTAATCCGGATGCTGGCCTGACTGAAGGACAGGCAATAGCCCGCACATACACAAATAAAGCAGACACGATTTATTCTGTTTACTTCTCTATAGTGCCAAGGAATAATATACTTGTTTGTGCTTCAGGGAATCCAAGTCTGCATCAGGTAAGAATACATCCTCACCCACTTGATACAATGTATTTGTCAACTCCATTTACCTGTTCAGGCGGGACAGACGGTGTAATGACAGCAATACTTTCAAGAGGCTCCAAGCCTGATAGCATTCACTGGCACAGGCCTTCATTCCTTGGAGATACAATATACTACACATCAGCTAACAGTACGAATCTGAATATTCGTTATGCAGGACTGTATTCAGTGACTGTTCATGATAGCCTCAAATGCAGTTTTAACGTTGTTCCTCCTCTCTTTGTTTCCGGAGCTATATTCCAGACTATATTGTCAGTAAGTGATTATCCTACTGGTTATGGTTTGACATGTCCGGGGGCAAGTGATGGAACAATTCTTATGATGGAAGACAACTCTTCAACAGCTACCGCTCCATTTGAATTCTGGCTGGTCCGTAATGGAGCTGACACTGTACTTCATGATACAATTTGGACAAAAGGGACAATCTATTATGCGAATAATATGGCTGCCGGTCAGTACAGTGTGTTTATCAGGGACATAAATAATTGTTATAACGGGCTTTATCCCGAGATCACTGTGACAGAACCAGATGAAATTTCTGTTACATTCGGCAAAAAAATATTTGAGGGCGGATACAATGTTTCATGTAGGGGCTATAATGATGGTCAGGTATGGGTAAGTTCTGTAACCGGAGGTAATCCTGGCGGGTATAAATATAAATGGTATACCTATGACGGAATGATAACTGGTCCAGATACCCTTGACAGGCTGGACAATATACCGGCAGGTACTTATTATCTTTTAACAACAGACAGATATTGCACTAAGCTGGATAGCGTGACTCTGACACAACCAGATGGCATGAATCTGGCAGAATTTAAGTTGTCTTACACACCTGATTCACTTTTCAATATTTCCTGTAACGGGGGCAGCGACGGAAGCATCGATATTACAATAACAGGTGGATCAGGAAATTATACCTATTTCTGGACAGATTCAGCTTCCTTCAGCGCAACTACCCAGGATATTTCAAATCTGGCTGCCGGCACATATGTATGTGAAATTAAAGATGTCAACGGATGTATATTAAGGCTGCAGCCTTCAGCCACTTTACCGGCATTTACTCTGTCAGAACCCGCTCCTTTAAATATCACTTCGGTTCTGTCTGCGTCTCCTGCGGGTTCCTTCAACATTAACTGTAATGGCGGAACAGGATCAATTGATATATCAGTTACTGGTGGCAGTGAGGGCTCTTATATATATAACTGGAGTGCATCTGATGGAGGTTCAGGGATAGTGGACGGACAGCAGGACCAGGCATCTCTGGCTGCCGGCAGGTATCATCTTGAAGTTGAGGATATGTACGGCTGCCTGGCGGTTTATGATACTAATCTTTCGGAACCGGACGAGTTATCTTCAATCATGGAACCCAAGAATATTACCTGCGGAGCTGTCGGACTTGATAATGGATCCATCGATCTTACAGTATCAGGAGGTGTAGCTCCTTATACCTTTATGTGGTCAAATGGAATGGCAACTGAGGATATTTCAGGTCTTTCTGAGGGCATGTATATTGTAACAATCATGGATGCAAACAATTGTATCCATATTGATTCTGCAAGGATAGCACTGCCTCCTCCCATAACTTTCACAACAACTTTGTCGGATCATAACAGCTACAATGTCAGTTGCAATGGATATTCAGACGGAGCAATAGATATTACACTTACAAGCGGGCTGGCCCCGTATGTTTTCAGCTGGACAGGTCCTTATGGCTATACCTCCATATCAGAAGATATAAGCGGGTTAAGAGCAGGAGAATATATTGTCTCAATCACTGATGCCAATCTGTGTACTGCGTACGATACTATAGTACTTACTGAGCCGGGCAGACTTGGAATTGATGTTACATTATCAGAAAGTTTTGCAGGAGGCTACCAGATAAATTGTGCAGGAGACAGTACAGGTTCTATTGAAATTAAACCGGTCAACCAGTCCGGAACTGTGACATATCTGTGGACCGATGGCAATACCTCGGCATTGAGGTCAGGACTTCCGGCAGGCAGTTATAGTCTGATAATTACTGATTCAAACGGTTGCCATGCCGATACAACTCTCACATTATCAGCTCCTGATTCAATCAGAACACAGTTTAACGTCACTCAGCCATGGTGCACCGACAAACCGGACGGATCAATAGAACTAATTGTTACCGGAGGAGTACCGGGAGCTGATTACAATTATCTCTGGTCGGATAATTCGAAGACAAAGGATCTGTCTGACATTCCAAGCGGATGGTATTCTGTTGTGGTGACGGATTTGAATAGCTGCAGTGTGAGAGATTCTGTCTTTGTTGAACCGCTGAATATATCCTGCTTAATAATTCCAAATGCCATTTCGCCGAATGGAGATCTCATTAATGATTACTGGAATATCGGTCTTAAAGAACTATATCCGGAAATAGAGATCAAGATATTCAACAGGTGGGGTGAAGAGATCTGGAGATCGGCCAAAGGATATCCTGATCCATGGGATGGAAGGAGCAAAGGATCACTGCTTCCAATTGATTCGTACCATTATATAATAGATCTTCATAACGGAACTAAACCAATTTTAGGAACAGTGACTATTGTAAGATAATAATTCAATACTTTTAAGACCTGTGAGAAGGCTTGTTTACATAGTTTTATTAAGTGCTGTCAGCATAGCTGCGAAGGGACAGCAATTGCCTCTTTACAGTCAGTATCTTTACAATAAGTTCCTTATCAATCCCGCTGTAGCGGGAAGCGATGGATATACAAGCGTCAATCTTACTGCGAGAGAACAATGGGTAGGTTATGAAGGTGCCCCAAGGACTTTTTCATTCAGCATGCAGACAAGGATGCTTAAGAGAAGTTATATCCTTAAGCAAACCAATGCCAGGAGACTCATATACAGGCCAAAAACTGACGGAAGGGTCGGGCTTGGCGGATATGTTTTCAGCGACAGGAATGGGTTGGTTCACAGGACCGGGGTACAGGTTTCCTATGCTTATCATCTCTGGCTACGAAACACGACTCAGCTGTCAATGGGACTTGCATTTACAGGCTATCATTATAAAATTGATGAGACACAACTGGACTTTGAGGATCCGAATGAGCCCTGGCTGAACAGCGATCTTCGTGTAGGGATCTTTGTCCCTGATGCTATCTTTGGGGTCTATCTGCTTAATCCCAGGTACAGTGTCGGATTTTCTGCAGACCAGCTCTTCGAAGCTTCCGCAAAGATCGGAGATCATGCATACAAAAATTTCAAACTTTACAGACACTATTATCTTTTCGGATCATACAATTTCGTCCTGAATACAAAAATGGATATTGAACCTTCTTTTATTGTTATGATGTCGGACCAGTTGAAACCCCAGGCTGATATAGGACTCACATATAATTATGATCAGGGATTCTGGGCAGGTCTGGCTTATCGTACAAGTGGTGCTTTAATTGCTAATGTCGGGATAAGATATACAAACATTTTCATAGGATACGCATTCGATTTTACCCTGAACGAAATACAAAGGATCACCTATGGCACCCATGAATTCACGATGGCTTTGAAATTCGGGGATAATGCAAGAAAATACCGCTGGCTTGACAGGTATTGATTCCGGGCTATTTACCCAGAATATAAATCATTGAGCTTCTTCTTTCTTTTTTAAATGCTGAAAGGAGTGAAAACCAAATACCTTTAATTATCCCTGAAATAAAATACAACCCGGAGGATCGGTACTTCTCGCTTAGCGTTGATATATAAAATACATCTAATGGCAAGCTGAGCGTATCTATAAGAGTAAAGCCGGACTTTTCTGAAAACGCCCTGAATGTATCAGGATTAAAATGCCAGAGATGCCGTGGTACATCCCATGCTCCCCAGAATTCCCTGTAGTACTGTGCATCACAGGAAGCAGAATTGGGCAAGGCAAGGACACATACACCTTCCGGTTTTAGAAGACGTTTTATTTCGCCTGCGTATTTAAATGGATCCTGGAAATGTTCAAGTGAATGCCATAAAGTAATACAATCAAAACTACCGGAGGCAAGAATAGAAATTTGAGCCGGATCGAAGATTTGAATATCAAATTTTTGTGATGATTCTTCCCGGGCTTTCATGTTTATCTCAATTCCGCTTACCCTCCATCCTTTAACTTTCATAAAAGAAACAAAATGTCCGGATCCGCTCCCTATATCGAGCAAAGTCCCCGAATTTAATCCCGAAAATCTTTTGACGATCCCGAGTTTTCTATTAAGCATTAAAGATCTTACGATCCTGTAAAGCAAAGCCGATAAACTTCGCGTTCTGTCATTATGTGATAAGTACTCTTCTGATTTATAATAGTCAGAGATCGCATTTTCACCGGGATGGTCCTGGGTAAAAAGGAAACCGCAATCATCACAACGGAAAATATCAAATTCCTCCTTACTCAGGAAATGGTCTTTTACCCTCAGGTAACTGTCAGTTTTTTCCGACAGGCACAAAGGACACTTATCATAATGCACCGGTTTCACTGTTTCTTCTTAAGTTTCCACAAAACTGAACCTGCAAGAAGCAGGATCAGAACAAGTGAACTGGCCAGTGATACTCTGTTTCCAGTATAGTAAGAATCAGGTTCAAAGGAATATTTTATTTCATGTTCCCCAGCCGGTACTATCATTCCCCTTAAAACGTAATTAACCCTGAAATAATCAGATTCTTTACCATCAATGTAACATTTCCACCCGGCGGGATAATATATCTCTGAGAACACTGCAAGCTTATCACTCAGGGCTGAAGATTTATAAATCAGCTCATTTGGTTGATATGTGGTCAGCCAGATCCTTTCACCTTCGGTGACCGGATACAGGGAATTGCTTATTTGCTGACGGAATATCTGATTAACAACTGCTTCATTTTTCGGATCAATTGTCATGAAAGTTGTAATTTCCCCGTTTGCATCTTCTACAATAACAGGTCTTTCAACAAACCAGGCATTCCCGAGGGCATTCAGGTTCTCCAGAGGGGCAGCATCCGGATTATAAATTATATATTTGGCATTCAGCATATTAAGTGTTTTAGTGAGACTTAATATGGGCGCCAGTTCACTTATTGATTTTGCCTTTTCAAGAGTTGATCCAATAAGCAAACACTCTCTGTAAAGCGCGGAATCAATTAGTTCCTGATACCTTCTTAATTTTGCTCCATGGTATCCGCCAACAGAAAAATGAAAATACGAAGTAGGTGTGTTGTCATTAAAAGTTGAGGCAGCCAGATTCAAAACTCTTTTATAGGAATTATCCGCCATTATTACCTTATCTGCAGTTGATGGAGTAAATACTTTTTGTATTGATGTTGGTTTTTCAAAACGATCGGCATTCAGATATCTTTTATCTGCTGTCCATAGATCCAGGATTATCAATGCGCCAAGAATGACAAGTAAATATGATTTTCTTAGTTTTTCATATACAAACCCGAAGAGTGCAGCTGAAGACAGCAATATTAATATGAGAGACCTTACAGTATCAGCCCTGAGCAAGCCTTTCCTGTCACTTATCATAGCACTTCTCAACCAATCCGGATAGGAATTTTCATAATCATTAAGAAAGGAACCTGCTATTCCAGGGATTATCAGGATCAGAAGCAGAATACTCCCTGTTATTATTGTTGCCAGCTTCAATCCCTTTATGATCCCGGCACGGGATATTTTATTTGAAAGGATATCCCGTAAAGCGAGTGCGCCAAGCAGCGGGACACAAAATTGCGCTATTACAAGGATCATTGTTACAGCCCGGAATTTATTATACCCCGGGAAATAATCGATGAACAGATTTGTGAATGGCATGAAGTGTTTACCCCATGAAAGGAGTATGGCCAGTATAGTTGCTGCAAGTAACCACCATTTTTCACGGCCTTTGATTATTGTCAGTCCAAGTACAAAAAGAAAGATTATCACAGCGCCAAGATAATGAGGACCCTCAGTGCTCATCTGCGGACCCCAGTATTTCATTACCTGGTCTGATGCAGCAGCAGCATTGTTCTGTCTTAACACCCTGACTGTTTCCGAATCTCTTGAGAAGGGTGCCGTAGACCCTCCTTTAAAATTTGGAATAAGGAGATTCATTGTTTCACCAATGCCATAACTCCACTGGGTGATATAATCACGGTCCAGACCTGAAGACTGATTCTTATTATCCATTGATAATTCTGATCTCCCGCGGATGGAGTATTTGCCATATTCATATGTTGTATAAAGAGATCCGAAATTTATTCCTATAGCCAGAATTACCGGGATAAGAAGTATCAGAGATGTTTTAATGAATTTAGCGATCTGTTTTTCCCTGACTGAAAAAATGAATTCAGTGATTATGAATACCAGGATACAGATCATTGTATAGTATGTTATCTGAGGGTGGTTAGCCGTCATTTCAAGGGTCAGGAACAATGCTGTGAAAAGGGCTCCGGTCATTGCGTCACGCCGGTAGGAATAATATATCCCTCCGATAACCGGTGCCATGTAGGCAAGTGCAACAGCTTGTGTATTATGCCCGGCAGCAATGATCTGGAAAAGGAATGAAGACAAACCATAAGCCAGTGATCCAATCATAGCCAGCCATGGATCAACCCCGAATATCAGAAGCAGCAGGTAAAATCCAGACATGGTAATAAAAATTGCAGACACAGGCATTTTAAAAATCCTGAGAGTAGTATCGAGCTTTTTGAAGAGATTCCCGGGATACTTTGTTGATATAAGATAAGCCGGCATGCCGCTGAACATAGTGTTGGTCCATAACGCCTCCTTCCCGGTCTTTTCCCTGTAATCAATGATTTCCCTGCTGCTGATCCTGGAAACCATGGCATCATTGGCTCTCAGTACTTTGCCCTCAAGAACAGGGTAGAAATAAAGAAAGGAGATCAATGCAAATACTACAATTGCTATGATATGTGGTAAGGCTGAGTGAACTTTCTTTTGAATTTCCATATTCAGAAATATTAGATATGTCTCATAAATGACAAAAGTATTTAATTACCTCAGATAATGAATAAAGGATCATTCATTATATGTTCCCTGATTATTACCGATAGCACGTAATGATCGCAAGTTTTTCCGTAAATTTTTGATATTCATCCATTTGATTATAAATCCTTTGATCGCCTGGAGTTCAGCTGCTTCATAAAAACCTAATAAATACAGAATAAAAGGAAAAGCAGCGAGACAACCAGTTTTGATGAGGACCCTGATCATTAACGGGAGGTCTGTCATCAGTAATCCCGAAAATGAAAGCAGCCCTCCTGTCAGGAAAAGAAAAGTGACTTTCCTTAGTTCATATGGGATGAATAATTCTTTCTGAGAAAAATAGAAATTCATTAGCCAGTAGCAAATTTGGGTAATAATTGTCGCGAGGGCAGCACCCAGAATATCCAGTCTGGGGATCAGTAAAATATTAAGTATGAGATTGAGGATACAGGAGATAACCACGTTTATTCCGATGATCCTCGTTTTCTTTTTAATTATCAATCCATAGCTGCTTGTCTCCCTGAGATTCAGAAAAAAAACCGATAGAGAAAGTAAAGGCACTATATAAAAAGATTGCCAGTATTCTTTTGAACCTGTTATAAGCTTTATGACCTCAAATGAGAATAGTGAAATTACAAGTATCCCAAGCATCAGGACATAGGAGGAATACAAAAGAGTTTTTGAATAAAACCTCTTGTTATCAGGTGATTCCATTTTCTGAAGTACCAGAGGTGTCACTGCCATCTTTATCGAATCAACAATTACAAGCTTAAGAACTGAGGATATTTTGTAAGCCAGAGTGTAAATAGCAACATATTTCAGGACAGCTAGGGAGTTGAGCGAGTATCTGTCAATCACATTAAGCGCCGCTGCAGCAAAATTGGCAAGCAGTATCGGAAACCCGTAACGGCTCATGGACCTGATTACGAAAAAGTCAAAGTACATTCTGCAATTCCTGATAGTGTAAGGCAACACAAACAGGATCAACAGGAAGTTGGCAATGGCCTGCGCAAGGTATATTCCTTTAACACCGGTATGACGATAAATAATAAAATATATGGTTAAAGTAAGGACTATCAACAACTTGGATAGATTAGTTATCGTAAATAACAGGGATTTTCCCTGCAACCTCATCAGGGTATTAATTATATTGTTCAGAGCCTGTAATGCTGAAGCCAATATTATCAGTTTCAGGGTACTGCTCCAGTCGACAGTCTTAAAGATTGTGGTTGACATTTGTCTTGTCAACGGTATCAGCAGGAGGCAGAAGGCCACACTCACAATGAGCTGTGTCATCAGTGACATAAAAAATATCCCTCTCTGATTGTTTGTATAACTTTTATCCCAGTACCATCTCATAAGGCTCTGTGGAAGGCCTGACGCCATCACCGAGATCATTACCAGCCCTGTAATATCAAGTATTGCTATTATGCCGAAGTCATCAACTGAAAAGAATTCCGGATTCGTGTAAAGAGGAATAAGAACAAATCCGATAATCTTGACGGCTATATTACCCAAACCATATACTATTGTGTCCTTAGAGGTTTGTCTTATTGAATTTAACAAAGCCGCCATAGCTAATAAATATTATCGGATCCATTCCACCTGGATTTGAATTCGGGAGAATGGGTTATTTTTCAGCAAATACTATGTAATATCTTGGAAAAAACCTTCTTAATAATGGCCTGATTCCAATTTTCTTATCGTATGATTTCCATAATTCACTATCTTTTATTCTCCATCCTGTTCTTTCAAGAAGATGATTGAACTGCCTGACTGAAAATTCATGATAATGGCAATCATACCTGTCGTTATCGTTCCAGTATTCAGGAGCAAACCATAGTCTTAACGGAACCGAAGTAATAAGCTTCCCTTTTGCCTCACTGAGCAGATTAAACGGGGCAAACATATGTTCAAAGATTTCAAATGCAGTAATATTTTTAAAATCCTTGACAATTGAAAAATCGACATCCAGATCCTGACCGGAAGTATTTTGAACCTTAAAGCTTCCCTGCTGTCTTAAATAATCCGATAACTCGTTCGTTTCGCCCAGATCAAGAATGATATCTTCTTTTTTGAAATGCTTTTGCATGAAACGAAGAGTTCTGCCGAACCTTTTCAGTTTTACTTTATCCATCAAGCGATAAATGATCCGTCAAATTTAATTATATCGGTTGAATTGCCATTCGCCCGGATGATAAAAGGAATAAATATACCTGACGATCCTGTTTGACAAGCCTGATATTGCGAAGAATTTTAATTACTTTACCTTTACATTAATTTGAAAAGTATCTTATTTCACAATGTCAAGAATTGCAATACATCAGCCAAACTTTCTGCCATGGCTGGGTTATTTCCATAAGATAAGTCTTGTCGATTACTTTGTTTTTTTCGATGATGTACAGTTTCCCAGGGGTAAAACATTCGGTAACAGGGTAAAGATAAAAACCAACAGCGGCGAGTCATGGATCACTGTTCCTGTACTCTCAAAAGGTGATCTTCCTTATTTTAATACTATTTTGATAAACAATACAATACCATGGCAGCGTAAGATCCTCAAGACAATAGAGCTTGCCTATTCTAAAACACCTTTTTTTAACAGATACAGGGAGAGTTTTTCTGAGGTTTTCCTGGCTCATTATGACCGGCTTATCGATCTGAATGTTGCTCTGATAAGGTATATAGCCGGGCAGGCAGGAATGAAGACCACCTTCAGATTTACCTCGGAAATGCAGTTAAATGAAACCATTTCTGCTGAGGACAAGATCCTTGCCATTCTCAGGAAGCTTGAGGGAACAGTTTATGTATCAGGAAGCGGTGCCGGTTCTAAAAGATATATAGATGAAGAAAGATTCTCCCTGGAGAACATTAAAATAGAATGGCAGCATTTCTCATGTCCGGTGTACCCTCAGTTATGGGGCCCCTTTATTCCGGATCTGTCAATAATTGATCTACTTTTTAACTGCGGGGATAAGACACCCGAAATTCTTCGAAGTTGCTAAATCGTATCACCCGGCGGGCACTTCCCGCTTCATGATAAGAAGCATTGAATTATCTGTTGAATCAGTCCTTGTTCCTGTGGTTTTAAATTCATTCCTTTCGTAGAATCTTACTGCCCGTTCATTATCTTCCCTGACGGCAAGGCTTATTGTCCTGTATCCTTTGTCTCTTATTATGTTCTCAAAGAAAAGAAGCATCTTTTCTCCGATTGATCTATTCCGGTATTCTTTCCTGACAAAGAATTTATGGATATACGGGCCGTCATTTTTTAATGATGCAATAATATATCCGGTAATTTCTTCTCCCTTAAGCGCGACAACACTAAGCTCATATTTCTGATCCTTCTTAACTAAGAAATGCTCCTCCTTCCAGTATTCGTGTGGATAATCAGCAAGTATTTCAACGAATTCCGAAACCCTTGACTTTAAAAAATCTTCAGACAGTGTAGTTACTAGAATATCCATCGGATGACTTCAAAAACCTCAGCATACTTTACTCCTATCTGAGTTCCCCTGGTACGGGCAAGACTCATTATAAATTCTTCAGAAACGTAATCTTTTGATTTCTGGGAATTATAGCAATCAAGAGCCTGAACTTTTTTTGTGATATGTGTTTCCGAGAGTTTAATAAAGGACTGAGTGGCAAAATTGAGGTTGTTCCATGGCATCTCGTAAGCGAGGATTGAGGTCTTCTTAAAAGCTCTGAGCCCCTCAAGTGAAACTGTGCTGTGATCCTGGTGCAGGTCGTTTAAGCTTGGCATAAGGACCAGATCCGGCTTTAGATCATGATTCAGCTTTACCAGATCTTCAAGGATCTCCTGGCGGTGAGTCGCGAAATGACGGACCTGGTATTTATATAAAAGAAGATTTCCGGGTTTTATACCAAGAATTTTAGTTGCAGCTTTCACTTCAGTTTCAAGTATGTTCTTCGGAAAAGGAGGAGGTACAGATTCTTCAGCCAGAGAGAAAGCCGCGTAAAAAATATCACTTCCCTTTTCAATAAACTTAGCTATGCTGCCTCCACATCCGAATTCTCCGTCATCAGTGTGGGGAGCAAGGACAAGGATCTTAGAAAATTCTGAATTCATTGTTTGAGTTTTTGATAACGTTCAATAAAAGGTAAAGAAGTTTCTTCCCAGCAATACTTATGGGCTATCTTCCTGCAGTTATCAGTAAATTCTGCAATAAGTGACGGGGAAGAATGTAACAGTTCAATCTTTGCAGCAAGGTCGCGGGGATCAGAATCTTTTATTGATAATCCGATCCTGTTCCCTTCGACAAATTCTTTCATCATCTTCGCCTGGCCGACGATTATTGGTTTATTCATAAGGAGATACTGGTATATCTTTGTTGCGATTGAGCTGTTTACTTCGCGTGAAATAGCCGGAGGGACATGAATGCAAACATTGCTTGCGGCTATCAGGTACGGGAGTTCCTCCAGTGGCACAAATCCCAGATATTCGGTAAGATCAGTAACGCCAAGCTCATTAATGTACTTCAAAGGGTCATAGTACTTTCCTGTATAATGGCCGGCAAAGACAAACCTCAGGCCGGGAATGCGATCCCTCAGGAGTGGCAGGGATTCTATTATTGTATTCAGACCCCTTAGAATATCGATATGCCCGGCATAGAATATCACGAATTTATCACGGTATTTTTCAGTTAAGGCGCTGTTCCTTTTTGTATTATCAAATACCGAGGCCAGCGGCGTGTTGGGCAGAACAACAATCTTATCTTCCTTTATCCCGGTTTCAGAAATATAGATTGACTTTAAAGGTTCTTCAACGGTTATTACCATATCGGCATGCGAGAGATTCCTGATCTCATACTTTTTCCAGTTGCTTAGGGATTTGACTATCTTCCCTGTAACAGTATTGTAGTGAGCTGTATTTACAATCCAGTTACTGTAATACTCATGCTGGTCGCAAACAACAGAAATCCTTTGTTTTCTCCTTATACCGACTGCGATATCAGACAGGGGCAGATCATGAATATGTATTACATCAACATTATTTGTCTTTATGAATTTATTAATAGCATTTTTCCAGAACCACCTGTAAAAAGGAAGAACAAGATATGTGGCCATTATCTTGTTCCTTAATGTCTTATCGATGCCCAGCCGTCTTATCTCTATTCCCTTGTAAACCTCATGCCCCTTATGATTTCCGTAATTCAGACAAATCATTGAAACATTATTCCCTGCCATGATGAGAGTCAAAGCCTCTTTTTCGACCCTGTCGTCGGGAGGAAACTCACTGTCAAGGATCATCAGGATATCCATAGTCAACTTCCGTTATGATTCCAAATATAACTCTTTCCGGCCGATTCCGGCGGGAGCAGAGCCCGGAAAAGGAAAATCAGCAGGTATGTTATTACGCTTTTATTTGAAACCCGATTTCATCCTGAGGTACAGGAAATACTTTCGCCAGCTCATTTTCCAGAACCTTAAATTATAAGGATCAAAAAGTGAATTTCTGAAACTAAGTCCGGATAGTGAAAAGTCCGAAAGGTCAGTGTCCTTCAGGACAGGCAATCCTCTGAAACGGTTCAGAAGATTTGTTCCGGAGATCACTTCAGCACAATAAGGCTTATCAGCTATATGAAGTATCTCATTCTTCCGGTTCCATTCCCTGTCCCCCCTGCTGTAACATCCTATTATACGGCCGTCCCTGATACGTTCAACTAAGCTGATAAAATGATTTGAAAAACTATAGTCGATATGCAGCTTTATAAGGTTCCCAGGATTCAACATCAATATTTTCACGAAGTTAACCGCCATAAATTCCTGTTCATTGTAATTCTCCTGAATTTTCGCCACGAAATCCTTATGGATGATATCATCATTATCAAGCCTTGTTGTGATGATATAACTACAATCCTTATCGCACAGGGCAATTACATCTTCAGTGTAACGATCCAGGAAGTTTTTGTACCCATCTGCCAGGTAAATCTTTATGAGTCCTGAATTTTGCCGTTCCAGCTCAGTGAATTTCTGGATGAAATCCTTATTTGTTGAAATATCAAAATATAAAAGCCATTTAAAATTCACGGAAGTCTGATTCAGCACGGAAGGAAGACAATATTTCATGAAGAGATCTGTCCTGTTAGCCAGCCATTCATTGGCGGGGACCCCGATAACGGAAGTATTCTTTCCTCCTGTTACATCAGGGAATTTCAGGTTGAACCTTGTGATGATAAAATGATTGTAACTCATTCTTCAGGGCTAAAGATCGTTTGCTGATCATCATTAAAGATACTGCCCAGTTTTTGGCTAAGGGCTTTTCGTGAATACTCCGGATGAGGATCATGTATCTCTTGCCCGCACTTAATCATCTCCCTCTTGATATACCGGATAATTCCGTTAACATCATGTGCTTCAAACAAGCCCCCGGGTCTGCTTTGGCTGAGATGATATGCCGCATCTCCATCAACCGGACCGATATATAATACCGGTTTCTGTGCTGCGATATACTCAAATACTTTCCCCGGAGTGATTGCCCTGTTATTCCTGTTTTCAGGAATGATGATCAGTAGCAGGGATGATCTGCACATATACCCTATGGCTTTCTGATGATCAGTATAGGGGATGAATACAGCTTTATCGGTGCCAAGGATCTTTAATATTTTATCTTTAATACTCTCCGGCACAAATCCGACAAACTGAAGAAGGAAATCTTTTCCTGAGTTCATTATGGTGCCAAGCGCAGACAATAATGAATCTACCGGGTATGCTTCGGACAGGGTACCGGTATAATTAATTGTGAAACGTGACGGAAATTCATGTCGGACACCCCTAAAATCCTCTTCATCATAACCATTTGGCAGAAAATGCACTTTACCTTCGATCCCGGGGGTCTTTAATTTGAAATTCTCTGCCAGATTATGTCCCACTGTAATTATTTTATCAGCATTTTTCAGTACGCTTTTTTCAAAGTGTCTGTCGATCATTTTTGAAATGAAAGTAGGATAAAACAACTCATAATAGTAGATGTCGGTCCATGCATCTCTCAGATCTGCAATCCATTGAATGCCAGAGAATATTTTTTTCAGCTTAAGGCCGATAAGCTGGGATGAGTGTGGTGGACTTGTACTAATGACCGCACTGATTCTTTCCTTTAAAATAATTGAGACAGCCTCTTTTATTGCATGTCGGTTCCATCCTCTTCTGGGGTCTGGGATGAAAAAGTTGCCTCTTATGAAACGCGATAATAAACCTTTGAGTGATTTGTCACTGTTACTTGCGAATCCTGCGGAAGGGATCTTTGATTTGTCTCTTTTATAGAATCTGAACCAGTCGGTTGATTTTGTCTTGTATATTTTTAATACCCTGGGGATATCTTTTTCAAGTGAATAATCAAGAGCAGGATATGTTGCATCTGTTGGATCAACTGTAAGAATCACAGGTTCCCAACCGTATTCGGGCAGGTACTTCGAAAATTTTAACCATCTCTGTACCCCTGCACCACCGGCCGGTGGCCAGTAGTAAGTCACGATGAGAACTTTGTTCATTTCAAAGCTTCTTTAACAAGCTCGCAATGCTGACCTTTTCTGCTATAATATCTTTTAACTGAGATATTTTAACTCTTTCCTGCTCCATCGAATCACGATACCTGATAGTAACGGAGCTGTCATCCAAAGTCTGATGATCTATTGTGATACAATAGGGTGTTCCAATGGCATCCTGTCTTCTGTAACGTCTTCCTATCGAATCCTTATCATCATACTGACAATTGAAGTCGAATCTAAGATCGTGGACTATTTTTTCAGCTATTTCAGGCAGTCCGTCTTTCTTAATGAGTGGCATAACAGCCAGCTTTACTGGTGCAAGAAATGAAGGGAGCCTCATTACTGTCCTTGTATCGCTTGTACCATCTTCCTTTTTCAGTTCCTCTTCCCGGAGAGCTGCGGAAACGATATGGAGGAACATCCTGTCGACACCTATGGAAGTCTCGATCACGTATGGTATATATGATTCTCCTTTCTCGGGATCGAAGTACTGCATCTTTTTACCGCTGTAATTCTGATGTTGTTTCAGATCGAAATCGGTACGTGAATGGATACCTTCAACTTCCTTGAATCCGAATGGGAACCTGAACTCTATATCTGTTGCAGCATTTGCATAATGAGCAAGTTTTGTGTGATCGTGGAACCGGTAATTATCATCTCCGTAACCGAGAGCGGTATGCCATCTCATTCTCACACCTTTCCAGTGCCTGAACCAGTCAAGCTCTGTACCGGGCTGGACAAAGAACTGCATCTCCATTTGTTCAAATTCCCTCATCCTGAAAATAAACTGTCGTGCAACGATCTCGTTTCGGAATGCCTTTCCTATCTGTGCAATTCCAAAGGGGATCTTCATCCTTCCGGTCTTCTGCACATTAAGGAAATTGACAAAGATTCCCTGAGCTGTTTCGGGCCGCAGGTAAACCTTTGAAGCTCCCTCTGAGGTGGATCCCATTTCGGTTGCGAACATCAGATTGAACTGTCTTACTTCCGTCCAGTTCCGGGTGCCTGAGATCGGGCATACTATTTCGTTGTCGAGAATGATCTGCCGCAGTTCATTCAGATCTGTGGCATTCATAGCTTTTGAATACCTGGCGTTTATTTCATCGATTTTTTGCTGGTTCGCCAAAACCCTCTGATTTGTTGCTCGGAATTTATTCTCATCAAATGCATCCCCGAATCTTTCACGGGCTTTCTCAACCTCCTTACTGATTTTATCCTCGAACTTAGCAATATGTTCTTCGATAAGTACATCGGCCCTGTATCTTTTCTTGGAATCCTTATTATCAATAAGCGGATCGTTAAATGCATCGACGTGTCCTGAAGCTTTCCAGATTGTGGGATGCATAAAGATCGCAGAATCAATGCCTACTATATTTTCATTGAGGAGGACCATGCTGTCCCACCAGTATTTCTTTATGTTGTTTTTGAGTTCCACACCATATTGTCCATAATCATACACCGCACTTAATCCATCATATATTTCGCTTGACGGGAAAACATATCCATACTCCTTGCAATGAGCTACAAGCTTTTTAAAAACATCTTCCTGGGCCATATAACACTTATTAGTTGATAAATAACGGAAGGCAAAAGTATACTAAAAACTTTGGTTTTACAATTATTTGATGCGCCGCATCAGAGCTTTTATTTGTCCGGGTTGAAGGACAGATGAACTCCTTTTAAACAATCCCTGATTCATACAGATCATTTCTATTTGTATCTTTGACAGGGATTCCTAAATATCCAGTTATGAAGAAAAGGACTGATTTTCTGGTCATCGGTTCCGGTATTGCCGGACTCACTTTTGCGCTGAAAGCTTCGAAGTTCGGTAAAGTAACTATTGTAACCAAAGCCTGCCTGGATGATACCAATACCCGCTATGCACAGGGCGGAATAGCAGCAGTGTTCCGTGAACCGGATAACTTTGAAAAGCATATTAAAGACACACTCATAGCCGGAGACGGGTGCTGTGATGAAGGCGTTGTAAGAATGGTGGTAAGTGAAGCGCCTGAAAGGATCAAAGACCTTATAAAGCTTGGAGTTCCCTTTGATAAAAAGGAGGATGGGACCTATGATCTGGCAAAAGAAGGGGGCCATTCCGAACACAGGATACTTCATCATAAAGACAAAACCGGGGAAGCCATACAGAAAACACTTATGCTCCGCGTAAGGAAAGATCCTAATATCGAAATTTTTGAACAGCATTTTGCAATTGAACTACTGACCCAGCATCACCTTGGAGAAGTTGTAAAGAAGAATTACCCCGGAATAAAATGTTACGGAGCTTATGTGGCAGATCTCGTTAACAAGAAAGTTATTGCTTTCCTCTCTAAGGTCACTATTGTCGCCACCGGAGGTATTGGCAATGTATATCTGACAACAACTAATCCTGAAATTGCTACCGGAGACGGTATTGCAATGGTTTACAGGGCGAAAGGCACTGTTGAGAATATGGAATTTGTACAGTTTCACCCGACATCGCTGTATGATCCCGGAACCAGACCATCGTTTCTCATAACAGAGGCTCTAAGAGGATATGGTGCCGTTCTCAAGAATATGGCCGGTGAAGATTTCATGAAAAGATATGACAGCCGCGGATCGCTGGCTCCCAGGGATATAGTTACAAGAGCGATTGATAATGAAATGAAGATTTGGGGTGATGATCATGTCTGGCTGGATTGTACGCACCTTAGTCCGGAAGGATTGAAAGATCATTTCCCAAATGTATTTGAGCACTGTATTGCCAGGGGCATAGATATTACGAAGGATAAGATACCTGTTGTCCCCGTCCAGCATTACTCATGCGGAGGGATCAAAGTGGACATAAACGGCCAGAGCAGTATCGACAGGCTGTATGCCCTCGGTGAAGTGTCTTCGACAGGACTTCATGGAGCAAACCGTTTAGCGTCAAATTCACTTATTGAAGCAGTTGTCTTCGCTCACAGGGCAGCACTTCACTCAGGCAATCGTCTTGGTGACCTTACATTCGAAGAGGAAATACCAAACTGGGATTATAAAGGCACAACCCATCTTGAGGAAATGGTGCTGATTACCCAAAGCATAAAGGAAGTTCAGATGATAATGAGCAATTATGTAGGGATAGTCAGATCCGACCTCCGCCTTGAAAGAGCTATGGTCAGGATGGAGATCCTTTACCAGGAAACAGAAAGCCTTTACAAACGCTCGCTTATCTCAAAGAAAATATGTGAACTCAGGAATATTATTAATGTAGGGTATATTATTATAAAACATGCCCGGAACCGGAAGGAAAGTATAGGACTTCACTATTCAATTGATTATCCCAAAAAGGCAAGGACCGAACCCCTGCCTCCTGTAAGTCCTGTTGACCTAGATCATTGAGAATTTGAACTATGAATCATCTTGAATCGTCATTCACCGGGAAGAATGCTTTCTGGCGTTACCTGATAATGATAATTGTTGTCTTTGCCGCAACAAATACTATCGGGGCACTTCCCCTGCTTCTTGTAATGGGGATTAAAGCGGTTTCAGACCCTGATATCATTACTGAACTTGCAACTGATCCCTCCAACCTGGCTCCGCTTGGCCTCGATCAGAACATCAATCTTTTGCTGACCGTGTTCCCGTTTATTATCGGATTGCTGGCATTTATAGTACTTATTAAGCCACTGAATAACAAAACAACAGGAATTGTAATCAACGGTACGGGATCTTTCAGGTATAACAGATTCGTCATCTCTGCCCTTATCTGGCTGGCGCTTTCTGCAATTTATCTCTTTGTTTGTATTAAACTTGATCCTTCAAATTTTTCCATCAACAATGCCTCTTTATCTTTAATACCACTCATTGTTGTTGCTCTGTTGCTTATTCCATTCCAGGCTTCATTTGAAGAGATACTGTTCAGGGGCTACCTGATGCAGGGCTTTACAGTACTTTTGCGAAACAGATTATTCTCACTTGTCATGACTTCAGTACTGTTCGGACTGATGCATGGTCTGAATCCTGAAGTAGAAGCTTTTGGTTTCTGGACAATGATGCCCCAGTATATACTTTTTGGATTGATATTCGGGATCATTACTATTCTGGATGATGGAATTGAGGCAGCCATGGGTGCTCATACAGCAAATAATGTTTTTCTGCTGGTAATGAACACAAATGAATCATCAGCGCTGCAGTCGGAAGCCCTTTTTGAACAGCATAATATATATCCCTGGACTGAGTTCACGGCTCTGTTTATAATGGGCATTATAGTAATAATAATTCTGAAAATCATTTTCAGGTGGAAAACCTTTCCGGCCCTTCTCAGCAGGGTGGAACAAGGAACTAAAACGGATCAGATTGTATAGACGGATGTTTTGTCATCACTTCTGTAGTCTCCCCATTTTTGTCCCGTCTCCTCAATGATAGACTTTATTTCTTCTTCATCCTGGCAGGTGAGCAGACGCAACCGGGTTTCCTTGAAATTTGGCAGTCCTTTGAAGTAATTCGAAAAATGCCTGCGCATTTCAAAAATAGCTCTTTTACCTTCTTTATACTCAAGTGACCGGCGGAAGTGGAGCAGAGCCAGGTCGGCTTTTTCTCTGACAGTCGGTTCTGGCAGGAGTTCCCCGGTACTGAGATAATGTCGGATATCCCTGAATATCCATGGCCTGCCGACAGCAGCCCTTCCGATCATGATACCGTCTACACCATAGCGGTCAAACATCTCTCTGGCCTTTACAGGAGAATTAATATCTCCGTTACCTATCACAGGGATCTTTATTCTGGGATTATTTTTTACTGCACCTATTAGGGTCCAGTCTGCAGTTCCTTTGTATAATTGAGCCCTCGTACGCCCATGGATTGTAATAGCCTTGATACCAACATCCTGAAGTTGTTCAGCTACTTCTTCGATATTCTTGTGCTCTTCATCCCATCCCAGCCTTGTCTTAACTGTAACAGGCAATTTTACAGATTTTACTATTGCTGAAGTCATTTCAATCATCAGTGGGATGTTGCGTAACATTCCTGCACCGGCACCTCTGTTTGCTATTTTCTTTACCGGACATCCGAAATTAATATCGATAAGATCAGGCTTAGCTTCTTCTGCAATAATAGCAGCCTCGACCATTGCTTCAGTTATATGGCCATAAAGCTGTATACCTATTGGCCGCTCGAAATCATATATATCAAGCTTCTGAACACTTTTATTGCCATTCCTTATGAGACCGTCGGATGAAATGAATTCCGTATACATGAAATCTGCTCCGTTAGCCTTGCAGACCATCCTGAAAGAAGGATCAGTTATGTCCTCCATCGGAGCAAGGAATAATGGGTGATCAGGCAGCAATATATCAGCAATGGTCAAAATATGCAGTTTAAAAATAAGTCAGATGTCAGATGAGTTTTTTACAGTGCAGGATTAGCATCAACAGCCGGAAGCTCAACTTTCTTTATTTCACTTTTTCTTAATATATAAACCAGCCCATACTCCTCACATTCTCTTTTTCTTGTGTCATCGGGAAGTGAACTGAAATGAGCTTCAATTTCATTCCAGATATTCAGGATTATTTCATCGGCCTCTTTCCGCATATCTGCAGTCCTTTCGCTGAAATCCTTTGCCTTCTTGATCAATATCTGTCGTGAATTATGAACCTCGAGAAAGCTTTCAAACCTCACTTTAGTAACAGCGATCGTCGGATTAGTGACCGGGCTTCCGCCTTTTCTTAATCTTAGCTCTTCTCCCTCAATTATTCTTTTGCCCCATATTATAAGCTCATTTTCAGTAAGCATTAAAGGAACTTTCAGTTCATTTGTCGGCAATCCATAATACACCCTCGTCTCGACCGGCAGATCGCCCCTGTAAACAGCCATATTCATTACCCTGATGAAATGAGTGAGATAGGTTTTAGCTTTATGGAAAGCATCGTTGTACATTTTACTCTTCGTATTCTGAGAAGCAACTGCCAGTTTATGAAGCTGTATGTTATGTTCAAAAAGCGGAAGGAACTTCTGGAGCCTTAGCAAGTTTTTTGCTGAATAAGCCATTTCAGACGGAGGTGTCTCTTTTCCTCTTTCCAGGGCTGTCTTCATAGCTCTGATACGAGCTGAATCAGTGTTTGGTAATCTGCGGTATGGCATGCCTGAAAACGTGTTTAAAAAATGTTTATAACTGCTGCGAATATAATCAAATATTATTAATAACTATTGCCATTCGCATTTGAATCATTCTGATAATTAAAAATTTCACTTGTTGAGTATGGGAATTCAGAGTGTTAATAACCCCATTATTTAATTTTACGTACCATACTCCTGCATTGTTTCATACTTTAAATGGTGTTAACTTAGAAGTTTATTAATTAAAAACTACCCGGCCATGTTCACGAGTGATGTTTATAAAAAAAGAAGAAAAGATCTTCACGGCAAGATAAGATCCGGGATAGCAATATTCATCGGGAACACTGAATCTCCAATGAATTACCCGGGGAATACTTATCATTTCAGGCAGGACAGTGATTTTCTCTATTTTTTCGGACTTGATATCCCGGGATTTGCAGCGGTTATGGATTTTGATTCCGGCAAAGATCAGCTGTTCGGCAATGATTTTGACATGGATGATATAATCTGGATGGGTCCCCAGCCATCCGTTAAAAATCTCGCGCTTAAATGCGGGATTTTAAAAACAGCACCTCTTGCAAAACTGGATGATACAGTAAAGGAGGCTAAGGCAAAAAAAAGAAAGATACATTTCCTGCCTCCTTACCGGGGCGAAACCTGTATGACTCTCGGTTCGCTTCTCAGGGAGAATCCCTGTCAGATGAAAACACTGGCATCACAGGATCTTATCAAGGCTGTCGTTTCATTAAGGTCGGTCAAGGAAGAGCCTGAAGTAAGAGAAATTGAAAAAGCCGTTGATATAGCTTACGATATGCATGTCAATGCGATGAAGATGTGCCGCGTGGGTGTATCTGAACAGGAGATATTCGGAAAAATAGAAGGTATTGCCTTTGCCAGGGGTAACGGTACATCCTTCCCGATCATACTCAGTATTAATGGCCAGACTTTACATAACCATGATCATGGAAATATTCTGAAAAAAGGCAGGATGATGGTAACCGATGCCGGAGCTGAATCGTTGCTCCATTATGCTTCTGATATTACAAGAACAACTCCGGTCGGTGGGAAGTTCAGCAGTCAGCAAAAAGATATATATGAGATTGTCCTTAAAGCGAATACAGAATCGATCAAGGCTTCCCGCCCGGGATTATCAAACAGGGATGTGCATATTAAAGCCTGTACTGTCATTGCTTCGGGACTAAAAGAACTCGGGCTGATAAAAGGAGATGTTGAAGATGCTGTTTCAGCCGGAGCCCATGCACTGTTTATGCCCCATGGAATAGGACATATGCTTGGACTCGACGTTCATGATATGGAAGCCCTTGGTGAGAATTTTGTAGGATATTCCGAGAATGTAAGACGGAGCGACCAGTTTGGACTGGCTTTCCTGAGATTCGCTCTTCCATATAAGACAGGGCATGTCTTTACAATTGAACCAGGAATTTATTTTATTCCTGAGCTTATCGAAAAATGGCAGTCTGAAAATAAGCACAGGGATTTCATTAACTACAGCAAAATAGACAGATACAGATCAGTGGGGGGAATACGTATTGAGGACAATATCCTTATTACAGAAAAAGGTCACAAGGTACTTGGTACTCCCATTCCGAAAACTGTGGAGGAAATTGAAACAATCTGCAGGTAAATATTTTTATCAATGAACCGCCTTTTTGCAGTAAGCGACATTCATGGATGTTTCACGACATTCCATGAGCTTATTGTTAAGGTTCTTGATCTGAAACGGACTGATCAGCTCATACTTCTTGGCGACTATATCGACAGGGGAGAGCGGAGTAAGGAGGTAATTGATTTTATAATCGACCTGACGGGAAAAGGATTCAATATTGTTACACTAAGGGGTAATCATGAACAGATGCTGCTTGATGCATATTACGATCAGGAAGAGTTATCACTGTGGTTTTTAAACAGCGGGGAAACAACCCTGATGAGTTTCGGGATCAATGATATCAGGGAAATAGGGAAAAGATATCTTGATTTTTTCTCAGGAACGGTTTTCTATCACAGGATCAGGGATTATTTATTCGTTCATGCCGGATTCAATGATCTGCTAAAGGATCCTTTTTCAGACAATTATCACATGATCTGGGAATGCAGGCCTTCCTACTCCGGTCATTTTTTCAATGGAAAAACAATAATTCACGGGCACCGGCCAAAACATCCCGACTATGTGAGGGAGCTCATAATGGAACAGTCCCAGGTCATCCCGATTGATACAGGATGTGTGTATGGACCGGAATCCGGTTATGGTTATCTTTCAGCGCTGGAGCTTAATTCCAAAGAACTGATCTCCTTGCCTTTACTTTAAGATAAGTTTATTTTCAGAATTAATATCCGGCAAGAAGACTATATGCAAACCAAAGTACCGGAGCCTGTCCATGGAGATCGCCTTCAGAAGTCGGCCTGTTGAGATAGAAATTCACATCATTGCTCTTTGGTGTGCCGATGCAGACATTATTTATCTTCCCTTCACTATTAATATAACCGGTTAAAGCTTCCCAGGCTTTCAGATAAGCCTCCTGATATTGTTTCCCTTTCAGGATACCTTTTTTTGATCCTACTGCCATTGCATATCCGAACATGGCAGTTGATGAAGTTTCCTTAAAGGAATCTTTATTATCAATAAGCTGGTTCCACATCCCGTCCTGCGACTGGAAAAGAACAAGTGCATCCATCATCTTCCTGTACCCTGCAACTATTGACTGATAATGAGGGTTTTTCTCCGGAAGCTCGGTAAGCAGTTCAGCGAGTCCGGCAGCAACCCATCCGTTTCCCCTTCCCCAGAAAAATGGTGCATCCTCTCCATGATGGAATAAACCGTTTGGCTGTTGCAATTTTTTAATATAGGTATCTGTTTCGAGTGCAGCCCTGTCAAGGTAGATCATCCTTCCTGTGACTCTGTACGCCTGTATCTGTAACGATGCAATCATCCAGATATCATCGATCCAGTATCTTGTCTGCTTAGTCAGTCCGTCCGATAGTGGATCCTTCCACTGTCCGTCTGCAAGTTCAAGGCCCTGGTCAAGGAATTTTTTGTCTTTATTCTGGCGATATAATTCCAGGGGCAGTATTCCGTAAACATTTACATCGACATGATTAGCGGTGTTTTCAAAATTTTCATTAAGGACCCTTGAATAACGTTCGGTGATTTTCCGAAGCCTGTCTTTGTCGCCCAAAAATCCTGCAAGCCGGGCAGCTCCGAATCCGGCACATGCTTCGGCATAATGTACCGCCCTCACATCGCCCGCATTGTACATCATAAAATCAGGCCTGGATAACAGATCATCAATAACTTTCCTGCCTGTCTCTGCAGGATTTTTATCTGGCGGGAATTCTGTCTTACCGGATCCCGATGTTGAACAGCCTGAAATTAAACACAATATTATCGCAACAGTTAAAGCAGTTCTCATGATTATCCGATTTTTTTAATTATTGAACTGATGTGAAAGTAACTTTGATTAAAAATACTATTTTTATCAGTCTAAATTAAATAATATTCATTCATCATTCTAAAATAATCCTGATTCAAATAATCTGTTAAGATGAAAATGACAGTTACGGAACTTAAGAAGATTGCAGCCACATTAAGGCTGGATATTGTTAAAATGGTCGGAGTGGGCCAAAAGGGGCATCTCGGAGGATCGTGCTCATTAAGTGAAATAGTATCGGTACTTTATTTTTATAAAATGAAGCATGACCCGAAAAACCCTAAATGGCAGGAACGTGACAGATTCATTCTCAGCAAGGGGCATGCTGCTCTTATACAGTATGCTGCTCTGGCTGAAGCAGGGTATTTCCCGAAAGCCGAAATCGAAAATGTAAAGAAGCTCGGGGCGATGCTTCAGGGGCATCCTGATATGACAACTACTCCCGGAATTGAGGGGAACACCGGCTCACTTGGCCAGGGACTCTCGATGGCATGCGGAATGGCCGCCGGCCTGAGGATCGATAAAAAAAGCAGCAAGGTTTATTGTATCGTAGGTGATGGTGAGATAGCTGAAGGACAGATCTGGGAAGCCGCAATGACTGCTTCATATTACAAACTTGATAATCTTTATGTATTTCTTGACATGAACAGGCTGATGGCCACCGGACCAGTTGTTGAGCGCTATGACACAAATCCTCTTATTGACAAATGGAAAGCATTCGGATGGCATGTCTTTGATATTGACGGACATAACATTCAGGAGATAATTGATACCCTTGAAAAAGCCGAAGCAATTAAGGATAAACCAAAAATAATTATTGCCCGTACCATAAAAGGCAAGGGAATATCATTCGCTGAGAATGTCGCCGCTTTTCATAACGGCGAACTGACAAAAGAACAATTTGAAAGTGCATGTGCTGAGCTAAACAAAATTAATTAATGATATTATGAAGTTTCAAAACCCCAGACAGGTTTACGGAGAGACATTACTCGAACTCGGAAGAGAGAACAAGAATATCGTTGTGCTCGAGGCAGATCTCGGAAAATCGACAATGACCGTTCTTTTTGAACAACAGTTCCCGGAGAGATTTTTTGAAATGGGAATAGGAGAAGCCAATATGACTTCATTTGCTGCCGGACTTTCTCTTACAGGGAAGATCGCCTTTACAAACTCCTTTGCAGTTTTTGCAGCCGGAAGATCATTTGACCAGATACGTCAGGCAATTTGTATTCCAGGGCTGAATGTCAAAATTGTCGGATCAAGCGCAGGTTTATCAGATTTTGGCGATGGAGCTACACATCAGTCTGTGGAGGATGTCGCAATAATGTGTGCAATTCCTAATATGACAGTCCTTGTCCCTGCCGACGGGATCGAAACCAGGAAGATGGTCAGGAAGATGGTTGAATATGATGGCCCTGTATATCTGAGGATTAACAGGCATGATCTTCCCGATGTGACAAGCGAAGCAGAGGAATTTGTGATCGGGAAACCAGGACTTATAAGGGAGGGCAGAGATTTTGTCGTATTTGCAAGTGGCATAATGGTGTCCAGGGCACTCGCTGCAGCAGAAGAGCTGGCAAAAGAGAATATCTCAGTAAGGGTAGTGAATGTAAGTTCATTGAAACCGGTAGATGAAGAAAGTATAAAGAAACTGGCGGAAGGTGTTAAAGGGATTGTCACAGCAGAGGAACATTCAATTATTGGAGGTGTGGCAAGCATGATATCATTTGTTCTACGGGGATCCGGTATTCCTTTGATTCCTGTGGGAATTGACGACAGGTTCGGTCAGTCGGCTCATAACTATAATGAATTACTTGAAGAATATGATCTTACTTCTGATGCCGTGGTGAATGCTGTAAAAAAACTGAATGGCAAAAAATAAAAAATGAATCTATGAAAATGATGAAAGCTGTTGTGAAATATGCTGAGGCGGCAGGTTCGACTGAGATAAGAGAAGTTCCCATCCCTGAAATTGGAGATACTGATGTTCTTGTTGAAGTAGCTTACACAGGAGTATGCGGAACAGATCCGCACCTTCATAAAGGTACTTCAGCATTTAAGTTCGTGCGGCCTTTCATTTTAGGCCATGAGTTTGCCGGGACAATTGTCAAAACGGGCAAAAACGTAATAAAATTCAAGGATGGCGACAGGGTAACTTCCGAAACCCATGCCGAATATTGCGGAAAATGCATTCTTTGCAGGCAGAATAACTATCACCTGTGCCGTGAGAGAAAAGGTTATGGATTCCATGTTGACGGAGCTTTCACAAAATATGTCAAAGTGCCGGAAAGGATACTTCACAGGGTGCCGGACAATGTGTCGTTGAAAGCAGCTTCAATAACCGAACCTTTCTGCGTTGCATATAAATCCACAATCTCGAACAGTAATATAAATCCGGGCGATATGGTTGTTATAATAGGTCCGGGTGCAATCGGGATATTGTGTGCAAAACTTGCACAGATTTCGGGAGCTGCTGAAATTATTGTTATTGGTACTGAGGGAGATGATAAAAGACTAGCACTGGCAAAAGAATATGGTGCTACAGTTATTATCAATTCATCCAGAGAGGATCCGCTGAAAAAAATAATGTCACTTGGAGATGGTTATGGAGCTGATCTTATCCTTGACCTTGCCGGAGGATCCGCAACCCTGAAACTTTCAATGGATGCCGTAAGACCAGCCGGTCAGATCACAAAAATAGGATGGGGACGCCAGCCTGTAAATTTCAGTCTTGATCCGTTAATTGCTAAATCTGTCACTTTCAAAGGACATTTCAGTCATACCTGGGATGTCTGGGAAAAATGTCTTGTTCTGATGGAAAAGAAAATCGTCGATCTGGAAAAGCTAATTACACATGAACTGGGAATTGATCAATGGGAAAGAGGATTCGAAATGGTTGAGACAAAAGAGGCTGTTAAAGTAGTTCTGAAACCAATTTAATTGATAAAAAATAAAGGATATGTTTAAAATAGGATTTATCGGTTTGGGAATAATGGGTAAGCCGATGGCAAAGAACCTGCTGAAAGCTGGTTATGAGCTTACTGTTTTTGATATTAACAATGAAGCTGTAAGGGAGGTAACAGCTTCCGGTGCAAAGGAAGGTAAATCTTCGGCCGATGTTGCTGCTCAATCGGATCTTATTATCACTATGCTGCCGAATTCTCCGGAGGTTGAGCAGGTTGTCCTTGGCAATAACGGTGTACTTGCAACTGCACGGCCCGGGACTATATTGGTAGATATGAGTTCAATAGCTCCCCTGGTGTCAAGGAAATTATCAGATAAGCTTGCCGGGAAAGGAATTATAATGCTTGACGCTCCCGTCAGCGGAGGCGAGCCCAAAGCAATCGAAGGGACACTTGCAATAATGGTCGGAGGACCGGAGGAAGCTTTTAACAGGGTAAAAGATGTACTGTCTGCAATGGGATCTTCAGTTAAACTTGTAGGAGATATCGGCAGCGGCAATGTTACAAAGCTGGCCAACCAGATAATTGTCGCACTGAATATTGCAGCTATGTCTGAGGCAATGGTCCTTGCCACTAAGGCCGGAGTAGATCCGGAGAAAGTATATCAGGCTATACGGGGAGGGCTTGCTGGAAGCACTGTTCTTGATGCAAAAATGCCACTTGTTCTGAATGGGAATTTCAAGCCCGGCTTCAGAATAGAGCTTCACATAAAAGATCTTATGAACGTTCTTGATACAGCCGATGAGATTGATTCTCCTGTTATGCTTACTGAGAAAGTCCTGGAGATAATGAAATCACTGCGTGATGAAGGTAAGGCAAAGGATGATCACGGAGGGCTGATCCAGTATTATGAGAAGCTGGCAAAAATTCAGGTGAGGAAGAAACAATAGAATAACCTCAATAAGCTTTGTAATATTCCCTGTTCAGCCGGGCTATATTTGTAAGTTTGATCTGTTTCGGGCATTCTGCTTCGCAGGCTCCTGTATTGGAACAGTTCCCAAATCCCAGTTCATCCATTTTTTCAACCATTGCCCTTACTCTTTCTTTTGCTTCTATCCGGCCCTGAGGAAGCAGGGCAAACTGCGATATCTTGGCTGATACGAACAAAATTGCCGAAGCATTTTTGCAGGCAGCTACACAGGCTCCGCAGCCAATACAAATTGAGGAATCAAATGCAGCATCTGAGTTCTTTTTGTTTACAGGAATAGAATTGGCTTCGGGAGCGCTGCCGGTATTCACCGATATGAATCCGCCAGCTATCTGGATCTTATCAAAAGCGCTTCTGTCAACAATCAGATCCTTTACAACAGGAAAAGGTTTTGCCCTCCAGGGTTCGACCCAGATAGTTTCTCCGTCCCTGAAATATCTCATTGAAAGATGGCATGTAGTTATGGCAGGAACCGGGCCATGAGGATGACCGTTTATATACATTCCGCAGGAACCGCAAATGCCTTCGCGGCAATCATGATCGAATGCCACCGGATCCTTACCCTCCTCCACTAATCGTTTATTAAGTGAATCAAGCATTTCCAGAAATGACATTTCAGGGGATACATCGTCCAGCTTATATGTTGCGAATGCCCCTTTCGCTGTGGAATTATTCTGTCTCCAGATCTTCAAAGTAAGTATCATGTTCTTAGTTTTTATTCCTTTTTTCCCTTACTACCAAATCTATTCGCCCTAACGCCTTAATGCCCTAACACCCTAACACCTTAACGCCGTTGCCCCGCTGTGCCGTTGCACCGTTGTGCCGTTGCACCGTTGCACCGTTGCGCCGTTTATTTATAGCTCCTCACCTTCATCTCAACTTCTTCAAATTTCAATGCTTCCTTATGCAGGACTGGCTGGCTGCCTTCTCCGGTATATTCCCATGCAGCTACATAAGCAAAATCTTCATCGTTCCTCATAGCTTCGCCATCGGGTGTCTGATACTCTTCCCTGAAATGAGCTCCGCACGATTCTTTTCTGTTGAGGGCGTCAGTTATAATCAGCTGGGCGAGTTCAAAAAAGTCAGCCACTCTGCCGGCTTTTTCCAGTTCCATGTTAAGTTCTTTCCAGCCGCCGGGTATACTAAGGTCTCTCCAGAACTCATCCTGAAGATCATGTATCATTTTAAGCGCTTTGTTCAGGCCGGCTTCATTCCTGCTCATTCCCACAAGATCCCACATGATTTTTCCAAGACGCTTATGAAATGATCCTGCTGTTTGTTTCCCTTTTATTGAAACAAGTTTATCGAGTCGTCCGATTGCTTCTTTTTCAGTCTCTTCAAACTCCGCTTTGTCGGTTGATATGCTGGGAATACGGATCTGATCAGCCAGATAATTACTTATTGTATTAGGAAGTATAAAATAGCCGTCGCCGGCAGCCTGCATGAGAGAACTTGCTCCAAGTCTGTTGGCACCGTGATCTGAGAAATTTGATTCTCCGATTGCATATAATCCCGGTATTGTTGTCATGAGTTCATAATCAACCCAGAGACCACCCATAGTATAATGGCCGGCCGGATAAATCAACATCGGTTCATTGTAAGGATCACTGCCGGTAATGGTTTTATACATCTCGAACAGATTTCCGTATTTATCTTCAATTGCTTTCTTTCCCTGTTTATTTATTGCATCGCGAAAATCGAGATTAACGGCAAGACCCGTTTTCCCGACTCCGAATCCTGCATCGCATCTTTCTTTAATTGCCCTGGATCCCACATCACGAGGCACAAGATTCCCAAACGCAGGATACCTCCTTTCAAGGAAATAATCTCTTTGCTCTTCAGGGATATCATTAGCCGGCCTTTTATCACCTTTGTTTTTCGGAACCCACATTCGCCCGTCATTTCTCAGTGACTCAGACATTAGTGTCAGTTTTGACTGGAACTCATTCAGCTGAGGGACGCATGTCGGATGGATCTGTACGAAACTCGGATTAGCGAAGAATGCTCCTTTCCTGTAAGCTTTCCATGCCGCAGATGCATTTGAGTTTACGGCAAGGGTCGACAGGTAATATATTGTTCCATATCCGCCTGTAGCAAGTACAACTGCATGAGCCCCATGACGTTCAATTTCACCCGTGATAAGGTTGCGGGTTATTATTCCTCTGGCCCGGCCGTCAATAAGAACCAGATCAAGCATTTCACGTCTTGGGAACATCTTGACGCTGCCTTTTTTGACCTGCCTGTTAAGAGACGAATAACAACCAAGCAGGCATTGCTGGCCTGTCTGACCTTTTGCGTAAAATGTCCTTGAAACCTGCACTCCTCCGAATGACCTGGTATCAAGAGTGCCGCCATAATCCCGCGCGAAAGGGACCCCCAGTGCGGTAAAATGATCTATTACTTCATTACTCACTTCCGCTGCCCTGTACACATTAGCTTCACGGGCCCTGTAATCACCTCCCTTTATCATGTCATAGAACAGCCTGTAAACAGAATCACCATCGTTCTGGTAGTTCTTTGCGGCGTTTATACCACCCTGGGCAGCAACTGAATGAGCTCTGCGGGGAGAATCCTGGTAACAGAAAACCTTGACCTGATAACCCAGTTCTCCAAGTGACGAAGCAGCACTTGCTCCTGACAAACCTGTACCAACAACAATTATTTCAAGTTTTTTCCTGTTGGCAGGGTTCACGAGCTTAACCGACGCCTTGTATCTGGTCCATTTCTGTGAAAGAGGCCCCTCCGGGATCTTAGAAATAAGTTTTTCCATAGTGTAGAAGTTTTCTATCTGAAAAGCCAGATCGTTAAAGAGATAAATGCAAAACCGGCCGGTAATATGATTGCATAAACCCAGGCCAGAACATTAATTAAAGGAGTCCAAATCCTGTGATTAAGTCCTAGTGTCTGGAAAGCAGAGGAGAAAGCATGATAAAGATGCAATCCGAGTAATACAAAACATGTAAGGTAGATATAATTGTATGCCGGGATCTTGAAAAGAGTATGGGCGACCGAGTAGAAATCTTCAGGATCACCAGGGACGAAACCAAGCCTTATAAAATAAAAGTTGAAAAAGTGAAGGATAAGGAAAGTCAGCACTGATGCCCCTGTCCAGATCATGAACTTTGAGAAGAAAGAAGTCTTCGACCTCTGACCGCTCGCATAACCTACCGGGCGTGCCAGCCAATTCTGGATCTGTATATAGATGCCATAAAAAACATGGATAAGAATTGCTGCAATAAGAACAATCTCGATCACTTTGATTACAGGGAAGGTAGCCATGAAATGAGCAGCCTTGTTGAAAGGTGCAGGATCGCTTTTAAGGAGCATCAGGTTTATGACAAGATGGACAGGGAGAAAGAGCAGCAGGAACAGACCTGCAATCGCCATCACGAACTTCCTGGATATGGATGAAAAAAGGATCTTGTTCATTTATATTAAAAGTTATCAGGTTAACTGCCAGTGTCAGGGACTAGTCATAAAAATAAGATTATTTAATCACATTAACAATGAAGAATATCTATCCTGTAATATTTAATAGCATTACCTTTGCAGGAAAACAATTCAGATGGGTAAATATTTTCATCATAGTTCAGGAAAGTTATTTTATACCGATCATGGCAGCGGGATACCTGTGATCTTCGTTCATGGATATCTTGAGACTTCGGCCGTGTGGAGCGGTTTCGCAGAAGATCTTGCAGACAGGTTCAGGGTGATAACAACAGATCTGCCAGGTCATGGTAAATCTGATATATTAGGAGCCGTTCATTCAATGGATCTTATGGCTGGTGTCCTGTATGATCTTATTGTTAGCTTACATACCGGCCCTGTTTTTATGGTCGGTCATTCAATGGGAGGGTATGTCACAATGGCTTTCGTTGATAAGTTTCCTGATATGCTTACCGGTTACTGCCTTTTCCATTCACATCCCTTCGCCGATACACCGGAGGCAATAGCAAAAAGGGAGATGGAAATTAAGCTGGTACGGGCAGGAAATAAAGATAAGATGTTTCCGGAAAGCATATCTAAGCTGTTTGCCAGGAATAATCTGGAAAAATTTGCAGGTGCTGTGGCACGATCAGAGGAAATTGCAGCTGATATTCCGGCCGATGGTATTGTTGCCGTACTGAAAGGAATGATGGAGAGGCCGTCACGAGTTAAAATAATGGAAGAAGGTAAGGTGCCGTGTCTCTGGATCCTTGGCACCCACGACAGTCACATCAATTGCGATAAGATACAGGAAAGAGTTAAATTACCCTCAAATGCCAGAGTTGAAATTCTTAAGAATTCAGGTCATATGGGATTCATTGAAGAGAAAGAAATATCTCTGGACGTGCTGACTAAATTTATCAAAAATCCAGGATAGGGATCTTTATACACTGTCATCCAGAAACTGGATGGCATATTTAAGTGTACTATCAATCTGCTCCCATATAGGGTAAGCTCCTTTATTATCCAGAATATTACGTGCAATGTATCCTTTAAGCTGAACAAGGATGAAATCCCCTGATATTTTCAATCCGGAGGGATCGGGTTTGACAGAATTCCTGCCTGCATAATCAATAAATCCTTTCATCAGGTTCTGTTTGTCAAGATAGTTTTCGAGTTCTTTCGGATTTGTATATTTGTTCAGGACATCCCGGTTGTTTTCAGTATATTTTAATGCATACTGGTAGATCAGAGGTCTCACCTTTACAAAATATGGTGAGATCATTGATGTATCATAGGGTACGAATTTATCAGGCATTATTCCTCCTCCACCATAGACGGTCCTTCCGTGACTTGTGGAGTATCTGAGTGAATCCGAGAAATGGATGCTGTCGGATACAATAAATTCATTCCTGTTAAACCTGGTATTAAGATCTTCGGAATATTCCTCAAATCCATTATTATACGGTTTCTGGATCGATCTCCCTGAAGGAGTATAGTATCGTGCTACAGTCAGTCTCAGACCTGATCCGTCAGAGAAGGAAACGGGTTCCTGGACCAGTCCTTTACCAAAAGATCGTCTCCCGATAATTGTTCCTCTGTCATTATCCTGGATAGCTCCGGCAAGGATCTCGCTGGCTGAAGCAGTGGTCTCATCGATCAGTATTACCAGATTCCCGGTTTCAAATTTACCGCCACCTCTTGCCCTGAATTCATTTCTTGGCTGGGCTCGTCCTTCTGTATAAACAATAAGCTGCCCTTTGCCCAGGAATTGTTCAGCTATCTCAATTGCAGCTTCCATAATTCCCCCTGAGTTGCCTCGCAGGTCAACTATCAGCTGCGTCATACCTTCTTCCTTAAGCTGTGAAAGAGCTTTCATGAATTCATCGTATGTGGATAGAGCAAAATTGGTTATTCTTATATATCCGGTACTTGAATTAACCATGTAGGCAACATCAATACTTGTGAGCGGGATCTTGTCACGTGTAATATTAAAAGTAAGAAGACTATCCTGACCTTTCCGGAGGACGCTTACCTTAACTTTTGTTCCCCGCGGACCTTTTAGCATTGACATGACCCTTTCGTCACTGATTCCTGTGCCCGCTATCAGTGAATCATTTACATATATTATTTTATCTCCCGCAAGGATACCAATTTTTTCAGAAGGTCCATTGGGTATCGTGCTAATTATTAGTATTGTATCGCTAAGATTACTAAATGATATCCCAATTCCTTCAAAATTTCCCTGAAGTGGTTCGTTGGCTCTAATAAAGTCCTTGGCAGGAATGTAAACGGTATGAGGATCGAGTTTCTTCAGAATCGCGGGAATAGCTGATTCAATAAGGTCATTGCGGTTAACAGAATCGACATAACTGGTTTCAATTATATTCAGGATACTGTTTAGTTTATCACTTCTGGGTCTTATGCTTGTATGTTGCGGTTCATTGCTTTTTCTGGGGAGATAAAATCCTATCAGAACACCAAAAACTACTGATAATGCCAGCATTAACGGAAGTAATATGCTCCTGTTTGAATTATTGTTGTTCATAAATGTCATTTTCCGTATCAATATACACAATCTCTATACCTGCCCGCTTCAGGAGATCAAGGCCGTCTGTCAGCCTGTATTTATCGCAGTAAACAACTCTCTTAATGCCTGATTGAATAATAAGTTTGGCGCATTCCAGGCAGGGGGATGAAGTAACGTAAAGAGTGGAATTTTCACTTGAGTTATTTGATTTTGCCACCTTGGTTATCGCATTAGCTTCAGCATGAAGCACATATGGCTTTGTGACGTTATTCTCATCTTCACAAACATTTTCAAATCCTGAAGGCGTGCCATTATACCCGTCTGATATAATCATCTTCCCTTTAACGATAAGAGCTCCTACCTGCCGTCTCTTACAATAGGAATTCTTTGCCCAGATAAGTGCCATTTCCAGATACCTCTTGTCAAATGCAATCTGTTTCTCTCCGTACGGTTTTATACAATCATTATCTGCCATGATCCCTGTTGGTGCGAAATTTTAAAGTGAACAAAGTTAAATATTTAAAGAATCCTTGCTCTGAAAAGCATTGAAAATTTTATTCGGGGTGAACATCTGTTTTAGCGACCGTGAAGAAGAATTATTTATGTCAAGGCCTGAGGCAGGAGGTAAATAAATTCCTTGGAGGGCGATTCAATTTTATTATTTCAATTAATATTCGTATGTTTACAACATTAAGCAAATAGTCATGAATAAATCTCATAAATTCGATGAGTCACTTCAGGAACTGGCTGGTTTCTCAAAAGTAATTTCACATCCTGCCCGACTTGCAATATTAAAATATCTCGCGGAATCCAATATGAGTATTTCCGGGGAGATATCAGGATTCATCCCCCTGAGCAGGACAACCGTATCACAACATCTATCTGAGCTCAGACGGGCTGGATTGATAGACAGTGAGATTAATGGATTAAAAGTCAGTTATCGACTCAACAGGAAGACAATGAAGAAATTCAGTAAATCATTCAAAAAATTCTTCTCATTTTTGAAAGATTCTTCAACGGAACAGTAAGAATGATAAATTCATTTAAATTCAATGATTCCATTATGACAGATGAAAATAATATAGTAATGATTAATTAGTATCGCAATGAAAAAAGAAGAAAAAGCTGTCGGCTATCACAGAAAAAAATATAATTGTTCGCAGGCTGTATTTACTGTTTTTGGCCCGGATTTCGGCATTTCGGAAGACGACTGCCTGAAGCTGGCCAGTGCTTTCGGAGGAGGGATGGGCAGGAAGCAGCACGTTTGCGGAGCTGTCACAGGAGCTCTGATGGCACTGGGTCTGAAATACGGAATGGGATTAAATGATCCGGAGGATAATAAAATTGCGACTTATGCCAAATCCCGGGAATTCTTCAGGGAATTCAGGAAATTAAACGGTTCGATTGTGTGCAGGGGCCTTCTTGATGATCTTGATTTAAATAATCCTGATGATTTCAGGCAGATAGTTGATCAGAATCTGTTTGAGATCAAATGTGAAAAATATATGGCTGATGCCGTTAAAATTGTCGAAAGACTCATTAAATGAACATATAAAACAATTATTATGGAATCCGGTAACAGGTTGGGTTTGCATAGCCGGTATCAGAGTATCAGGTTTGCTGTAAATGGCATAAAAACTCTCTTCAGAGAAGAGAAAAATGCGGTAATTCAGTTGCTGATTTTTGCTATGGTAATCATAGCGGGATTTTTTTCCAGACTGTCAGATACAGAATGGATTTTAATAACAACAGTAAGTATGTTTGTATTTGCTTGTGAATGTTTTAATACTGCACTGGAAGATCTTTCTGATTTCGTGACCGGAGAAAAGAATGAAAAGATCAGGAAGATCAAGGACCTGGCAGCGGGTGGAGTCCTGATCTCAGCTTTAGGTGCTGCTATTACAGGTATGATAATTTTTTTTCCACGATTTTTAGACCTGTTTAATTGATGATTATTATTGAAATATTAAAACAGGAGGTTCAGAAATGAGTTTAAAATTGATTCTTCTTGCCGTATTTGGGATAGCTATGGCTCATCTTGAGGGAGTTGTTGTTGTTTACCTGAGGAAAGCGCTTGGCATACTTGATACAGAATCAAATAATGAAGCTGTAAAAACATTTCCTAAAAGATATTTGCAAATTGAAATGACAAGGGAAGCGGCAACGATTATCATGCTTCTTGTGATAGCATATCTAGTCGGAACATCATGGGTTGAAAGAGGGATATTTTTCCTCTGGACATTTGCATTCTGGGATCTTTTTTATTATGTATCACTTTATATTTTAATAAAATGGCCCCCGACCTTCAGGACAACTGATGTGCTTTTCCTTATCCCGGTTCCATGGATCTCCCCTGTATGGTTTCCGATAGCTGTTTCGTCAGTCACAATAATTGTTATTGTCGTCCTTTATATATTAAACATTCTTAATTGACCCCATCTTTGGTAATCTGATATAATCCACATTCATTGATAGAAAAGCTGCATATCACATCCAGGATCAAAACAATTTTCAGATCTCTTCAGTACAGGAATTATCGCCTGTTTTTTGGCGGGCAGAGCATTTCACTTATAGGGACATGGATGCAGAGAATTACGATGCCGTGGTTAGTGTATCACATGACGGAATCAACAGTTATGCTTGGATTGGTGAGTTTTGCTGGTCAGATTCCTACTTTTATACTTGCACCATTTGCAGGAGTTCTTACAGACAAGTTCAATAAATATAATGTTCTGCTTGTCACACAGATCATATCGATGCTTCAGGCTTTTGCTCTTGCAATACTTGCGCTGAGTGGCATTATAGAAGTGTGGCACATAGTTGTATTAAGCATTATTCTCGGTTCTGTAAACGCTTTCGATGTCCCCACAAGACATTCGTTCCTTATTGAGATGGTTGAGAAGAAAGAGGATCTCGGCAATGCAGTGGCACTTAATTCCATGATGTTCAACGGAGCAAGGTTAATAGGCCCTTCTATAGCAGGATTAATGCTTGTAACAACCGGGGAAGGAATCTGTTTTCTGATAAATGCAATCAGTTATATTTTCGTTATCATTTCCCTTATATTGATGAATTTCCCGAAGAAAGGACTTAAAGAAAAAACAGACAGTTTGTTGAAGGATCTACGCGAAGGATGGACCTATACATTCGGTTTTGCCCCTATAAAACATCTTATTCTCCTGCTTGGGCTTGTCAGCCTTATGGGTACATCTTATCAGGTACTTATGCCGGTTTTTGCGCGTGATATCCTTGAAGGCGGTTCTGATACTTATGGTTTTCTTATGGGATCGGCGGGCCTTGGAGCATTGGTTGGAGCATTATTCCTTGCCTCAAGGGAAAGTGTTATAAAACTAGGAAGGATAATTCCACTGGCTGCGGCAGGTTTCGGTATCATGCTGGTAGCTTTGTCTTTTACCCGGTTTATGTCATTGTCATTAGTGTTCATGCTCTTCATCGGAGCCGGTCTGATGCTTCATACTGCAGCCAGCAACACGATATTACAGACAATTACTGATGATGACAAACGTGGAAGAGTGATGAGTTTTTATACAATGGCTATTATGGGTACTGCCCCATTTGGAAGCCTTCTTGCAGGGGCCCTTGCAAAACTAATTGGCACTCCTTTGACAATAATGATCGGTGGAATATCCTGCATGGCAGGAGCATTATCCTTTTATCGTAAACTACCGGAATTGAAAAGAAAAGTCAGGCCTGTTTATGTTAAAATGGGTATCATCCCTGAAGTTGCCACCGGACTGCAGTCAGCTGTAGAACCTGTTGCAAAATCCACAGTCATAAACTCAAAGAATTAACTTATTCGATTATTTTTGAGAAATTTTTATTGCCAATTTTTCAGCATTTTATTATGAGACAGTTTCAAGTTTTGATCAGATCACTGATATTATGTATTGTTTTTTTTCATCTATCCTTGAAATCGTGGGCTGTTTATGATCCGGATAAAATAGTCACGGATCAGGATAACGCTCCTCAGATGAATGCAAACAATCAACCTGTTTATACTACATCCCGGCTGGTAACTGCAAAACCCGTTATTGACGGGAAGCTCGATGATGAATGCTGGAATCATGGAACATGGGCAGGAGATTTTCATCAGTGGATACCAAATGAAGGAGCACCACCCACATATCCCACCAAAATAAATATTCAGTACGATGATAAGAATATATATGTAGCCATCCGTGCTTACGATGATGAACCTGAAAAAATAACCAGGATGTCTACAAGCCGTGATGATTATGATGGTGATGTGGTTGGTATTTCCTTTGATAGTTACAGGGATTACAGGACAGGTTTTGAATTCCACATTTCAGCATGGGGCCAGAAGACAGACAATGTTCTTTTCAATCCCATGAGCTGGGATTCAAACTGGAATGCCGTATGGAACGGCAAGGTAGGCATGGAAGATTCAGCATGGGTAGCTGAAATGGAGATCCCTTTAAGCCAGTTGAGATACAGCAGGGAAATAGAACAGGTGTGGGGCATGCATGTCTGGAGATGGATCTCAAGGCTGTCGGAAGAGAGTGACTGGGAAATACAAACAAAATCAGGTCCCGGGATGTTATTTAATTTTGGAGAGTTAAGGGGCATCAGCGGCTTGAAACCATCACGAAGAATTGAACTGGTGCCTTTTATCCTGGGAGATCTCAATACATTCAAGAAAGAACCTGAAAATCCTTTCAACTCGAAGGGCAGAGAATGGGGCGGTAATCTTGGGCTGGATGCAAAAATCGGAGTATCAAGTAATTTCACTATCGATCTGACTGTAAATCCTGATTTTGGCCAGGTTGAATCCGATCCATCTGTGATGAATCTTTCTGCGTTTGAAACTTATTATGATGAGAAGAGGCCATTCTTTCTTGAAGGGCTGACTATTTTCGATTATGATTTCGATGATAAGAATCTGTTCTATTCACGCAGGATCGGACATTCTCCTTCACAATCAATCAGCCCTGGTGCTGACTATTACGTTGATGCACCGGACATGACTACCATTCTGGGCGCTGCAAAGTTCAGCGGCACAACGTCAAAAGGACTATCAGTGGGATTGATCCAGAGTATTACTGCAAATGAATTCACAAGAATAAGTGACCCCGAAAGGAACATCGAGAAAGTCAAAGTAGAACCTCTTACAAATTATACTGTCGCAAGGATTAAGAAAGGTTATAAAGCCGGGAATACTGTTGTCGGAGGTATGCTTACATCAACTAACAGGTTTATAGATTCTGATAATCTCGACTTCCTTGTGAGGGATGCCTTCACTGGCGGCCTGGATCTGAGGCATCACTGGAAAGACAAGGAATTTTATGTTGATGCCAGGCTTCTGGGCAGTTACCTTGAAGGAAGCGATATAGCAATAAACAACCTTCAGCGATCTTCAGCACGTTATTATCAGCGTCCCGGAGCTGACTATCTGGATTATGATCCAAACAGGACCAGTCTTGGAGGGTATGGCGGAAAAATAAAGGTCGGCAAAGGTTCAAAAGGACTCTGGAAGTATGCAACTGACTTAGCCTGGGTCTCGCCAGGACTTGAATTAAATGATCTTGGTTATCTGAACCAGGCAGATGAGATCCGCCAGGAAAACGAACTGGAGTACTTTATAAATAAGCCTGTGTCAATTTTCAATACTTTCTCGATCGAACTGGAACAATTCAACTCATGGAATTTTAACGGGAATTTCCAGGGGTCAGGAGGGCATCTTTCATTTTCTTCTCAATTCAGAAATAATTATTCTTTCTATGTAAATTTTATTATTGAATCTGGCGGTCTTGATACCAGGAAACTGCGCGGGGGTCCTGATATGCTGATGCCCGGTTCATTCACTACATTCGGAAATGTCAGAACGGATCAGTCTAAGAAGATAATTCTTGGCTTCTCTTACAGTTATGAGGCATTTGGTAACAATTCTGCCAGGAGTTTTGGATTTCGACCTTCGTTAACAATTCGTCCGTTTAGCATGCTGAAACTGAGTGCAAATGCTGATTATGAGGTAAATAAGGACAAGCTGCAGTATGTTACAGCCGTTGATTACCAAAGTGGACGGTATTTACTTGGTACTATTGATCAAAAGACAATCGGATTGACATTCAGAGCAGATCTTAACATATCGCCTGAATTCGCTATTCAGTATTATGGAAGCCCGTTCATTTCACGAGGGAAATATTCAGAGATAAAGCGCATCACTTCGCCAAAAGACAAGGATTTCAATCAAAGATTCAGTTTATTGAATAAAGTTACGGGCAATGAAAATATTATTAGCCTGGATGAGAATAATGATTATCTGATTGATTATTCAATAATGAATCCCGATTTTAATTTCCATGAATTCCGTTCCAACCTGGTAGCCAAGTGGGAATATAATCCTGGCTCTTTTATATATCTTGTCTGGTCAAGTGACCGTTCAGGCTATAATAAGCTGTCAGATGCTTCATTCGGAGAGTCTGTTGGATATCTTGGTGATGCACTGCCAAATAACATCTTCATGATCAAGTTGAACTACTGGTTCTCGCTTTAGCAGGTTTTACGGGTTCCCGGTTAATCGAAGACTATCATGCTTTGATCGAAGGTTTATCGTTGGTTATCAAAATTGCACCAGTTTTCTTTTGTAACTAAGGTTTTATTCTGCAATTTTACATCGTGAATAGTATAATGGATTGTGCAAAACAATCCTGATTGAAAAGAAATAATGAGTATACTTATCTGTGAAGATAATACCCTGGCAAAAAAGACCCTTTCGGTAGTAATTGAGAAAGCGGGATTTTCAACCGAGGCATCTGAAGACGGAATTGAAGCTATGCGGATGCTTCAGGAGAATGACTATGAACTTATTATTGTAGATATTCACTTACCATATCATAGTGGTCTTGAACTTGTGAAATATCTGAGATCAGATCTGAAGAAGAAAACTCCGGTGCTCATTGTAACAGCCTTCAGTGATATCCAGCTACAGCAACAGGCAGGCGAACTGGGTATTAACGGTTATATCGTCAAACCATTTAACCCTGCTGATCTTATCAGTCAGATAAGATCAATCCTTAATAAATAAAATGAAAAGTAATCAAGCTATATCACTTCTTTCCGGATTGGTAATTTTTCTGATTATTTGTTCAGATCCTTTGCTATCACAGCAGATAAATAACCCGGAAGCCGAGTATTCAAGAATACGTACCCTGGCTTTTGAGGGGAACTATTCAGAAGCCGCCGCGGCAGCAAGAAGACTGGTTAATGCTTTCCCGTCATATGGTGATGCAAGGATTCTGCTGGGAAGGATTCTAGCCTGGCAGAAGGATTATGAACAAGCGGCAGCGGTAATTGATACTCTCCTGATCCGCGAACCGGATAATGAGGATGCGCTGGCTGCCAGAAGAGATATATCGCTTTGGTCCAAGGAAAACACGCCTGTTGCAACTGATATAAGAGCAGGATATTCTTTTGATACATTTAAGGAACCTTACTCACGCTTCTGGCAGATCTTCAAGGCCGGAGCGGGTCACCAGTTTAACTGGGGACCTGCTGCGGCCGGGATCAATATCGGGAACCTGATAGCAAAAAGCCCGGATATAAATGCTACTGAAATGCAGTTTGAAGCTGAAGCATGGCCAACATTGTCGAATAAAAACTATGCTTACCTGGCTTATGCTTTCAGCCCTGGTAAGTATTTTCCAAATCACCGTGCTGCAGTCGAACTGTGGCAGATACTTCCGAAAGGATGGGCCGTTTCTGCAGGTCTTAATTATTATTATTTCGACAGGAATATATTTATAGGTGGATTATCAGTAGAAAAATATGTAAGGAATTACTGGTTTTCCCTGAAAGGATTTGTTTATTTCAAGGACGACGGGCCCACAACTTCTTTCTTCCTTAACGGCAGGAGATATTTTAATTCTATTGATTACCTGCAAATAACACTCGGGACCGGTACTGCCCCGGATGAACCTTTTGATGTCCAGACTGATGTGGAACGATTAAGTGCGAACAGTATAAGACTTTCATACTATGGGGCTGTGACAAAAAGAGTGAGGATCAGGATCGGTGCAGGATATTCCAGGGAGGAATATGATGAAGATATATTACGGAACAGATTTGAAGGCAATATCAACCTGATCTATGCCATTAAAATGAAATAATGAAAAATCCTTTAACTGGCATATTATCAATTGTTTTCCTTTTACTGTCGCAGGAATTTAGTCCCGCCCAGCAGATAGCTGATTCCGGCCTTTCTGATAAACAGTCAGAAATCCCCGTTCCACCGGGAGATTCATCTCTTGATTACATTGTTTCAGAAACCTCAATAAGAGGTTTTGTAACTTCATCAGTAAATGAATTTCCGATCCAGCTGGGAGCTTTCCGTTTAAGGATTAATGCTGAAGCGTTTTTAGCAGAAGTAAAGAAACATGTGGATGAAAATGCCATCATAGTAGATGAAGACGGTTATTATAAGGTAAGGATATCAAGAAATCCCAAAATAAAATCCATTGAAGAGAACGATCAGGCAAATGAAATTACTTCACCGGATATTCAACCGGAAATTCCGGCCACTGAACCCGATACATTGCAGCAAACATCTGCTATTACTGATTCGGTAAAAATTGCTGAGGTACTTTCAGTTGATAACAGTCTGAATAAACAGGAACAGAATCCTGCTCCTGATATCATATTTTTCGATGAAAATAATCCCTGGCTGAAGAGAATTAACTACTTCGGCAAATCGATAGCCTTCGTCAATTCATTGATTGTAACAATAGTTGTATCGATAACAACTATGCTTATATTACTGATGATCATACTTCTGAACAGACGCAGAATGGAAAAGGAAGAAAGGCTGCACCAGTATCTGCTTGAAAAATATCAGGGACTTATTGTAGATTATCTGTTCGGTAATGCTAATCCTGACGATTTCCGTCCGATCGCTTCAGATAATTACCGCCGGCAGGTGCTGATTGATCAGATGATCGATGTCAGCGTTAACCTTAAAGGCGAAGAAGCGAAAAAGCTGTTCAGCCTTTATAAACATCTTGGACTCGACAGGGATTCAATCAAGCGGGCAAATGATGTACGCTGGCACAAAAAGATAAAAGGATTCAGGGAACTTGCCTTCATGAATATAAAAGATGCCAATGATGTAATGTACAGAGCCCTCAATTCATCAAATGAGATCCTGAGGATGGAGGCGCAGATCGCCCTTGTAAGGCTGGGCGACAAGAATCCTTTTGAGTTCCTTTCAAAGCTTACAAGACCATTTTCTCTTTGGGAACAGATAACACTTCACGAACTTATAATTCAGCATAATATCCCTGTCCCGCCTTTTAAACAATGGCTTAAATCTCCTAATCCGACAGTCGCTATGTTCGCTCTCAGGATGATAAGGGAATTCAGGCAGAAAGATGCTGAGGATGAAGTGAGGGAGACAATGCTTCGCCCGGAGCCTGAGATCAGGCAGCTTGCAGTACAGGTGGCAGGCGACCTCGAAATGAGGTCAACACTTGAGACAATGAAAAAGATGTATAAAAACCAGGATTATAATATCTGTCTGGAGATTATAAAATCAATGGGGAAAATGCCGGATCTCTCAATGATGGGATTCCTGAAGCTTGTTCTTGATAAGGAAGATGATGTACAGCTGCAGATTGAAGCAACCAAGGCTATCGAAAACAACGGGGAAGAAGGAGTTAAAGCCCTTGTCAAGCTTATGAAATCGGAATACAAGAATTACAATATTATTGTGAGACACGTTCTGGATCGCAGAATATTTTGATAATATGGAATTAATATTCGGACATATTGTCTTCATACTTACCCTGATACTATTCGGTTCGTATCTGTTACTCGGGATATTCTCAGCTCTTGCTCTACGTAAATATCTTCGCAAGAACAGCTATGTCAATTACAATTCTCTTGTTTTATCGCCCCTGAGTCCCAGAATATCAATAATAGCTCCTGCTTTTAATGAAAGTAAAACAATAATAGACAACATACGTACTCTTCTTTCCCTGTATTACAATAATTTTGAAGTCATCCTTGTGAATGATGGATCAACGGATGACACTTTCGAAAAGATCAAGGATGCGTATGATCTCGTAAGGGTGAATTATTATTTCGACTACCGGATCCCCTGTGAAAGGATCAAAGGTGTATATAAATCAAAAGATCCTTCATATACAAGGTTGACTGTTATCGATAAAAATAACGGAGGGAAAGCTGATTCGCTTAACGCAGGTGTGAATATCTGCAAGAGTTCGCTTTTCGTTTCAATCGACGCTGATTCAATTATTGAGGCCGATTCAATCCTAAAACTTGTCAAACCATTTCTTGAAGAAAAAGAACGCAAAGTAATTGGTACGGGAGGAGTTATAAGGATAGTCAATTCTTGTGATGTTGAAAGTGGACATATAAGAGAGATACACGTACCAAAGAGCATCCTTCCCCGTTTTCAGGTACTTGAATATACAAGAGCATTCCTACTCGGAAGGATGGCATGGAGTCATCTTGACGGGTTAATGCTGATCTCCGGTGCCATGGGTATATTTGATCGTGAAACAGTTATCAAGGCCGGAGGGTACAGTACAAAGACAGTGGGAGAGGATATGGAACTTGTTCTCAGAATGAGGCGGTACATGTCGGAGCATAATAGAAAGTACGAAGTAACCTACATACCTGATCCGCTCTGCTGGACAGAAGTCCCGTCCGACATCAGGTCGATGAGAAGGCAAAGGACAAGATGGACCCGAGGTCTCGTGGAATCCCTTTGGACACACCGTAAAATATTCTTTAATCCGGAATTCAAAAGACTTGGGATGCTGGGTTATCCTTACTGGTTCTTCTTTGAATGGCTCTCACCGCTTATAGCTTTTGCCGGGTTCTTATTCACAATCTATCTTATCATTACTAATGCCCTGAACTGGCCTTTCTACCTGCTGCTGTTTATTTTTGTCTATACTTTTGCAGTTGCTTTGTCGACATGGTCAATACTGTTTGAAGAGATCACTTTTCACAAGTACAAGAAGAAGAGAGATGTCCTGAAACTCCTGGCAACCGCAATGCTTGAACCTTTCTTTTATCCGGTACATACCTATTTTGCCATAAGAGGTAATTTTGAAGCAATGAGGCGGAAAAAAGGATGGGGGAAAGCCGACAGATCAGGCTTCGACAAGAAGAAGAAGGCAGAGCGCAAACCTACATTACGTCAATCAGCAAACATCGGGAGAACCGAGAGACCTGATCTGACAATCTGAAATGATTTCTTTTCCACCGGTACAGTTGACGGGACAATAAGCCAGTCGTCCCAGGTATATCGTGTGGTTGATGACACTACTGAATTCCGGTAATATACAGAAACAGCAATCCCGTCTGTTCTCGCGGTAGAGATCTGATATGACCGGCCACCATCGTATGAGACGGCTCCATTAACCACCTGCAGCTGACTCGGGTCATAGAAATAAAGCATAGTCCAGGGAATACGGATCTTTATCTTGTTACCAGACCAGGTTACAGCCGACCTCTGCCCGGGTGTAAAATCGGCTGAGTTTTCCATCGGAAGTAATCCGCATGAGTCCAAAGTATATTCAAATCCATCATTGTACAACATCATAATTTTCCATGGATCGCCATCGGTATCTGTTGTTTTATACTTCTGAACCAGCGGATCTGAAAGGTTGAACCTGGGAGTCAGGCCGTTCATATCATAGGCCTGGGTGACGTGATGAACAGCAGTGTCCTGCCCGAATACAATTGAAAGCATAAATTCCGACTTGTTGCTCAGTGTTTTTCCATTCGGGAGTTTTGATTCTCCTGTATTCCCCAGGTATGTATCAAAGGCAATCATCATCGTATCTCCCGGATTTATATTCTGACGGGTTTCTATGTGAAGCATCAGAGAACTGTTATCGTGTGTAGCTTCTATTTTGTTCAATGGCCCGGAAGGATTATCTGTCAGGAATCCTGTAAAGGGATCTGTAGCAGTCTGACGAAAACCGATAAGGCCGAAATTCTGTTCCGGTGACGCAAGATTATGCCATAACTGCCTTGTCGGGATCATAACACTGCCTGACATAAAACCATAAGCTTCGAGGTAAGCCACGAGCCAGGTTGGCTTGAACCATTCATCCATCCAGGAGAACATAAAGCCGCCTGCACATCCTGCAGTAAATATGTTGTGCATCATCCTCATGTTTTTCTCTCCCTGCTGTTCTTCGGAATAACCGCCGTGGTCCATATTACTGTACGATTGATGTGCGCTTGTCCAGCTTGAGGGTACACCAAACTCGCCTATTACAAGTGGTATACCAGAATAATGGTCTTTCAGGTCGGTCAGATATCCCAGGTAACTGTTTCTTCCTTCTTCATCCTCATAAGCCTGATAGGAAGGTTGCTGGCTGATGAAATTCGGATAATACGGATAAGCGTGATAACATGCAAAGATCCCTGCCTGTTGATCTTTACCTTCGATCCTGTAAATATCAAAAGAAGCATTATCTTCATCAGTATAGATCTCGGTAGGATGATTCAAAGGATCAAGGGTGGGCCAGCTGGAAATACTGACCGGGCGCCTTGATTCATAATTCTTAGCTTCGTAAGACACAACCTCATCAAGCATTTTTGTCACAAAGACTTCAGAAGCACTTGCCCCGGAGATACTGAACTGATATCCGGAATAAGATGTCATCTCAGGGTGAAATAAGTCAGTGGAATCGACCTCCTGGGGCATTATTTCCCTGCCGATTATATACCCGGCGGTCCATCTCGAAACATCAGTAAGATATCTTCCGTAGGCTCTTCCGGCCCTGAATGCAATATCTTTGTTCCCGTGAATGCAATCGATTACTTCTCTTATTCCATCTTTGAATGGAGCTGTACGAAGGGTCAGGTCATAATCATCCGGATTCTGCCCATCTTCAATCTCGTCGAGCCAGATACCCTGGAAAAGCAATAATGGTTTATCCGGGTTACGTTGATTATACTCGGCCAGTTTCTCATAAAAGACAGGTGGATGAAGGGTATACACCCTAATAGAATTGAATCCGGCATCAGTCATCTGTCTTATCCATTTTTCATAGGTACCGGCAGATTTATCCTCGATGGCATAAGCAATCTCACCGGGGAAATATCCGGGAGGAGATGATCCGAGATTTATACCTTTAAGAAGTAGCGGCCTGTATGCTGTTCCGGTGAACATAGCTATATGATCTCCGGATATTTTGAATGGGAGTTCCTGGCTGCGTGCCAGTTCAAAATCTATTACAGTATCGCAGGCAAGAGTTATGTCAGTAAGTCTGACAGGATAATACTTATCGCATTCAACTGTGGTTATAACAGAGATCCTCCGGGGACCGGGTGGATCTGAAACTTCGGGTGGCAACATAATGGGCTCCAGACCAGTTCCTGCTGAATAGGTGGACCGGCCCTCAACTTTAACAAGTTTACCTGATGAAGTCTTGCCCCTGAAAGTTAGTGAATAAATATAATACCCCTGTCGGACCGGGGCTCCGTTATCAGTTCGGCCGTCCCATATTAACTGATAGCTTCCGGCAGGAGTTTCCGGGAAAAGCTTTTCTGTTATTTTCTGTCCTGTAAAACTATATACGGAAAACCTTATATCTCCTATACTGCTGATTATGAAAGGGATATTAATTGAATATGTAAACGGATTCGGATAGGGACTGCCTAATTCGATAAGTCCGGGAACGTCCTCATAAATACCGAATACCTTCAGAGAATAAGTTCCGTCGGATCCCGATATTCCGGCATAATGTGTATTTCCGGAGATAAATGAAACTTTTGCATTCTGGATAGCGTTGCCAAAGGGATCTGTAATTCTCCCGCTTACACGAAAGTCTGCAGCGGAAAGTGGCCTGCTTAAAGAAATAAACATTATCAGTAGGGTAAAGATCCTGATAGTCAGATCGATGCATTTTGCCGATGATGTCTTTTCCTTCATCCCTTATGTGGATATTATCCTTTTATTTGCCCGGATCAATTACAGGGTAGTTGGGTAATAGGCCCTGTTGATTAAGCAGGCATATTCTTTTAAGCATAAGCCTGCTTAAGATCCGGATGAGATATTATTTTTCACTATGGTGAAAATAACTCATTTGAGTTTAATAACAACAGGGAATGGCATTTTTTTTAAATTTAACACCTTGTTGGACATATAGAACTTAATCTACAGAGAGCAACTGGAAGAGATGAATATTGTTTACAGGGAAATAGAGAAAAAGGACAATGAGGAGATAGCCGCTCTGATAAGAAAGGTATTCAGAGAGTTTAAGATAGACAGACCAGGTACAGTCTATTTCGATCCGACAACTGATGATCTTTACACTCTTTTCAGGAAATCAGGTTCAGTATACTGGATCGCTGAAGATAATGGAACCATTATTGGCGGCTGCGGAGTTTTTCCCACACCCGGACTACCGGCAGGATGTGCTGAACTAGTTAAATTGTATCTGCTTCCGTCACACAGGGGTAAAGGGATTGGAAGGGAACTTATTGAAAGGACTTTAGATAAGGCGAGGAGATTAGGGTATACACAAATATATCTCGAATCACTGCCTGAACTGAGCAAAGCGATCCATATTTATGAAAAAGCAGGATTCAGGAGATTATCTGCTCCCCTGGGAAATTCAGGTCATTTTGGCTGTGATATCTGGATGCTTAAAGATCTTACCGATAAGGATCTGAGAAACTAAACCACGTTTTAATGGATTTAGTATAGTCCTTCCACAGATAGATAACGTTCGCCGGTATCATAGATAAATGTAAGGACACGGTTCCCGGGTGGTATCTCAGGAATTTTTTTCGCTACAGCAGCCAGACTGGCCCCGCTCGATATCCCGCACAGGAGTCCTTCTTCCCTGGCAGCCCTCCTGGCATAATTAAAAGCTTCCTCCTTTGAGACAGTTATAACACCGTCGAGGATCTCTCTGTGAAGATTTACCGGGATGAATCCGGCGCCTATTCCCTGGATCGGATGAGGTGAATGGTTTCCCCCGCTGATAACCGGCGACAATTCAGGTTCAACGGCAAAGATTTTTATTGACGGGAACTTCTCCTTTAGAGCTTCTCCAACTCCTGAAAGATGACCTCCTGTTCCTACTCCGGTTATGAGATAATCCAATCCTTCAGGGAAATCGTTTATTATTTCATTTGCAGTATTTTTTTTATGGGCTTGTATATTTGAAGGATTATCGAATTGTGACGGTATCCAGGCATTCATGATCTGGGTCTTGAGATACATCGCCCTGTCTATGGCGCCCTTCATTCCAAGGCTGGCCGGAGTAAGTTCCAGTTCGGCACCGTAAGCAGCCATAAGCTTTCTCCTCTCTACTGACATCGATTCAGGCATCACGATGATGATCCTGTAACCCTTCATTGCTGCAACCATTGAAAGACCGATACCTGTATTCCCGGAAGTCGGCTCAATTATTACGGATCCTTCTTTCAGTATTCCGGCTTTTTCCGCATCACTGATCATTGTCAGGGCTATCCTGTCCTTAAGACTCCCTCCGGGATTTCTGGCTTCAAATTTCACCCAAACTTCATGGGATCTTCCGAAAAGCCTGTTTATTCTTATGTGAGGTGTATTACCAATTGTTTCAACTATGCTTGTTACTTTCATGGGAAATAGTTTTATTCATAAATCCTTCAGGCCTTTTTACCGGCAGAAGGTTTTTTCCCGTTCCTGTATTCAATCTGGGGTCTGTGAAATACTATAGTGCCGGGATCCACACTCGCTGTAAGCCACACATTACCCCCGATAACAGAATCGTGTCCTATAACAGTATCTCCGCCAAGAATAGTGCTTCCTGCATATATTATTACATTATCCTCAATTGTCGGATGGCGTTTTGTATGGCTCATTCCCTTATCAACATGCAGTGCACCGAGAGTTACTCCCTGGTATATTTTAACATTGTTACCTATATTAGTCGTTTCTCCAATAACTATTCCTGTACCGTGGTCGATAAAAAATTTTTTACCTATTGTTGCCCCGGGATGAATGTCGATACCGGTTTTGCTATGGGCATATTCACTTATTACTCGTGGAAGAATTGGTATTTCCATCAGGTAAAGAATATGTGACAGGCGGTAGACGGTAACTGCATAAAATCCCGGATAACATAACAGGATCTCTTCAACATTATAAGCTGCCGGGTCGTTCTGAAGATAACTCTCCGCTTCTTCAAGCAGGTCGATGAAAACCGGGTGAAGTGAGCTGAAAAATTGTTCAGACAGTGCTTCAGGAGATCTTTTCAAATTATCCTTAATTGGTTTAAGCAATTCTTCCAGCTGAATCTCAAGCTGTGTATATTTAATTCTGGTTTCTTTCAATCCCGGTTTCTTATTGTCCTTTATCGGGAAAAGGAACCGGATCAGGTCCTCGATGAAACGATGAGCACCTCTTACTGACGGGACTTCCTGGCAATACCTGCTCTGGATATCCATAATATCTTCAGGAATGTTATTCATGGCAGTTTTTAAAACATTTTATCATTCTATTACGTAAAATTAATAATATACTTGTTGCATCAGCCTTTTCTGAACATTAAATCAGGGAACAGATTTTGACTTTCTAAATAAATTAAATCCCGGAACGCTGTTTTTTTGTATTTTAGGAAGGTTAATATGTTTAAAAGTTAAAAGAGATGAAGCGTATAATAGTTATTTTCATTACTCTCCTGACCTTCATATCGGTCAATGCAGCTATAGTTGATACGATACAGGTTTACAGTAAAACAATGCAGAAGAATATCCCGGTAGTTGTAATCAGGCCTGATAATTATAATTCCCTGAAAGCTTTGCCTGTAGTGTATATGTTACACGGGTACAGCGGTAATCACCAGGACTGGGTAAAGAAAGCGGGTGGTTTTGAAATTGCAGCAGATCAGCACAGTCTGATGATAGTCTGTCCGGATGGGGGTTTCAACAGCTGGTACTGGGACAGTCCTGTTAATCCCGGTTCACAATATGAAACTTTCGTTTCTGACGAACTGATAAAAGCCATTGATTCAAAGTATAAAACAATCAAGGGCAGGGAAGGCAGGGGCATTACCGGATTAAGCATGGGTGGTCATGGGGGATTATATCTTGCTTTCAGGCACCAGGATGTTTTTGGTGTTGCAGGAAGCATGAGCGGAGGAGTCGATATCAGGCCTTTCCCGAACAACTGGGATATGGCTAAGCAGCTCGGTACTTACGCTGAGCAGCCTGAGAGATGGGAGAAATACACTGTAATAAACCAGTTGCATCTGCTTACTCCAAACTCATTGGCAATAATTATAGATTGTGGAACAGAGGATTTCTTTTATAATGTAAATGAGAATCTTCATCAGCAGTTACTCTATCGTAACATTCCGCATGATTATATAGTCCGGCCCGGGGCTCACAACTGGACCTACTGGAAGAACGCAGTAAAATTTCAGTTGCTTTTTATGAAGAATTACTTTGAGAGTGCCAGGAAGTAGTCGGGGGAATTGGCTTTTACCCATCTGCCATTTAACCTGTAAATTAAATATGTTATATTTGTATTGTCATGGATAATAATGAAATAAACAGAAGTATAATTAATTATCTCAGATCATATAATCCTGAGAGGATCGGGATTTTTGGTTCTTTTGCCCGAAAAGAACAGACACCAACAAGCGATAAGGATTTGAAAAAGGAGAGGACAGCAGAGATAGATAAAGAAATAAAAAAGCTCCAAAGTGAACTTTTAGTATAGGATGCTAGGTTAGATTCTATTGACACAAAGCTGATGGACGGAGATATAAATCCTGAAGACCACCAAAGGATGAAAAACAGTATAGAGGTCAGAAGAGAAAATGTCAATACGAAACTCGCTTCCTTAAAGACCCAGAATGTAGACATTGAAAAAAAACTTGGCCATGCAATTAATGTGATCAGGAACATGGATGAAATATTGTCTTCAGCAAGTGTAAACCACAAAATTCTTTTGATTGGTTCAATTTTCCCTGAAAAAATCCAATTTGATGGTGAAAATTACCGAACCAATTCTTACAATAAAGTCTTAGAATGGATATTTCATAATCCTAATGACTTATACAATAAAAAAAAGAAGGAACCGATAAAAAATCAGTTTCTTCCGTTTCTGTACCCGGAGCCGGGATCGAACCGGCACAGCATCGCTGCCACTGGTGTTTGAGACCAGCGCGTCTACCAATTCCGCCATCCGGGCTTTTGTAGTCTCAGAGTCTGATAGTCTTGGAGTCTCGGAGTCTTAAAGTCATGCGCGGACTTGCTGCATGTAATAGTCTGCGAAAATATAAATTTTATTTTATATACGTCCTTATTTTAGTCTCAGCAACTCAATATTCCTGAACTCGACGGGATGACTTTCGGCCTGAAGACAGATATAACCATCTGTTAGAGGGGTCCCGTCAGGGATAGGATAATCAGCCGGTTTGTTCGTTCCTCCGATCTGTGGCTTTGAATATGTCAGAACAGTATCTCCATCAACAATATGATGAATAATACTGTCTCCATATACCACCACTTCGGCCTTTACCCATACATCTCCATGGAAAGTCTTAGATGTCGAGTTTGTACAATGGTTAGTTATCAATGCAGTATCGATCATTATATGGGTTCCCGGTGTGCACACATTAAGTGTAGGGCGGTTATCGGTACCGTTACCACCAAGAAACTGGACCTCTACGGAGACCGGAAAATCCTGGTCAATAAGCATTGATGCCGCTGATTGTGAGTGTATCATCACACCGCTGTTGCGGAAGGCCCAGCTCTGCCCTCCCGGAGCCTGCTGACCGGTGAACCTGTATTCGAGCCTGAGTTTATAATGCGAAAGAGGTTCCTTATAGAAAATATGACCATATTCTCCGTTGAATTTATCATATTCATCATAAGACACTTTTAATACACCATCTTCAACCCTGAAGGTTTTCCTGTAATTCTCATTCAAGGGCGATCCCTTGATCTTGATATTCCATCCCGTCAGGTCTTTACCATTAAAAAGCGGGATCCAGTTTTCTTTTTTCTCAGATCCGTTTCTGCAGGATACCGCAAGGAATAGTATACTCAGAAGAATAATGTAGTTTTTCATCTCTTATGTGTTATATGAAATTATTATAGATCAATGAGTTATATTGTTTTTATTTCTTTAGAGATTCAATATTAAAAGGATTGCACGATCAAAAAATGAAATCCCCGGTAAGCGAAGTCGATTCCCATGGTATCTGTCGTCCTTCTGATTTGTCCGAGACAATGACTCTTACGTTCTGAAAGACCTGCAGGATATTGATATTCGGTATCCTTATGCTTTCCAGGAGTGCAGATGTGTATAAACCATTATTACCACTTCCGTCTGAAGCGGTGCTGCCGGGTGCAGTGGCATATGCTATGAGAGATCCCTTAGGGGCATTCATAAATGCAAGGCCTTTACCGGATGACGACCTTGTCCAGCTTCTCTCAAATGGATTATTCCTGCAGGCATCGAGGATGATTATATTTACATCGGTACCTGAAGCCTCCATAAGTGCAAGTATCCTGTCGGCCTGGACGCAATCATATTCCACCTGTTCTTCTGATTTAAGATCTGCATCAACTGGTATCAGATAGTTATATCCTTTTGCCTGTATACCGTGTCCGGCATAGAAGAACAACCCCACGTCGTAATTCTTAAGCCGGTTGCCGAACTCATCCATGGCTTTTTTCATCTGTGCCTGTGTTAAATTCTCATATTCCAGCACATCAAATCCATACTGGACAAGAACGTTCTTCATTGCCCGTGCATCATTTTCAGGATTTGCCAGAAAAGAACCTGTATAGCTTCCGTTGCCAATAACAAGTGCAAGCCTTTTCTGAATTGCAGGTGCAGTGCTTTTTACTTCTGATGTTGCCGGCGGATTTACCTTTGGAGGTAAAGCTTCATTTTTTGATGGTACTGCAGCAGTAAGCTTTGATGGAGCCGTAAATGAGCGGGTCTTTGTATCATCTCCTCCTCCGATCCTTACTTCATTCTGTGATCCTGATGCGAGAGTGTTTCCGTCGGGAGAGAAAGCCAGTGAAAGAAGGGCAAGCTTATGTGCATTTTCCCAGGTGCTTTGAATTGTACACTCAGGTATTTTCCAGACACGGATTGCTTTGTCTTTTCCGCCGGAAGCCAGGTATTCTCCTGAGGGATGGAATGCGATTGCTGTATAATCAGCGCTGTGCGCCTGCCATGATCTAACAGGCTCAAGGGATGGATATTTACCGAGCCAGATCTTCCCGTCATAAGTTGAAGCTGCAATATAATTACCAGAAGGAGGGATATCAATATTGTATACCGCTTTGCCATCTATAATGAATGAACTGATATTCCTTGAATTCAGATCATAAACAAACACGGTATTGGAGCGGGTCCCGATAAATAATTTCTTTCCGTCCGGCGATGGTGTTAATGCCGTGGGAGTTTCACCTGTAATTTTTTGCTTATGTGATTCCGTGAGAGAGGCAGAATTCAGAAAAACTATCTCGCCGTTGCTTCGCATGTAGATGATATACCTGCTGTCTTTGGAGAAGCAGACTGCCTTGACAGCTATCTTTCCATCCCTGATAGTTTTTATAAGAGTACGGCTCTGCAAATTCCACACTTCAAGCCGGTTCAGCTTCGTTACAAAGAACAATTGGTCATTCGGGCTGATGCCGACAAGATATGCGATATCTCCCATTGCTACATCATCCTCTTCTATTAGTCTTTTTACCAGCGCCCCGGAACTAACATCAAATATTTTCGGATAACCCCCGATAAGCATATATCTTCCATCGGAACTAAAAGATATTGATGTCGTTGAAATACGGTTATTGCCATAATCCCTTACCGTTGATTGCGAAAAGGAATTATATGCAAGGAGAAACAATAAAGCCAGTATTAAATTGACTTTTTTCATATTCTAATCTAAGATCACAATAATCAAAATTACATTTAAAATCAGGATGCAGCAAATCATTTTTGCATTGAGAATGTGAAATTTGTAATTTAGCAATAAATAAAATTCATATATGAAAAAAACATTAATTCTGACAATACTGTTTCTTTCGTTATTTACGGGAGTAGTCTATTGCCAGTCATTTGACTGGAATATCCGGGGCGGTCTGAATTTTATGAATGCTCAGCCATCCGATGAACAGGTATTCTTCGGGTATCATGTCGGCGCTCAGGCAGGTGTGAGGATTTCATATTACGGTATATATGGTGAGGCTCTTTATTCCATTCACCAGGATCAGGATGGAGGAAGTGATCCAATTGCGTATTTTATGCCCGGGATTAACGTTAAGCGTTACCTTAAGAAGTACCTCTTCGTTGAGCTTGGGGGTTCATTACTGGTCCCGGCAGGCGATACGGATCTCCCGGACAATTCATTAAATCCGGAAAATCAACCTGTCATATCTGCAGGTTTGGGTGGCAGGTTCTCAGTAGTTGAACTGTCATTACGGATATCATCAAGAAGTGGTTATGGTTTGTTCCAGGCTACTGCCGCGTTGAATTTCTGAGCGGAAGGAAGCTGTGATGATTTTCCGGGCGGATCTGCTGTAACCGGAAGTATTTCATTATTTCAGGTTTTCGCGTATAGTTTTCTCTATACTATCTGAATCAAATCCGCATTCTTTATAAAGTTCCTCCTGGCTGCCGTGTTCAACAAAATAGTCAGGTATGCCCAGTCGTGTGACCCGGGAATTGTACCCATTATCACACATAAATTCAATTACCGCGCTTCCAAAACCTCCCCTGAGCACTCCGTCCTCGACTGTAATTATCTTACTGAATTTTCTGAAGACTGAATGAAGTGCTTCACTGTCAAGCGGAGCTGCAAACCGCATATCCCAGTGAGTTACTGTAATACCTTCCTTCTCAAGCTTTTTGACTACTTCTGCTACATCATTACCCGGATGACCGATGCTCAGAACAGCAACGTTGTCACCGTCACTGATGAGCCTTGCTTTTCCAACAGGGATCTCTTCAAAGGGTTTTTGCCAGTCAGGAATATGGCTGTTTCCCTTTGGATAACGTATCGAAAACGGCCTCCTGTTCTTTTCAAGCTGAGCGGTGTACATCATGTTCCTTAGTTCTATTGCATCCATCGGGGCAGTTACAACAATATTCGGGATGCTGCGCATAAAGGCAATATCGAAGAAGCCATGATGGGTAGCGCCGTCAGACCCAACCAGGCCCCCGCGGTCAACGCAAAAGATCACGTGCAGATTCTGAAGAGCTACATCGTGTATCACCTGATCGTAAGCTCTTTGTAAAAACGATGAGTAAATATTGCAGTAGGGGATCATCCCCTGAGTAGCAAGTCCTGCAGAAAAAGTCACGGCATGTTGTTCTGCTATCCCAACGTCGAAAGTCCTGTCAGGTAATTCCTTCATCATTATACACAAAGAACATCCTGTGGGCATGGCCGGAGTGATTCCGACGATTTTGTCATTCATCCTGGCCAGCTCCAGTATGGATTTTCCGAAGATCTCATTATAGGAAGGAGTCTGCTCCCGGGCAGTGATCAGTTCTCCCGTATTTTTGTCGAATTTGCCGGGAGCATGAAATACTGTCTGATTTTCTTCAGCCTGCCTGAATCCTTTCCCTTTTACAGTCAGACAATGGAGGAGTTTCGGGCCAGGGATCCTTTTCAGGTCTTCCAGAACTTTTGTAAGGTGAAGTACATCATGTCCGTCAATAGGGCCGAAATATCTGAAATTCATCCCCTCAAAAAGGTTGCTTTTATCAAGGATAGTACTTTTAAAACCGGCTTCCAGCTGGGCAGCAAGGGTACGGGCATCGGGGCCTAGTTTTCCTACCTTACCAAGGAAATTCCATACTTTGTCCTTAAATCTGTTATAAGTTCTGCTTGTTGTTATGTCAAGAAGATATTCCTTTAAAGCACCCACATTTGGATCAATTGCAATATTATTATCATTCAGTATTACAAGAAGATCCGATTTGGCTATTCCTGCATTGTTAAGTCCCTCAAAAGCCTGGCCTGCAGTCATTGCTCCGTCACCGATCACGGCAATTATTTGTCTTTTTTCGCCTTTACTCCTGGCGGCAATTGCCATACCAAGTGCAGCCGAGATTGATGTTGACGAATGACCGGTACCGAATGCATCATAATCGCTTTCTGACATCCTGGGAAATCCGGATATCCCCTTGTATTTTCTGTTAGTCGAGAACCGGTCTCTCCTTCCGGTAAGGATTTTATGGCCGTAAGCCTGATGCCCTACATCCCAGATTATTTTATCATAAGGGGTGTTAAAAACGTAGTGCAGGGCGACTGTCAGCTCCACGACTCCCAGGCTGGCTCCGAGATGCCCGGGATTATGGCTTACAGCATCAATTATATATTGCCGGAGTTCCTCACTAACCTTCACAAGATCAGCCGGATCCAGTTTTTTAAGATCTTCTGGTGAAGATATTTTAGACAAAAAATTTTCGCCGGTGCTCATCATGGCAAAATAATTTGCAAATATAAGAATAATTATGCCTGCATGTTTGGCAGGCAGTAGACCGGATTTTCTTATTTTTGAATGATCGGGCAAGGCCCGGAAAGGAAGTATTAAAAAGAGGACGACAGGTTAAATTAAAGACTGATTATGACTAGAATAATTTCTTCTTTTTTTTGGATAATCCTGATAGCAATTTCAACGGTTTCATGTGTTTCCGGAAAGAAATTCAAGGATGTTCAGGATAAAAGCCGTCAGTTCATGGATGAAAGGGACAATTTTAAAACCGGAAATATCCAGCTTGAGATGGCTAACAGGGAACTTGAAGCAGAGGCAGCCAGTCTCAGGGCAAAGATCAGCAAAGCTGATGAAGAGCTTGAGAAGGCAAGGAAAGAAAGGGATAATGCCATCGATGAATTTAGCCGGATCACCTCACAATATAATGATCTTCAGAATGCACATGAAGAACTCATAAAGGGTAATGTCAAGGAAACCCAGAAACTGCTGACAGAGCTTCAGGCAGCCAGGGCTGACCTGCAGCAGAAAGAAGACATTCTCCGGCAGCTTGAAGCCAATCTTGATTCAAAGAAAGCATCTCTTGACGAGTTGAATTTCGAATTGCAGAAGAGAAATGAACGACTTGTAGAACTTGAGAAAGTCCTTGATGCTCAGAAGAAGATTGCTCTGGATCTCAAGAATAAGGTCTCGGACGCTCTTCTCGGCTTTGAGAATAATGGTCTCACAGTAACACAGAAAGACGGTAAGGTATATGTTTCGCTTGATGAGAAACTGCTTTTTAAAACAGCCAGCTGGGATATTGATGCAAATGGAAGGAATGCACTGAAAAAACTTGCCGGGGTTCTCGAAAAAAATCCGAATATTCAGGTAACAATAGAAGGGCATACAGATAATGTTCCGTATAATCCGGGCAACAGCCAGTTGAAAGATAACTGGGACCTGAGTGTTAAAAGAGCGACAACAGTTGTGCGTGTACTCCTTGAAGGATCCAGGATAAATCCAAGGCGTCTTACAGCATCGGGCAGAAGTGAATACGTTCCGGTCGATGACAGGGATACATCTGATGCCCGCCAGAAAAACAGGCGGACAGAGATAATCCTGACTCCTGATCTGAGTGAATTATATGAGCTTATAAATAAATACTGATCCAGGATCTCCGATACAGCAGTTCATTATTCTTCTATGAATTCCTGGAGCCTGACCTTAATATTTTTAAGAGCTTTCAGGAGATTATCTTCAGGTTTGAGGAAATCCTGATCCCCCCAGAAATCCGAATCATAAGCTGTAATAGTCTTTGAGAAAACAGAATGAATAGGGGCCAGCTGCTCTCTCTCAAACCGTGTTACATTTTTAAGATCTATTTCGGTAACAGCCATTTCAAAGAAGACATTGAACTGACTGTTAAAGAGTCTCTTTTTCTTGTTCACTGTGAATTGAAGATCACCCCTGACATGGTTAAGAAAATACCGGTCATTTAATTTCCGGTAACTAACTGAATATTTTACCGATGCAGGCCAGGTGTTGTAACCATGTGAAGGGCTTGTGACAAAAGATTCCTTCATCTTATCAAGAAATTCCGGATGGATCTCAAAATCAACCTGCAAGAGAGCATAATCCTCGGTATTGATATACATTGTTCCGCGATACATTGCCAGGTCTGTATTCTGTTTTTGCTCAAAATCGATCACATAGGCTGACTCTTCATCGTTGATTATGATATCAGACATCCTGTAAGAATAGTTGTTCAGATCGTCTCTTGAGATGAACTCATATGGATTTTTAATACCATCAAGTTCAAGGCAGGTACTCAGCCCTGCTTTAAGCCTTATCGCCAGTGTGTCGCTAAGATTGGCATTGTCTATTTTCCTGCTTTTAAGTACCATTATCTGATCATTGAAAATCCCGTAATAGGCGCTTTTATATATTCGCAGAATTGCTTCGGAATAAGTTTGAAGTTCCCTTTTTTTCATCACTCCTTCGCGATAGAAAGATGTCATCATAACGGGAGAATTACCATAATTTTTTGGTATTGCAGCAATAGTCCTGTTAATAATTTCCAGCGGGATCTGGGTTCTTATTATTACCTCAGGTATTGAAATGAACTCTCTTCTTAAGGAGATTACGAGATCATTCCCGACAGCCTGCTTAACGGGCATTTCCCTTCCAATAAAGCCGAGATATGAAACAGAAAGTGTATCACCCAGATATTCGTTCGTGATTCTCAGGCTGAATTTACCATTGTTATTTGTTACCGTACCCCTGCCTCTGTTCTTTAATGCAATCGCAGCAAATGGCAAAGGCTCTCCGGATTCACCGTCAGTTACAACGCCGGTGATTAGCCCTGACTTCTCCAGCAGGCTTAAATCTGCCTTTTTTATTTCAGGTGGAGGCGGTTTTGAAATAATAATATATTTATCAATTACAGAATAAACAAGGGAGTCATTTTGCAGAATACTATCCAGAATGACATTCAACTTTATCTCGTTAAATGTCATATCTATTTTATTGTCAGGATTTATCAACCTACTATCGTAAGTAAAGTTAAATCCCGTTCGTTTGGAAATAATATCCAAAGCATTGCCGGTTCTTAAAGTACCTTCTTTGAAAGTGAATACAGAGTCCAGGATTGTTTCCTGGGAGTAAAGGATTTGCCACCTGCTCAGCAAAATGAGGAATACAATGGCTGAAATTTTTTTCAATATGAAGCCATTGACTGGTTGCATGTATTTTAATATGAGTTACTTTTTCCTGAGATGGTATACATTACCATCTTTTGTATAATTCAGTATAAAGCTAGCACAAATTAAACGAATTATTGTATCCTGCGACTGGTTATCAATTGTAATGGCCCAGGGAAGCTCAAGTATCTCTTTGTCGTCGGCAACAATTTCCATATTATAAACCCTCTTCAGATCGTGAAAAACAACTTCAAGAGTTTGTCCGGAATAGTTCAGCAATCCCTTATTCCAGGCCATATAGTTTGGGTTGTCATTCAATTTCTTTTTCGAAGATTTCTGGCTCAGGGTTCCGACAAATCCCGGATCAAGCATAATATTCTGACTGCCGGATTCATCATAGAGCATTACATGACCAGTTTCAACGAAAACTTCAACAGCAGATTCGTCATTATTTGTTATTACATTGAATGATGTTCCAAGGACTTTTATCATTGCCTTTCCGGCATCAACGGTAAATGCGTTTGATTTATCAGGAGTAATTTCAAAGAATGCTTCACCATCAAGACTGACATTTCTACCGGATCTTCCGAAATTTGAGCGGTAGCTCAATCTGGTATTACGGTTAAGAATTACACTACTGCCATCAGGCAGGGTTACTCTGAGGTTTTTTTCATCATTTCCTGTGGTGGCTGTAATCTTCCGGCTCAGGGCATCTGTTTTCACAATATAGACTGCAGCGGCACCAATGCTTAAAAGGATAAGAGCAACAGCTGCGATTTTCATCAATGTTCTCCTTAATAATATTACACTTCCCGGGCCTTGTATGATATTATTTTCTGTCTCATTTATCTTTGAAACAACCTTATCCCAGGCCTGATCAACATTGATTTGTTCGTTATTTTTCATATATTTAAGCTCTTTCCATTTTCTTTCCGTTTCATAGCTGTCTTCAGCCATGAACCGCTTCAGTTTTTCTGATTTGATCCCTGTTTCCTCCGACATAAAACCAGCCAGTTCCTGCCAATCCCTGTCAGTTAAATTCTCCTTGTTTTTCATATCTTTCATTGTTCTGCCAAAGCTTTACGGAATTCCCTTAGTGCTCTTCCCATATTAGCTTCAACCGTTTTGACCGAAACAGAGAGTTTTTCTGCTATCTCGGCATATTTCAATCCTTCAAATCTGTTCATGCAAAAGATCCTTCCGCACCTTTCGGGAAGCCGGTCAAGGATCCTGGTTATCTTTAAATGTAACTCTTTATACTGGATCAGGTCAACCGGGCTCGCTGAATCATCATCTTCTTTCAATGACATTTCTTTCGCGTGTTTTTCTACCACCTTGTTATGTTCAATATGATGAAGGCAGCGGTTATGCACCGATCTGAAAAGATAACCATTCAATGAACTTTGTATCCTGATTTTTTCTTTATCCTGCCAGAGCCTTACAAAGAGGTCCTGGACAATTTCTTCAGCTGTATCGCTGTCTTTAATAAGTTTTTTAGCATAATGTACCAGGGAAGTGTAAGAGGATCTGAAAAGTGATTCAAACTGTCCTTTATCACCTCTTCGGATCCTCTTGATGATTTCACTTTCCCTGTTCATCAGATCTTATTTGTTAAGATCGTCTCTGTCACTGAATTTGAGTTTCCTGCTGAGCCTGCGTATTGCAGATTCTATACTCTGGTCGGGCTCAATTACGTTATAATCACCCCAGAATTCAGGATCAGTAAAGTCACTTACTTTTTCAGAAAATACATCGGAATACCTTAGTTTTTCCTTACCTGCAAATTTAATAACTTCCTGGTCAGTACGGTCTGTTATTGCCATTTCTGACATTGTTGTATAGTAAGTATTGAATAATCTTTTCTTCCAGTTGACCTTGAATTTAACTTCAGCCCTTGAATATGCAAAATACCATTTACCATTCTGTTCACGGTATTTGGTCCTGTAAGTTACAAGTTCGGGTGTGACCTCCATCCCAATCGGTTTCTTTCTTACAAATATTGAAGTGGCGGCTGCCTTGTCTGAAAGATTCAGACCGAATTCGGCTTCGGATATGGCACCAGATTCAACTTCAATGAAGAGAGTTCCTACAAATAATGGTATATCAACATTTGGTTTTTGTATGAAGTTTATTACGTAATGTGGTCTCCCGTCAATCTCTATAACACTCGTCAGAGAATAGTCATAAGACTTCATAGCATCAATTGTAAGTATCAGTTCAGTATTCTTGACTATATCAAGATCAAGTGTATTTGAAATACCTCCCTGGAGTTTGAAGAGTACAGTATCCATTCTTGCAACATCAGTGCTTTTGCGTCCTTTATACAGTCTGGCAGCGTCGAATCTCATATCGTTTGCATATGGGGCTTTGAATACTTCCACAGCAGCTTCGCCAATTGATACATAGGAACGGTTCTTACGTATTGTTTCTCTGTAGAATGCCGTCATAAGATTCGGTATGGATTCGTAATTCCTGCTGATTTTATATATAGCATTTTCGACTATTAAATCGGGATCCAATGGTCTGACAATAACCTCTTTAATAGGAATAGGTGCGGATTCCATTGATATCATGTTCTTGTAACCATTATCCCTCATCGAGCTTATGGGCACTACTTTGTTCTTGTATCCCAGGAAACTCACTTCAAGATCCTTGGATATCAGTGCATTTCCAACTTTCAGGGTAAATTCCCCGTCGATGTTGGTAATAATCGCAACATTTGATTCAGTAACAGCGACAGTGGCAAATACCAGCGCTTCACCTGTTTCGGCATCAACCACTTTACCTTTTATGGTAATATAGTCCTGCTGATCTGATTTTCTGCTTTTTTCAGAGTTTCCGGCATAAGACGACTGAATTGTAAAAGCCAGAAGAAGGACAGTGGTCAGAAATGAAATTCTGTTAATTGTTTTCATGGCGTGAATATTTAAATTATTAATGAAGGTTACTCTTTACAGAGTTTTATCCTGCTTTCCGGTTATATGACCGTTATAAAACAGAATACCCTATTCTTATGAGGGAAATTAATTCTTATCTTACATTCCGTTTTACCTGAGTGATGATCAGACCTTTTCTTAAACCACTTAATGCTTTAGTCGCAGGATATTCATTTTCAGTTAGTTGTATAACCGGAAGGGTTTCAGTTTCCGGGATGCCGGTTTCAGCAAGCATCGAGCTGACAAATTACTGCAACCTGAAATGTCCGGAATGCCTGTCGGGATCCGACAGGATGTTGAGGGAGAGAGGTTTTATGGATCTGACTTTATTTGAGAAGGTCATTAAGGAGCTGAAGCCGTATGTTTTTAATCTGAATCTGTATTTTCAGGGAGAGCCAATGCTCCATCCGAAGTTCTTTTCTTTTCTAAAAAAAGCCAAAGGGGTTTATACAACTGTTTCAACAAACGGTCATTTCCTTTCTGAAGATAATGCAAATAAACTGGCAAAATCAGGTCTTGACAGACTTATTATATCACTGGATGGACTGGACCAGCAATCATATTCATCCTACAGGGTGAATGGTAATATAGATCTTGTGTTACAGGGGATAAGAAATGTAGCTGAAGCGAAGAAAAGACATTCCTCCAGACTGAAACTGACAATTCAGTTCCTTGTAAACAGGAACAATGAACATCAGATTGATCAGGTTAAGCATTATGCCAGGGAGATCAAAGCATCTCTTAAGCTCAAATCAATGCAGATAATCGACAGCGGTTCTATTGAGCAATGGTTGCCTTCAGCCCCGCAATTCAGCAGGTATGAAATTAAGGATGAACATTATGTAATAAAGAATCCAATGCCGGACAGATGTGCAAGATTATGGTTTAATCCGGTAATTACATGGGATGGTAAAGTTTTGCCGTGTTGTTTTGACAAAGATGCACAGCATGTTATGGGAGATCTTAATGAGGATTCATTCAGGGATATCTGGGACGGTCCCAGATACCGGCTTTTTCGTAAGGCAGTATTTTCTGACAGAAAGTTGATTGAGATATGCAGGAATTGTACATCAGGGCTCTCAGGCGTGAGGTACTGATCAATTAATTCACTAAAAATAACACCGGACCATTCATAAGTAAAAGTTGTTCTAAACAGTCATAACATCCTTTTCTTTGAGTGTTATGATTTTGTCAACTTTGGCTGTAAACTCGGCAGTCATCTGCTGAACATTTTCAACAGCATTTTTTTCAAGATCTTCAGGAAGGCCATTTTTAAGAAGCTGTTTTAATTCATCATTGGCCCATTTTCTGGAATTGCGGATGCTGATCTTTGCAGTTTCTCCCTCATTTCTTACCTGTTTGACAAGCTGGTGTCTTCTTTCCTCCGTAAGGGGAGGTATATTTATTCTGATGACTTCACCATTATTCATCGGGGTCAATCCTATGTTTGCGGCCATTATTGCCTTTTCGATGGTCCCGAGCATTGTCTTCTCCCAGGGTTGTATCAGGATTGTTTTCGGATCGGGAGTGTTGATATTGGATACTTGTGCCAGGGGAGAGTTTACTCCGTAGTAATCAACTGTAATACCATCGAGGAGAACAGGTGTTGCTCGGCCTGCACGGAGTCTTGCCAGCTCATGCTCAAGATGGTCAGTAGCTTTCTGCATCCTGTCCTTCGTTTCTTCGATTATAAGTTCAACATCTTCGTTCATGGTGTGAAGGTTAACTTTTGTTTTGTAAAACGATAATGGTGTTTATTACACTTATTAAACAAAAATAATAAAATAGATGGAATAGCAATTTCTTTCAGGGGTAAATAAGTGTTCCGGTCTTGATCCCGCTCACGAGTGTCATCAGGTTTCCGGCTTTGTTCATATTGAAGACGATGATCTGCATTTTATTTTCACGGCACATAGTAAAGGCCGTTGAATCCATTACTTTCAACTGGCGGTCGATTACTTCCTTAAATGAGATCGTTTCGAATTTCTGAGCTGAGGGATCAGTTTCGGGATCAGCAGTATATACTCCATCAACTCTTGTTCCTTTAAGGAGGACATCGGCTTTTATCTCAACGGCTCTCAGGGCAGCTGCAGTATCAGTAGTAAAGAAGGGATTCCCTGTCCCGCCTGAGAGGATGCAGACAGTTCCTTTCCGGAGTTCCGATACAACTTTGTCTCTTTCATAAAGTTCCCCAACAGGTTCCATCCTTATCGAAGTAAATACCTTTGCTTTTCCCCCTGCAAGCTGAACGGCACCTTCGAGAGCAATACTGTTGATTACAGTAGCAAGCATCCCCATCTGGTCGCCTTTTACCCTGTCAAAACCCGATCGCTCACCGGCCAGTCCCCTGAAAATATTCCCGCCTCCAATCACTATTGCCACTTCGCATCCTTCTCTTACAACACCGACTATTTGCCTGGCATATTCTTCAAGGACAGATTCATCCAGCCCATGATTGCCTTCTCCGGCAAGTGATTCTCCGCTGAGTTTTAACAATATTCTTGAATATTTCATTGTCTTTCCACTTTCCCGTAAAGATATGATTTCCGTGTAAACAAAAAAAGGCGCCCTAAGGCGCCGGTTGTAATTGAATCATGAACATATAAATCATTTAGACATTCAGGGTAAATCTCCTGAATCCTGTAACCGAAAGTTCTTTATTGACAGACTTAAGATACTGTCCTACAGACATTTTATTATCCTTGATAAATTCCTGGTTAAGCAGTGTGCTCTCCTTAAAGAACTTTCCAAGTTTTCCCTGGGCTATTTTTTCAAGCATTTCCTCAGGTTTGCCGTCGCGTCTTGCCTGTTCCTTACCAATTTCAAGTTCCTGGGCAATCACTGTTGGCGGAACATCATCCTTATCGACAGAAACAGGATTCATAGCAGCAACCTGCATTGCCACATCCTTATATACCTGGGTATCAAGGCCAGCCTTTGTAAATCCGACAAGGGCGGCAAGCTTATTTCCCGGATGTATATATGCCTGAACATGGGCAGCTTCAATCTTATCAAAATAGGATAATTCGAGTTTTTCTCCGATAATCCCCATATATTCAACGACCTTTTCTCCAACTTTCCCTCCGTCCATCGGAAGAGCTTTCAGTGTTTCAAGGTCAGCAGGATTGTTTTTCAGAGCTATGTCGAGGATTTTAGTGGCAAGGTTAACAAATTCAGTATTTTTTGCCACAAAATCAGTTTCACTGTTAAGGACGATCATTATACCAAGTTTGCCATCAGCAGTCACTTTAGAAAGTACAACACCTTCGGTGGCTTCCCTGTCAGCGCGTTTATTGGCAACAGCCTGCCCTTTTTTCCTTATTATTTCAATTGCCTTATCGAAATTGCCGTCAGCTTCTTCAAGAGCTTTTTTGCAATCCATCATCCCGGCGAGAGTCACTCTTCTTAATTTAGCAACATCAGCAGCAGTTATTACAGCCATATTAATTTCTTTTAATTTAATAAATCACAAATCGCCAATCACTAATTACTCTTCTTCCTCTTCGTGTTCTTCCGCAAGAACTTCCCCGTCTTCTGTTTCCTCTGTTTCTTCTGAGATCCCTTCTTCATCAGACTCTTCTTCATCTTCAACAATAGCCTCAATCAGAGAAGCAGGAATATCTTTATTTTCAAGCTCTTTTCTTATTATCTTCTTGTCTTTTACACCTTCCTTATCTTTTTCAGACTTTCTCTCATTAAGTCCTTCATCGATTGCCTGGCATAATATATCAACAATAAGAGATATTGATTTTGAAGCGTCATCATTAGCGGGGATCGGGAAATCAATATCAGAAGGATCGGAATTTGTATCGACCATTGCAAAAACAGGTATCCCCAGGCGTTTGGCTTCCCTTACAGCAATATGTTCCTTACATACATCAACAATGAAAAGAGCTGAAGGAAGGCGGGTGAGGTCTATTATACTGCCAAGGGTCTTTTCGAGTTTTGCCCTCTGGCGGGTTACCTGAAGCTTTTCGCGTTTCGAAAGGTTAGCGAATGTTCCGTCTGTTGCCATCTTATCAATCGACCCCATTTTCTTCACAGCCTTTCTTATAGTGGGGAAGTTAGTAAGCATACCACCCGGCCAGCGCTCGGTAACATATGGCATATTAACCTTTTTTACTCTTTCAGCTACTATCTCCTTAGCCTGTTTCTTTGTGGCAACAAAGAGGATCTTCTTTCCCGACCTGGCTATATGTTTCATTGCTGAGGCAGCCTCATCGAGTTTGACAATAGTCTTTTCAAGATCTATTATATGAATTCCATTGCGCTCCATAAATATATAAGGAGCCATTGCAGGATTCCATTTTCTTTTGAGATGTCCGAAATGAACACCTGCATCCAATAATTCTTTAAAATTTGTTCTGGGCATTTTATTTATTTTAAGTTTACATTCTTTTTTATCAATTGTCGAGTAGCCCTGCAGCTGCAGAGATCTCCACAATTTAGATACTAAACTTGCATCTCCGGGTACATCTGAGGATTCCTAGCGTTTACTGAACTGGAATCTCTTGCGGGCTTTTGGCCTGCCCGGTTTCTTCCTCTCAACAGTACGGGAATCACGGGTAACGAACCCTTTCTGTTTAAGAGCTTTTTTATTCTCTTCATCTGCAATGACAAGAGCTCTTGTTATCCCAAGGCGCAGTGCTTCAGCCTGCCCTTTGATACCACCTCCCTCAAGATTTGCAACGATATCAAATTTATCCATAACTGCCAGTACTTCAAGAGGCTGGGTGACGACATAGGTCAGTATTTCTGACCCGAAATATTCTTTATAGTCCCTGCCATTGACAGTAATCTTTCCTTTTCCGTCATTTAAATATACTCTTGCAACAGCTGCTTTCCTTCTTCCAATAGCATTGATTGCTTCCATAACTGTTCCCTGATTAAAGTTCTATTTTTCTTGGTTTCTGGGCTTCATGCGGATGTGATGTCCCTTTATAGATATATAAATTCCTGAAGAGAGCACTCCCAAGACGATTTTTCGGAAGCATTCCTTTTACTGCATACTCGACAAGCCTGGTGGGATTTTCACTGAGCATCTTCTGTGCGCTTGTAAACCTCTGTCCTCCCGGGTAACCTGTATGCCTGACATATTCCTTTTTCAGTAATTTTTCTCCTGTTAAGACAACCTTTTCAGCATTTATCACGATTACATTATCACCACAGTCAACGTGAGGGGTGAAGTTAGTCTTATGCTTACCTCTTAACATGCTGGCAATCGTTGATGCAAGACGACCCAGAACTGCACCTTCAGCATCAATGAGAACCCACTCTTTGTTTACAGTAGTCTTGTTTGCTGATACTGTTTCATAACTTAAGGTGTTCACTTTTCTTAATTTTTTATATTGATATTCTTATATTTAACCTATAAACCCTCGGATTTCGGGTTTGCAAAAATACAACATATTTATTAAAAAAAAAGAATATTGAACAGAAATTATCTCTATAAACAAAACTAAGCTTATTTTTGCTTTTCATGCAATTAACTACTTTCCCCGTATATGAATAGCGACAAGTTTTTTCTCAAAAGGGCTGTTGAGATTGCCGGAGAAGGGATTGACAATGGAAACGGACCTTTTGGAGCCGTGATAGCAAAGGACGGAAAAATTGTTTCAGAAGCCGTAAACAGTGTCGTGATCTCAAAAGATCCGACTGCTCATGCAGAAATTCTGGCAATACGAAAAGCTTCGGAATATCTAGGAACACACGATCTTTCAGATTGTGTCCTGTATACTTCCTGTGAACCATGTCCTATGTGTCTGGGCGCCGTTTACTGGGCCGGCATTAAGAAAGTTGTTTATTCAGCAGTCCGCGATGATGCAAAAAAAGCCGGATTCAATGACAGCCTGATTTATGATGAACTGATGCTTGATCCTTCCCGGAGAAAGATATCTTTTATCTGTCTGAAGGATTCAGGAGGAGAGGAAATATTGAGAAAATGGGAGAAATATGAGGGGAAGATCCCGTATTGAAATGAATGAAGCAAAGAAGCTTTCGGATGAGTTCTTTTGCCGTGATGTACTAAGCGTTGCTCCCGACCTGGTCGGTAAAATAATCGTAATAAGTTCGGGGGATAACACCTGGAAACGTTTCATGATTACTGAAACTGAGGCCTACAGGGGCGAGGAGGATGAAGCCTGCCATGCAAATAAGGGAAGAACACCAAGAACTGAAGTTATGTATATGCAGGGTGGCAGGATATATGTTTATCTGGTGTACGGGATATACTGGATGCTGAATTTTGTTACCAGTGTCAGGGACGACCCGCAGGCTGTTCTTATTCGAAGCATTGAAGGTTTTAATGGCCCCGGCAGATTAACCAGAGCACTTGGTATCGATAAATCATTCTATGGGGAGGATCTGATAACTTCCCGGCGAATATGGGTTGAAGATGAAGGTTTCAGGCCAGTTCTCGGTAAAAGCAAAAGGATCGGTATAGATTATGCCGGAAGTGTCTGGAGGAACAAACCCTGGAGGTATTTTATCATTTAGTGAATTTTTACGTTCTTTGCTTTTTCATCAAAAAGAAATAAGAAATAAGATGAATTCAGTATTAACTACTTACCGTCGCTGGAACAATATAACCGGCTGGTTTATGTTCATTTTTTCAGCAGCGGTTTATCTTTTGACTGTTGAGCCCACGATCAGCTTCTGGGATTGTGGAGAGTTTATCCTTTCGGCATTCAGACTTCAGGTGGGGCATCCTCCGGGAGCGCCATTGTTCCTTATGATTGGAAGGATAGCAACACTTTTTGCAGGCGGAGACGGAACTAAAGCGGCTTTAATGATAAACATGCTTTCAGGTATCTGCAGTGCTTTTGCCATTATGTTCCTTTTCTGGACAATCACACATCTTGTAAGACGCATCTACACAAATACCACACCCCTGGAAACCAGGCACATTCTTCCGATTATCGGGAGCGGACTGATAGGTTCAATGGCATACACATTCACGGATACATTCTGGTTTTCAGCAGTTGAGGGGGAACTTTATGCTTTGTCTTCCCTTATGCTCGGGCTCGTTTTCTGGGCGATGCTTAAGTGGGAAGAAGAGGCTGACAAACCTACTTCCGGACGCTGGATAGTACTTATTGCATATATCATGGGATTAGGGCTCGGAGTTCACCGGCTGAACCTGCTTGTACTTCCTGTCCTGGTATTTGTATTCTACTTCAAAAAATATGAGGTAACGGCCAGAGGAATGCTTAAAGCACTCGGGATCGCAATTTTATTGATTGGATTCCTTGTATTTATCCTGATCCCCGGTGTCCCGAAAATAGCCGGTTGGTTTGAACTGTTATTTGTCAATGTTTTCGGCTTGCCTTATAATACCGGGCTTCTCATTTTTGTTATCAGCGTCATTGCTGCTCTTGTTTTTGGGATCAGGTATTCGGTAAGAAAACAAAAACTTTTATTGAATTATATTATCACCTGCCTGACTGTTATTATGATAGGCCATTCCTCATATGCCATGATAATGATACGCTCATCGGCCAGGCCTCCAATGAACCAGAATAATCCTTCAGACATATTCTCTCTTGCTTATTATATAAACATGGAGCAATACGGAAGCTCACCGAAGCTTCATGGTATTTACTACAGTGCTCCGCCTACTGAGATGTACAGAGTGATTGCTGGTTACAATAAGGTTGACGGGAAATATAAACCATATTATCGGCCTGAGTATAAATACGACAAGCAGTTTGAAACGATCTTTCCACGTATGTATAGTCCTGACTCTGAGCATGAACCGGATTATGTTTATTGGGGGGGTGTAAAGGGACGAAAATTTACTGTGACTTCCGGATCGGGGAAGGAAACAGTTACTTGTCCTACCTTTGGAGAGAATCTGAGGTTCTTTTTCAGGTACCAGACCGGATTTATGTATCTCAGGTATTTTATGTGGAATTTTGTTGGCAGGCAGAATGATGTGCAGGGTAACGGGAATAAGATACATGGGAACTGGATCAGCGGAATAAAATTCCTCGACGATGCAAGGCTCGGACCTCAGGATGATCTGCCTTCAGATCTGAAAAACAACCGGGGTACCAATAAATATTATTTTTTGCCTCTTTTGATTGGTATAGCAGGTATTCTGTGGCAGTATAAAAAGGACAGGAACGGATTGATAGTAATTCTTTCTTTTTTCATAATGACAGGCTTTGCCATAATCGTTTATCTTAACCAGTATCCCGACCAGCCACGTGAGCGTGATTATGCATATGTAGGTTCATTTTATGCTTTTGCTGTCTGGATAGGGATTGGATTCATGTATCTGTATGAAAAGCTTGAAAAGCTCATGAATTCAAAATTGTCAGCTCTTATTACTTTTATCCTGCTGCTGGCTGCAGGACCCCTGTTGCTTGCTTCGGAGAACTGGGATGATCATGACAGATCAGGGCGTTATACAGCAAGGGATATCGGTGCAAATTACCTTGAATCTTGCGCTCCCAATAGCATATTATTTACTTATGGAGATAACGATTCTTTCCCGGTGTGGTGTGTTCAGGATGTTGAACAGCTGCGAACCGATGTAAGAGTAGCGAATCTCAGCTATATTCAGGCTGGCTGGTATATAGATATGATGAGACAGAAAGCATTTAAATCAGACCCTCTGCCATTTTCCCTTCCGTCGGAAAAATACATGGAAGGAGTCAGGACACAGCTCCCGATTGATTTAAATAACAATAAAGCAGCCGATCTGAAGGATCTGGTCCAGTTTGCAGGCCGGGATGACAGAAAATTCATGACAAATGTGGGCGGCGGAGAATATCTGAACTATATTCCAACTGGTAAATTTCTTATTGATGTTGATTCTTCAAAGGTGCTCTCAAACGGCACAGTTAAAGAATATTTCAGGAACAGGATCGTTTCTCCGATGGTATGGGAATATACAGATAATTACGCCTTCAAGGGAGATCTCGCTATTATGGATATTCTGTCTACCAACCAATGGAACAGACCTGTCTACATATCGACAACAGTGCCCTCGAGCCAGTATAAGGGTCTTGAAAAGTATTTTGTTCAGGAAGGGATGGCATACAGGATCGTGCCTATTAAAATTGAAGACTCAGATAATAATGAATATGGGATGATCGATCCTGCTGTAATGTATGAGAATGTGATGAACAAGTTCAAATGGGGCAATGCGGATGATCCGTCAGTGTACCTTGATGAAAATAACCGCAGGATGTTCAGTAATTACAGAAGGATATTCGGAAATCTTGGGAAGGAATTACTGGCCAGAGGAGATACACTAAAGGCTCTTGAAACAGTTCGGAAAGGAAGGGAGATAGTTCCTCCTGAAAAAATGCCGGATGATTTCTATTCGATAGGATTTGCAGAGATACTTCTTAAAGCAGGTAAAAAGGAGGAAGGGGAAAAGCTTATTGGTGAGATAGTTAGTTATGCCAAGGAATACCTTGATTATGCAGTCAGTCTGGATCCGGGCAAACGTTTTGGCATGGAATATCCAAATGGAATTAACATGCAGACAATGCTTGATATTTATAATTTATCGATGGCCCTTAAAATGGATTCACTTACAACCATTGTCGAACCCATGATAAATAATTATTACAGCCGGCTTTATTCCGCCAAATAATTCCATATGAGATTTTTCAGACCTTTATTACTTGCAAAACTGTTCTATCCGGATGCGGTTTTCAGAATAAGGACATCTGAAAAAATTCTTTACCTTACTTTTGATGATGGCCCGGATCCCGGATCAACTCCTTTGATACTGGAAATTCTTGAACAAAAGAATGCAAAGGCGGTCTTTTTCTGCAACGGCAAGGCTGCAGAAGCTTATCCTGCATTGGTTGGAACGATAAGAAAGCAGGGGCATATGGTTGGAAACCATTGCTATGATCACCTTAACGGATGGCGAACTTCAACTGATCGTTATTGTAATGAAGTTGATCGCGCCTCAGTTTTTACTTCTGACAGAATATTCAGGCCTCCTTACGGTCGAATGAAACAACAGCAATACAGGCTGTTGAGGCGGAAATACAAAATTTTCATGTGGGATCTTATGTCATATGATTATGACAGGAATTTTGGAGCGCAAAGAACCCTTAATGCCGTTAAAAGTAAAATGCGTCCCGGATCGGTGATCGTTTTTCATGATAAACCCTCTTCTTCTTCATTCCTGATGCTGAGAGATTTTCTTGAATTTTCGGCTGCCAGGGGTTACAGGTTTGATATACCTGCTTTCTGAAAAATATTTGCCGTTTACGGCCGGTTTTATTCGGATTGAAATATTACTTTTGAATTAATTTAAAGTATCTGTCAGATGAATATTCTAATTCTCGGATCGGGAGGGAGAGAGCATGCCCTGGCATGGAAACTGGCACAGAGCAAAAAAGTGAGCCGGATATTTATTGGTCCGGGAAATGCAGGAACTGCATCAATAGGGAATAATCTGCCGCTTGATCCGGAGAGTTTTGAGGGGATAAAAAAAGCTGTTCTTGATAATGATATAAGAATGCTTGTTGTAGGGCCGGAGGCTCCGCTTGTAGCTGGCATTCACGATTTTTTCGCATCTGACGAACAATTAAGAAATATACCGGTCATCGGGCCGGACCGTTCAGCAGCCAGGCTTGAAGGCAGCAAGGATTTTGCCAAAGGATTTCTGACACGCCATAATATACCAACAGCAAAATATAAAAGTTTTAACCGCTCAACAGTAGTTGAAATCCCCGCATTTCTTAAATCCCTTGAACCACCTTTTGTAATAAAAGCTGACGGATTAGCTGCTGGGAAAGGTGTTGTAATAGTTAATGACCAGGATGAAGCCTTGAGGGAAGTAAATGCAATGCTGGAGGGTAAATTCGGAGATGCAGGGAAACGGGTGGTTATTGAACAATTTCTGAAAGGTATTGAATTATCAGTGTTTATCGTCACCGATGGATTTTCATATAAGATACTTCCAGAGGCAAAAGATTATAAAAGAATAGGCACAGGCGATACTGGACTTAATACCGGAGGCATGGGAGCCGTCTCTCCGGTACCATTTGCTGACTCTGGGTTTATGTCAAAGGTACGGAAAAGGATTATCGAACCCACAGTTAAGGGATTATCACAGGAAGGCATTATCTATAAAGGCTTCATTTTCTTCGGGCTTATTAATGTAAAGGGAGATCCTTATGTAATTGAATATAATGCCAGGCTTGGAGATCCTGAATCAGAAGTTATAATTCCCAGGATCAAATCAGACCTGTTTGATCTTTTGGAAGGGGTTGCAGAAGGTAATCTGTCAGAGCGGACTCTCGAAATTTCCGGTGATTATGTAACGACAGTTATGCTTGTTTCAGGAGGATACCCGGGTAATTATGAAAAGGGAAAAGAGATACATGGTCTTACGACAGCAAACGAAGGCATAATATTTCATGCCGGAACAAAGATCTCAGGAGGTAAAGTGGTTACTTCGGGGGGCAGGGTTCTTGCGGTTACTGCATACGGCGCAACAATGGAAGATGCCCTGAGGGGCTCGTACAATAATGCTAAATCAATATCATTCGAAAATATCTATTATCGCACTGATATTGGATTTGATTTGTAATTCAGATGTTTCTAAGGATCTTCAAAGGAACAGATCCCGGAGTTATAGTGTTATTGATCTTAACTCTGGGGCTGATGTGGATTGGTGCTTTCCTTAATCCGCAATCAGGAGGGTCATTCATTTATGAAACCAGGCCCATGCCTCTGTACAGCCTTCTGAAATTCCTTTTGGGCGGGAAGCAACTGGCAGGAACTATTTTTATTTTTATCCTTGTACCCGTAATTCTTTTTTTGATTTCCACCTTCAATACGACGGTATTCTTTATAAATGAGAGAACTTTTTTGCCGGTAGTACTTTATCTCCTTTTAACAGCAGTATTTCCTGTAAACCAGAAACTCAATCCTGTACTTCCGGCTGCTCTGTTCCTTCTTATGGCACTGATGAGGATCATGGATGCATACAGAAAACAGGGTGTAGCTTACAATTTCTTTGATGCCGGTATCCTGATTAGCATAGGCAGTCTCTTTTATGCTAATCTGATCTGGTTTGGCATTCTTTTATTTGCCGGGATCGCAATGCTCAGAACAATCAATTTCAGCGAAGCAGCACTATCCTTACTGGGGCTGGCCACGCCATTCATTGTTGTCACAGGTCTTTATTATGTCGTTGATAAAGACCTGCTTGTTCTTCTTTCTGATTTTACAGAGAATCTTTTCAAGAGCAACCCAGGTTACGTATTTGACAGGCTTACAGTTGTTGCTTTAATTTATGCTGCCCTCATTTTACTTATCAGCCTTGGTTTCCTTTCCAATCAGCTGAATGTAAAAAAAATAAAAGCACGCAAAACTTACTTCCTGCTTTTCTGGGTGTTTGGAATTTCTCTTTTGCTTTATTTCTTTCTTCCTTCTGTTTCAATTGAAATAATGTGGCTGACAGGAATCCCTTCCTGTTATATCATGGCACATTATTTTGTATTCGTGAAAAAGAAATTAGTTCCGGAGATATTTTTTTCGGGGCTCTTTGTGATAGTATTGCTGATACAGATAATGAATATTTTCTGAGGAAGGATTATCTTACCATTGAGACTACACCAACACCCGATCCCTGGTTCCCTTCATTGAAATCATAATTAAGTGTATAAATGCCACTTTTATTGCAGATAAAATCAATAAAAGGATAGACCTTTTTGGTATTCTGATCATAGGATGAAAGAACGACTTTATTTGATTCGTCCTTTATAGTAAGGATGAGCTGCCCCTGGGAGTCATCGGAATTGCACATTGAAAATCTGTATTTTGTATTCTTCCACAGCGACATTTGTGCCTTATATCTCATTTCGCCGGTTGTTGATCCTTTTCCAAGCTGAACCCGGAAATCTTTAAGATATCTCGTGTTGGAGCCTGTGTTCATAACGCAGTTATTTATGAGAGGATCTGTTGATTGAGCCCTGGCCAGAAAGCCCGTTGCCAGTATCAATAAAATGATGAGGGGATATTTTTTCATACTAATTTTTTGTAATTAGTTTGTCACGTATTTCTTTGGTTATCTGAATAATATCAGCCAGCTGCTCTTCAGTCATTTCAACCTTGCTGGTCTCGGTCTGTGTGATTACAAGACCTCCGTCTTTCTCAACGCTCACAGGTTCCCCTAGTGTATAGGAGATCCTTACGTCACGGTATTTTTCCTTTACCTGTTGAAGGTAACCACATAGCCTGGCATATTCGGCATCCTTGCTGCAATAAGGGTTAGCAAGAAGAATAAGATCATTCAGAATTATTTTCTGTTCCCCGATCCTGTCTTTTAAAACAGGGTCAGGATAATTTTTCACTACCTGTGTTGCAAGATACTGCCCTTCGATCCACACACCTATGATCATCAATGATGATAACTGTCCGCGGGCATTATCACGCAGATATTTATCGATCTGAGTGTAGGAGTCAATTGAAAGAAAGAGGAGTGAATCAAGGTTTGATTTGTTGAGAGACAACCTTTTAATAGTTTCAAAATCAAAAAATTGACCTACCTTGATACCTTCAGCAAGCTTTCTTATTGAGGACAATATATCTATTGATGAGCCAGTTCTTTCATACATATTAAGATATCCGAGGTCAGCACCAAGAATTCCAAGAGTAAGGGCTTTGTCAAATGCAGTGATCTGTTTGTTTGGATCTATTGAAGATGCGAGATAATCAGGAGAAAAAGGGACTGACATCATCTGGAGCAGGTTTGCTATCTCGACGGGAGAGGAGATGTTTTTCGAGATTTCTTCAATTGCTTCGGTACTCAGTTTTTCAGATTCTCCCAATGGGACGGAATCTGCTTCAGGGAAGATGAATTCAGTAGTTTTGTTTGATGAATTCCTGCATGAGGTACAGAAACAAGTAACAATAATAAAAACCAAAAAGAACTTTCCTTTCATCAGACTATTAGTATGATTAGTACAAAAATATTAAAATTAAACTTTATTTTTTTAAATAATTCCCTGCGGAATTTAAACTTTTCAACAAAGCTTACCAGTTTTGACAATAAATCATAATAGAGTATCAGGTACCAAAGTATTGTAGTCAGTAAAACAAGAAGGATGTTGAAAGTATAAGTATCGGTTTTAATGCCAAAAATATATTTAGCCGGTGCAAAGAAATGGGTACGGAATCCGAGGAAGCCTCTTTTTTGCGGATCAAGATATACAGGATCAGTATTCTGTATCAGGCTATTCTCATGGAGGAGGATCTTGTTCCTTTCATAGTATTTTGTAACTATCTCTTCAAGTTTGTAGTTGTAATAATCATCGCGCATCCTGTCAAGGTTTTTATCATTAAGGATATAGAACCTGTCTTTTACATCACTGGCAGTGATTGAAATTTTGCTGAAATGATCATCAAGTTTGGTAAGATAGCTGTAAACGGAGTCAGCAACAACCGGATTGAACTCGTAAGATGTTAGGTAACTCATATATCCGAAAGGCGGAAGGTTATAAGTTCGGGATACCTTTATTAATTCATTCCTTATAAGCTGAAGGTTATTAAACTCATGTGATGTTTTATTTTTACCATATGCAGCAGATTGTTCCGATTTTTTCCTGTATTCCTCAAGAGCTGCATTTAGTGCTTTTTTCAATTCAGGGATCCTGTAGACCTTATTGAAATCAGCTTCGCTTATTTTCTTCTGCAAGGAGTAGTAAGTATCTCCTTCTCTTGTATATTTTACACGGCTGTAGCGGTTATCTTTGAACTGCGAGACCATAAGTGCCTCGTATGTCCATCTTGTCGGCATCAGTTCAGCAATAACCGGAACCTTTTCCACGCTGCCTATCTGCCGGTTGAGCTTGTCAAACGGGAACATTGCTCCGCTCAGCACCATCATGGGGATTATTGACAGGGGGATGACAATATATATTGTTATTGCCGAGTTCAGAGCTGCCGAAATATTCAGGCCAATCATATTGGCGGAGAATGCTGTTGTAAATAGTGCGAGCCAGTAATGGAAGAACATCCCCCTGATACCCAGGATCGGATTTGCGATAATCAGAAAAAGGGTACTTTGAATAGCTGAAATGAGGATCATTATAGTGATCTTCGCAGTCAGGTAGCTTGTTCTGCTCAGGTTCAGGAAATGTTCCCTTTTGAGGATCTTCCTGTCGCGGAATATTTCTTCGGCACTTATAGTAAGCCCGAGGAATAAAGCAACAATCAGGCTCATGAAAATATAGATTGGGATATTTTCATTTTCTGAAAAGATGTAAACATTTGATTCAGGATCAACAATATACCTGATAATATATGACAGGATAAAACCAAGAACAGGGGCTTCAAGCAGAGTTAATCCCACATATTGGTTATTAGCCAGTTTACTTCTTATATCACGTACAAAATAGATAAGATATTGTTTCCATAATCCGGGTCTCTGAAGGTTTTTGTGCGGAGGTTCCCTGATCTCCGAAACAGATGTCAGCGGATGTTTTTTTCTGAAGGTTTCGGCCCACTCCGACGGCCTGACCTTTCTTTTATCGGTATATTTACCAAATTCGTCGACAACCCGCGTTTCTATTATATTAAAGATCGTTTCAGTGTTTACATTCCCGCATGACGGGCATTCGCCCTGGCTGGCATTTATCTGGGCATCAAGCGTTTTGAAATAGATAACAGCGTCGACCGGATTACCAAAGTATGCCATAAAGCCATCCTGGTCAAGGATCGCAATCTTATCGAACATTTTAAAGATCTCGGATGAAGGCTGATGAATGACAGTTATTACCAGCTTTCCCTTTAAGGTAAGGTCCCTGAGGAGATCCATCAGGTTCTCGGAATCCCTGGAAGAAAGACCTGATGTGGGTTCATCAAGAAAAAGAACGGATGGTTCCCTGATAAGTTCCAGAGCAATATTGAGCCTTTTTCTCTGGCCGCCGCTGATGACCTTATTAAGTGGTGTCCCCACCTTAAAATCTCTTTTCTCAAGGAGACCAAGGTTTGCAAGCGTGTGGTCAACAAGAGCGGATATCTCCTGTTTATTCTTGTTGTTAAAGCACTGACATGCAGCATAATACAGGTTTTCGAATACTGTAAGATCTTCAATTAACAGGTCATCCTGGGGGACATATCCGAGTACTCCCTCCAGTTCTGCAGAGTTGCGTATTACATCAAGTCCGTTGATTCTTACTGAACCGCCAGACGGTTTGAATATTCCGCTTAAAAGATTCAGAAGAGTGGTTTTACCCGAACCACTTGCTCCCATAATCCCCATTAGCTTCCCTTCTTCAACTGAAAAACTGATGTCATTTATTGCGGGGTGTCCTTCGACAAAATTGTATGAAAGGTTTTCAACAACGAAGCTGAGTTTATGGATTATTATATCTGAAAGGAAGTTTGAACTGATGTCGCTGTAGTATATTGCATGCCCCTGAGCTGATTTGACTGAACCGCCTTTCGCGAAAGTATAAACCTGGCCTGAACTGATTGGCAATCCGTTCAGATATAGTTGGTCTTCTGAGATATATTTCAGGAAATAGAGATCCACACTGGCAACTCTGAGAAAAAAGATATAGATATTCTGATATCCGGTCAATACCTTGTTGCAGGTTTCACATCTTTCATTATCCGGGCTCAGGACCAATATAGAAGGATTATTCACCTGTGATGGATGAAAGGCTTTAACAAATTGTTCTGTTGCAACTAATTCATCGGGAGTTATTCTGAAGACCTCAGCTACAGTATTGATTATGTTCATTCTCTGCAGGGTGAACCTTCGATCGGCGTTAACAAGCTCATATAATCTCACCAGTACGACAACTTTTTGTTCCTGGTTGAGAGTACGGTTGATTTTTTTACAGATGCTCAGGATTTTAACAGAGTCTTTTACCGAAGGAGGTGATGTTTTCTTGTCATTATCTTTCTCCCTGACCGGCCCTGCAAGCTCATCAAAAAGTGCAAGGAATTCATTTACACTTTCCTTTGACAACTGCTTATTAAGAAATCCTGAGACATAATTGCGCTCATCAGCGATCATTCCCCCATCCTGTTTAACGATGAGGGCAAACAGTTCCATAAGAGCTTTCAGGATTTCTTCACTCATAAATAAGCTTCTGCATGCCTAAGAACGAAATTACAAAACTATTTTTTCTTTTTAGAAGGGATTATAAATTTTCTCTGAATCCATCCGGGAATTATTAATGCACCTATTATCAGATATGGATAATAGCTGAGTATTCTCCAGATGATCGCAATAGCAAGGGCGATACTCATTGCAAACTCCGGGGCGGCCGGAATCGCATCAGTAATGTAACGGCCGAGGATCACTTCTGCAAAGCCGCTTCCTCCCGGTGTGGGGCTGATGATCATCATTATCCATGTTACAAGCTGCCTGGCAAAGATCAGGAAATGGTCTTTGACCGCAAAAAATGCAACGAGTATAGCGTTGACAACCCAGTATCTTGATGTCCAGGAGAAAAATGTAGCGGTTATTGCCTTTATCCAAAAAATAAAGGGTTTGCTTTTCAGTTCATGCGAACTCTGTACTATATCATCACCTGCCTTTTCAGCAGATACTATCCATCTTTTAAGAACCGGCAGGCGAAAAAGAGCAATAATAACCTTCCTTATCTTGTCAGGATCGATGAAAAGTCCGTAACCTACCAACATGACCCAGGCTAAAATTATAGTGTATCCTATGATTGAAATGACAAGAAGGTTGTTCAGAAAGTTTGCACCGGTACCCTGGAGTGATGTCATGAAAAGCATTTCTTTTCCTACTATCAGTAAAAGGATTGGTCCCATGATAACAAAGTAAAGTTCGTCGAGGAAAGAAGTCGCCAGTACAATAGAAGTACTTCTGCCTACAGATATTCCTTCCTTATGAATGAATACAACTGCTACTGCAGTCCCCCCGACCGTTGAAGGGCTTATGGCTGACGTAAATTCCCATAGCATAATAACTCTGAATGCCTGTCTCCAGTTAAGATCTTGTTCAGATAGGATTCTTATCCTGATCATGTAGCCCAGATCCCGGCCGATCATACAGCACCAGGCGACTGCCAGCCAGAAAACTGATTTCCAGCTGAACTGCAGGTTTCTTATGACATCGGTGTCAATTTCTTTGATTATGAAGAATAGAACAACTGCAATACCGATCAATGCAGGAATTATTACTCTTTTCGGCTTTAACCGGCTTACCAGCTTATAATGAGAATCCTCAGTCATTTATTTCAGGAAGCAGGTAAAGGGTTTCATCACCTTCAAAAAGGAAAATATCCTGTCTCAGCCGAAATCCATTATCAGATATTGAAAACGAACCGAGAGTCTGCCATTTGGCATAGTCACTTTCAGTTATGGCAGGGAGAGTATCCTGGGCTGCTAAGACTGTACTAAAAACTACCAGAAGGATACTTGTGAGGATTAGTTTAAATAAGTTGTTCATAGATAGCAGATTAATAAGGGAGATCAAAATTAGCCTAAATATAGTCTATTTTTCCGACAGAAATGTTTTTCTTGCTATGTAAACAAAAAGGGCGTTGATTTCAACGCCCCTTCTTTAGTTATGGTTATATGGTTTATTGTTTATCATAAACCATTGTTGTTTTCATTTCGCCGCCATCAAAACCAGGTCTTACAGATTCAATGGTCATGGATTTCCCGTCAGCACTTAATTTCCAGGTTTCAGTAGTTTTCATTTCATTCCCGTCGAAGCTCATTGTTGTTACAATAGTAAGGGATTTCTTATCAGCTGACCAGGTTGCGGTTGATTTGCTTGTCATATCTCCCATCGGGCTTGTTCTGGTATTTTCAGTTGGTTTCCCGTCAAGAGTGTATTTGGTTACCATTTTTGTAGGTTCACCGCCATCAAATCCTCTCATGGTTGTTTCAACCGACAGGTTGTTTCCGGACTGTATTATTACTCTGGGGCCACCACCCATACGGCCACCGCCGCCACCGGGACCGCCACCACCGGGACCGCCGCCACCGGGACCACCACCACCTGGGCCACCGCCAAACTGGCTCTTTTCAGCGTTTAGATTCCAGGTTCCTGAAAAGTTAACCTGGGCTGTCAATGACACGCACGCAAAAAACAATGCGACTGTCATAATGATTTTGAATGTTTTCATACTCTTTTATATTAGTGATTAGAAATTTAAGACCTGCTTTCAAGGCCATTATAGATATTAGACAATATTTCTTATTGTTTTATTCCTGTATTGCCCCATATCAGGAAATTTTTTTTCTGGTTATTGAAAAAGGCGACAGATAGATTATCTGCCGCCCCTTAAGTACTTATTCTTACTCTTGTCTATTTTTTGTCATACACAAGGCTTAACTTGACTTCTCCGTCGGGCATCGGCATTACCTGATCTATTGTTATCGACTTACCATCGGCAGAGAGTTTCCATGTTTCGGTCGTTTTAAATTCATTACCATCGAAATTCATCGTAGTTGTGACTGTCATCGCACTCTTATCAGCTGACCATGAGATAACAGATTTTCTTACCATATCCATAAAGCCGGGATTTTCTGATGGTTTTCCGTCGAGGTTGTATTTAGCTGACTGTTTCATTTCTCCGCCGTCAAAACCAGGTTGTGTAGATTCAACGGAAAGTGTGTTACCCTGCTGTGCAATAACCATTGTAACTGCCGCCATACGGAATTCGCTGTTCCCGAAGTTGCTTTTTGATTCATTAAGGCCCCAGGTGCCTGAGAAGTTCGGCTGTGCCAGCAAGCCTGCTGAGGTTAAAAAGAAAATAAATAAGCCTGAAAGGCCTCGGATTGAAAAAAGATTAGTGATTTTCATAATTATTCAGGATAAAATGTTGTAATATATCAGAACAAATATAATATAAATTATGAGTTCAAAAACAGAGGATTATAAAATTATTTAATCACAGAGGCCCGTAGCATATAATTTATCATTATACATTAATTCTGTTATCATCCCATTATCCTGCCGCATGTTTATATTTACCCTGTATGTTTCCCCGGATTGAAATATCAGAATAACAGATCTGTCTTCAACCCGATATGTTCCGCGCTGGAGGTTTGGATTATTTCCATAAGCTATTCCGGCATCACTGCTGAAACTGCTTTCTCTTCCGAAAGTGAAATTTCCCTGGCCGTCAAAGTTAATCCTGTCCGAGCTTGAATAGCTGCTGACACCTCCGGATGATCCTGACCATGAACAAAGTGTTCCCCGGAGCTGCCATGAAGCTCCTCCTCCAGCCTGTTGGTTGCTCATTCCAGGTTGTGGCTGGGATGACCCCGAAGTTCTCGAGAATGAAATTTTTATTCCGCCCGGGAAAGTGATGACCAGATTATCCTGATTGAGTGTATAGGGATAATCTTCCCATCCGTAATCGCCCATTGCCTGTATGATCCCTTCTTTAAGCTGATATTGAGTCGTTGCTCCGTTCAGGGTAAGCTGGCTGGCTGAAAGGAATTCAAGGACGATCTGCCCTTCAGTGCTTTGGAACAACCATCGGCCAATAAGTGATGATTCAGCCGGCCTGGCCTGAGCGGATTTCTGCATAATTCTTGATAAAGGATCAGTTGAAGCTTCTGTTCCTGTTTCCCTTGTAAATGTGATCTTCGATCCGTCGGGAAAGCCAAGTGAGAGTTGATTACCGCTCAGAACATAAGGATAGGAAGTATATCTGTTTTCATCCAATACAAGCAGATTATTATTTTCAATCTTGTATGGGTATGAAATACCATCAATAATAATGTTGTTTGCGGTTATCTGAATAGTCATTTCTCCTCCTGCAAAAACATACTTCCAGTTCCCGGTCAGTTTAGTCTGTGAGTAAATGACCGATTGACTGAATAAGAACAGTAGGATTATTAGCAGATTTATTTTCTTTGATATCGGGGCCATAACTTTAAAATTTCATTCCAGAGTGAAGTATGCAGTCTGATTTGCTTTGCCATTTCCGATTTTATCATATATCGTCAGGCTGAATTTATAATTTCCCGGCTGAAGGTCATTGGTATGAGTACAAGAGCCGTATGGCGATTTTGCATAGTTTTTCTCAAGAGCCATATGCCCTGCATCGCCAAGCATTGAAGTTTCCGATAACAAGACTGCTCCATCGGGACCTGTAACTTCCATATCAAGATCGAACCAGTTCAAACCGGCCTCATCTTTTTTGAAGGGGCCGACATTCAGCAGGATCAGATGAACATCCTCTCCTCTCTTAAAGACAACAGGATCGTCTACAATAACCATCTGTCCGCTTTGGTCTGAACGGGCAAAAGTATGATCTTCAATGCTGATCAGCTTTGATGTTGAAGTGCTTGTACACGACATAAAAACTGCCAGTATAAGCATCAAGACAAATGATTTGAAAATTAATTTTTTCATACTGATGAATTTTTGCTGATAAGTTAGGTTAATTCTGAGTGAAAGTCAAGAGTTTAGGGAATTTTATGACCTGGTTTTAAAATGAAAAACCTGACCTTATTTTATTGATAGAGGTACTTAGCAGTTTCTTTTCTGAATGCATCAAGGTTAATCACTTTTGCATAATTGCCGTCAGTCAGAGAACTAGGGGTGTTGGTATAGACATCTTCAGCCTTGACGAACCTTAGGAGAGAATAATAGCATAAATTAAAGGTAAGTTTTTAATATTTAAATGGGGAATTCGTATATATTTCTTATTTTGTTCAGCCTTATTTTAAGCAAATTAATCTGATTCAGTTGTTAACTCACTAATTCATAGCTGAACTATGAAAATTGTTGTTCTTGACGGATATACATTAAATCCCGGAGACCTGAGCTGGGATGGTTTGAGAATGCTGGGTGATCTTACAGTTTATGACAGGACCCCCAGGGAGCAGATAATAGAAAGATCAGGGGAAGCTGATATCATTCTTACAAATAAAACAGTCCTTGATGCGGCAGTCTTAAAATCACTTTCACATCTTAAGTACATTGGAGTTCTTGCAACAGGGTATAATGCGGTCGACACGGAAACGGCCAGGCAGATGGGAATAATTGTCACAAATATTCCAACTTACGGTACATATTCAGTTGCTCAGCTTACCTTTGCTCTGATCCTGGAGTTATGTCACCATGTCCAGAGACAAAGCGACCTTGTGGTTAATGGTAAATGGTCAAGATCAATGGATTTCACTTTCAGCGATTATCCTTTGATAGAACTTGCTTCAAAGACGCTTGGGATTATAGGTTTTGGCAATATTGGCAAAAAAGTAAGTGAGATAGCATCAGCATTCGGGATGAAAATCCTCGCCTATGATAAAGCTTTTCAGGTTCAGCCGGATCCGGATAATGTTAATGTAGTCTCACTTCCTGTTCTGTTATCTGATTCTGATATTGTTACTCTTCATTGTCCTCTTACTGAAGAAACTGCGGGGCTCATTAATATTGATAGCCTAAAGATGATGAAGCAGACAGCTTTTCTGATCAATACTTCACGAGGTCAGATCATTATTGAGAAGGATCTGGCTGAAGCCCTTGATGAAGGTATTATAGCAGGAGCAGGACTTGATGTCCTTTCGGTTGAACCTCCTCCCTTTGATAATCCTTTACTGAAAGCAAAAAACTGCCTGATAACCCCTCATATAGCATGGGCGACTCATGAATCAAGATCCCGGTTGATGAATATAGCAGTTGATAATATCAAAGCCTTTCTTGCCGGATCGCCTGTAAATATTGTAAACTGATAAATTTTACTTTAGCATTTGCAGTGTTTCCCGGGGAAGGAGCGCTGTTAGCCTCCTGTGCAACGAAAAAACTCTTCCGGAAAAATAAAATTGACTTTGGTTTCCATGTAGTTTAACTTTGATAAATAAAAACTACCTGGTATGAAAAGGAGATTTTCCCTGGCAGCTATATTAGCTCTAATGTTCTTTTCACTGGACCCGGGAAATGCAATCGGTCAGAAAATTAATCTCGACACCCTGAATGTTGAGCAATTGAAGATCTATAAGACGAATTCATACAGAATGCAATCAGCCGGGATTATTCTTACGACTACCGGGGCTGCAATTACGGTTTATAGTCTTATTTTTTTATTAAGGTCAGAATCACTTGACCAATCCATAGGATGGAGTGGCACCTTTGGAAAAATTTTTATGGGTGGATGTGCTTTGACTGGTGCAGGAGTTCCATTATGGATGGTTGGCAGCAAAAGGCAGGTTAAAGCTGAAATTGCACTAAGGAAAATGAATGTTGTTTCAGTAAATTCGGGAGCAATCGGGGTTGGGCTTACTGTAAGGTTCTGATTGATAAAGACTAATACTCTCAACCAACATTTATTATTTTATAAGTATTTAAAGCCCTGTTTCAATTATTAAATTAATGAAAAGAGAGGAACTGAATAGCTGGTTTATTCAAGGTACTTCTGCGGGAGAGAAAATAATTGTTGTATTGTTTTGTATTGTTTTTCTGGTATCAAACCAGCATGCTTTTTCACAGGACAGACGAATCATACCATTCCGTTCCCGGGATATAAATTTCGATGGAATTCCTGATGAGGATATATGGAGCAGTCTTGAAAGTTTTCCGCTTGTCATGCATTATCCCAACAATGGAAGAACACCCGAACAAAAAACTGATGTCAGGCTGTTTTTTGATAATACATATCTCTATATTGGAGCCTCAATGTATTACAATGATCCGGAAATGATAACCAGAATCGGGAAGACCCGGGATTACGCAAGCTGGGATTCTGACTGGATAGGTATTTCAATTGACACCTATAATGACAAGCAAAATATGCTACTGTTTTTTGTCAATACAAACGGGATCAGGACTGACGCGACGACACAGAATGATCTCTTGAACGGGATGAATGATATTAATTTCAATTACAATACTTTCTGGGACGCCATCTCAAAGATCGACGACAGTCTATGGCAGGTTGAAATCAGGATTCCCCTGTCGAGCCTGAGATTTCAGGGAAATACCGATAAGGTAACTATGGGGATAATAATTCTCAGAGGTATAGCCAACTCGGATAATCCGGATTATGGTCAGGCCACCTGGCCCCTGGTGCCACAGTCAAAGGGTACATATCCGTACTGGAAAGCTTCAATGGGAGAGGAGGTTGATTTTCCTGGCCTGAAATCGAAAAAGCCTGCTTATCTTACTCCTTATCTGTTGGGTGGAATTAACAGATTTTATGATACTGATATACTGGAAGCAAAAACAGATTATAAATATGAAGCAGGTACCGATTTTAAATACGGCCTTACAAACAATCTTACATTGGATCTTACTGCAAATACTGATTTTGCACAGGTGGAAGCTGACAGGGAACAATTCAACCTGACAAGATTCAGTCTTTTCTTCCCGGAAAAACGTCTTTTTTTCCAGGAAAAATCAGATGTTTTTGATTTCTCGTTTACCCAGTATGATAACCTGTTCTACAGCAGGAATATCGGATTATATAAAGGTAATCCGGTCAGGATATATGGTGGATTGAGATTGACAGGAAGAGCAGGAGAATGGGATCTTGGTTTTCTTGATATGCAGACAGCAAAATTTGAGGATCTTTCTGGTCAGAACTTTGGGATTCTCCGGACAAAGAGAAAGATCCTGAACCAGAAATCCTATCTGGGAGGTATTATTACATCCCGGATCGGAAACGGGCGGACCTATAATATTGCATATGGTATTGACAGCAGATTGAATCTGTTTGGCGATGATTATCTTACTCTTAAATGGGCCCAGACTTTTAAAAACAATTCTGGGAACAGTTTATTTTCCTTGCAACCAACTCATGCTTATGCGAAGTGGGAGAAGAAAAGAACAGAGGGTTTTAACTATGAATTTCTGCTGGACTGGTCGGGAGAAAACTATATTCCGGGTATAGGACTGAAAGCCAGGGATAATTTTTTTCTTAAAGGTGCTACATTCAGATACGCGTGGTTACCCGGCAAGGAATCATTGCTCAATTCCCACTATATTTTTACTAAAAATTATATCTATAACAGTTCTGTTGATGGTTCCCTTGAGTCAGTGATGTCTTCAGCAGGATGGAGCTTCGTCACAAAAAAAACCCTGGAAGGGCAATTGTATCTGAACTGGGAACTGGAAGATATTAAAGAGACTTATTATATTGTGTCTCCCGATATTTTTGTTCCGCAGGGAAGGTATAATTTCTTCTCATTGTACGGATATCTGTATGCAACTTCACCAGACAGGTCATTAGGTATAAGTCTCTCATCCGAAGCAGGTTCATATTATGACGGGAACAAATTCTCCGTATCATTACAGCCGGGTCTTAATATTGGATCAGGTATCATGATAGACGGAAATTACAGGATCGACAGAGTTACCTTTAATGACAGGTCACAGAAATATACAAACAGCATTTTTGGCCTTAAAGGCACTTTTATGTATACAACAAAACTGACACTGACCACATATGTCCAGTATAATACATTTTCCCACAGGATAATTACCAATGTCCGGTTCAGATATAATATACGCGAAGGCAGTGATTTTTACATCGTCTACAATGAAGGAATTGACTCATCAGTAAAGGCAAATTTTTTGACCGATCAGGAGAATGAGAACAGAACTTTTCTTATTAAATACACATATACTTTTGCTTTTTAATAAATAATGAGTCCCGGAGTTAGCGTTCGGCAAAGCACATATTGCCCGGGCAGGACACAGGTCCTGACTTTCAGTGCAAAAATATATGATAAATAGGGCGAAATTTTAGAGTTACTTAAGAGGCAGAAGGAATGTGGTTTAAATGAAAAAGCCCTCCTTCGCCAAGGCTTCGGAGGGCGGAGGTGGAGATTAGGGGAATCGAACCCCTGACCTTTTGACTGCCAGTCAAACGCTCTAGCCAACTGAGCTAAACCCCCATATAAAGAACAAATATAATTTCAAACGCGCTGGCCTCCCGATCCCGATAGCTATCGGGACCATCGGGATGAGCTAAACCCCCATAAAATCATCGCAAAAGTAGAAAAAAAATGGAATATAAGAAATACTCATAACCATGGATGACTAAGTTTTGTCCGTATTATGCTATTTTGTAATTTTGCCCGTTAATCTTAAAAGATTAACAGAAAAAACAGAAACTTAACATTTTCATAACTTCTTCTGTTTTATATTAAGTATATATTGCCGACCAGGGTCAACCTGCAACATGAAAGAGAACTTGTTCAATATTAAGGATTTTGATGATCTGATCTTTGAATTCAGGAACAGGGATTATGGTGCTTACCAGCTGAGGAAAAAATACAATTCAGCCTTACTGACCGGCCTGATAATTTCGCTTTTTATAGGAAGCTCCCTTGTAATTATCCCTTTCATTGGAAGAAAACCGGCTGATATGATTGTATATGGAGGCAGTTCAAGATATGTATCTGTCAATATGGATGTTCTGGAACCTCCGAAAGAGGAGTTTTATATCCCTTCGGCTCCTCCGCCGAGAAACCACAGCTCACTGGAATTAGAGGAATCGGTACGGTATGCACCTCCTGAAGTGGTAGACACAATTTTGCCTTTTGAGACAACTATGGCAACAATTGATCAGGCACTTACTGAGCCTTTGGATGATGCTCCGGTATCAATGGGATCAGGATTCGGTGACGATATCTTCGACGGCGAGGGAGGTTCTGATTTCGGAGAACCTCTTTTCATAGTGGAGACTATGCCTTCATTCAGGGGCGGTGATCTGAATAAATTCAGGCTCTGGGTGCAGAATAAGATCAATTACCCCCAGGAAGCTATAGACAAAAAGATCGAAGGCAGGGTTTTCCTGACTTTCATTATTGAAACAGATGGCAGTGTAAGCAACGTTACAGTAGTAAAAGGATTGGATCCTCTGATAGATAGTGTGGCAGTAAAAGCCATAAAGGAATCGCCAAGATGGAGCCCGGGCCGGCAACGCGGCCAGCCGGTAAGAGTCAGATATTCATTCCCGCTGAATTTTGCTATCTGATGGTTAATATTCAGTTGCCGGGTGTTCATAACAGTTTATTTCTGATCTGGTCTTTTTCATATATTACGCCACAAACAAACGGACGACTTATGAAAAGAAATCTACTTCTAATTCTCGCCTTAACAATAATATTATCAGGATGCGGCTCCTCAAAGAAGCAGCTTGAAAAAGGCAATTACGACAGTGCCATAGCGTCAGCTGTAAAGCAGCTGCGAAAAGATTCTGATGACGAAAAACAAATAGAGATACTCCATCGGTCCTATACTATTGCCAATGAGCAGGACAATGAAAGGATAAGATTCCTGAAGGTTGAAGGAAGGCCTCAGAATTGGGATGAAGTTTACCAGATCTATAAAAGAATGAGTGACAGGCAGTCACTTGTAAGGACTGTTTTACCTCTCAGCCTGGGGAATAAAACAGTTGAATTCCCTTATGTGGATTATATGAACGAAATGATTGCTGCAAAACGTAAATCGGCTGATTATTATTTCGCCCACGGCAATGAACTGATGAAGAATAAGACAAAGGATTCATACAGGCAGGCATATACCGAATTTGTAAGGGCAAAGGATTATGTCGGTGATTACGAAAATATCGATAACAGGATCAGGGAAGCCCACGATCTGGGAATGAGCCGGGTCTATGTAACAATTAATAATACAACACTTATCAATTTCCCGCAGGAATTCCAGGAGGATATCCTGTCAGTTGATCTTCAGGCCCTCAATACCGAGTGGGTGGAGTATTATACTCTCGATCTTGATAAAAATGTCCAGTACGATTACCTGATAAATGTAAATATAAGGAATATTGCTGTCAGCCCGGACCAGACTGCTCAGCTTGACTCTGTCATCAAGAGGGATATCGAGGATGGGTTCACCTATCAGCTCGACAGCAAGGGCAATGTTATGAAGGATACTGCCGGGAACGATATAAAGATCAAAAAGTATAAAACGCTTCAATGCGCCCTTATTTCAACCCTTCAGACAAAATCGTGTGCAATTGAGGGAGATATTGAAACAATACAGGAGAATCCCACCAAGCTGCTTAAAAAGGATCCTATCGGAGCACGTTCAACTTTTGAAAATGTATCTGCAAGGGCTGTGGGTGATATCGGTGCGCTTAATGCAAGACAGCTTCAGAAAACAAAAACTCAGATTGTGCCATTCCCTTCAGATATTGAAATGGTTATTCGATGCTCAGAATCCCTTAAGCAGGCTATCCGGGGATCAATACAGAGCAACAGGAGGTTGATATTCTAAATGATTGAAACGGAGAAGCAGGCAGAGAGAGCAATCCTGATCGGGCTTAGTTACCCGGGCCAGAACGAACAGGAGACACAGGAATATATAGACGAACTCTCATTTCTTGCAGAGACTGCAGGTGCAATCCCTGTGAAAAGATTTATTCAGAAAGCCGAAATACCAAATCCAAGAACTTTTGTAGGAACAGGAAAGATCTCCGAGATAGCAGAATTCATTTCTGATAACAAAATAGATATCGCAATTTTCGATGATGAGCTTTCAGCAAGTCAGATCCGTAATATTGAAAAGATACTGAATTGCAGGATCCTCGACCGGACAAACCTCATCCTGGATATTTTTGCCAGCAGGGCAAGGACATCCTATGCCCGGACCCAGGTGGAACTGGCGCAGTATCAGTACCTGCTGCCCAGACTGGCCGGTATGTGGACCCACCTTGAAAGGCAGAGAGGAGGGATAGGCCTGAGGGGCCCTGGAGAAAAAGAGATAGAGACTGACAGGCGGATAATACGGGACAGAATCACTCTTCTGAAGGAGCAACTGAAAAAGATCGATATCCAGATGTCTGTCCAGAGAAAGAACAGGGGAAAAATGGTAAGGGTTTCCCTTGTTGGATATACAAATGTAGGGAAGTCGACTTTAATGAACCTGCTTGGTAAATCAGATGTTTTTGCTGAAAATAAACTCTTTGCAACACTCGACACTACCGTACGTAAAGTAGTTATCGGGAACCTGCCTTTTCTCTTGTCTGATACAGTCGGTTTTATCAGAAAGCTGCCACATGATCTTGTCGAATCCTTCAAATCAACACTTGATGAGATAAGAGAATCTGATCTTCTGATGCATATTGTGGATATATCTCACCCCGGATTTGAGGACCAGGTGAGAATAGTGAATGAAACACTGAGGGATCTTAAATCTTCAGGTAAGCCTCAGATCCTTGTTTTCAATAAGATCGATGCATTTTCATTTAAAGCAAGGGAGGAAGATGATCTTACTCCTCTCAGGAAAGAGAATTATTCACTTGCCGATCTTAAAAAAACGTGGATGGCCAATGACATGAACCATCCAGTCGTTTTTATCTCAGCTGTGACAAGGGAGAACGTCGATGAACTGCGCAGGATCCTTTACGAAGAGGTTAAAAAGATCCATATTACAAGGTATCCCTATAATGATTTCCTGTTCGGCGATCCTGCAACAGATGATATTTTATAAGCCGAAAATCTTCGCGAACCCTTCTAATAAAGCTTATTGGCTACCATATATTCTGCTATCTGGATAGCATTTGTAGCTGCTCCTTTGCGTATATTATCCGAAACGATCCACAGATTAAGACATTTTTCCCTTGAATGATCCCTGCGTATCCTTCCCACGAACACCTCATCCCTGTTATGAGACAATATCGGCATAGGGTATTTATTCTCGGCAGGATTATCATAAATTACAACACCCGGGAATTTGCTCATCAGAGATATGGCTTCCTGAAGGTCATATTCCTTTTCGAACTCCACGTTCACTGCTTCTGAATGTCCTCCCACTACCGGTATCCTGACAACGGTTGCTGTTACCATTATTGACTGGTCTTCGAGGATTTTTCTCGTTTCATCAATCAGCTTCTGCTCTTCTGTAGTGTAAGTATCCGGCTGGAAGCTGCCTCCATGAGGGAAGCAATTCATATCGATGGGATGTGCATAGGCCATCTCGCCTTTAATGCCTTTCCTTTCATTTTCCATCTGAGTGACAGCCTTAACACCTGTTCCGGTCACTGACTGGTAAGTAGCAGCTACTATCCTCTTTATCTTGTATTTCCGGTGAAGAGGTGCCAGCGCCATCACCATCTGAATAGTGGAACAATTGGGATTAGCTATAAGTTTGACGCCTTTTTTTATTACATGACTGTTGATTTCAGGAACTACGAGCGGAACATCCTTATCCATTCTCCAGGCTGAGGAATTATCAATTACAATAATTCCATTTTTTGCAAAGACTGGTGCCCACTCTTTTGAAGTGGATGCCCCGGCTGAAAAGATAGCAAATACTGGCTTAGCCTTGACAGCATCCATAACTGAAACAACCTTAACAGGTTTACCTTTGAACATCAGTTCTTTTCCTACTGATTTCTCCGATGCAGCAGGAATTATTTCGGTAACGGGAAAATTTCTTTCTTCAAGGAGTTTCATCATCGTACGGCCAACCATCCCGGTTGCTCCAACAACAGCTGTCTTCATAGTTTAAAAATTTGGAAAATTTAAAGTTATTTACTAATTTTACTTAATATAAAGAGGCCAAAATTAACTTTTTTTTTAATCTGTCCCGCTGCATGAAAAAAGTTATTTTACTGGTTATGCTTTTGCCTTTACAGGCATTCAGTCAGATAGTTATTGAATTACCCGTGCAAAATAACCTTCAGAGCCAATCTGAAGGACTGATCTCTTTTATCAGTAAGGAGTGCGGGAATATCATTATTTCCGAAATAATGGCTGATCCTTCTCCACCTGTCGGTCTCCCTGAAGATGAATACATTGAGATCTATAACCGTTCTGGAACTGTTATCGATCTGGGCAAATGGCAGTTATGCATTGGCAATCAATGTATTACATTCTCTCAGGTTGAAATAAAAGGAGATGAATATCTGATTCTGTGTTCGCACACAGATACTTCAAAGTTCAGGAATTATGGCCGGGTCATTGGTTTTAAATCGTTTCCTTCACTTCCGGCAGAAAAGGGAACGGTATTTATTAAGGATAGTCAGGATAAGTTCGTTCATGGGATTGAATATACTTCGGACTGGTATAATAACAAGCTGAAGGAAGCCGGAGGATGGTCCCTAGAGATGAAAGATACTGATTTTCCTTTCCATACAGAAGGTAACTGGCAGGCTTCTGATTCCGGAGCCGGAGGTACTCCGGGCAAAAAAAACTCAGTATCAGGAACAAATCCGGATAATACTTTTTATGGAATTGAGAACGTATTTCCGTCCGACAGCCTGACATTTGAAATTACTTTTTCTGAAAGTGTGCCATATTTACCTGAATTACAGGAGCCTCTTTCAATTGAGGGACATCAGGTTTCTCTGATTTCAGGTTCCGACAGGCTGTTGCGCCGGTTTATTTTCAGAATGACCGAACCTCTCCGGAAAGGAGAAGTCTGCACAGTGACTATTTCAGATGGATTGACCGATTTTGCCGGCAACCTGGCAGCAAGAGGATCATTCAGATTCGGGCTGCCCGTAACTGCAGATAAAAGGGATATCGTATTTAATGAACTGTTATTTAATCCCTTACCGGAAAGTTACGACTATTTTGAACTGGTCAACTGCTCAAATAAAATAATCGATGCATCACAGCTGTTTACTGTTTCAATAAATCCTGAAACCGGAGATACTTCAGCTTTAAAATGCATTTCGCAGGAAGGCCGGTGTATAATACCGGGATCGCTCTATGCCGTAACAACAAACCCGGAAAATATTGCATCAATTTACAACAGTTCTGACAGGGAAAATATCCATAAAGCATCATCCCTTTCATCGATGCCTGACGATAAAGGACATTTGCTTCTGCTTAGCAGAAAGATGGATGTGATAGATGAAGTTGTCTATTCGGAAAAGCAGCATTATCCGCTTATTTCAGATAATGAAGGGATCTCACTTGAAAAGATCAGGCCGGATCTGCCTTCAATGACAGGCAGTAACTGGCACTCCGCTTCAGAGAGTTCGGGCTGGGGAACTCCGGGGGCAGTCAATTCAGTTTATAATGCAGTCAACAGTTCCGGTGATCAGTTAATTCTGTCCTCCCGCAGAATATCTCCGGATAATGACGGGAACGAGGATGTCCTTATTATTGATTTTAATCTTGAAGGTAACGGGAATATAATATCTGTTACAATTTTTGACGAGACGGGTAACTTTATTAAAAACCTGGCTGAAAATTTCCTTTCAGGCGATCATGCAACTCTTGCCTGGAATGGCTTGAATGAGTCAGGGTCCCTAGTACAAACAGGGATCTATATAATCCTTGTCAATCTTTATAATGATAAAGGTAAGATCAGGTCTTTTAAGAAAGTCTGTACAGTGATAAGGTAATAGTATATTATTCTGTCCTGGTAAAAAAACCAATTAAAGCCAGATTAAACAATACTCACAGTGATGAGATCAGTTCAGTCATGATTGTGGTCATCTTTTCTTCGGTCTTGACAGCCTCTTCAAGTACTGACTTATGAGTTGTATAGGCTATTTTACCTTCAACACCAAGATCTGTAATGATACTTACGGCAAAGCAGGGAAGATTCAAATGTCTTGCAACAATTACTTCAGGAGTGGTTGACATCCCGACTGCATCAGCACCGATTATCCTGAAATATTTGTATTCAGCCGGAGTTTCAAATGTGGGTCCTGTTGTGCCCAGGTAGGTGCCTTTATGTACCTTGATATTGTTTTCTTCAGCAACCAAAAGAGCCCTTTTAATGAGATATTTATCGTAAGCCTCACCCATATCAGGGAATCGCTCTCCTATGCGGTCATCATTAGGACCGATAAGGGGATTGGGAAGCAGATTTATGTGATCGGTAATGATCATGATATCACCTATCTGAAAGTCAGGGTTCAACCCGCCGGCAGCATTTGAGAGAAAGAGGCATTTTATTCCCAGGTATTTCAGTACCCTTACCGGTAACGCAATACGATCGGTCCCATAACCTTCGTAGAAGTGAAACCTTCCTTTCATTGCAACGATTCTCTTTTTGCCGAATTCCCCGTAAATGAGTTTACCTTCATGGCCTTCAACAGTGGAAACAGGGAAATTGGGGATGTCTTTATAATCCAGTTCTGTCAGTACCCTGATTTTTGATGTAAGACCGCCAAGACCTGTGCCCAGAATAATTCCGGCATCAGGATTAAGGATGCCTTTTCCTTTCAGAAACTCTGTTGTTTCGTTTATTTTTTCTAACATAGTTAACTATCAGATTATCAAACTCTTCTTTGTCATTATTCAGGAAATTGACCCCAACAGGGATGTAGTAGAATAATGATCTGAGAGGTTCTGCAATATTAGTAAATCCTCTTAACCTTACTGCATCTTTTTCAGTTGTGAAAACAAATCCGGAAGCATTTTTCAGTTTTTTCAGGGTTAAGTTTATTTTTTCAATATCTGCCGATGTGAAAGAATGGTGATCTTCAAACCGCAGATGTTCAACCTCCCCGAATCTTGTTTTCAGAAATTCCAGAAGAGGATCAGGATTGGCTATACCTGTAACAAGGACTATTCCGCAATCCTTGTTTTTTGCGAGATCAAATTCATTGTGATCATTCTTTAAATCATTAAAGACCGGAACAGGATTCTGATACTTTATTGAGGTGAAATACAAGCCCTGGTAAGGTGCTTTGCGGATCTCTTTTGCCAGGATCCGCTTCTGCATGGGAGAGATGTTTTCAGGGGACTTTGTAATGATGATTATATCAGCCCGATTTGTATTATGAATACTTTCTCTGAGATTCCCGTAAGGAAGCAGGTGATCACGAGTCATGGGCCTGCTGTATTCTGTAAGCAGTATTGAAAACCCGGGGATCAGTCTCCTGTGCTGATATCCGTCGTCCATTATAATGACCCCTGTTTCCGGTTTTATTTCAAGGATCTTCTTCGCTCCGCGGACTCTGTTGCCATCTACAGCAACAGTTATATCGGGAAACTTCCTGGATATCTGCCAGGGCTCATCACCAATGTCGTTTATTGTACTTGTTATATCTGCCAGCCGGAACCCGGAGGTTCGTCTTTTATATCCTCTGCTCAGCACGGCAACATTGAATTTCTTCCGCAACAGGTCAATAAGATATTCAGTATGAGGTGTTTTTCCGGTACCTCCTGCAGTTATGTTGCCAACGCAGATAACAGGGATTCCGAATTCAACGGATTTAATGATCCTGGCATTATAAAGGAAATTCCTCGTATCTGTCACCAGCCCGTAAAGCAGTGATAAGGGATAAAGAAATATGCTCCTTTTTTTTTGCATTAATCAAAGGATCTCTATAAAATATGGTAGTCGTGCCTGGATCCCTGTCATATCACGGATTTCAAGAAGCTCACGATAAAATGTAAATGTTTCGCCAAGCTCTTTCTTAAGTAATTTCATCTTTACTTCACCGCTCAGCTGATTCAGGAGGATTGTGTACGGATCTTCAGCGACCGGTAATTCCCTTATCGAATAGGTTTCTGTTTTAGCCAGTTCTGCTGCGCCTTTAATGGCATCTTTCAATCCTCCTATCTCATCAACAAGTCCTATCTTCAACGAACTTGTTCCGCTCCAGACTCGTCCCTGGCCAATACTGTCGACCGATTCAAATTTCATATCACGTCCTGATGCCACTTTAGTGACAAAATCAGAATAGATCTTTTCAATGCTTTTCTGCATAACCTCTTTTTCATATACTCTCATCTGACGATAGATTGACGGGAAGTCAGAATTCTCGTTTGTTCTTACAGTTTCGGTATTGATTCCGATTTTCTGTTCAAGTAATTTCCCTGCGTTGGGAAAAAGTCCGAATACACCTATTGAACCTGAAATTGTTGTGGGATTTGCATAAATTTTTGTACCTGGGCAGGAGATATAATATCCGCCTGAGGCAGCATAGTTACCCATTGATATGACGACCGGTTTTACCTTTGCAGCAAGTTCAAGTTCTCTCCAGATCATATCAGAGGCAATAGCACTTCCTCCTGGAGAATTAACCCTGAGGACAATTGCTTTTACAGTGGAATCCAATCTTTCCTTCCTGATTATTTCCGAATAATTATTACCTCCGATATTGGTTGTGTTACCTTTTCCCATTACGATCGATCCTGATGCATAAATAACAGATATCCTTGATTTTACTGTGAGGACCTTTTTCGGATCAGGCACTTTTGTATATTTTGACATTGATACGAAATTGATCTTATCATCAGTTGAGAGACCGGATAAGACCTTCAGGGTATCATCAAGTTCATCGCGGAACAATAATCCATCCACCAATCCTGCTTCCAGGGCATCTGTCGAGACAGTACCCATAAGTTTATCAGCGAGTTCATTGATCCGCTCTTCAGTCATTCCTCTTGACTCTGCCATCATTTTCACCGTATGGTTCCAGATAGATCCGACATAGTCTTTTATCTGTTCCCTGTTCTCATCGCTGAGCTTATCAAGCATAAATGGTTCAACTGCACCTTTGAATTTACCATGTCTTATGATCTGTACTTCCATCCCGATTTTTTCAAGTGCTTTTTTATAGAACATCACTTCTCCTGCCAGGCCTTTGAAATCGACTGTGGAGGAAGGATTGATGAAGATACGGTCAGCAGCAGATGAGAGATAGTATCCTTGTTGCTCCAGAGCATAATCAGAGTAAGCGATCACAAATTTCCCGCTTTCCTTGAATTTTTTAAGGCCATTCCGGATTTCTTCCATTGTTGCCCAGCCTGAAGGCATGATCCCATTGTCAATGAGGATGCCTTTTATTTTTGGATCAGCAGCAGCTTTCTCAAGATTATTCAGGATATCATTAAGCCCTGTTGCAGGAGTGATGGTCATGTTAAGTATATCCAGGCCAGCAAAGGGATTAGGATCGCTCCTGTCGGGGATTTGGACATTTGTTTTCAGAACGAGTATTGAATTTTCACTAATAGAAACCTTTTTGTCACCTGCTGCAACCATTGCACTGAGGCTTCCGATCATAATAAGGAAGAATATAATAGAAGCAAGGATAATTCCGGTTATTGTTGCCAGGGTATAAATGAGGAAGTTTTTCATAGCGGAAACGATTTATTATATGGATGTTAAAAATATTATTTATTGGAGCGAAGATATAATTTGTTAATTGATTTAATACATTTGACTGTCTCCAATTTTCGCTTATGAAGAAAGTATTTCTTGGGATAGGGACTAATTTAGGCGACAGGGAAAACAATCTCAGGGAAGCTTTAGCCATGATTGAAGAACATGTTGGCAAGGTTAAATGCTCTTCCTCCGTTTATGAGACTGAACCCTGGGGATTTCAGAGTGAGAACCAGTTCCTGAACATTGTAATAGAAGTCAATACGCCACTGAAACCATCAGGTGTACTTGGTCGGCTTTTGATGATTGAATCAATGATCGGCCGGGTAAGGGAAGGCAAAGGATATAAGTCGCGGATCATAGATATCGATATTCTCTTTTACGGGGATGAGATAATGGAAACGAAAGCACTAACGATACCTCATCCTAAACTCCATAAAAGAAGATTTGTCCTTGTTCCTTTGGCTGAAATTGCTTCCGGACTGGTTCATCCTGTTTTGAGAAAGACTGTGGATCAGCTGCTTTCAGAATGCAGCGATAAGGGCAAGGTTGTACGGGCTGGTAATCTGAAAGGGTAATATCAGATGGATACGCCGGCAACTTCAAAGCAGACCATTATCTGCAAAGCTAAAATAATCCTTTTCGGCAATTATAAGATGATCAAGCAGTTGAATATCCATTAGAATTCCGGCTTCCTTGATCTTCTGTGTAATTTTATTATCGGAATCACTTGGATTCAGGTTACCGGAAGGGTGATTATGGCAGATTATTATTCCTGAAGCAAGGTATTCAATTGCTTTTTTCATTACGATCCTGACGTCGGTGACAGTTCCGCTCAGGCCGCCCTGACTGAGTTTCATCCTGTTTATTACTTTATTTGACCTGTTCAGGAACAATATCCAGAATTCTTCATGGGCGAGGTCCGACAGCAGGGGCTGGAAGATATCTGATACATCTTTCGAACATTTTATCTGGACGACATCCTGAACTTCTGCAAGTTTTCTTCTTCTGCCGAGTTCAAGGGCGGCAGCAATCGTAACGGCACGTGCAGGGCCAATACCATTCAGTTTCTCAAGATCGGCAATTGAAAGCTTGCCCAGGTTGTTAAGATTATTGTTCACCATGCCAAGTAGTTCACGGCCAAGGTCGAGAGCCGATTTCTGTTTTGTTCCCGAATTGATTAGGATAGCCAGCAATTCTGCATCGCTCAGAGCTGTGGTACCTTTCTGGATAAGTTTTTCCCTGGGTCTGTCCTCAGCAGCCCAGTCAGTAATTTTTAGAGACATGCAGCGAAAATTTAATATTCCGTATGCAAGATAATAAAAAAGGGTGCTTAAAGGGCACCCTGATCTGATAATTCTTTGATCTTTATTTCAGGCTGTTGGCATGTTTGCCTACAGAAGATTTAAGATTTGAAGCCTTATTTTTGTGAATAATATTCTTCTTAGCGAGCTTATCAAGCATAGCATTTAATTTCGGAACCATTTCATCCGCCTCTTTTTTCGTTGAGGTAGAGCGAAAACTCTTGAGGGCGTTACGCATTGTTTTTGCATAATATTTGTTCCTGTCAGTTTTTCCGACTGTCTGTCTGATCCTTTTTTCCGATGATTTGTGGTATGCCATTTTTACTTTTTTTGCAGGTGCAAATGTAATAATTTTTTTATTTTCCTGCGTATATCATTAAATATTTATTATTTACCAATTATTCTGCCACGATTTAATCTCTTATTCCTCTCAGTTGAAGCTCCAAAGCTTAAACAACTCTCTAACGGTCCGTTACAGACTTTACCTGCAGTTCCCGGGAAACCGCCAGGCAGCTGCTCAGGATAATCAGCCAATTTATCGTAAATATCTGTTATCGCGGATTCCTGCAGCATCGGTTTGCATGATCATCTCAATTATCAAAATTACACATTGTTTAAGCTAATGTCAATTTTGTTGTTTTACCATGGATTTGAAAGCCGGAACTTATAAGGTTTAATTGGAATCAGC